>WNFA01001472.1_pt1 | contig 19160 bp, 15 predicted proteins | sample 5400481 | NCBI WGS metagenome assembly WNFA01 (sample SAMN13153340, study PRJNA577476) | soil metagenome | isolation source: 120 cm saprolite under Douglas fir tree site 2 hole 1 replicate 2 | place: USA:California | collected 2015-04-18
CGGTCGCGGAGCTGGGCGCGGATGGCTTGTTGCACCCGTGGGTCGGCTAGTTCGCGTTGTCCCGCTGGTTCCTTGGAAATCAGCTTGACCACCTGGTATCCCGCGACCTGCTTGTTCATGGGATTGGCCAGCGGGATCAGTGCGCTGTACTGGCCTGGCTTCAGTTTGGTGACCGCATCACGGGTCCCGGGATCGGTATTGCGCAGCGAAGATTCCGGGGCAAAGCCCAGGTCGCCGCCGTTGCCTGAAGTCTCGGCATCCTCGGAATAGTTCATGGCGAGCGTGGCGAAGTCGTCGCCGCTGTCCAGACGATTCATGACCATCTGGATCTTCTTCCGCGCATCCGCCTCGTTTTGGGCTTTATCGTTCTTAAGATTGTGGACCTGGGGATTGGGCGTGGTGGTCACCAGGATGCGAGCCACGTGATATTGCGGTTCGATCAGGTTAAATTCCGCCTTGTGCGCGTTGTAGTAGTTAGTGACGTCCTGATCGGAAACGTTGATCTTGGATGTGATTTCCTTGTTCAGGACTTTGTCCACGGTCAGGGAGCGGCGCAGGTCGCGCTTGAAATCGTCTACTGTAATCTTCTTTTCCTTGAGACGGGCTTCGAACTGTTCTTTGCTGTAGGGTGACTTGATTTCGTTCAGCTTGGCGTCTACCTCCTCGTCGGTGGCCAGCAGCCCCAGTTTCTCGGCCCGGCGCATGAGTATTTCGTTGTCGATCAACTCGCGCAAAATGCTGAGCCGCAGGCTGGTGGCTTGCTCGCCCACCGGTTGCTGGTCGGAGCCTGAAGTCTGGTTCTGGTAATACTTTTCCACGTCAGCCCGGTAGATTTTTCGGCCATCCACGGTGGCGGCCACATCATCGCCGGCGCGTTTGGATCCGCAGCCGGTCGAGACGATCAGGAGCAAGGCGGCAAAAAGGGCAACCAGGCTGTGACGCAGGAGAGGGTGTAGTTTCAAATCAAGTCCTCCGCAATGCCAAGGGATTATACGTTGGCCCACTTCGCGCGCGTAGAGTTCACTTACCCGCCGGTTGGGGCACGCCGGTCGAGGCTGAGACGGGATGGGCGGGAGCGGGCACACCGGCCTGGACCAGGGCCCGGTCCAGGACCGCGCGCAGTTCGCTGATCGGCAGCGCTCCATCCACCTTCTCGCCGTTGACGAACAGCGTCGGTGTGGCTTCCACGCCAAGCGCCTCGCCCTCCCGGACTGAAGCTTTTACGCTTTCGTCTTGCTGGGCCTTGACGCAGGCCTGGAGTTTGGGCGCATCGAGACCATGCTTTTGCCCCTGGCCCAGAGCGATGCGATCGAGTGCCGCAAACTGGGCGTCGTGAGTTTTTTCCGCATTCACTTCCGACTGGTTGGCATGGATGTAGTCGGCAAAGTCCCAATAGGCGTCCTTATTTTGCGACGCCAGGCAGTTGGCGTTTACCGCGGCGTGCGTGGCCCATGGGTGAATCTCGGCCAAAGGGTAGTCCTTGTAGATGAACACGACCCGGTCGCCGTATTCCTTTAACAGTTGCGGGAACAGAGTCTGGTGCATGCGTGAGCAGAAAGGACATTCGAAGTCGTCGTAATTGACTGCGATCACTTTTGCTTTGCTGTCGCCGCGAGTCGGACGGCTACTGACGTCGATCTTTTTCATGATCTCGGCGAACGGGTCCTTGCTGAGATCGAGCTTGGTCATGCGAAGCAGCGTCTTTCCGTCCCGGGCAAGCAGGAATTCATAGGTCTGCTTTTTTTCGCCGCCATCGAAGGTGATCGTCAAAGCGTCGTAGTTGGGGAATTCGCTGGGCTTTAGCGCGCTCAGATTGATCTTTACATTGGGTGGAATGTTGTAGAAGGTGCGCACCTGCTGCTCGATCCTCCGGGCGACCTCGGGGGCCGCCGACTGGGCGGAACAACCCAGACAAACCAGCACAAGCACAAGTATGGCACGCTGCAGAAACGTCACTAGAAACCGCCTGTACATTGAGGATAAAGCTCGATTATCTCATACGCCGGAGAGGTGGATCTTCAGGTCATCCAGTCCGGCGCGTTTAGAGTCAAAAGATTTTAACCGCAAAGGACGCAAAGAAAACCCGCGAAGGGCGCAGAGAAAAAGCGCGAGTCGGAGGCGAAAGACAAATTATGGTGCGCGTCACCGCCCGCGAGTCAACGCCTCGGGCGCGAGCAAAGAGTTCATGGAGCCGGAGCGGAAGCCTTCGAGGTCGAGAGTCACGAACTTGAAGCCCAGGGCTTTGAAGATGCGGGTGAATTCCGTTGCCATCTCCGGAGTCAGCGCACGAGTGAGTTCCTCGCGCGCAATCTCGATGCGCACAATGTCCCCGTGGTGACGGACACGGAACTGGCGGAAGCCGAGCGCCCGGATCGCGTCTTCACCCTGTTCGACCACTCCGAGGGCTTCACGCGTAACCTCGCGTCCGTACTCGATGCGAGAGGAGAGACAAGCGGAAGCGGGTTTGTCCCAAATGCGTAGCCCGGCGGTGCGGGATAGGTCCCGTATCTCCTGTTTGGTCAGCCCGGCGTCGCGCAGGGGCGCAGCCACTTTGTGCTGATCGGCGGCTTTCTGGCCGGGACGAAAGTCACCCTGATCGTCGACGTTCACCCCGTAGGCAATGGATTCGAAGCCTCGCCGCGCGCGGAATTCTTCCATGGCGGTGAAGAGCTCGTCCTTGCAGTGAAAACAGCGGGATGCATCATTGCGCGCGTATTCCGGGCGCTCCAGTTCGCCGGTCATGATGATTTCCAGCGGGATGCCCTGCTCACTGGCAAAGGCAGCGGCGTCAGCCAACTGAGCGCGAGCCAGGCTGGGCGAATCGGCGATCACAGCCAGCATGTTGCTGCCCAACGCCTGGTGGGCCGCCCAGGCGAGAAAAGCCGAGTCCACGCCGCCCGAGTAGGCGACCAGAGTCCGCCCCAGCGCGCGGAGATGTTCGTCCAGGAGGGCGCGCTTGGCGGCGAGATTGGCAGCCAGTTGCATCCGAATATCTTAGATGGTTTTTAGTGCCAGCGCGAATTCGGTCGGGCGCACGGGAACAGTCCCGGAGGGACGGTTGACAGTAGCACGGCGTTTCAACGCTGGGTCGTGGAAAACCCATTCACGTCCCGTCAGGGACGGTCGAAACGCGTGTCTGGGGCTATTTCAGGCGTGCCCTCGGCACGCGCATCGCTTCGTAAGCGTGTCCGCCACTGGAAGTGGCGGGCTACTATCATCGGTCCCTCCGGGACTTTGGAGGCGCGGACGGGCGGGACGCCCGTCGCTCCATCGAGATCTTGCTTGCAGGCCGCTAGAACAGCTTTTCCTGCCGCCTCAGATTTCCGAGTGAGCCGATATTGGCCAGGGCGAAGTTGAAGCGGAACTGGTTTTCGTTGCGCACCGACCCCAGGGCGAAGCGGCGGTATTCGACGCTGAGGCCACAGCAATCCCAGTTATAGGCCACCTGAGCGGCTGAATACTGCAGAAATCCCAGGTTGGCGTCGAACCCGAGATTAACCGCGCCGCTGAATCCGCGCTTGTTGGGATGCCCGTAGCCAAACAGCATCCGGAACTGATTGAAGGCCTGAGGCACGTTGGCCACGGCGAGAGTATCGCTGGGCGCTTGCAGATAGGCATCGCCACCCCCGATGGTGTACGAGCCGAAGCGATAGTTGACGAACGCCGTGCTGGCGTTAATCCTGCCCTTCTTAAAGTCGTAGTCGATATCCCATTCGGCATCGGTCCGGCTGGTGGCCTGAAAGCGGAGCCGCGAGATCAGGGGCGAGAGCCGGCGGGCATCGGTCAGGAATGCGATTCCGGTAAAATCGGCGGTGGTGGTGAAGACATTCCGTTGCCCCGGCACCAGCGCTCCTCCGAAGGTCGGATCAAGGAAGTATTTCTGGCCCAGCTCCCAGGTGACGACTTCGCGCACCGGCGATCCGGCCTCACAGGGAATTTCGCGCTCTTCGGGTTGCGATTCCCACGGGATCCGGCTATCTCCTGGGGGACGGCCTATGACTAGAGCAGACATGCTGCTGGCGTCGCAATCCTCGGGCTTGGCTGTAGTCCGCTTGGCGTAGAGCCGGTTTACCATCGCGTATTCAACTTCATTGGTATTGCTCAGAATGTCGCGTTCGTCAAAACGCAGAATCTGGGCGAAGTTGTCGACGCCGGAGACGTAGCGGTAAGTGGCGCGGGGCTCGATTACATGCTTCCACTTGCGCCCCCAAAATTCACGGTCGAAAACCCGCTCCAGGGCCGGGGGACGGATCTCGATCGATCCCTCCACAGCCTTGCGGTTGATGAGATCGCTGCGGGCCACGCCCACCCCGCCGGACGGCACCAGTTGCTGGGTATAGAAGGTTTCTCGCAGGGAAATCTCCGGACGCAACGACCAGTTGTGCAGCAGCAGGGGAAGGGACAAAGTGGGGCTAAGGTCAAACCGCACCACCAGAGGCGCGGTTCGAAACGAAGGCTCACTTCGCGAGAGCCCCCCGGCCGCGGCCTCATACGACCAGTACAAGGGCGAGTTTCCGAGTTGGTGATCCACGCTGGAGGATTCAAAGGTAGGGGCATGCAGAATGGTGATGACGTCGCCCGGAGTGGTGCTTTCAAAGTTCTGATAACGCTGCGTGGAGCCGTTATAGAAGAAGCCGCGAGTGGCGTTGGACAGGAAAGCCTCGGATTTTACCTCCGAGTTCACTGCCTGCGTGAAGACGTCATTAAAGGCGAGGCGATAAACGAACGAACTGAGATAGTCGATGCTGACGACCCCGCGGAAGTTGTGGCCAAACGCGTCCTCGGCGTCGAGGCGCGCTTCGTGACCACCCTGGTCCACGTTCGGCGTTCCAATGCCGCGATCGAAAACGCCGGTATAGGCCAAGTCCACATAGGAGGCTTCGCTGGGCCGGGCGCGAAACTCTACTCGCGGAGCCCAGCCGCGCCGGGTGTAATATTCCGTTCCCGCAATCATGTCCATGCTGCGATTGATGGCCCAGAACACTGACTCGCCCAGGATCGTTCCCTTGATCGAAGAGCGACCGAAATTGGGAATCAGAAACCCGCTCTGCCGCGGTTCGCGTTCCAGCGGATAGGTGACGAACGGAAAATAAAAAATGGGCAGGCCACGGATGCGGAATGAGCTGCCGTAGATGGTGGCGTTTCCGCCAGCTTCGACAACAATCCGGTGTGCGTCGAACTCCCACTTGGGACGAGGCAGCTCGCAGGTCGTGATGGTTCCGTCATAGACCAGGTAACGGTCGGGACCTGTCTTTTCCACCACCTCGCCCGAAAAGGCAAAGGGATTGGGAGAAGTCAGGATGAGCCGCTTTCCCCGAAGCCGCATGCCCGTGGTACCGGCCACGTGTTCGAAGCGTCCGGCTTCAGTGCGGACATTGTAAGTGCCGTGAGTGGCTTCCACATGCTCGTCGTTGGGCCCGCCATCGAGGACCACGTGACCGTCCGCAACCGCATCTCCGGTGTCGGAGTTGTAATCGACGGCATCGGCATAAAGGATGTAGGTGCCATAGTGAATTTCTGCCTGGCCACGAAGCTTGAAGACCGGGCCTTCCTTCTCCTGCTGCAGCGCGCGAATGGTGACCTCCTGTTGTTGCACGGCGGAAGGCGCGGCAGGCAGAGACGGTGATGCCGGCGCGCTGGCTTGCCCGGCGGTGGAAAGCAACTGGCTGGTAACTATCGTGGGAGCGAGTAGGAGATGACAAACAAGGGCCGCCGTGATAAGGAATCGTGTGCGGGATGTCATCGCAAGCGGGCGAAACCCCTGGTGAGACCATCCACGCTGGGGTAAGGTGACGTTAGCACGGCGCCAGCCCGAGTGGCAAAGTGCGAGACTTTGTTCAGGATTATTTTTAGGGGCTTCGGCTTTTTTCTTGCAGGACGGATTCATGCTCTGCCGCCGCTTCGCAGTCGCTCTGCAGCCGTAGGCTCACCGGTGCTCGATCGTTTCTTCATGAAAGCAAAATTCGAACCCGATATTCCGGCCGGCGAGAACCAACCGTATGCAAACCAGGATTATTCAAGGCAGGACTCTTCGCCAATCCTGATCGACCCTGAAGCGTACGATGCCAGCGAGCAGACATTTGCTGCCACTCTGGAACCAACAGCTTCGAACCCGCCGAAGAGATTTGTGGTTGGAGAAGAGGCGCCCGAAGCGGCGGCAGAGATTCGAAACGCATCCTCAGGAACGCACGAAGCGGAGGCCCAAGAGGTGGCATTGACGGCGTCCGCGCCGGCCGATTCGTTGGAGCCGCCGGATCCTGATTCCTGGCGACGTGAAGTGGCAGCGCGGTTAAGCCACTATCGAGCGCGCCGGCGTCCGCGAGAACCTCGCTATCCGTCATTGCAACTGAAGTTCGAAGGTGAGCCGGTTTGGAACGCCACCGCCGCGAATGACGCGTCTGCCGCGGCGCACGCCGCACCCGGAGCGATGGAGAGCATGCCATCCGCTTCTGTTCCCCGCATAAGACTTGCCGAGGCGGTGGATTATCCTCGGGCCGTCTTTGGCGCGAACGCTGTTTCCGCGAGCAATGAAGCCACAGCGAAAGTGATTGAATTTGCCAGCTACAATCCCGCTCCCAGACCGCTCGATGAACTGGCGGAACCGGTGGTGGACCGTCCACGAATCATGGAAGCCCCCGAACTGGTGCCTCCGCCGCCAGCCCTGGGAGGCATTCTGATTGAGCCGGTGGAAGAGCCCGCAAATGAGAGAAGGCCCGGATTCGAGATTCCGTTGCGGGCGGCGCCGATGTCGCATCGCGCGGCGGCTGCCGGTATTGACGCCGCGCTGGTGATGTCGGCGATCGCCGCTTTTGCATATATTTTTTTCAGGATCACCGCTGTTGTGCCCCCGCCAGTGAAAATGGCGGGGATAGGCGTTTTTCTCATCGGACTCGCCTGGTCCGCCTACCAATATCTCTTGCTGGTCCACACCGGCGACACGCCCGGCCTGAGGCTTGCCAAGCTCGAGTTGCACCGGTTTGACGGCAGTCCGGTTCCGCGCCGGATACGCCGTTGGCGGGTGCTGGCATCCGTGCTTTCCGGGGTATCGCTGGGCCTGGGATACGCCTGGTGCCTGCTCGACGAGGACCAGTTGTGCTGGCACGACCGCATCACCAGAACGTATATGGCGCCGAGGAAGTAAAGCTCTCAGCCATCAGCCATCAGCTGTCGGCAACAGCCCGGGTGGGGACGGGTCTCGGCAGGTTGGTGTAGCGGGCGTGCCCTCGCCCGCGTGGTTTTCGTAGCGCCGCCGTCCCCGCGGCTGTCGTGGGGGCGTCCCGCCCCCACTGCCGAGGGCAAAGCCTGCCCTGAGCGAAGTCCAAGGGATGCCCTCGGAACAGCCGGCGAGACGACGGCGCTACAAGTTTGGTTCTCCGTGCTCTGCTAACATCTTTCTGTGACTCCTAATTCTTCCGTTCGGGTTCGCTTTGCTCCCTCTCCGACTGGTCATCTCCACGTGGGCAATGCGCGCACCGCTCTGTTCAACTGGCTTTTCGCCCGGCGGCAAGGCGGCACCATGGTGCTGCGCATTGAGGACACTGACATCGAACGCAGCGAAGCCCGATTTGAAGATCAGTTGATCGCCGATCTCCAGTGGCTTGGCCTGGACTGGGACGAGGGGCTGGATGTGGGCGGACCCTACGCGCCCTATCGCCAGTCTGACCGCCTCGAAATTTATCGGGAACATGCAGAGCGCCTGGTGAAGGAGGGCAAGGCATATTTGTGCTTCTGTACCGAGGCAGTGTTGCAGAAGGAACGCGAACGGGCGCAGGCTGAGCATCGCCAGCCTATTTATTCGGGCAAATGCCGTGTCATCGAGCCGGCTGAAGCCAACCAGCGACGGACAGCAGGGGAGTCGTGCGCCATCCGGCTGCGGATTCCAGAGCATCCCATACGTTTTCACGACATCGTCCATGGGGAAGTGGAGTTCTCGAACGAAGTGGTGAGCGACCCCATCATCCTGCGCTCCAACGGGATGCCGGTTTACAACTACGTGGTGGTGATTGACGACGCGCTGATGAAGATCACGCACGTGATCCGCGGTGACGATCATCTTTCCAATACCCCCAAACAGGTGGCGCTGTACGAGGCCCTGGGCTGGCCAGTGCCAGAGTTTGCCCATCTTTCGACGATTTTAGGTAGCGACAAAGAACGGCTTTCCAAGCGGCACGGAGCGACTTCGATTGCCAATTTCCGCGAAATGGGTGTCCTGCCCGAGGCGCTGGTGAATTATCTGGTTTTGCTGGGCTGGGCGCCGCCGGGAGGCACGCGGGAGATTTTCAGCCGTGAGGAGTTGGTAAAGGACTTTACCCTGGAGCGGGTGACGCCCTCGGCGGCCGAGTTCGACATGGAGAAGCTGTACTGGTTGAACCGGCATTACATCAAAAGCTGCCCAGTGGCCAAACTTACTGCGCTGGCTGCGTGGTTCCTCTCTAAAGCCGGCTACATCGAACTGAAGGACGGGAAGTGGCTGAGTGCGCAGAGCACGCCGGACGTGCACCTTGACGTCGAGAAGGAAGAGTGGCTCTCAAGAGTCACGGAGTTGCTGGCCCCCTCGGTCGATCGGCTGGATCAGCTACCCGAACGCGCCGCTCTGATTTTCAACTATGACGCCAAAGCCGCACTCGCGGCGCCGGACAACGCCGAAGTTCTGGCCTGGCCGAATACCGATGCGGTCATCGCCAGGTTCATGGTCAAGATTCTGGAAGACGAATCGGCAAAAGCCGGAAAACTCACTCCCGAGTGCTTCAAACTGCTGGTCAACGAAGTGAAGGCGGAGACTGGAGCCAAGGGAAAGGAACTTTTCCATCCCATTCGGATCATTATTACCGGATCGCATTCCGGACCGGAATTCGACAAGCTGATTCCCATCCTTGAAGCAGGCAGCCAGCTGAATCTACCCAAACACGTGCTCTGCGTGCACGGGCGGGTGGAGGAGTTCGGCAGGGCGTTGGCCGGCAAGAGTTAATCACGCCGGTGTCATCCTGAGCATCTCTGCGCTCGCGCAGAGGCGGGTGAGTCGAAGGACCCCTACCGCTCCACGTCTGCCGGCGCAAGTGCTCAAGGCGTGCTTATCTAGCGCGTTTCAGAAGGTAGGGGTCCTTCGACTCCGCAGCTGCTTCGCGAAGCGAAGCAGCCTCTCCGCTCAGGATGACACTCATGCTACTAACCGTGCTATTGTCCTTCCATGAATCGATTTTTGATGATTTTCCTGCTGTTCTTTTCCTTCAGCCTGCCCGGCTTCGCCAAAGAAAAATATCAGCACCCTGGCCCCATTCATCTTGATCGTGACGGCGAAAAATGGGCGGAGAAGACCCTGCGCAAGCTCTCCCTGGAAGAAAAAGTTGGTCAGCTCTTCATGATCTGGGTGCGGGCGGAGTTCCTCAACGTTGACAGTCCGGAGTATCTGCAGTTGCGCGACAGCATGCGCAAGTATCACGTCGGCTCATTTGCCATGACGGTGCGCTGGGAGCCGCCTTTTCTCTATCGCAATCAGCCTTACGAGGCCGCCGAACTGTTGAATCGCCTGCAGCAGGAGTCCAGTCTGCCGCTGCTGGTTGCAGCTGATTTCGAGCGCGGGGTCACCATGCGGCTGCACGGTGCTACAACTTTTCCCCATGCCATGTCGTTTGGTGCGACCGGGAAAGCGGACTACGCGGAAGCCTTCGGCCGGATCACCGCCCAGGAAGCGCGTGCCGTCGGCGTGCACTGGAATTTCTTTCCCGATGCCGACGTCAACTCCAATCCCGCGAACCCCATCATTAACACCCGCTCGTTCGGCGAAGACCCGCAGCAGGTGGGAGATTTTGTCGTCGCCTACATCCGTGGTGCGCGGGCTAATGGAATGCTGACCACGGTCAAGCATTTTCCCGGCCACGGCGACACCGCCACCGATTCGCATTTGAGCGTGGCCCAGGTCACTGGAAATCGAGAGCGATTGAATTCTGTTGAACTGGCTCCCTTCCGTCAAGCCATCGCCGCCGGAGTCGATTCTGTGATGGTCGCTCACGTGACGGTTCCGGCACTCGAGGCCGACCCCAATCGCGTGGCCACAACGTCTCCGTCGATTGTCACCGATCTGCTGAAGCGTCAGCTCGGTTTCCAGGGCATCGTGGTCACCGACGCGCTCGACATGGCCGGACTTACCCGCCTTTACTCCGACCACATCGGGCGCGCGGCGGTGGACGCCTTCAAGGCGGGCAATGACCTGTTGCTGATTCCAGCCGACCTGGACGCTTCCTACAATGCTGTTCTCGACGCCGCCCGCAGCGGCGAAATCCCGACCACCCAGCTCGACGCGTCAGTCCTTAAGTTATTGAAAGCAAAGGCTTCTATAGGCTTGCACAAGGCCCGCCTCGTGGACGTGGATGCTCTTCCCGGCATCGTGGGCAAACCTGAGAACCTTGCCCTCGGCCAGCAGATCGCGGACGACGCCGTGACCCTGGTACGGGACAATGGCAAGCTGCTGCCGCTGAAACAATCGGGAACCGTTAAGACCGGGCTTCCGTATCAGCAAGTGGAAGAAGTACGCAATGGGACGGTCGTGGTTGTGCTTTCCGAAGACGTGCGTACCGATTCCGGTCGCGCCTTTGAACGCGCCATCATGACACGTGTGCCCGACGCCAACGTGATCTACGTGGATCCGCGCATCGCCACCGCCCTTTCGGAGGAGACGCTGAAGGCGGTAGACCAGGCGCAGGCCGTGATCGCCGCCGTGTTCGTTGTGCCCACCGCGGGTAGAGCCATGAAAGGTGCGGACGGTTTGACCAACTCGGTTGCCCTGAACGACGCCAGCGGCGCGCTCTTACAATCAATTCTTGACCACGCCGCACAGAAGACCGCCGTACTGGCGATGGGAAATCCGTACTTGGCGCAGGACTTTCCGGCGATCCAGAATTATCTGTGCACGTTTTCCAATGCCAGTGTCTCGGAAGTCAGCGCCGTCAAATCGCTGTTTGGCGAGATCGCCATCCGCGGCCACTTGCCGGTCAGCATTCCCAACATCGCTCAGCGCGGGGCCGGCATCGAGCGGCCGCCGCGAGTCGCAGAGGGAGGATCGGAACATGCGCATGCGCACTCTGGTGGACGCTAACTCACCGTTAGTCTTGACCCTTGCTTTCGGCTCCATGCTGTTCCTGCCGGGCTGCAACGTCAACGTGAAGAAAGACAGTGAGGGGCAGGAAAAAAAGGTAGACATTGAAACTCCTATCGGCGCACTGCACGTCAGCAAAGGCGCAGACGTCCGCGACGTCGGCCTGCCGGTCTACCCGGGTGCGCGCCGCAAGGAAACGAAGGAAGGCGATCACGACGACAACGCCAACGTAAATATCTCCAGCAGCCTGTTCGGACTCAAGGTAGTTGCGGTTGAATATTTATCGGATGATCCGCCGGAAAAGCTGGCCGGTTACTACAAAGACAAGTTGAAAAAATATGGCGGCGTGCTGGAGTGCCACACCGACAAGAGTCATGGCGACCCTGACATGGACCTCGACGATGACGATTCCAGCGAATCCAGACAACTGAAATGTGAAGGCGACAACAAGGGCAAGACCATCGAACTGAAGGTTGGCACCAGGCGCAGCCAGCACATTGTGTCGATCCGTCCCGCTGACTCAGGCAAAGGGTCAGATTTTGGCCTGGTGTACGTGCAGGTGAGAGGCGGGAAGGAAACGATCTGAATGAAGATTGCAGCTTGCAAATGAAGATTGCGGATTGCAGAATGCAGATTGCAGAATGAAGATTGCAGATTGATTGCTCAGCCCGGATATCCTGAATTCTGAATTCTGAATTCTGAATTCTGAATTCTGAAATCTGCCATCTGAAATCTGCAATCGCCCTTCCTTGCCTCTCCTCGCGCCCTGCTGTAACGTAAAATTCAGTGGAGTATCCCTGTCATCGATGCAATGCCCAGGTACAGGAAGGCATGGCCTTCTGCCCGCAATGCAATGCTCCGCAGATTCGGGTCGCTATGCCGGAGAATTTTACGCCTGCCCCTACAGGTCCCGGCGACGCTGCCCTGCCGCTTCCCCCCTATTTCACCTCCTCGCTGGCCAACCGGATTGAATGGTCGCAGGCTTTGCCGGCAACGGCGCTGGCTGGTCTGATTGCGGCGGTTCTCATGATGACCCCATTGCGAGCCTTCGGCCTGGGAATGGCGGTCGGGGGCAGTCTGTCGGTGGTCTTTTATCGGCGCCGGAATCCGGTCGCCAACATCACCCCGGGGATGGGAGCGCGCCTCGGCATGGCAAGCGGACTTCTGGGGGGCAGCATTTTTACCGTTTTACTCTCGGGCTTTACCTTCATGTTCGGCCTTTGGAATCAAGTCCGCGCGAAGGTGATCGAAGTGATCGAGCAAACCGCGGCTCGCAATCCAGATCCGCAAGCCCAACAGGCCATGGAGTTTTTCAAGACTCAGCAGGGCATGGCCATACTTGTGACCGCAGCTCTGGCCGTCACCCTGATGGCCTTCGTGATCTTATCCGGGCTGGGCGGCGCCCTGGGAGCGGCTCTGCTCCGGCGCCGGGAACGTCTCTAGGAACTGCCGGCTCTTCTTTGCGTTCTTGGCGTCCTCTGCGGTTAAAGATTTTGACCGCAAAGTTCGCAAAGACACCGCGAAGAACGCAAAGAAAACCATCCAAACAAGAAGTTGCAACGCCGCTCGCGCCCCGGGAACAAGTTGCACGCCGCGACCGGGAAGTCTATAGTCACCGTTTCGGAGAGTGCCATGAGACATCTCCTGAACTGGGCGCTGAGCGCGCTGGCGGTCTGGATCGTAGCTCGGTTGGTGCCCGGCTTTCACGTCAACGGGCCGCTGGCGGCGTTGATTGCGGCGCTGGTGATCGGCTTCGTAAACGCTACCCTCGGAGTCTTCCTCAAAATCGTTACCTTTCCCCTGGTCCTGCTCACGCTTGGACTGTTCTGGCTGGTGATCAATGCGGCCATGATCGAACTGGCTTCGGCGATTGTCCCTGGCTTTCATGTGGACACGTTTGGCGCGGCCTTTGTCGGCGCGATTGTTCTCGCACTGGTCAACATGTTTTTCCGCTGGCTGGCGGGAGCGGGAAGAGAGCGCGTCTGAGCGAGATGCGGTGGTTTACCCGTCGCAGGCCACGCGGAATCCGTAATCGGCGTAGTGAAATTCCGGTGGAATGCTGGACCGCGCCGCACAACGGCTTACTTTGATGTGATGGCGCCAGGAGCCGCCGCGGGAAGCCCGGCGGCTGCCTGATTCCGGACCGGCCGGGTTGCGCGGCGGTGAGGCGGCGTAGTAGTCGGCCTGATACCAATCGCTGCACCACTCGTGCACGTTCTCGCAAATGTCGTACAGGCCGAATGCGTTGGGCCCGTATTGCGCCACCGGCTCAGGGCTGTTCATCCAGCGCTTTTCATAGTCGGGCAAGGATTGTGGCGGGTGATCGCCCCAGGGAAAAAGTTTGCCTTCCACCCCGCCACGCGCTGCCCGCTCCCACTCGGCCTCTGTGGGCAAACGATAACGCGAGCCAGTAGTGGCGCTCAGCCACTCGCAATACTTCACAGCCTCGAACCACGACACCCCGACCACAGGCTTTTTCGGATCATTGAAATTCGGGTCGTGCCAGAACGGCGGGGGCTGGGTTCCGGTCGCGAGCAGGCACTGCGAATACTCGGAGTTGGTCACCTGGCACGCCGCGAGTTGAAAGGCGGCAACCCACACAGAGTGAACTGGCTGTTCGTTGTCCTGGCCGGACTCCGAACCCATCTGGAACCACCCTGCCGGGATACGAACGAGTTGAGGGTCAACCGGGCGGGATTGGGCTGCGCGGGCTGGAATAAACGGATCGGTCATCGCGAACACCGGATTATAATCGCAGAGGTACGACATGGATGGAGGCTGTGATGCGGTTCCGTGTGCGTCTGCTACTAGCCCTCGTTCTCCTGTTCACTTCCCTGGCAGTTGGCAAGGACAAAAACAAGAAAAAGATCGTTCTTCCAGGTGACGTTCTCCAGGCCCGCACTGTGATGGTCGTTGTAAGTCCGGAGGCGGGTATTGCACTGAACGATCCCAGGGGAAATCGCATTGCCAGGATGGACGTGGAGAACGCACTTTCGAAGTGGGGGCGCCTGATTCCTACTCCGGATGTCACTACCGCCGATCTGGTCATCGCTGTCCGCAAAGGTTCGGGCAAAATGGTGACCCCAACCATCAGCGGCGGACCGTCCAACAATCCACCGGTGATTATGGGGCCGGGCAGCGAAGGAAGTGTGTGGAATACGGGTGGGCGGGTTGGGCGCCCGCCGGATTTGACCAACCCTGGCCTCGGACCCCAGGACACCACGCCTCATCCCAGCGCTGAAATCGGTCCGTCGGGCGATACCTTCGAGGTTTATCGAGGGCGCGTGGAATATCCCCTGGACAATGCCCCGGTTTGGCGATACCTGGCGAAAGACGCGCTTCGTTCGCCAGACGTCCCCGCGGTCGAAGCGTTCCGCAAACTGATTGAGGAAGCCGAGAAGCAGCAGCAGAAGGGGCCTTAAAGCGCTCACGAAGCAATCGATGCGGAGGAATTCTGGAGGAACCGAGACTCATCCGCGTCTTCCACCGTTGAGCGCCAATCGATATTCGTAGACCTTGCGGCCAGGCCGACTCTCGAATGAAAACCAGGACAGTGTCATCAACGCTGGCAGCTGTTTTTCGCCAGCGCTGTCCCCGCTGCCGCCTGGGGACGATCTTTCGCTATTCCATTTTTCGTGGCTTCCCAAACATGTGCGAGCGCTGTTCCGTCTGCGACCTCAAGTTTCAGCGCGAAGAAGGCTATTTCCTGGGCGCCATGTATATCAGCTTCGGGCTGGCGCTGGTGGTCATCGCGCTGATCGCTGCGCTGCTGTGGGCCATCACGGGCTGGTGGATCACCCGGGCAACAATCTGGGCAGTTGTATTGTTCCTGCCACTCGCGCCGGCGATTTCTCTCTTCGCCCGCGTCCTATGGATCTATCTGGATCAGGCCTTCGACCCCGAGCCGCCCCCCCAGTAGATCCACGTAGGGGCGGGCACCCCTCGCCCGCCCAGCCGGGCAAAGCCCGGCAGTTCTCGACCCTGCCAGAATCTGGTCCTACCAAAATCTGGTGAGCTGCGCCCACCCGGACGGGGCCTGCGGGGCTACGTGTGCGGTTGGCTATGAAGTAGAGAATGCTTCTGCCGGCTTTTTCGCACTGCCAGCCATCCGGGCCGCATCAGCGAACTTCGGCCAGCCGAGTTCGCAGCTTGTGGGTGGCGCGGAACAAGGTGTTCTTGATCGTGCCTTCTGTCGTGTTCAGCATTCCGGCAACGGTGCGCAGCCTCATGCCGTGGTAGTGCTTGAGTTCGAAGACCATGCGCTCGCGGGGCGAGAGTTGGCCGAGGGCGCGAATGATCGACTGCCGCAGTTCCCGTCCCGCGAAGCTGCGCTCCGGGCTGGCCCCGGGCCGGCGATCGGGCATCCTGTCCAGCATGTCTTCCTGCTCGCCTTCCGGAGTCGTGGTCGTATTCAGATCGCGGCCGCGAGAATGCTTCTTGCGCAAGTGATCCAGACAGAGATTAGTGACGATGCGATAGATCCAGGTGTAGAACGAGCACTCGAAACGGAAACGCGCGAGATTGATGTAGGCCCGGAGAAACGCCTCCTGATAAATGTCCTGGCCATCTTCCTGCGAACCGGTGAGGTGCACCGCCAGCCTTAGCACAGCGCGATCGTACTGCCGCACCAGTTCCTCGAAGGCTGCGGTGTTTCCCTGCTGAGCTTCCCGGACCAGCACGGAATCGTCCACCCGGACTCGCGCTGCTTCGGCGCCCTGTTTCACAGGAGCGAGCACGGGGTGGTTGAGGTACGGTGTTCCACGAATTTTGCTGATCTCAGACACGTTCATCTCCGGTCACCCGTCCAGTTACCCGACAAACTTGTAGCCCGTGCCGTGCACGGTGAGGATAAAGCGAGGCTCCTCCGGCTTCGGCTCAACTTTCTGACGCAGGCGGACAATGTGCGCGTCCACCGTGCGGGTAGTGGGAAAGCGGTCATAGCCCCAAACATCCTCCAGCAGACGATCGCGGCTCAAGGTCTCGCCCGGATGGCAAAGGAAATACTTGAGCAGTTCGAACTCCTTGGAGGAGAAATCGAGCTCCCTGCCGCTGCGTGAAACCTGGCAACTCTTCAGGTTCACTTCCACCTCGCCAAACGAGTAGCGCTCCTGATCCTTGGGAACGGTCTTGGCGCGGCGCAGAACTGCCTTCACCCGGGCCAGCAACTCGCGGATGGAAAACGGCTTGGTCACGTAGTCATCCGCGCCCAGTTCCAGGCCGACCACTTTGTCCACTTCCTGGCCGCGCGCCGTGAGCATGATGATCGGCACTGAAGGCCGTTTGGCCTTCAACTGCTTGCAAACATCCAGTCCGCTCATGCGTGGCATCATGACGTCGAGGATGACCAGGTCCGGCGCTTCGTTCAGGGCGCGTTCCAGGCCGGCCACCCCGTCGGGAGCGGTGATGACGTCGTATCCTTCGAACTCGAAGTTATCGCGCAGCCCGGCCACCATGTTGGGCTCATCTTCGACAATCAGGATTCTGGTCATTTAAGCCTTGCCGCTTTCACTGCCGAGCTTCGCTCGGCCTGGACGGGTCAGAGACCCGTCCCTACACGATTCTCTTGTTGCCTACGCGATCTTTGGTTGCAACGGGGCCGACTTTACCGGTAATGCGATAGTGAACTTGCTGCCCTGGCCTGGCGCGCTGTCGACCGAAACGTCGCCGCCATGCGCCTGCACGATATGACGCACCAGGGAAAGTCCCAACCCGCTTCCCTTGGTGTTGTGAACCAGCGGATCACCCACGCGATAAAACTTCTCGAAAATCTTCTGCTGCTCCTGATGCGGGATTCCGATGCCCTGATCGACTACTTCCAGCTTCACCGAGCCGTTGTCGCGATACAGATTCACGCCGATAAACTTCCGGTCCTGCGAATACTTCAGAGCATTGTTCACCAGGTTCAGGAGCGACCGGGCCATGGCCTCGCGGTCTACCCGCAGGGGCGGCACTTCGTCGATTTTTTCCTCGAACTGGAAACCGTTCTGTTCGATCTGGTAGCGATAGGAATCGAGCGTGTTGTGCACCAGTTCGCGCATATCGGTCTCGCGGAAGTCGTATTCCTTGCGGCCGGCCTCGATGCGGGAAAAATCGAGAATGTTGTTGATCAGTGAAGTCAGGCGTTCGCTCTCTTTGCGAATGATGCGGTAGTACTCCTGATACTTCTCCGGACTGGTGAGCCGGCCCATTTCGAGGGTCTCGGCGTACAGCCGGATCAGGGAAAGCGGGGTGCGCAGTTCGTGCGAAACGTTGGAAACGAAGTCCGACTTCAGCCGCGCCAGCGCCATTTCCTTGGTGACGTTGCGGTAGGTGAGGGCAATTCCCCCGGCCAACACCAGAGAGAGCGCAGCCAAGGTAAGAAAACTGATGCGCGCGAAACGCTGGCCGATGGCCGCGAGAGTCGTGCCGCGTAGCTTGATGGCTAGAGTCAGCCCCTGGAACGCGCCCTCCAGGTTCCGCTCGACTTCGGGTGTGCCGCCATCCCATCCGCTGGACTGAGCGAACGCAGTGGAATCGTACTTACCGCGCAACATCATGACTGCGTGATTTGTCTGCGCGTCATTCACGTTGTGGCTGATGACTTCCTCCAGCATCTCCGGAAAAAACCTGTCATGCAGATAGTCGGCGTCGAAAGCCACCCCGGCGATCGCAACCTCACCTTTCTTTTCGCCCGGTATGGCGAACAGCGCAGTGGATTGATAGACCTTCTTGTCGCCTCGCGGCACCCACTCCGGCTCAAACATGTATGGCGAGCCTTTTTTCTGGAGGTGTACCAGCTTTTCGGACGTCGACTTGAATTCCATCTTCAGCCAGCCTTCATACATCTTGCTCAGATAGGCGGCTTCGTCGCGAAACCCGCTGTCACTTTTCAGCCGGTCGGACTGCGAGCGAAACACCATTGCGCCGTCCGGTGAGAACACGAAAACGTGCGCGACATAGGGATGCGCCGCCAGAAGCCTGTCCATGGTCACAGAGCACACCTCGCTCGGCGCCGGGAAGTCGGTGCGCACATCATCCATGAGCTCGTTGGCTTTTTGATTGATCTGCTTCTCTGAAATGGCAAGAACCTGGCTGAAGTCGCGCTGGATGGCGGCCTCCACGGCGCGGTCGCGCTGAATGTGCAGCACATGCCAGGCGCTCAGGAACACCAGGGCCGCCGCGGGCAATATCACGGCAAGCTCCAGAGTCAGGAGCAGCCGGGTTCGCTCGTTCCGCGGTTTCATTTTCATTCTGGATTCCTGATCGAGGGCCTGGTGTACTCACTTCAAAACCGGCCCGCAATCAACATAGTCAAACCGGACGGGGTGGGTGTCAATTCGCCGTAAAAATACGTAAAAAGTTGTGAACTGATTGACCAGGAAGGTGCACGGGGACGCCCTGCTACCGCGGCCAGATTTTCGAAGCGGCAGCGAGGAACGCAATCGCGATTCCCGCAAAGGAAAGGTCCAACAACAGTGCCAGTTTGCCTGTTGGGTAAAGCTCTTTGTATTTTCTTCTCACCTCGACTATCCCTCCCGGGTGGAAGATGTATATTCGCAGTTTCTCTCGATCAGGAAGCCGCCTGTTGCACAGAACGACCATAGCCCAGAAAACTACGCCCGAGACCGCAGCAAGAAGAGGAGCCACCAGGATATACAGGGCCAGTGACATTCCCTCGCCACTATAACCCGTGTATTAGGAACACGTTCAAATTATTCGAATTGAACAAGCCTGTCGTAAGACATTCTGCATGCCGCGGGGTTTTAATCGCAGAGAATGCGAGAGAATTTTGCAGCTTGAAAGTGCGCTACGGCAGCTTGAAATCAACCGTCACAAAAGTCTGGGCCTCGACGGCGCGGCCATTTACCAGGTAAGGCTGATAACGCCACTGCTTCACGGCTCGGTAGGCGGCCTGGCCCAGAACAAACGATCCCTGAATCAATTTGAGGTCCTGAATGGTGCCGTCCCGGCCGATCCACGCCTGCAGCACAACCGGGCCCTGCAACCGCGCCCGAATCGCTTGCTCCGGATAGCTGGGTAGAACTTTCTGCAGCAGCAGCCTGCGAGACAGATCCTCGGACAACGCTAC
>WNFA01001697.1_pt1 | contig 19154 bp, 20 predicted proteins | sample 5400481 | NCBI WGS metagenome assembly WNFA01 (sample SAMN13153340, study PRJNA577476) | soil metagenome | isolation source: 120 cm saprolite under Douglas fir tree site 2 hole 1 replicate 2 | place: USA:California | collected 2015-04-18
AATGAAAGTCCTGCTCGTGGGCGGCGGAGGTCGGGAGCACGCGCTGGTCTGGAAGATTGCCCAGAGCCCGCTGGTCGACACGGTGTTCGCGGCCCCAGGCAATCCCGGGATCGCACGCCTTGCGTCGTGCGTCGACATCGGCGTGGACTCGCATGACGAGCTCGTCGCGTTCGCCCGGCGCGAGCGCATCGACCTCACGGTGGTCGGGCCGGAAGTGCCGCTCGTCGCCGGGCTCGCCGATCGGCTCGCCGCCGCCGGCCTCATTGTCTTCGGGCCGAGCGCGCGGGCGGCGGCGATCGAAGGGTCCAAGGTGTTCGCGAAGAACCTGATGCTGCGCCACGGCATCCCGACGGCGCAGTTCTCGACCTTCGACGAACCCGCCCATGCGCGCCGATACTGCCGCGACGTGGGCGCCCCGCTCGTGGTCAAGGCCGACGGCCTTGCCGCCGGCAAGGGCGCCATCCTCTGCCGCACGCTCGAGGAGGCCGACGCGGCGATCGCCGAATGCATGGAGCGCAGAGCCTTTGGCACCTCGGGGGCTCGGGTGGTCGTCGAGGAGCTCATGGTGGGGCAGGAGGTGTCCTTTTTCGTCCTCGCGAACGGTCACGATGCGATGCCACTCGCCGCCGCCGAGGACCACAAAGCCATCTTCGATGGTGATCGTGGGCCCAATACCGGAGGCATGGGATGCTACTCGCCGGTGGCCGCATTCGACGACACGCTCGAGAAGCGGGTCATGGAAGGGATCGTGCGGCCGACCCTCACCGCGCTGGCCCGCGAGGGCGCGGCCTACCGGGGCGTCCTCTTCGCGGGCCTCATGCTGACGGCCCAGGGGCCGAAGGTCGTCGAGTTCAACTGCCGCTTCGGCGACCCCGAGTGTCAGGCGCTCGTCGTTCGGGCGCCGGGCGATCTGGTCCCGTTGCTCCTCGCGGCCGCTCGTGGAGAAGCCTGGCCGCCAGCGCACCCGTGGCCGCACGTGGCCTCAGTCTGCGTGTGCGTCGCCTCCGGCGGATATCCGGGCAAGTACGCCACCGGACTCCCGATTCGCGGTGTCGAGGCCGCCGAAGCCAGGCCCGATGTGCAGGTGTTCCACGCCGGAACTGCAACGCGCGAGGGCCGACTGGTGACCGCGGGCGGCCGAGTGCTTGGGGTGACCGCCGTCGCCGAGAATCTCACGAACGCGATGGCGTCGGCCTACAGCGCCGTGCGTGAGATCTTCTTCGACGGCATGCACTATCGTACTGACATTGGGAGCAGGGGAGTGCGAGCCGAAGCGCCGCCGCGGCGGTGAGGCGCGCTGATAGAGGAGACAATCGTGACGGGACCTGTGCGCGTGGGTATCGTGCTCGGCAGCGATTCGGACCTCGAGGTGATGCTCGAGGCGGTGAAGGTGCTCGACGCGCTCGAGGTGGGCAGCGAAGTCGTCGTCGCCTCTGCGCACCGGACGCCGGCGCGCACCCACGAATACGCGACGACGGCTCATTCGCGAGGCATCGGCGTCCTGATCGCCGGGGCAGGCGGGGCCGCCGCCCTCCCGGGCGTCCTCGCCTCGCTGTCGCCCTTGCCGGTGATCGGCGTCCCGGTCGCGTCCACACCGCTCGGGGGTCTCGACGCGCTCCTCTCGATCGCACAGATGCCGAAGGGCGTCCCGGTCGCGACCGTGGCGATCGGCAAGTGGGGCGCGGCCAACGCGGGAATGCTCGCAGCTCAGATCCTGGCGCTCGGCGACGCGGCGCTGGCGGCCCGCCTTGCCGCCTATCGGAGACGGCTCGCAGACGAGGTGGACGAGGGCGCGCGTCGCGTGGCGGCGCAGATGAAGTCGGGCGAGCCGCCGAAGTCGGGGACGTGAGGCACGTCGGACGCCCGCGCATCATCGCGGTCGACCCCGTTGCGCCCACTCCGGCCGGTCTTCGAGCTGCGGCGGACGTCCTCCGGGGGGGCGGGGTGGTGGCGTTCCCGACGGAGACCTTCTACGGTCTTGCCGCGGCGGCACTCGATCCCGTGTCCGTCAGGCGAATCTTCGAGTTGAAGGGGCGGCCCGAGTCGAAGCCGCTCCTCGTCCTTGTCGACTCGGTGGCGATGGCCGAGTCCGTGGCACACGTGAGCAACTCAGCGCTGGCCCTGATGGCGCGCTGCTGGCCCGGCGCCCTCACTCTCGTGCTCTCCGCGCACGCCAATGTACCTGCAGACGTGACGGCGGGGACGGGGACTCTCGGGCTCCGCGTCTCGTCCCACCCGGTCGCGCGGGGTCTGGTGGAGTCGCTCGGCGAGCCGGTGACAGCTCCGAGTGCGAACCCGAGCGGCCTCGAGCCACCGACGACGGCCGAGGGCGTGCTCGCCTATTTCGCGGACAAGATCGACCTCATCCTGGATGGCGGACCGACGGCGGGCGGCGAGCCTTCGACGGTCCTCGACGTGACCGTGGACCCGCCGAGGGTCATCCGGCAAGGTGCCGTCCGACTGCCAATCGCTGGCACATAGAATGAGAGTCACCGGCGTCATCCAGGCCGGCGGCAAAAGCGTGCGAATGGGTGGCCGCCCGAAAGCCCTGATCGAGCTGGGTGGCCGGTGCATCGTCGAGCGCGTCGTCGCGGCGCTCGCGGCTGTGGTCGACGACGTCCTGATCGTGACCGGCACCCCGGAGCTCTACACTTTTCTCGGGCTGCCCACGGTCGCCGACGTCTATCCGGACCACGGCTCGCTCGGCGGGATCTACTCGGGCCTCAAGGCTGCCGCGGGCGACGTGGCATTCACGGTCGCTTGCGACATGCCGTTCCTTCACCCCGAAGTGGTCAGGCTGGTCGTCGCGCGCGCCGGCCAGGGCGACGTCGTCATTCCGCGCGTCGGCAGCCAGCTCGAGACCATGCACGCCGCGTACGGGAAGGCGTGCCTTCCGCACATCGAGGAACGGCTGCTGGCCGGGCAGCTCAGGATCGTGGGGTTCTTCGACCGTGTGCGTGTCGTCGAGATCCCCGAGACCGATGTGGCTCGGTTCCGTGACCCGGCGGTCGCCTTCATGAACGTGAATACCCCGGACGAGCTCGAGCGCGCCCGCGCCCTCGTCGCCAAGCTCCGCTGACATGGCCGGGCTGCGACCCATCGGGCTCGTGCACTACCACGAGCTCGGCCTCAAGCGGGGTAACCGGCCGCTCTTTCTGCGCCATCTCGCACGAAATCTCCAGCGCGCAACGTCGGATCTGGGGCCGGTGAAGCCGCGGCAGGTCTCGGGTCGTTTGCTGCTCGACCTCGAGGATCACCCCGATCCCGCGGCGGTCCGTGATCGGGTGCGTCGCGTGTGCGGGGTGGCGAGCGTTGCGCTCGCCTATCGTGTCGTCTCGACCGTCGACGCGATGAAGGCGGTCATCGCGAGGCTGATCGAGGAACGGAGCTTCGCCTCGTTCCGGATCACCGCTCGCCGGGCGTTCAAGACGTACCCGATGACGAGCGTGGAGCTGAACCGCGAGCTCGGCGCGTTCGTCCTCGAGCGCGTCGCCTCGCGCGTCGACCTGCGCCACCCGGAGCTCGAGATCCACGTCGAGGTGATGCCCGCCGAGACCTTCGTGTACGTCGACCCCGTCGCCGGCCCGGGAGGACTGCCCGTGGGCGCGAGCGGTACGGTGGCGACACTGCTCTCAGGCGGGATCGACTCCCCGGTCGCGGCCTGGCGGATGATGAAGCGCGGCTGCCGCGTTGTCTTCGTGCACTTCCACAGTGTGCCGTACCTACCGCCGACCTCTCAGGCCAAGGCCCGCGCCCTGGCCGGGTTGTTGACCCAGTGGCAGTACGACTCGAAGCTCGTCCTGGTGCCCTTCGGCGAGATCCAGCGCGAGGTCGTGCTCACCGTCCCGCCTCCAGCCCGAGTCGTCGTCTACCGCCGGCTCATGGTACGGATCGCCGAGGCGCTGGCCCGAAAGCATGGGGCGGCGGCGTTGACGACGGGGGAGAGTCTCGGACAGGTAGCGTCGCAGACCCTCTCGAACATCGCGCGGATCGACGAGGCCGCCGGGATGCCGATTCTGAGGCCCCTGATCGGCATGGACAAGCTGGAGATCACCGAGGAGGCGCGCCGGCTCGGGACGTTCGAGATCTCGGTCGAGCCGGATGCCGACTGCTGCACGCTGTTCGTCCCGAAACACCCGGCGACGCGGATGTCGGAGCATGAGGTCGGCGCGGCCGAGGCGCGCCTCGAGATCCCGCGGCTCGTCGCGTCGGGATGTGACGGCGCTTCGGTCGAGGCGTTCGAGTTCCCGGCGGGAGCTCCCACCGAGCCGCGGTCCGAATGACCGCCGCCCTCCAGCAGATCGAGCTCTGAAGCTCGTTTCGGGCGACTGCGGCGCGGCCGCGCTCGAAGCCGTGGACGGGCAACCCCCACTATGTTGGTGGCTTGACACGCCGGAGCCACAACCGATATGGTGCCTATATGACTGTCGTTGGCCTGGGGGCCGATCACGCCGGGTTTCCATTGAAGGAGGACCTGAAGGCCTGGCTGATCACCCGCGGCTACGATGTCGTCGATCTCGGAACGCAGTCGGCCGATGCCGTCGACTACCCTGACTACGCGGCCGCCGTGGGGAGCGCGGTGACCGCCGGCAAGTCAGACTGCGGCGTCCTCGTGTGTGGAACCGGAATTGGCATGGCGATCGCGGCGAACAAGCTGCCCGGTATCCGTGCCGCGGCCTGCAGCGACGCCTACACCGCGCGGATGAGCCGCGAGCACAACGACGCGAACATCCTGGCGCTGGGGGCGCGGATCACCGGACGCGACGCCGCGATCGAGATTCTCGAGACCTGGCTGGCGGCGACGTTCGCGGGCGGCCGGCATGCCGGACGGGTGGACAAGATCGTCGCGCTCGATCGCGGGCGAGGCCAGGAGACTCCCGATGCTCAGGCTCGCTGACGCCGATCCCGAGATCGCGAAGGCGCTGCGCGCGGAGGCGCAGCGGCAGCATCGGAACCTCGAGCTGATCGCCTCCGAGAACTTCGTGTCCGAAGCGGTGCTCGAGGCGGTGGGGTCGGTGCTGACCAACAAGTACGCCGAGGGGTACCCCGGACGTCGCTACTATGGCGGCTGCGAGATCGTCGACGTCGTCGAGGGTCTCGCCATCGCTCGCGCCAAAGAGCTATTCGGCGCGGAGCACGTCAACGTGCAGCCCCACTCGGGCGCCCAGGCCAATATGGCGGTCTACTTCACGCTCCTGAAGCCTGGCGACACCGTGCTCGGGCCCAACCTCTCGCACGGCGGACACCTGACGGCCGGGAGCCCCGTGAACTACTCCGGCAAGCTCTACTCGATCGTGGCCTACGGCGTACGCAAGGACACGGAGCGGATCGACTTGGACCAGGTGCGCGACCTGGCGCGCCAGCACCGACCGAAGCTGATCATCGCCGGCGGCTCCGCCTTCCCGCGGGCGATCGACTTCGCGCCGTTCCGGGATATCGCGCGCGAGGTCGGCGCTGCCCTCATGGCCGACATCGCCCACCCAGCGGGTCTGGTCGCGGCGGGGCTTCACCCGTCGCCGATGGGCGTTGCCGACTTCGTCACGACGACGACTCACAAGACGCTCCGCGGCCCACGGGGCGGGATGGTCATGTGCCAGTCGGAGCATGCGCAGGCGCTCGACAAGACCGTCATGCCTGGAGTTCAGGGCGGTCCGCTGATGCACGTGATCGCCGGAAAGGCCGTCGCGTTTCGCGAGGCCTTGACGCCGGCATGGCGCGAGTACCAGATGCAGATCGTGAAGAACGCGGCGGCGCTCGCGGCGGCGCTGGTCGGGCGCGGCTACCGACTCGTGACGGGTGGCACCGACACCCACCTCATGCTGGTGGACCTCACGAGCCGGAACATCACCGGCAAGGACGCCCAGGAAGCGCTCGACCGGGCGTGGATCACCGTGAACAAGAACACGGTGCCGTTCGAGACGCGCAGCCCCATGGTGACGAGCGGCGTCCGTATCGGCACGCCGGCCGTCACCTCGCGAGGCATGCGGGAGGCCGAGATGAGCGAGATCGCGCGCCTCACCGACCGCGTGCTGTCCAATCTCGGATCGTCCTCGGTGGAGACAGCGGTACGGGGTGAGGTGCAGGAGTTGACGAGCCGCTTTCCGCTCTACCCAGAGAGAACCCACTGACAGAACCTAAGGATCGGACCGGCGTGACAGGAGGAGAGGCCCGATGAAATGCCCGTTTTGCGGTCACACGGAGGATCGGGTCGTCGACTCGCGGGTGGGCCGGGAGGGCGAGTTCATCCGGCGCCGGCGCGAGTGTCTCAAGTGTCACCGCCGGTACACGACCTACGAGTACATCGAGGACGTGCTGCCCCACGTGGTGAAGCGTGATGGGCGTCGCGAGCCCTTCGATCGGCAGAAGCTCCGTGGCTCGATCCTCAAGGCGTGCGAGAAGCGGTCAGTGGGGGTACAGGCCGTCGACGACGTCGTCGTCGACATCGAGGCCCAGCTTCACGAGCGGGCCGAGAAAGAGGTCAGCGCCGAGGAGTTGGGCCGGGTGGTCATGGAGCATCTGCAAAGGCTCGATCCAGTCGCCTATGTGCGATTCGCCTCGGTGTACCGGCAGTTCAAGGACATCGGCCAATTCGTCGAAGAGGTGAAGGGACTCCAGAAGGACGACAAGACGAAGGCCCTGCCCGCCAAGCCCCGCCCCCTCGCCAAAACGAAATAACCCCGGTGCCTGCCCCCCGGAGCGCAATCGACCGGGGGAGTCAGCCGGGGGAGGGAGTCAGCCGGGGGAGTATGAGGGGGGTCGCCCCCCTCATGTACACAGACAGCACGGCCCTGTCGCTGAGAGGAGATCCGAGGCTGTCGGGGATCTCCCCCTCATGTTCAGACAGGGCCGAGTGCCGCGTGGACTTTACTTCTTCTTCTTCTTGGTCGCCTTCTTCTTCGCCACCGCGTCACCTCCCTCCGTCGGCGTGCTCGAGGTACCTCTGATCGGCATGCTAGTGAGGAGGCCAAAATCTGTCAAGAGCAAAATCCCATATATAGGGGTCGCCGAGGCTTCCGCTCCCCAGATCTAGGGTGAACGCTGGATTGACTTTGCTAGCGGCCCCGATGTAGCGTGAGCGCAAGATCGAAGCGCGACCCTTCACCAAACACCTACTCCCGAGGAGACCTCCGCCGATGAGACGCACGCTTAAGAAGCTTGTGTTCGTCGAGCCGAAATCGACCCATCTGCACATCTACAGCCGGGTGTGCATCCCGCGTCTCGGCTCGGTGCTCCTGGCGACGATCATGCGCACCAAGGGCTACGACGTCCGCGTCTACATCGAGGACATCCACGATGTCGACATGAACGAGGTCCTCTCGGCTGACCTCGTCGCGATCTCGGCGATCACGTCGACCGCACCCCAGTCGTACCGGCTCGCGGACAAGGTGAGGGAGGCGGGGGCGATCGCCGTGCTCGGAGGCACGCACGTGAGCTTCCTCCCCGAGGAGGGGCTCGAGCACGCGGACTTCGTGGTTCGCGGCGAGGGAGAGTTTGCGTTCCAGGAACTGGTCGATGCGATCCAGGCGGGATACGGGTTCGAGCAGATCAAGAACCTCTCGTACCTCGCGGACGGCCGCCCGGTCCACCTCCCGGAGCGCCCGAAGATCCCGAACCTCGACGTCAATCCGATTCCGGACTACCGGCTCATCACGGGCTGGAAACCAGGCGGCGTCATCTCGGTCGCCACCTCGCGCGGCTGCCCCTTCTCGTGCACCTTCTGCTCGGTGCCCGGCATGTACGGCCACGCCTTCCGCACGCACTCGGTCGAGCGCGTGCTGCAGGAGCTCGAGCTCCACCGGGGCAACATGTACACGTTCTTCGCCGACGACATCTTCACCGCGAACAAGAAGCGCTGCAAAGAGCTGCTGCGCGGAATGATCGAGCGCGACCTGACGCCCGACTGGGGTGCGCAGGTGCGGACGGAGACCGTCGACGATCCGGAGCTCCTCCGGCTCATGCGTGACTCCCGCTGCTTCAACGTCTACGTCGGGTTCGAGTCCATCAACCCGCGGACGCTCAAGCTCTTCCAGAAGAAGCAAGATCTCGCCAAGATCGAGCGGTCGATCGAGCGCTTCCACGCCCACAAGATCCGCATCCACGGCATGTTCGTGGTGGGCTCGGACGAGGACGACGTCGAGACGATCGACGCCACCGCCGAGTTCGCCCTGAAGAACGACATCGACTCCATCCAGTTCATGATCCTCACGCCGATCCCCGGCTCGCCGGATTGGGACCAGCTCTACGATCGCGGTGAGAAGTACGTCATCAGCAAGAACTGGCAGTTCTACGACGGCCACCACGCCGTCCACCAGCCTCGCCGGATGAGCCCCTACGAGCTGCAGATAGGGGCGATCAACGCGATGGCGAAGTTCTACTCCTGGCGCGGGATCGCCAAGAAGGCCTTCAAGGGGGACAAGTACTACGCCGCCATCCGTTACTTCGGCAAGCGGATGATTCGTGACTGGTGGAAGGACGCCGAGAATCGCCAGCACGTCGAGTGGCTCAAGGCCCAGCTGTACTCGGACGCGAAGGAGCTCGGGCATGGCGCGCTGCAGCGGGTGGGACTGCCGGCGATCCTGCTCCAGGACGCGGTGGGCCGCCTGCTCCAGCGCTTCCTCGGCGAGCTCGGCGTGACCGTCGTCCCGCTCGCCGAGGCGGCGGCCGAGGGCGCGGCGCGCGCGCGGGAGACGGTCGACTGTCTGATCACGCCGATCGTCAAGCGCGCCGTCAAGGAGCGTGAGGAGTTCTACGCGAACCTTGCAGCCGTGAACACCCTGCTCCAGAGCCGGTGGGAGAAGCTGCCCCGGGTGAGCTTCCCGCTGCTCGACGGCCAGGGGCCGGTCTTCGAGCCCTTCGCGAAGATCGGGCTCCTCTTCACCAAGAACCTCGATCGCATCCGCGACGCCTACAAGACCGCCGGCGTCCAGGAAGGTCTCTGGGAAGCGGTGTAGCGGGCCGGGTGGGAGGGGGCGGGCGGCGTCCTCCTCGACCCGTGTTTTCAGGGCTGTCCGCACTCCGACCGACGGGACAGTCCTGACGAGCTTGACTGCTAGCGTGGTCGAGGAGGACGCTGCCCGCCCCCTCCCACCCGGCCCGCGCGCTAGGCTTCTTTGGGCTCTTGGACCGATGAGGGCCGGCGGGCGTGGCGGCGGCGCACAAATTCCTCGTTCAGCGGCACGCCTTTCTTGCAAAACGGACAGGTGTCCGGATCGTAGGTCGGGAAGTCGCGGCTTACGAGGCTGAAGACGGGCCGGTTGTCGAGATCGACCGACGTCCGGCGCCAGAGGCAGCCGATACCAACCACGAGCGCGCCGAGCTGCTCCACGAGATTGATGAGCAAGTTCAGCGTGGAGCCGGTGCTGACCAGATCCTCGATCAGGAGGACCTTCGCACCGGGCCGGGTCAGGCGCTGGAACTCGACGGGGAGGGAGACGCGTCGTTTGCCCCCGGACAGCCCCTTGGCGCCGTAGACGACGATGGGCCGCGAGGGATGGGCGCGCGCCACGCAATGCGACAGGATCAGCGCGCCCGGGCCCGTCGACAGGACCATGTCGACTGGCCACTGGGCGAAGTGCTTGGCGATCACCGCGCCGAGGCCTTCCGTGAACGAGGGTTCCGTGGTGACCAGCGTCTTTTCGATATATTCCGAGGTGTGCTGGCCCGAGGGCAGCAGGATGTGGTCGTTGGCGTGATAGGCGCCCGTGCGCTTCAGGATCTCGAGGTGAATCTTCTCCCTGACTTCGGTCTCGACGGCGGCGGGGTCCTTCCTGGCGCCTGCGCTCATCCGGGCCCTCCTCGGGGCATTATCGCACGCGGTGGAGCGCCGCCATGCGGCGCTTTCATCGCGTGCTAAACTCGCCGCATGCGTGTGCTCGCCGTGGAGACTTCGACGCTGGCCGGCGGCGCCGCGCTCCTCGACGGCGAGCTCGTCGTCGGTGAGTACGCGCTCGACGTCAGCGCAACGCACTCCGAGCGCCTGATGGTCGCCATCGATCGGCTCTTGACCGACGCGGGTTGGACAGTCCGTGACCTCGAGGGTCTCGCGGTCTCCGTGGGGCCGGGCTCGTTCACGGGCCTTCGGATCGGCCTCAGCACTGTCAAGGGGCTGGCCCTCGCCCTCTCCATCCCGATCGTGGCGGTGCCGACGCTCGACGCGATGGCGGCCCTTCTGCCGTTCGCCGCGTTGCCCGTGTGCCCGGTCCTCGACGCCCGCAAGCGCGAAGTCTACGCGTCGCTCTATCGGTGGGATGGTGCCGGCATGCATCGAGTGTGGGAGTACCTGGCGATCGCGCCCGCCGATCTCGCCCGACGCCTGGACGAGCCGGTGATCGTGCTCGGCGACGCCGCGGACCAGATCCATTCGCCGTATGCGCGGCGGATCCGACCACCGCGGCGGGGACCCTCTCCGGCGTCCGTAGGTGCTCTGGGATACTCGCGCCTCGCGATCGGCGATACGGTCGCGCCGGCCGATCTCCTGCCGATCTATCTCCGGCCCTCCGAGGCCGAGCTGAAGCGCCGCGGTGCCGCTCTCCGTTGACCTCATGCGCCCCGAAGACCTCGACGAGGTCCTCGGGATCGAGCGCGCGTCGTTCTCGATGGCCTGGTCGCGGGGCGCCTTCCTCTACGAGATGCAGCAGAACCGGGTCGCCCGCTGCTGGGCGATGCGCGAGGACGCCCGGGTGGTCGGCTACCTCTGTCTCTGGGAGGTCGCCGACGAGGTCCACATCACCAACATCGCGGTCCGTCCCGACTGCCGCCGCCGGGGCCTCGGGCGGACGCTGCTCGGGGGCATCATGGACGAGGCGCGACAGCGACGGATCAGGCTCGTAGTCCTCGAAGTGCGCCCGAGCAACACCGAGGCGCGAACGCTCTATGAATCCTTTGGGTTCCGTGTCGTCGGTCGCCGGCGCGGGTATTACTACGACACCGGCGAGGACGCGCTCGTCATGGAGGCGGAGCTCCAGACGGCTCAGCCGGGAACCCGTGCCTAGCCTCACCCGTTCGTGGTATTGAGGCGGCGTTCGGCCACTACCAAGACTCCGGAGAGGAGATTCATCGTGACCCGCGGGATGACTGCGCTCGCGACACTCGTGGTCGTCGTCGCCACCTCGTCCGGCCCCGTGCTCGCCGAGACCATGGCGCTCAAGCTCCTCCCGAACTATTCTCGGGCCACGTTCAAGAGCGACGCGCTACTCGAGACTTTCGTCGGCAACACCGCGGCCGAAGGCGTTGCCGGCACGTTGACCGTCGATCCGGCCCGCCCTCAAGCCGCCTCTGGAACGGTCAAGGTCGACATGAACCTGGTTCGGACGGGTGTCGACAAGCGGGACGCCGACATGCGCGGCAAGAACTTCCTCGATACCGAGGTCGAGGCCAACCGGTGGGTCACCTTCGAAATGAAGGGCGTGGAGATCGCCGGGCCACTCGAGCCCGGGAAGGCGATCCCGGCCAAGGTGCGAGGCATCCTGACGGTGAAGCAGAAGCCGGTCGAGCGGCTCGCCGACGCCACCGTCACCTGGATCAAGCTCACACCCGAGCAGGTCGAGAACCAGAAGCGATTCGGTTTCACAGCGGACAATATCAAGGTGCGAGCCCGGCTCGCGACGACCTTCACCGACCACGGCATGCAGGTGCCGCAGGTGCTCATCTTCAAGGTCTCGAACGATATTCAGCTGGAGACCGACTTGACCTTCGTTCGCCAGTAGGCATTGCCTTGGAAAGCCAGGCCAGGTGTCTGGTTCTCGCTCTTCTGCTCCTGAGCCCGGCTTCGCTCTCCAAGTCCGCGGCCGCGCAAACCCCCTCCGCCGCCGAGATCGCGCGGGGCAAGTACGTCTTCGGGGCGACCGGGGGCTGCGGTTGCCACACCGTCCCCAAGGAGCCCGTCAATGCGGGCGGGCGGAAATACGACGGGCCGTTCGGGACCGTGTACTCGTCCAACATCACGCCCGACCGCGAGACCGGCATCGGCAGCTGGACCGACGAACAGATCATCACCGCGATCCGTCTGGGTCGCCGGTCGAACGGCGAACGCCTGGTCCCGGTGCACCCGTACACGGTATTCAACGGGATGGGGGCGGAGGATCTCAAGCCGCTCGTCGCGTTTCTGCGCACCGTGCCGCCGGTGAAACGGGCCAATCAGCCGAAGAAGATCACCGTGCCGATGTTCGAGAGCGTGTTCCTGCCGGCCTGGCTCGCGGCGTTCGCGCCGCGGGAGACGCCGCCGACGGCGGTACCGACCTCCGGCCCGGCGCGCGGCGAGTATCTGGTCCGCGCCGTCGCCCACTGCGGCGAGTGCCATACGCCGCGGACCATGACGATGGCGACCGACAACTCACGCTTCCTGGCGGGGAATCCCAAAGGTCCCGAGGACTCCGAAGTTCCCAACATCACGCCCGACAAGGCGACGGGCCTGGCGTGGTCCGAGGAGGAGATCGCCGACTATCTCGGTACGGGTAACAAGCCCGACGGCGACGTCGCCGGAGGGCTCATGGGCGAGATGATCGAGGGGACGCTGGCCGGGTACAAGGACCTGACCAAGGCCGACCGGCTCGCGATCGCCCGGTACCTCAAGACGATCCCGGCGGTCAAGAACAAGATCGGCAAATGAGCGCAGTGCCCTTCAACAACCGGATGGAACCTACTGGAGGAGGCGAGATGGAGCTCCGACGCGTGAGGACCGGTGTCATCCTCGGGAGCCTCGTCGCGCTGGCCGTCGTCGGCTGCGCGACCGGCCAGACGACCACAATTACAGGGTCCGGTGATCCCGTCGCGGACCGCCAGCGGCTCATGAAGAACAACGGCGCCAACTGGGCGGAGATCCAGGCCAAGGTCAAAGCGGGCAACGCCGAGGCGGTCGCCGTGAACGCCGAGGCCCTGTCGCTCCACGCCCAGCGGATTCCGAGTCTCTTCCCCGAGGGCTCGCTCACCGAAAAGTCGAAGGCGAAGCCTGACATCTGGCAGAAATGGCCGGAGTTCCAGGCCGCCGCGAAGAACCTCGAAAACCGCGCCGGCACGCTTCGCGATCAGGCGCTCGCGAAGGACGCCGCGGCCGTGACGGCGACGGTCGGGACGTTCGGTCGTGACGCCTGTGGAACGTGCCACACGCCCTTCCGCGTCCCGCCGCCGCCGCAGCAACCCGCGGCGCCGCGTTCCTAACCCAAAAGGAGGCACCATGAAGCTCAGACACGTGAAAACTGGTGTCGTTCTCGGTAGCCTCGTTGCGCTGGCGCTCGCCGGCTCCGCGACGGGACAGTCAACGACCAAGATCTGGAGCGGCGATCCCGTCGCCGATCGACAGCGGCTCATGAAGCTCAACGGCGCGAGCTGGGCGGACGCGCAGGCCAAGCTGAAAGCCGGCAACGCCGAGGCGGTCGCGGTGAACGCCGAGACGATGACGCTCATCGCGACGCAGATCGTTGCGCTCTTCCCTCAAGACTCGCTGACCGACAAGTCCAAGGCGAAGCCGGAAATCTGGCAGAAGTGGCCCGAGTTCGAGTCCGCCGTCAAGAACTACGCGATGCAGGCCGAGAAGCTCCGCGATGCGGCGCGGAGCAAGGACCAGGCAGCCACCGAAGCCGTCGCGAAGGAGTTTGGACGGCAGGCGTGCGGGACTTGCCACACCCCGTTCCGCGTCCCGCCGCCCCAGCAGCAGCCGCCGGCGCCTCCGCAACAGTTGCAGCCGCGCTGACGTTCGTCACCGTCCGATGAGTCGCGGGAGGGCGCCGTGTCGGCGCCCTCCCCGGCGGCAATCCGCGCTGTGCTAAGGTTGCCCTCATGACATCGTCCGTTCCGTTCCGCGACACATTCTGGAACGTCCCGGGCTGGGCTCAGGTCGTGCTCTACATCGGCGGCGCGCTGGCGATCGTGATCTTCGCGTACGGAATGTGGCAGCGGGTGAGCCTCTGGCGGCGGGGCGTACCTGAGGACCGACTCGACCGGATCTCCGAGCGCATCGGGCTCGTCGTCGCGCACGCGCTCGGCCAGGCGCGCACGCTCGCGCAGGCGTATCCGGGGGTCATGCACGCGATCATGTTCTGGGGTTTCCTCGCCCTGTTCATGGGGACCGTGCTCGCCACGATCGACTGGGACGTCACCCTGCCGCTCTTCGGGTACAAGCTCCTGAAGGGCCGGTTCTATCTTCTCTACGAGACGGTGCTCGACCTCTTCGGCCTCTTTTTCGTGGTCGGCCTGGGCATGGCAGTCTGGCGCCGGTTCGTCAGCCGCCCGGCCAGCGTCGATGCGACCGCGCGCTTTGCGTGGGCGCTCACCCTGCTGTTCGTCATCAACGTGACGGGGTTCGTGATGGAGGCGTGCCGGCTCGCGGTGGTCGAGCCGTGGTGGGGACCATGGTCGCCGGTCGGGTACGCGCTCGGTCGTGGGTTCGTAGGGCTCGGCCTGACCCCCGAGGCGCTGCGAGGGCTCCACGTCGCGACGTGGGTCTTCCACGCGGCGATCGCCCTGCTCTTCATCGCGATCATTCCGTACTCCTATTTCGTCCATCTCCTCACGACGCCCCTCAACATCTTCTTTTCGAAACTCGGACCGCGCGGCGCGATCCGGAAGATCGACAACATCGAGGAAGCCGAGACCCTCGGCATCTCGAAGCTCGAGGAGTTCTCGTGGAAGCGACGGCTCGACTTCGACGCGTGCGTCGAGTGCGGCCGCTGCCAGGCGGCCTGCCCGGCGTACCTGTCGGGCACGGCGCTCTCACCCAAGCAGATCATCGTGAAGCTCAAGCGGCACATGCACGGCGAGCTGCCGGGCCCGATCCACGGCGAGCTAATCAAGGCGGACGAGCTGTGGGCGTGCACGACCTGCATGGCGTGCGTACAGGAGTGTCCGGCGTTCATCGACATCGTCGACACGATCATCGACCTCCGGCGCTATCTGGCGCTCTCCGAGGGGGCCTTGCCCTCGACGGCGCCCCAATCGCTCCAGAACATCCAGCGGGCCGGGAACCCGTGGGGGCTGCCGGCCGGCGAGCGCCTCGCGTGGGCGCAGGGCCTCGACGTTCCCCTCATGAAGGCCGATCGCGAGGTCGAGTACCTCTACTGGGTCGGCTGCTCGGCCTCGTACGACAAGCGTAACCAGGCGATCGCCCGCGCGGTGGTGAAGATCCTCAAGGCGGCCGGCGTGAGCTTCGGCGTGATGCCGGAGGAGCGGTGTCACGCCGAGGTCGGCCGCCGTCTCGGCGAGGAGTATCTGTACCAGACCGTCCAGCAGGAGAACATCGAAGCGATCAAACAGTACCGCTTCCGCAAAGTCATCACCCACTGTCCACACTGCTTCAACACGATCAAGAACGAGTTCCCCCAGTTCGGCGGGAGCTACCAGGTGCTCCACCACTCGCAGGTCATCGAGGAGCTGATCGCCGCCGGACGGATCAAGCCGACGAAGCCGCTCGACGCGTCGATCGCGTTTCACGACTCCTGCTACCTCGGGCGCTATAACGGCATCACCGAAGCGCCGCGAAACCTGGCGAAGGCCGTTCCCGGGCTCCGGCTCGTGGAGCTGCCGCGCAGCCGCGAGCGCGGACTCTGCTGCGGCGGGGGCGGCGGTCACATGTGGATGGAGGTGAAAGCGCAGAAGCGGGTGAACCTGATCCGCGTCGAGGAGGTGCTCGAGGCCAAGGTGGACATAGTGGGCACGGGCTGTCCCTTCTGTCTCGCCATGATCGATCTCGGTCGGAAAGTGAAGGGGGCCGAGGAGACGCTCGCCGTGAAGGACGTGAGCGAGTTGGTGGCGGAGAGCCTGGAGTGAGAGCGCTGCTGCACGCGTTACCCGCCATCGTCCGAACCATCACCGGCCTCGCCGTCGACCCCGTTCTGCCCAGGGCGGCGAAGATCGCGCTGGCCGCCGCGGTCCTGTACCTGGTCTCCCCGGTGGACCTGATCCCCGACTTCATTCCCGTGCTCGGTTACCTGGACGACCTCCTCATCGCGGCGATCATCGTCGACGGGATGCTGAACTTCGTGGACCGGGGGGTCGTGCTCAAGTACTGGCCCGGCAGCCCGGAGTCGCTGGAGCGCATCGCACGCTCCGCGCGAGTCCTCGCCGCCTGGGTCCCGCGACGGCTCAAGCAGCGGATCTTCTCAGGCAGCTGGTAGGCAAACGAAGGCCGGCGGGCATCGAGCCGCCCGTCCGCCGAGACAGTCGTACGAAAGGGGGACGTGATGGCCCTGGCAGTTGGATTCATCGGACTCGGCAACATGGGGCGGCCGATGGCGCTCAATCTCGTCAAGCACGGCTTTCCGCTGGTCGTGCACGACATCGATCCGGCGAAGGTCGAGCCGCTCCGCGCGCGGGGCGCGGCGGTCGCCGACTCGGCCGAGCGGGTGGCCGCCTCGGCCGACCGCACCATTTGCATGGTGGAGACCACCGCCCAGGCGGAAGCGGTCATCGCCGGCGAGCGCGGGGTCATCCACGGCGCCGCGCCCGGACACATCGTGATCTGCATGAGCACGATCGACCCGTTCGTCGTTCGGCGGCTGGCCGACACGCTGGCGACTCGCGAGGTGACGATACTCGACGCGCCCGTGAGCGGCGGTACGGAACGCGCGGCGACCGGCGAGCTCTCGATCATCGCCGGCGGGGCGGCGGCGACGTTCGAGGTGTGCCGCGATCTCTTCAAGGCCATGGGGACAAAGCTCTTCCACGTGGGTGGGCTCGGGCAGGGACTGGCGATGAAGCTCGTCAACAACATGCTGGTCCAGGTGAACACGGTCGCGGTGGCCGAGGCGCTCGTGATGGGTGTCAAGGCCGGACTCGACCCGCGGACGATCTACGAGGTCGTGCGGGTCAGCACCGGGACCAGCTCCGCGTTCGAGCGGCGGGTGCCGCGGATCCTGGCGCGCGACTTCTCGCCGACCGGAACCGTGGACATCTCGTACAAGGACCAGGAGCTCGAAACGGGATTTGCCAAACAGCTCGGTGTGCCGCTCTTGCTGGCCAACGTGAGCCAGCAAGTCTACCAGATGGCGCGGGCGGCCGGCCTGGGCAAGCAGGACGGGACCGCCATCATCCAGGTGCTCGAACGGCTCGCGGGCGTGCAGGTCGGAGGCTAGGAGCCGATAGGGAAACCGAGGAGCGCCACGGGTTCCCCGGGGCGCTTCCGAGCGTCAGGGGGCTTGGGGGGCCCTTCGAGGCCCCCCATGCGCTCAGACAACAACCTCGCGGACGACGCCCCGAAGATCCATCTCGTACTCCAGGCCGACGAGCGGGGGGCGGCTTGGAAACCAGCGCACCCCGTGAATCGCCGCCGCGCCCGCCGGCTGTAGAACCGTGTCGGCGAGAAACGTGTCGAGCGGCCTGACGGTATAGACGTCAACCGTCGTGACCTCGGGCCAGTCGGCGTCGAGCCCGGAGAGCCTCGCCTGCATGACGCCCATGACGTGCGCCGCCTTCTCACGCATCGCCTGGGGGGATGTCTCCCCGTGGCGCACGATCCCCTGGACGCCGACGCCGCGCTCGCGCATTTCGCCCGCGCCGGCCACGACGAACGTGGGCCGTGGCGTCGCGCCCGGATCGTATAGGCGAACGCGTAGAGCGAGGGCTCGGACGGCGCGCCGACGAGGGGGGCGACGTTCGTGCGCGCGATCGGGTTCTCGCCGTCGACGAGCAGCTTCCACTCGGTCAGCAGCGCGCGGTAGCCGGCGTTGAACGCATCGAAGCCCTCGAAGCTGAACGGCGTCGGGCTTCGGAGCTCGATGGCGCACAGCGCGGCGTGCGGTCGACCTTCCGGGCGGAGATGGCGGTCGAGTGGTCGCCGCGCGGTTCACGGTTCCGAACGTACCACTTCCCGCCGTCCATCCTCTTGACATTGTCCGACGAGCAACTTCTAATGCCCGCGCAGAGCGGTTGCCGACCGACGCTCTCTGGGGAGGATCCCATGTTCCCGTACCGATCCGTGCGCTTCGTGTGTTGGCTGATCGTGGCGACGCTGGTGGCGGGCCTCTCGCTGGCGTCGGATGCGCCGGCGCAGGGCAAGAAGCTCAAGATCGGCGTCATCTACGACTCGTCGGATGCGCCGGCGCAGGGCAAGAAGCTCAAGATCGGCGTCATCTACGACTACACCGGGCCGTTCGCGGGTGGCGGATCCGAGCTGCACGCGCTCGGCGCCAAGATCATGATCGACTACTTCATCAAGAAGGGCGGTGTCGAGGGCTACCAGATCGAGGCGATCTACGCCGACGCTCAGAGCAAGCCCGACATCGCCATCAACGAGGCGGTGCGCCTGGTCGAGCAGGAGAAGGTCGATATGCTGCTCGGTTTCTACTCGTCGGCAGAGTGCGTTCCGGTGGCCGCCCGCGTCGAGCAGCTCAAGAAGTTCATGTGGATCACCACCTGCATCTCCTCGGCGGTGCTCGAGAATCGCAATCTCAAGTACGTGTTCCGGGCGCAGCCGAGCGGCCGGCAATTCGGGCTGATGTCGATGGACTTCCTCGCGCAAAACGCGAAGGCCAAGCTCGGCAAGGAGCTCAAGGCTCTGCGCGTCGCCATCATCCACGAAGACGGTGCCTACGGCGTCGACGTCTCGAAGGGCAACGAGGAGGGCGCCAAGAAGGCCGGCTTCACGATCGTGCTGAAGGAAGGATACGCGGCGACGGCGCCGGATCTGTCGTCGCTGGTGACCAAGCTCAAGCGCGGTCGCCCGGACGTCATCTTCCACACCGGCTATAACCCGGACATCACGCTGTTCCTGCGCCAGGCCCGCGAGCAGGGTTTGCGCTTCAGCGCGCTGATCGGTCACGGCGCCGGCTATGGCGTCTACGACAAGCTGAAAGAGGCGCTCGGTCGGGACGTCAACTACTTCTTCAACGTCGACCCGATCTCGATCTGGCTGACCAACGAGAAGGCGCTGCGCTCCCCGCTGCCGGCCATGATCAAGATGGTGGGCGAGGAGTACGAAAAGGCGCGGCCCGGCACGCTGGTCAAGTCGGCGCACGTGGGCATGTCCGCCAGCAATACCTACGTGTTCATGAGCGAGGTGTTGCCGCGCGCCATCAAGAAGTACGGCGGCATCGACGCCGACGCGCTCCGGAAGGCGGCGCTCGAGGTCGACCTCCCGGAGGGCGGCACCATGCTCGGCTTCGGTGTGAAGTTCGAAGGTGAGGGCGCGCCCATGTCCGGCCAGAACGATCGCGCCTTCCCGGTCA
>WNFA01003317.1_pt1 | contig 19149 bp, 16 predicted proteins | sample 5400481 | NCBI WGS metagenome assembly WNFA01 (sample SAMN13153340, study PRJNA577476) | soil metagenome | isolation source: 120 cm saprolite under Douglas fir tree site 2 hole 1 replicate 2 | place: USA:California | collected 2015-04-18
TGAACAACGAGGGCCTCAACTTGGGACTGATCACGCCGTCCGATAATCCCTACGACGGCACCAGTGCGGTCATCGCCGCCGGTGTCGATCAATGGGGCTATTCGACCGGCGGGCAGGCGAACAATTACGGCGACTTCTTGAGCGATGTCACAAACGCGAACAATGGTATTTTGTCTTCAATGGCGCCCTAAAAACGAAGTAGCATAGATAGCGAACAGTAAAAACAAAAGCACGAGGGCCTGCCATTGTTAGCGGTAGGCCCTTATGCCTTATGGTTCGAGCGACCGAATTTTTGGAGCCAAGAACGAAGTATGTGCCGATACTTATTGACTCCTGTATATCATAGTAACAGTTCGGCTTACCCAGAATGCTCGCACCAGCGAAAGGGCGCCGGCGCATGCGGCGCAGCGCCGTTGATAGCCGAGTTGGCCGAAGTCGCGCGGGCAGAAGTTGGGAACCTCGTGATGTTTCCAGTAACCTCAGATGTATTCCACCGGATTGCGTTCCGCATAACCCTGTACCTGGCGGTCGAGAACATCGATCACACTCGCACGCGGGCCAAGAGCCCGCAGACCAACGGCATCGTCGAGCGCTTCCACCGGACCGTGCTCAACGAGTTTTACCGCGTCGCGTTTCGGCGCAAGATCTATCGCGGTCTCGAAGAGTTGCAGACCGACCTCGACCAGTGGCTTAAGGACTATAATGAATCTCGGTCACATCAAGGTCGCTGGTGCTACGGCAAGACCCCGATGCAGACCTTCGTTGACTCGATTTCGTTGGCCAAAGAGAAAATACTTTCTCCCGCCGTTGCGGCGGGGGCGGAACTCTGAGTATTACTCAATCGCCATGATCACTATGGCCGCTGCGTATAATCGGACAATCAACTCAAACCGGACACCGCGGACCTTAACCATCGACTGTCAGAGGAAGTCTTAAGTTATACACATTAAGCACCGTGACGATAGCACGCTGGACGATTTTATCTTCCATTGCGGCCACCGCCAGCGGACGCTGCCGCCCGTCTGGCTTCGGTATATACCGTCGTCGTGAGGGCAGCGCCCGATACACTCCGAATTGGACTCGCTCGTGCAAATCGGTAAGCCGATGCTCGAGGCCCGCCGCGTAGTTCTCCCACGTCAGACCGTCCACACCTGGCGCGGCGTCGCGCTTGAGTTCGTAGAACCCCTGCCGGAGTAGATCGACGCTGATGTGGTGCAGGAGCGCAATGAACCGTTCCTTCTTTCCTCTCCTTGCCACCTCCCGTACGCGGTTCAGCGCGTGTGTCACACTTACCCGGTTCTGCGCCCGGCGCGTGCTTTGCCGACCCGCGTTCCCCTCGGCTCCCGCCCTTCGCTCCACCAACTCCGCCGCCGATTGCTCAGCTTTGTTCGTTGGCTTCCTCGCTACTATGGCGGGATCAGACTCCTCGCACCCGTTCACCATCGGCGACGGCTCCTCGCCTTCCCGATGCGGACCATTACGGGCCAATCCCGTTGGTCGGGCGCGAGGCCTCCCGGTTCCCGCGCAAGGACCGTCTGCACATGCCAGGGTCTTCGACCACGCCGGGTCGTTCGAGCACTCGCGCTAGCGCGCCCGCCCGTGTTGCCTTCCGCTATCTGAACGGCGTCGGCACCCGGGATATGACTTCTTTCGCGGCTCAATGGCTGGCCTGTGCACTCCCCTATCGACGCTTCGCCACAACTCTCGCGAATTCCGGCGCACGACTCGGGGCCGATGCGGTTCGCTATTCCTTCATCGCGACGGACTTTCACCGTCTAGTCCTTGCCGGTCTCCCGGCGCACTCAGAGGAAGTCTTAAGTTATACATATCAGGAGGCGCTCAATCGCGAAGCCAGCGCCGGCTCTCGTGGGAGCGCTATGTCCGGTTACTCCAACGTTTCCCTCTGCCCGTTCCACGAATCACACATCCCCGAGCGGTGGCCACTTGCTGACTCGGGCAAACCACCTCAGGAGGAGCCGAGTGCGGGAAAGCCGCCCGCTCGGATCTGTGAGGGCGAAAGCCGAATGGCTGAACTACTCGACATTGCTCGCGCTGACCAAAAAATAGCTGCGGGGCTGCGCCCACCCGCAGCACCCGCGAAATCGAGGACGCCATACGCCACTATCTGGAGATCAACAACCTTCATCCTAAACCTTTCATCTGGGCCAAAACCGCTGACAAAATCTTCGAATCAGTTGCTCGCTTTGTCAACGCACTTCAGACTCGGAGCACTAGGTCCATCAGGAGGAATTGGCCCAGTTCAAAGCGACGGCGGTAATACCGACCTATAAGCGGGCACAGGTCCTCGGGGAAGCAATCAATGATCAATAACCTTACTGTGCCGTGGCGCGCAAAGTTGTCGATAACCTCCAAAATTAAATGTGTCGATCGGCTCGCTTTGCCCGCAAACACGTGATAGAAAATCTTCCCGTCTAGCCCGTTTTGTGTTCGTCCGCGGCTCGCTGAGAATGCCGCTTGAATGAGAGGGGGAGGGGAGCGTCGGGGTGTTTCTTCCGGGGTTTCCTCGCTTGAGTTCGTGACCGGTCTTCGACTCTCGCAGCCGAAAGGTGACCGGTCGGGTATGGCCGAGTCCAAGTAGCACGATTGAGGGCGTGTTTATGCGCTCCCTACACCCAAGCTATTCCCGGGAGGAGCAATGGATTACGGATGTTTACGCAACCAAAGGTATGCCCGTCACTTCGCTTTGGGAGTCGCGCTGCTGACGCTGGTCGTATCCACCTGTAGTTCTGAATCCGGCTATGCGGATCCATTACTGACTGTAACAGCACCCACCGACGGCTCAACTGTGTCGGGCTCGGTGATGATTGCGATGGCGGTAAGTTCGGCAATTTACCGAACTGATTTGTACGTCGATGGTAACTACCTGACCTCCGGTCCGCCCTTCACCACGAGCTGGGATTCAACCAGCGTAGCTAACGGCAGTCACACGATTTTGGTCAACGGGTATTCTGAGGGTGGAAGCATTCTGCCAAGCAGCAGCTCGGTGACGGTCAACGTAAACAACGAACCGCCGACTCCTGCGCCGACACCGACTCCCACTCCCGCAAAGACCGCAACGGGCGCCAGTGTCGAAGCCGGCGTAGGCGTTGCGGGTCTGGATCAATATGGCGGCGTAACGAACGTGCAGTGTACGAATGGGCCGGCGCCGCACTTCTACACGCAGAAGATCGGTGATCGTTGGTGGATCTGCGATCCGGCGGGTAACGGTTTCTTTATGAAGGGGGCGGTCGGCGTCAGTTACAGTTTGCCGACGTCAATAGGCCAGATCGCGGCCAAGTACGGCTCAGCCTTGAATCCCTATGTGGTATCCACGGCGGAGGATTCGGCCGATGTGTGGGTATTTAATTATGTGATCGAGCAGGTGAATCGCCTGCGCGCGTGGGGCTTCAACGAGTTGGCCGACGGCGCCGCCGCGATGATTTGGCCGACGAATAAAGATGTCAGATGGAATACGACGGATTATACGATTCCAGGCCAGTACAAGATGCCCTTCAATTTGGGTGCGAACACCACCCGCAACGCTTTCCTGAACCAGGCGAACTGCAATATCGCTTCGCCGGTCAAAGACATGATGAGCGGGATCGGTCCTACCTATAGCGCCTGGCATTACAACTTTGGCGACTACTTCGACCCCGGCTTCAGCACCTGTGTTGGCAATATGTACAATCCCGCGAACAACACCTCTCTGGCGATCGCTTTAGGTCAGTCGCCAGGCGCGCCTCACGGCGACTATCTGCTGTATTTGACCTTGGACGAGGGCGATCAGACCGGCTTCCTGGACCAGGGCCCTGAATTCTCCACCATCGACAATAACGGCCTGCCGGACAATCCGGTCAGCGCGTCGGCGCACCCCTCGTGGATAACGCTCACCACCGCTCCAACGCAGAGTTCCGCCAACGTAGTAGGTTTTGCGGAGACGTACTCCGACGCCACCGTCTATACCAAGCAGGAATTCAGCAAATTCATGTCGGCGCGCTACGGGGCCAGTATCACGGCGCTGAACCTGGCGTGGGGCTCGAGCTACACTACCTTCGGCAGCGCCGGCGGCTGGGGCGTCGGCACCGGCCTTCTCGACGAGAATGGGACCTGTCCATCGCGCGGCGTGAATCCGTGCTGGGTGGGCGATGACATCACCCTATCCGGTGAGACGACAGCGATGCAGGCGGACATGAGCGCGTTTCTGACGGATTACCTCGACCAGTACTTCAGCGTCATGACCGGATGGATTCACACCTACGCGCCGGGAGTGATGACGCAAATGAGCATGGGAGGCTTCGGTGCTCCGCCGCGACCGGAAGTGCTCGAAGCGGCGGGCAAGTATCTCGACCTGCCGCAACTGACAATTCCGCCAAACTGCCCGACCTGCACCGATACCCAGCAGCGCATGGATTTCGCGGCGCACAACTTAGGCGACAAACCGTGGATGATGTGGGAGGGCTTCTTCGCCAATCCTGACTCGGCCGAATCCTCTCATGTGCGCAGCGACAACATGGCCAGCACTCAGGCTGGGCGCGGCGCGGTCTACCAGCAGATGGTCACCAACCTGACCAGCGCCAGGGACAGCCTCACCAACAGTTATCACGTGGTCGGCTTTTACTGGTGGGCGATGTACGACATGAACAACGAGGGCCTCAACTGGGGACTGATCACGCCGTCCGATAATCCCTACGACGGCAAAGGCGCGGTCACTGCGACTGGCGTCGACCAGTGGGGTTATTCGACTGGCGGGGAAGCGGGCGACTACGGTGATTTTCTTAGCGATGTGACGAGCGCGAATAACGGCGCGATCGCGAATATGCCGCCCTGATCCAAGTTAGTTCCAAGGAGGTTCCAGCCGACAAGGTTGCGGCTTCAGGGGCCTGCTCGTCCACGCCGCGGAAATCTCTTTTCCGCTCCAAGGCGATTCGCTGGCATCAGCTGTGACCTTAGTCCAAATACTGATGAAAAGGATAACATAGCCCAACAGGGAAACGCGCCTCCTGCCATTAGAGTGGCAGCTGCCAGCGCGGATTGACAGGCATTTTGCGCCTTGCTAGCAAAACGAACCGCTCGCAGCCATGCGACTCCGCGTTAAGTCTTGACGAGGCTTTGCGTCAGGCGGAATTTTGAGAGCGAGCCGACCAAGGCGCGTCCACATCTGGAGTAATGTGAACTTTCGACAGTTTAGCCGTCTCTCGATAATCGTGATCGTATCGCGGCTTCTTGTTTCTTCGAACTGCTATGCGCAGGCACTCGACAAATACGGCGGGGTCACGGAGGTGCCCTGTTCAAACGGACCGGCGTCCCATTTCTACACGGAGAAGATCGGTGATCGGTGGTGGATATGCGATCCGGCCGGTCACGGTTTTTTCATGAAGGGGCTGGTCGGCGTCAGCTACAGTTGGCCGGCCTCACAAAATCAGATCCAAGCCAAGTACGGGTCGGCCCGTAATCCCTATGTGACATCGGCGAGTCAGGACCCCGCCAATGTGTGGCCGTTCAACTACATGATCGAGCAGATGAATCGTATCAGCGCGTGGGGCTTCAACTTCCTCGCCGACGGCGCCAGCGGGATGATTTGGCCGACAAGCAAAGACGTCAGATGGGGCACCCCTGACCATACTATTCCGGACCAGTACAGGATGCCGTTCGATCTCGGCATGAACACCACTCGCTACGCGATGCTGCCACAGGTGTATACGAATCTAGGCTGTAATCCAAAGTATCCGCTCAAGGACATGATGAGCGGGATTGGACCGACCTATAACGCCTGGCATTACAACTTCGGCGATTACTTCGACCCGTACTTCAACACCTGCGTGAGCAAGATGTGGAATCCGACGAATACCGCTAATGCGCATCAGACCGGCTTCCTCGACGCGGGACCAGGGTTCCCGACTATCAGCAATAGCGGCCTGCCGAACAATCCGGTCACTGCGGCAGCGCATCCGGCGTGGGTCGCGCTCACCACGGCGCCGATGCAGAGTTCGGCCGCCGCGTTGGGCTATGCAGCCACGTACAGCGACAAGGAGGTCTACAGCAAGGTCCAGCTCGCCAGCGACGTGGCAAATCGCTACATATGCACCGGCAGCGGCACCCCACTGGGATGCTGCACCGGCGACAAAACCGGTAGCTGTTCTATCGACCCCGCGTCGTCTTCGTACATCGGCTCAGCCAACATGACAATGGCGACCACGGCGCTCAATTCGGCCTGGGGCGCGAAGTACACGACGCTGGCAAGTTCCGACCCCAATTGCCGGACCAACCTTTCGGCCTGCCTGCGCATGGGGACTTACGCAAGCTGGGGCAAGGGGACTGGTCTACTCGACGAAAACGGGACATGTCCGTCCAGGGGCGCGAGTTCATGCTGGGCCGGCGACGACTTTACGCTCAAGGGCGAAACGGCGGCGATGCAGGCGGACATGAGCGCCTTCCTGCAGCACTACGTGGACCACTACTTCAGGGTCATGACCGGATGGATCCACAAATACGCGCCAGGCGTGCTGACGCAAATGACCATCGGGGGCTTCGGCGCGCCGCCGCGCAAGGAGGTGCTGGAGGCGGCGGGCAAGTATCTCGACCTGCCGCAACTGTCGGTTCCGCCGAACTGCCCGACCTGCACCGACACCCAGCGGCGCATCGACTTCGTGGCACAGTACCTGGGCGACAAGCCGTGGATGATGTGGGAGGGCTTTTTCGCCAATCCCGACTCGGCGGAATCGCAGCATGCGCGCGACGACAACATGGCGACCACGCAGGCGGGCCGCGGCGCAGCCTACCAGGCAATGGTCAGCGACCTGATCAACGCTAAAGACAGCGGCGGCACCCATCACGTGGTCGGCTTCTACTGGTGGGCGATGTACGACATGAACGGGGAGGGACTCAACTGGGGATTGTGCACCTCCTCCGATAATCCCTACGACGGCAAGAGCGCCCGCGTCGCAGCCGGCGTCGATAAGTGGGGGTACAGCACCGGGGGAGAACGGACGAACTACGGCGATTTCATTTCCGCGGTGAAGGGCGCGAACGAGACGGCGGTTGCGGCGATGCACGCCCCGGCGCAAGCGCGCGGGCGATCGGTTCAGCGCAGACAGTCCAGCAAATAGCGCGCGCAGCTAGTGCACGATCGGGCTCACACCGCGGCGCTAGCGTTCGAGGCCTCGTGGGCGCCGAGGCGGAGGGCGTGCCAAGGCTCGAGCGAGAGTCTGCGGCAGCTCGCCACCAAGGCAACCGCGGAATAGCCGAAGCAAAGCCACCTGTAGCTGAGCCGGTTCGACAGACCTCTATTCCAATGCTTGTGAAAGAGAAACAGGTTGCCGCGCGCGTGGCGGCGCAGCCAGTGATCGGCGAGACGGCCGGCAGGACTCTGATAGTGCTGCAGGCGCGCGCGCGGAGCAATCAGCAACACGGCATCAGGATCGAGACGCGAGCAAAAGTCGACGTCTTCGCCATCCGAGACACCGCTCAGATTGAGATCGAGATTTTCGTCGAAATATTTGCCGCGGATGGCTTCGGCGCGGAAGCTCATCAGTCCGCCGCCGAAACGATGCACGCGGATCGGCGGTGAGTCGCGCAGCCGCTCCGCGTTCCAGTAGATCGGCTGGCGTTCGTCGTGGAACGGTCCGCGCATGAACAATCCGCTCCAAAGCCGAAAGCCGAGCGGCGGGCGCGGATAGTTGGTAATGATGCCGGAGACTCCGGCGGTCTCAGGATGATCGCGGTAGACTGCAATCAACTGCTCAACAAAATCGGACTCAAGACAGACGTCGTCATCGAGAAAAAGCCAGATATCACCGCCGGCGGCGGCCATCGCGCGGTTACGGGCAGCGGCGGCCCCGGCAATTGCAGAATCGTGAATGTAGTTGAGGCGGCAGAGCGGGCTGCGCCACTCTTTGGCAGCGCTCAATTCGGCTTCGACGTGGCGGCGGCTCTCATCGTCAGGGCTTTGATCAACGATCACCAGCGAGACAGACGCGAAAGTTTGCCCCAGCAGGCTCCGGACCGCGAGTGAGAGCGCATCTGGCCGATTCTTGGTCGGAATGATCACGGATACTTCGGGGTTCATACGCGTTTTGTCCGACAGTTCTAGACTGCGGTGCGCTCGAAAACGTGGTCGCGCTTAATCGCGTTTATATGGGTGAGACGCCGGTAGCGACCGCAGGCCTCAAGCAATTTGATCACACTGCCACCGGCTAGCTCAATCGCCGATTCATATTCCTCAAAAAGAATGAATGATGGCAACAACGACACCGGCGCATCGGCGAGGAAGCGGCTAAGCACTCGGTACTCCGCACGTTCGATGTCGAGTTTGAGGCCGGTGACAAACTCGACGCCCGCGAGGGCCAGCACGTCGAACAGCGTTACACACTGGACCTCGCACAACCTCGCCCATTTGTCGGCGGCATTGCGTGGCGGCAGAAACGTGTTGGCTCCTGCGTTCGGATTAGTACCGGCCCAACGATAGAGCGGAAGTGAGCCGCGCTCATCGGACACGCCGCAATTGTAGGACTGAACGTTGGTTATGTTGTTGAGCCGCAGGTTTTCGCCCAGCCGCGCGAAGGTGTTGAGATCGGCATCGACGGCGACGACACGACCGGTTGGTCCTACCGCCCCCGCCGCTAACAGCGAATAGAGTCCGATGTGCGAGCCTATGTCGATGAATGTGTCACCCGGGCGCAAATGGGTTCGGACGTACTCGAGCTCAGCGGCTTCATAAAGCTGCGGATGAAACAATAGCTCCTGATCGACAAACTCGTGCGGGTCGAGCAGCATGCGAAACCCCATTACCTCGTGCTCGACTGGCGGACGGCGCTTACGAAGATGGCGATCGATGAGGGCATGGGAAAGTCGGTACCCGCCTCTCAGTCCGACAATGCGGCGCGTCAATGACGCCAAGTGCTCGGTCTTCATGATATTAAAGCGCAGGTGAGATTCAGGTCACGCTTATTTCTCGATCGTTCCGGCAAGGTCGCGCAAGGGCGAGATTTCGAACGAGGACTTGAGGGCAAGCAGGCCGAGTGTTCTGAAATCCGGGTGATTATCTCCATGCCGGCGCTATGTGACAGTGCTCGAGCGGTCATCGATTTCTCTCCCTACTGGACTTGGGAGCCGCTGCCGGCACACCGCCCAATAATACGGCGGGACCCGGGATGAACAAATGGGCCAGGAGCCTGAATTCCTGCAGGTCGTAATGTGACGCCCATAGAAAAATCGCCAGCGCGGCGGTCCATGTGATGAGCGCGGCGAGTGGACCGAGCGGCATCCACCACAGCGCGGCGGCGGCAACGCCGATCTGCACCATCGCGGCCTTGAACCAGAGTCCGGCGATCGAGGGAAAGAAGGGCGCCGTCCTGAGCGCGATCACCATCAAAGCCGCATACGAAAGCAGCATCGCCAGTCCATACGACACCACCGCGCCGGTCAAGTTCCAGCGATGCCAAGTAGCGAGAAAGAGGGAGACAAACAGGGCTACCTGCAGCACGCTGCTCCAGAGGATTCGCCGCTGCCGGCTTAAACTCGACAACACCGTGCTGCCATACGCGCCGGGGCTCGCGATAGCCTGGAACGCGGTCATGAGCACGATGAGGTCTTCGACCGAGCGATACTTGGGGCCCATCACCCCGGCGGCGGGCGCGGCGAGCAGCATGAGCGCGCAGCCAGCGGCGACCGTGATCAGGAACAGGATGCGCATGTGAACCATGAAGATCTGGCCGGCGCCGCGACTATTGCGCGACGCGACCATGTTGGTCAGCGACGGCAAGAGCGTATCCATGAAGAGGTTGTTCATCATCGGCACAGTCGTCGCCACCGCCATGACGGCGACGTAGCGGCCGAGGATTGCGAGTCCGCCGAAATTGAGCAGAAGCACATAGTCAAGCCGGCCGGAGAAAAAGGAGACGGCGCCGACTACCTGGGTATCGACGGCGTAGCGCAAGAAACCGGCGGGCAGATGGAAACGCAGGCGCGGCCGGCCGCATAGATGAAATACGCGGGCGGCGCCGATGGGTGCGAGTATCCCGGTCAGGCCGAAATAGATGCTCCAGATGATGGCGGCGGGATGGCGCGCGAGGATTGGGCGCGCGGCGATGAAGATGCCGGCGTAGGCGGCCATCGAAATAATCGTCAACAGTTTTGCCAGTATCTGCGAGAGGCGAATTTCGAGCATGCCCTTGAGCGCGGCGACGACGACATAGAAGAGGATCGGCACCGGCGCCAGGCATAGCAGGATGAAATTGAGGCGGTGGCCGGTCTGATGGCCGAGCACCAGTTCCATCGCGCTGGGGCATAGCCATGCGAACACGAGCCATCCGCCGAGTATGGCGAAGACCACGGCGAGGTAAGAGGCGAGGAAGGAGGCGCGCTGCTCGACGGTGCACTCGGGGATGAACTTGATGACGTCGGTGTTCGCCACCGAAATAGAGGAAGGCGACGATGAGGCCGATATAGACGCTGAGCAGGCCGTAGACGCCGATGGTCTCGGGGCTGACGCGCGCTAGCAGCAGGTTGATGGCGGCACCGCACGGCACGGCGAGACTCGACAGCCATACGGACCAGCGCATCCCCGAGAGCATGCGCTCGCGTTGATGCGCCGGCACGTCGGCGAGGACGGCGGCGGCGGCGGTTGTCTTCATTGGCGGGTGGCGTCGGAAGCGACTCCCAGCGCGGCGCGCGGGACAACGATATCTTGGTCGAGGGTCAGCAAGTTGTCCTGGTCTATGCGGCGGTCTTTTCGGGCTGTGGCTTCAGCGAAAAGCGTTTTTCGACCAGAAGAAAGAGCGGTATCGTGGCTACTACCGTGACAGCCACCGAGATCGGCAGCAGCAGCCAAAACCATATAGCGGACTTCTGCGCGGAGGACCACATAGCATAGAGCAGCAGCCGAAACACATGCAGCGCTCCCCCATGGATCAGGTAGTACGAATAACTGATATTTCCCAGCCATCGAACTAGGGTCTGGCTAAAAAACCGTTTGAGTAAACCATCGAAAATCAAGCTAAAAAGCACAAAGGCGAAGATCGTCACTGACAATATCGCGACGCGATAGAATGGATAGTAATAGCCGGACCGGCCGACCACTTGAACACCGCTGGAATGGCTAATCAGCCAACCTCCGGCGATTAGAGCTACGCAAAACGCTGCGATAGTAACAATTTCACCAGCAGCTTTCAGCCTACCCTCCATTACGCGAGAGGATATACACTCGTACAGGAGTATGCCGACAAGAAACATCGCGAGCCGTATAAGGCCGAGCGCGTCGATAACGAACAGCAGCGCATGAAGCATTGCCAGGCCCGCAAAAAAGATCACGCGTTGGGCGCGGGTCCATGCACGCATGCCGAGAGCGATGACCAGAATCGGCGCGACGATGTAGAAGAAAAACTCGTAGCTAAGCGACCAGGCGATCGGGATGATCGGAACGATCGGAAAGATACCGGGCAAGAGCAAGATATTCTCCAGTACGTAGGTGAAAAAATCCCCCGGTGATTGCCGGCCAATTGCACGCGGATCAGAGAAAATGAGGACGGCGGCGACGTGTAAGGCGAACACGCAAAGAAACGTGGGATAAATGCGTTCCGCCCGCCGGCGCAAGAAGTGCATCAGTTGAATCTTTCGTCGCAGCACCGCTCCGTAAATGAGATAACCGCTGATCACGAAGAACAAATCTACACCAGCGTTGCCGACCGCCGACGTAAAGCGCGAAAGTCCAAGTGTCAGGCTATGGCGAGGGGCAAGCGTCGAAAATAGCGCATCATAATGCACAAAAAAGACGAGCAGAATGGCCAGCGCCCGCAGTCCTTCGATCGGCAGAATCCGGCCGTCCGACGGGAGATCGAAGGACTGGTGGCACCAGCTTATGGCACGCAGGCCGATGGCGCGGAGAGTAACCCGGGTCGAAGGAGTTATCCCGTCATAGCTTCGATCGCGGACCGTCCCGGCGCTCATCGCACTGTGATTGCCTCCGCTTGCCATCGCTATTGTCTTATAGTCGCGTACTTTTTATAGCCATGCAGACGCTCTCAAATGCGGATCAATGCGGAGACTGCCGAGACTTGCGGAGTTGGCATTCATACGCGATTCGCCATCGGATGCCGCCAGTTGGGCACTCGCTACAGCAATTTCTCGAAAGCTCTGCGAGAGGAAGATGATTATCCAGAAGGGTAATGACTCGACGGAAATCGAGAGCGCGGCGACGCAAATGCCAATGAGGCTGATCTGCATTGAGGACGCAAGGCCTGCCAGGGCTACGTCAGGACTCTCTCGTGCCGATCTAAAATTCGAAATCGATACGCCCAACATCGCCAAAAACAGCAAGAGCGCGGGGATTCCGGCCTCGGAGCCGATCTGAATGAAAGTGTCGTGGGCGAGCCAACTGCGATGAGCGAGCTTGAGGATTTGCGGATTGTAGTCAGGCGCGACCTCCTTAAAGTGCCCGAGGCCGACGCCAAATATCGGATGCGCTTCCATAATGCGAAGTCCAGCCTTATCTAGTTCAACGTGAATGCGAGTGGAGCTTTCACTGCCGTTGAGCGGCTTACCGACAAATTTGATGCTTTTAAATTTGTACAACAGCTCGCTTGGACCAGACGTGAACAGCACAAGCGCGGCGAGCGCGAGCCCGAGCATGCCCGCCAGTTTGTGACGGGACTTCGCCACCAGGGCCAGTCCAATGATTCCCTCGGCGATAACGCCGGCCCGAGAACTGGTGAGGATAATGGCGCAGGCAAGCAGCAGGCCACACAACAAGCCGATGCGCCGCCAGAACCGGCTCTCCTCGTAACGCGCCATCCAGAACGCCAGCGGAAGCGATAGTAGCAGCATCAAAGCTTCGTAGTTGGGTTCGCCTTCGAGGCCCCACGAGGTTGGTGCATGCTCGATGAAGTGCTGCTTGTAAACCCACAGGCTTCCGAAGGCGAAAGCAATTACCAGTGTCCGCGCGACCTTGAAAATACGCTCCCGCGTTCTCACCAGGGGGACGATCGCAACAAACAGGAGTCCTGCAGAGATTAACTGCGAAATGGCTCCCGTCGGCGTGGGCAAGCCGTACGCCGCCGTTGCGAGGACCGGGACGATCGCGAACGGCAAAAACAGGGCAACCAGCGGACTCCGCAGATGCGGCGCAGCGTCCTGCGGGATGGGGGCGACCAAAGCGACCGCGGTGGTGAGCAGGCCCAGAATCTTGATCGGCGTAATAACCATCCCCCCGGCTTCCAACAGCACCGTGCCGAGGCGCGGGTCGCTGTGAAACGGCGTAACAAATAGCAGAAGGTACAACAGGCTCATCGAACCGATTCAACTTCCCGCTTTAGCGCGCCGATCATAGATCTTTGAATGACATCATTGAAATGCCTCACACACCGGCAAGCGCCCGAGGACGTGTTTCGAGTGATCGTCCCCTTGTTTGTCCGGTAGCGCCCGCCTGATTAAGGAGATTGAAATAAGTATCGACGAGCCGGACGCCAATAACTCTCCAATCATAGATGCTCGCCACCAGCTTGTGCGCGGCGCCTGACAGCTGGCGGCTCCACTGCAAGTCGTTGCGCAGGCGAGTAACCTGCCGCACGAAATCGGCCGGTGTATCCGCAAGACACAGATGAATTGCTGGCATGGCGCGCAGACCCTCGGCGCCGATCGTGGTTGAAACCACCGGCACGCCCGCCGCCATCGCTTCCAGAATTTTAAGCCGCGTACCGCCCGCCACTCGTATCGGCACGATCGACGCAAACGCCGTCCCGTAATACGGCCGCACGTCTGGCAGCGTGCCCGTGACTTCGATTCCTGGATCAGCAGCAAGCGCTTTGACTTTCTCGGGCGGGTTGCGGCCCGCAATCGTCAGCACGATGTCCGGCAATTGACGCCGAATGAGGGGCCAGATTTCACTTACAAAGTACATCATCGCGTCCACATTGGCCGAATAATCCATACTGCCGCAAAACAGCAGGCGATCACGTTTTGCCCATTCATCGGCACCGTCGCCGCTTTCGAATGATTCCCTGAAATAATCAACGTCGACGCCGTTTTCGACAACGCTTACGTTGGCCTCGGGCTGCCTGTCCGTGAGCGATTCGCCATCCCGTTCGCTCACCACGAGGTGTAAATCACAACAATCCAGAAGTGTACATTCAATTTTTTCTAGCTGGCGCGCGGCGCGTCGCATGTATAAGCGACGGAGCGGTGAGGCGGCATATTGCGAGTGGCGCATGACCACCTCGGACTCAACATTGTGCCAGTCGAGAACTATGTACTTGGGACGGTGCCGGGATGCTTGAATTATGCGCAGGTACGGCGATACCTCGATACCTTCCAATTGAACAATGTCGTAATGCGTTGTTGATAGTTTGGCGCGCAGTGCGGCCGCCATTTCGGCGTTTTGGAAGTTCAGAAGTGTGACGGGGGTCTTGCCCAATGCACCGTGCACGAGCTTGCCGATGGTGTACGTCCGGCCCTTCGGCACGATCGTCATCCGGATTTGCTCATTGGACCGCGCACTCGGCAGCGCTTCGTGAGCGTCGTGAAATCCCAGATGAGTCACCTCCATGACCTTCGAGAGTTCGCGAAGGAGATAGTAGTTGCGCAACTGCGCACCGGTCGAAGGACGCGCAATATTTACCTGGCCGAGTTGGAGTAATCTGGGTTTCATCGCGACGGATCTTTCATGAACGCGTGGATTCAAGAAAATGATGGTAATTCCAAGCGACCACCTTGGCAGCGTCGCGCCAGGATGACAGCGCCCGGGAATCGCCGGTCACAGGCAGCTGCTGGTACGATTGCCGCCAAACGCCATCGTCGCGTTCATCGCTGGCCAGGAGTGCCGACAATGCGAAGAATTGTTCACTCGCCGAGGCATAAATCAGGCGGCGCGGCGATCCCTTGGGCGCCTGGTTTATCCATCGCGGCAGCGACTTCACGCTTGCCAGCATTCCATGGCGCTTCGCGAGCGACGCCCAACCGCGGATTCGTTGGACCCTGTCCTGTTTAGCGAGCCATCGCTTAATAAGTTCGTCGTCGCTCGTGCCGGCGTCGGCGTCCGTAAGGCGCTCCAGCTCCCAAGCCCACAACGAATGAACGTCTTCGATCAGAACGAGCAGATCGTCGGCGGTCGTGATCGGCAACCACTGAGACTCTCCGAGTTTGTACTTTGTCGTGAGCCGGACTTGTTCGGCAAACCGATTTAGTGGAATCGGTACGCACGCCGCCGTCGCCGCCAGGGCTAGAAGTCTGGCCGCGCGTCCAAGATAAGTCGATTCATACTGGCGCTGGAAGACCAGGAATGACGTCGCCATGTCGAGCAATAACTTGGCGGCCCGGTAACGGGCGGTTTCAGTGAGAGGCTCGATCTGGTCCGCTTCGCAGACTGCTTCCAGCAGTTCGATAAGCCGGTTCATCAGGAGGTGAAAAGCATCCTCCAGCGGTATGTCAGAGGCCGAGAATCTTGGTGCAAGATCCAGGACCCGCGTATCGCCCCAGATTACCTTCCCGTGCTCGAGCAGCTCATAGGCGAAGATGTGGGGACGGAGGCTCCTGAGATAACCGGGGCGAACCGGACTTAGTCCGATCTCGGCGTCTATGGCGTTCGCGCGAAGGCGGGTCTCAATTTCGCGTTTGAGTTCGGGCAGACGTTCGCTTGAGGGAAATGACGCGCCGTCGTCGAACACTATGAGGAATTCGGCGTCGCCGATAAGTCGAACCCATCCTTTGTAACAAGACCACGTGCCTTCGTCCCGCGCGAGGCTGCCGGTGAGGACGATAGCGCGGAGACGAAGCTTATACACGTGGCCTAGAACCGCGCGAACCGCTTCGGCGATCTGCGTTGTGGCGGTCATCGGAGTTAGGGACGCGGCGGCACTCAATTGACCCGACCTTCCGTTGCGCTAAAGGCCGCGCAGTCCGAAGTTGAATCCGGACGCCGGCAAAGCGCAGCTTCGTAAACCGCTTCGGTTTCGTCGACTTGGCGGCGTTCGCTGAAGTGCTCCTCGGCGAATCGGCGGCCCGTGCGGCCTAAATTGCGCGCCAACTCGGGCGAAGCGATTAGTTGGGTGATTGCCGCGCTCAGCCGAGCAGGCTCGCCGGGTGGTACAAGCAGACCCGTTTTGCCGTCAATCACAATTTCGATAGTGCCGTCGACCGCGGTGGCAACCACGGTGCGCGCCGCCGCGAATGATTCGATCACCGCGAGCGGCAAACCCTCGTAAAAGGAGGGCAATACGGTGAAATGCGCCAGCGCGAGCCAGTCAGCCACGTTGGTCTGATAACCGGCAAACACGACCGAGCGGTCGATGTTTAGTCCCTTCGCATAAGCCCGTAACTGCTCGCGAAGGCTGCCGTCGCCCAACAATACCAGTCGAGCTTGCGGAAACGACTCGGTCACCAGCCGCCACGCATCGAGCAATATCCGGTGACCCTTTTGCGGTTCGAGCCGAGCCACTACGGCAACGATCGGCGCATTTTCGGTGATACCCAGAGAGCGGCCCATCTCCGCCGGCGCTTTGTGATCTGGGTCGAAGCGCTCCACCGGTATCCCGTTGCGCACCACCACCACCTTCTTCGCGGGAAGACGTTTCACGTTAACCAGGTAATCGCGATTGGCGTTTGAGACGGCAATATACTTAGTCACGAAACGGCCGACGAAGCGATCGATCCAGTAGTTCCCCTTTATCCATCCCCGACGCCAGTGTTCGCGTATATGAGGCGTCTCGATTATGACTGGCACACCGACCAGCCACGCGAGCGGCGATGCCAATCTACTCGCTTGGAACATATGCGAGTGAACAATGTCGACCGCCTTGTGTTCGATCAAGCGGACCAGACGGAATGCGCCGGCCAAGTCGCGCGCGCCACTGAGCGAGATCGGGAACAACTCAACCTCAGCGGGCAAGTCCGCAAGAAGCATGTTGATCAACGCAGGTGGCGCGGCGAGCATCGGCCGAAATCGTGCGCGGTCGAGGCGCCTAAGCAGGGTCAGCACATGCTCCTCGGCGCCGCCTCTCACCAGTGCGCTGTCGAAATGCAAAATATTTATCCGGCGCTTTACGCTCATCGGCACCACGCCGCTTCCTCCAGACACCGGAAAATGTCCGCGATGGTTGCCATGACGTGAGCCGGACGCCGATTACTCAGAAAAACTGCATCCGAGTAGGGATCGGCCGGATGATACCCGTGCATACCGACCGGATGCCATCCCGAGCCGTTGAAATCGCTCCGCGAAAACAGCCATCCCGGGTCAAGCAGAAAGATAGTCTCGCCGTAGCGCCGGTCCAAGAAGTAAATTCCCAGGCTCCGCAACTCGGCGTCATCGAGAATTCGACCGCATTGCGTACGCTCGAGCTCGGCGGTTATCGCCTGACGCGCGCCCTCGCCGAAAAACCAGTAACGCGCCATGGTCGAATCATACACGGACAGATAATCTTCCGGCATTTCGAAGCCGAGCCGCTCGATCTTCCCGACCAGGTCGTATTCCGAATGCACCGGGGTCATGCCGTGATCGGAAACTATCGTGAGCGTCGCCTCCGGGTCCCTGCTCAGCGCAAGTTCGAAAACCTTCCTCAATCCCTGCGCATACCATTCGAAAGTCCGGCTAACCGCTTCCAGATCATTGCATCGACTGTGCAAACAGCGATCGATTTCACTCAAATATAAAAAAAAGAAGTCCGCGTCGCTTGACTGAAGGTCGAGGCGAATCTGCTCGAATCCCTGCGCGTCAGAGAAATTGTGGTAAGAATAGACTCGGTATCGGATATTACGCTTTTCGAGCAAATCGAAGACCGAGGTTGAATTCGCGATCCCGCCGGGCGAATAGATATTTGCTTTTTCCGTCCAATTGAACCAGGGCAGTAGCTGCGGGCTGACACAGCACTCGAACAGCGGACCCATACCCAACGCGCGGCGGCCCAGTTCCTTGATCAACTTCCTGATTATTCGATTGTCGACCATCCGATTCGGCAACAGTGAAAGCCAACGCAGCCACCAGAAGGGTGAGCCCTGGGGATCATAGTAGAGCAGGTTCCAATGGCCGGTTTGCGCCGGACTGAGACCGGTCAAGATAGTGGGAATCGCTCCTGAGCTGAATCCTAGCACGGTTTTGAGTGGCATCCGAACCGGCAATTCCGTGTTCAAAAAAGGACGGTCCTTGATGAACTCCCAACCCAGCGCGTCTATCAGGACGAAGATGTTGACACGCCGGCGCTCGAGCGAAGCGCCCGCCGCTCCATTGGCCGCAATCTGAACCATGTCGCTTGCGGTGTTCATGGAATCGATCGCACAAGACGCGGTCCGAGGCTGTTTGCAACCGCAAGCGGCAGATACCTCCAGACGTTTGTCGCCAGCTTGAATTTTGGGTTGTCAGAGTGCAACTCAGGGAATGCCGCGCCCGGCGCGAGCCAGTAATACCAGTGAAGCGGCCGCTCGACTGGATTCCAGTGTCGTTTGAACTCATAAGTACCGCTTCCGGGTGAGCAACGTCCGAGATCGATCTTGCTAAATCCCTCTTCGATCGCTTTCTGAATAAATGCCCAATACATCAAGACATGCGAATATTTCTTGCGCGACTCCAGCAGGGACGCCGACCACGGAAGTTCGAGCGTCGTACGATGAGCTGTGAGGAAGCCGGCCGCCACTGGCGTATTAGCATCCCATATGGAGAGTATGCGAATGCGATCGGGCAGGTGGTGAAGCTGTTTTTCAAAAAACGTTCGCGAATACACAGGCGTGCCGAGATTGCGCATATTAACGGCAAAGATGTCGTAGAAACGAGGCAGTGCCTCCATTGCGCCCCATTCGATGCGCAGATTATGTTTCTGAGCCTGCCGTATTTTATTGCGCATCCCGGAGCTGAGACGCTTCCAATAGTCATCGGCGGTTGCCGGTAGATCGATTTCCATAGTGACCTTGTTGGAAGCGCATTTCCATGGGAGTGCATCCGCACGGCCTTGACGTAATTCGATATGCCGCGCAGCGAGTTCGCGGCCTAATTCCACGGCACGAGCAAGAAGGCTGTCGCGAGCGTCGCTGCTGTCGGCGAGAAAACCGCCATAGCTGGAGAACGGAACTGAGACAAGAAAATTGCCGAACAGGCGGCTGCGGACCTGTACTAGCGGCAGAACTCCTGTCATCTTGCCGCCTTCGACCGCAGCCAGGTAAAATGTGCGATGCCCA
>WNFA01002031.1_pt1 | contig 19130 bp, 15 predicted proteins | sample 5400481 | NCBI WGS metagenome assembly WNFA01 (sample SAMN13153340, study PRJNA577476) | soil metagenome | isolation source: 120 cm saprolite under Douglas fir tree site 2 hole 1 replicate 2 | place: USA:California | collected 2015-04-18
TGCTCTCCCCGAAGAATGCTTTCAGTTGTTTGAGATAGGTGCGATGACCTCGCACGGTGTTCTCGGTGAGGCCAGCGAAATGGGACCGCTCGAACTCCGCACACAGGTGCTCGAACGTAGTCCGCTCCCCTGGCCACCCAACCTTGAACAGTCCAAGCACGATCTCGCTCTCACGTTTCTTCCATACCTTGGAAGCGAGTTCCTTGCTGGTTGCCTTGGTCGATTCGCAATACTGCTCACCGTTCATCGTGTAACTCATCCACCAGAATCGTGTTGCTTTTCTTTTGTACAGGCCCAATGGCGCTCCTAACACTTGCCGGAGGTTGGCGCCGACCCAATTATAGCGCCGTCGCGACAAGTGCGGCGAGCTGAACGAAGATGTTGGTTTTTGAAGCGTTCAAGCGTGCTGACCCGATATTGGAGGCGCCCACAAAACTTCCGCGATTCCAGTTGCCCCTGTTCCGCATGGCGATACAGGGTACTTTTCGAAATACCGAGGTACCTTGCGGCGTCGGCATGGGAGAGCCATGCTTCAACCGATTCCTTGGAATCCGCTGTAAAAGCTAACGGCATGCGCGCGATCTGAGTGATGTCTGTTGCACCGGATGCGAGATCTTTCAAAAGGGAGATGAGGGATTCCGCTTGCTGTGGCATCAAGATGAAACAGGCGACCATGGCAGGCACTGGGGTATCTGCTTCGGCAATCTGGTTCCCCGCCTGGCCTTCACCATTGTCTCGGGTGCCGGCAACGGCGGAAAGGATGCGAGTTGTAGGGAGCATTCGTGCCTCCATGAGTTGAGCCAATAAATAAACGCACCGAAGAGCCCGAGTTCAGTGGCCCAATTCCTTTTCGTCGTGCGTTGATTGGGCGGGCTCGTGGGACGGATTGTCCTGCTGTGCCCGTTCAATCTCGGCTTGGGCCTTTTGTACGGTTAGCCGTGCGTAGTACTGGGGGTCGGTTTTGTCATGTGCACGATGCTGTGCAATTTGCTGAATGACCTCGTCGGGATTGTCGCCGCGCGCTAGAGCGCGCTTGGCGAAAGCCCAGTCGTGTTCGGACTGGCTCAGACTGGTGCGCGGCGGCGACTCTCGCTTGGCGCGGTTGTCGTAGTTGCGGCGCGGCGAGTCCTGGGAGTCGATGTGCAGTTTGAAATCGCGGAGATGGTAGGTGTCCGTAGATTCCTTGCGAGCCCCGACATAAAAGTCTGTTTCGTATTTCTTGTTCGCAAAACCGGGGAGGCGCAAAACCCGGGTCGCATCCGTGGCGGCAGAATCTCCGCCGAATTCGCGTGCTATGGCGTGCAGAAGTCCTTCCGCCTCGACGAGACTCATGCCCTCCACTTTCCAGGTGATTTGGAATTTTCCGGGCGAACTGGTCAGGACGTAATTTGGTTTCGGGACAGCACTGGAGTTTTCGGCGGATTTGAGGGCCTCCGGCCCGCCATGATCCAAGTCGAGATAGACATGCCGGATAGATTCAATGTCTTCCTTGGTCCGCGTCGAGGCGTCCTGCCGGAGTGGGTTCATCCCTATATAGATGTCCGACCCGTTGGCGTTCTTGTAGCGCAGCCATGCTTGAAACTCAGGGCTCGAGGCTTTCTGGGCGCTCGTAATGCGCTGGGTCGTTTCGCCGAAGTCCCGGTTTAGCACGAGCATGGCGATCCGGTCCGTCGCCTCGAAATTGTCGAGAATGTACTCCGAAGCGGATGGAACAGGTGCACTCGCATTCTCTGCAGGGCTCATACCACCTCCTTGTGGGTGTCGAAGATAAAGCCGTAGTTGTACTCATCCCTGTCGGGATCGTAGCCATCGATTTCCACGACCTCGGAAACGAAGCGCCGGCCGGGGCGGCGTTCCAGGTGCACGACGATGTCTACGGAATCACCGACGTTGGTCTTGATCGCGCGATAGGGCAAATCCACGCCACTCTGCAACACGCAACTCGTGAATCGGGCAAGGCCTTGCTTTGCGGACGTAGCATGGACGGTCGAAAGACTTCCGGAGTGTCCGGTGTTCAGGAGTTGCAGGAGATCGAAGGCCTCTCCTCCGCGGATTTCGCCCAAGATGATTCGGTCGGGCCGATGACGAAGGGAGGCCTTGAGGAGTTCGCGGATGGTGATGGCGGGCAGACCGTTTTGCGGCTGCCGAGCTTCGAAGCGGACCAAGTTGTCCTGGGCCAGGCGGATTTCGGAAGTGTCCTCGATGAGCAGGACGCGCTCATCGGGGGGAATGAATTTCCCAAGCACATTGAGCATCGAAGTTTTCCCGGAGCCAGTAGCGCCGGCGATCAGAATATTTTTCCGAGCAAGAACGTATGTTTCGAGCTGGTTGGCCAGCCAGCGTTCCAAGGTTCCTGCCTGGACGAGGTCTTCGACACCGAAGTGGCGGGCATTGAACTCTCGGATGGTAAGGGTCACACCGTTCACGCTGCAGGGTGGAATCACGGCGGCGACCCGGCTGCCGTCCGGGAGGCGTGAATCGAGGATGGGTTTCGATTCCGAAATGTCGTCGCCCAGCCGCCGGGCGATATTCTTGACCGCGACCATTAAGGATTTCTCGCCAAGGCTGAGGCCCTGAACGGGCTCAATGAATCCGGCCTTTTCGATGAAGATGCGGTCAGGTCCATTGACCATGACCTCGCTGATCGACTCATCAAGAATCAGGTGCTCGATGGGTTTGAGAAACGGCAGGATGGTTTCGAATCCGTTCATCACAGTTCTCCGTCTGCGAGCTGGCGGAAGTAGGATTTGTTCACATCGTTGTAGTAGGGCTTGAGGTAGCAAAACATCGGTGGCATTGGGTTCATGCCGTCATAGGCCATGGTTACGGACTGCGCGTTACGCAGTTCCATGAAGGTCTTTGTGTCGAAGCGGAGATCGTGGTGCGGGCTGTAGCTTTTGGACGCCGTGATATTCGCCTTGTGAGAGAGGGCTTTGCCGGAGAGGAAGCTCTTCGAATCGGAAGCCTTTCTCTCGAAGCTCTCCGAATTCCTTTCGAGTTCGTCGAGACCTTGAAGCGCTGGGGTATTTACGCCTGCGCAGATTTTGCCGGCCTCCCCGAAATTGCCATTGTGGAGCGGCTGGGACAGGAAGGGCTCCGCTGGTGGCATTTGGCGCGCGGCGCAGACGATCATCCGCTAATCGCCAAAGAATTTCCTTCGCAATTCGAAGAGCACCTGGACTTGGACTCTCCTGTGGATTCGCTGGAGCCATTGCTTTTCGTTCTGAATCGGCTTCTCGAACAGTTGTGCACGCGGCTGCGAATGCACATTCTTGCCATCGGCGAGATCAAAGTCACGCTCACGCTCGAACGGAACGATTCTCGCAACAAGGAACCAGTCTTTCATATCCAGACGTTACGGCCCCCCGTACCGGCGCGAGATAGCAAATTCCTTCTGAAACTCTTGCACCTCGATCTTGAGAAGCACCCTCCTTCTTTGCCCGTCACGGCCGTCCGCATTGTGGCGATTCCCGCGAAAGCGCGCTCGCAGCAGCTCGGGCTGTTCATGCCGCTCTCTCCCGATCCGGAGCGTCTTGAAATTACGCTCAAGCGGATTCAAAGCACGGTAGGGGAAAACCGGGTTGGTTCGCCCGTACTGGGTGACACGCACAGTCCGAATGCATTTCAGCAGAGCCATTTTGTTTTGCTGGAAATGAAAGAAAAGCACTCGGTCACGGAAAAACAAACAACCGCGGCGCTGCGAATTTTCCGGCCTCCGCTTCCGGCGACTGCGGACTTTCAGGAAGGAAAGCCGGCGTTTTTCGGTTGTGAAGGCGCGCGCAGACGAATCCTGGCGTTCGCCGGACCGTGGAGAACGAAAGGTGATTGGTGGTCGGAAACGAAGTGGGCACGCGATGAATGGGACATCAAGGTGCGGCCGTTGCGTCAGAGAGTTCAATCCGAAAGTAGTCGGGAAAGTGAAAAAGAGACTGCTCTGTACCGCGTCTACAAGGACCTGCGTGCGAAGCGCTGGTTCGTGGAAGGAATCTACGATTGAAGTACGTCGAGCTGCATTCTTCGTCAGCATTCAGTTTTCTCGAAGGGGCTTCGCGTCCGGAAGACTTGGTGTCTCGCGCGAAAGAACTGGAGTTGCCTGCGATTGCTTTGGTTGATCGTGACGGTGTGTACGGCTCTCCGCGATTCCACATGGCGGCAAAGTCTGTGGGCATTCGCCCGCACGTCGGGGCGGAAATCTCGGTCGAGGGTTTTGGAAACCGGGCAAGGTTGCCGTTCTGGATGCCCAATTCTTTCTCGCCGCGACCGGTGCGGTTGCCTCTACTTGTGGAAAGCCGGACGGGATATCAGAATCTGTGCCGTCTTATGACGCGCTACAAATTGCGCGAAAAAGAAAAAGGAACAGGAACGGCCACGTTGGAAGAAATCGCGGAACATGCCGAAGGTTTGGTGTGTTTGACGGGCGGTGAGGAAGGCGTGCTGGCCGCTTCGCTTTCAAACAAAGGTTATGACGAAGCGCGCAAGAATATTGAGAAGCTGGCGACTCTCTTCGGAAAAAAGAATGTCTATGTCGAATTGCAGCGGCACTGCGATCCTATCGAAGAGCGCCGCAACCAGGCGGCTGTGTGTCTGGCTGAAACTCTGGACCTACCGCTTCTTGCGACGAACGGCGTTCGTTACGCGCGCGCTCCTGAGCGCGAAATTCTGGACGTCTTCACCTGCATACGGAACCACTGCAAACTCGAAACGGCCGGCCGGCTTCTCGAACGAAACGACGAACGTCATCTCCGTTCTACTCAAGAGATGATGCAGCTTTTCTCGGATTTGCCGCAGGCCATTCACAACACTGCTGATCTTTCAGCAAGGCTCGAATACACGCTGGCCGATCTCGGTTACGAATTTCCACGCTATCCTGTTCCCGAAGGGGAAACGATGGATTCGTTTCTCCGAAAGCGGACCGAAGAAGGGTTTCAAAACCGCTATGCGGTGAAACGCGACGATGAATTGTTCGAACGCGCCAAGCGGCAGGTGCAACGGGAACTGGCGCTGATCGAAAAACTGCACCTGGCCGGATACTTCCTGATCGTTTGGGACATCATTCGGTTTTGCCGCGAGCAGAAAATTCTGGTTCAGGGGCGCGGTTCGGCGGCGAACAGCGCCGTCTGCTATTCCCTGGGAATTACGGCAGTCGATCCGGTCGGCATGGAACTGCTCTTCGAACGGTTTCTCTCGGAAGAACGCGGCGAGTGGCCGGATATCGATCTCGATTTGCCGAGCGGAGACCAGCGAGAAAAGGCGATCCAATACGTATATCACCGGTACGGCCAGCTCGGGGCGGCGATGACGGCAAACGTCATCACCTACCGGGACCGTTCCGCGGCGCGAGAGGTTGGCAAAGCGCTTGGGTTCGATCAGGAGACCCTCGACCAGCTTTCCAGCGTGGTGAACAGCGGCGAATGGCGCGGTCCTTCGGATAACTTCGAAAACCATTTCCAGCAAGTGGGCTTCGACCTGAATCATCCGCGCGTCCGAAAATACTGGGAGTTGTGCGAACGCATTCAGGATTTGCCGCGGCACCTAGGCCAGCATTCCGGCGGAATGGTTGTGTGTCAGGGGCAGCTTGATTCGGTTGTTCCGCTCGAACCGGCAACGATGCCGGGACGTGTCGTCGTGCAATGGGACAAGGACGATTGCGCCGACATGGGCATCGTGAAAGTAGATTTGCTGGGCCTCGGCATGATGGCTGTGCTCGAAGATTGCTTGGAACTCATTCCCAAACATTACGGCGAACCGATCGATTTGGCGCAGCTTCCTCCCGACGATCCTCCCGTCTATGAGACGTTGCGGAACGCGGACACAGTTGGGATGTTTCAGGTCGAAAGCCGGGCGCAGATGGCTTCGCTGCCGCGCAATGCTCCGGTCAAGTTCTACGATCTCGTCGTGCAAGTGGCCATCATTCGGCCCGGCCCCATTGTCGGAAAAATGATGCATCCCTACATGCGGCGGCGTCAAGGGAAGGAATCAGTTGCTTACGCTCATCCTTCGCTCGAACCCGTACTGAAACGAACTCTGGGTGTGCCGCTGTTTCAGGAACAACTGCTCCGCATGGCGATGATTGCGGCGAATTTCACAGGCGGCGAAGCGGAAGACCTGCGCAGAGCTATGGGCTTCAAACGTTCGGAAGAACGCATGCACAAAATTGAAGCGAAGCTGCGGAGCGGTATGACCCAGAACGGCTTCGGTCCGAAAACACAGGACGAGATCATCACGCAAATTACATCGTTCGCACGCTATGGGTTTCCTGAATCCCACGCGGCAAGTTTCGCGCTGATCGCCTATGCTAGCGCGTATTTGAAATTTTATTATCTCGCTGCATTCACCGCGGCGCTGCTCAACAATCAGCCAATGGGCTTTTACAGTCCGGCCGTGCTGGTGCACGATGCGCAGTTGCACGGTTTGCGTGTGAAACCAATCAACGCGCTCCACTCGGAGTGGAACTGCACGATCGAGCGCACAGTTAAAGATGGTAAGAACATTCCGTGTCTGCGCATCGGGTTGCGTTACGTCTACGGAATGCGGCAATCCGCAGCCGACAGGATTGTCTCAGAGAGACAGAAACATCCGTTCGAGGGAATCGAAGATCTGGTCCGCCGTGTCCCGGAACTACAGAAAAAAGATCTAGTGACGCTCAGCGAAATTGGCGCGCTCAATTCGCTGGGAAAAGAGATGCATCGAAGGACAGCGCTTTGGCAAATCGAACGCGCCGTCCGGCAAGCCGGCCCATTGTTGAATGCGATTCCAGAGCAAATGGAATTTTCACCATTGCAACAGATGACCGACGAAGAGCGTCTTGTCGCGGATTTTCATGGCTCGGGCATGAGCACCGGTCCTCATCCGATGACCTACTGCCGTGCGGCTTTGTCTAAGCAGCAAGTGAAACGAGCGTGCGATTTGTCTCGATTGGCGGACGGACAATACACCCGCGTGGCGGGATGCGTGATCGCGCGCCAGCGCCCGGGGACAGCCAAGGGCTTCGTCTTTTTGAGTCTTGAAGATGAAACCGGAATCTCGAATGTGATTGTGAATCCCGGCCTTTATGAAAAATATCGTGTCGTGATCAACCGCGAAAAGTTTCTTCGTGTGGACGGTGTCCTACAGAATCAGGATCACACCATTTCCATCAAGGCTTCCCATGTCCAGCCGATATCGATTACCGCAGCCGAAACGCAATCACATGATTTTCACTAGAGGTTTGTAGTTGAGACTACGAAGCTGAAACGCACTGCGGTCAGGCGCTTTTCAGACAGGCCTAGTGTTCAAGAAGTTCGTCGAAGGTCAGCGGGTTCGTCGCGTGATTCACTATGCCGCAGTCGTTTGATCCAAAGAAAATTGGGTGAAGATGACATCGCCCGCACCCAAGACGCTGTGACAGTGAGGGCAATCTGGGCGTCGAACGCCGCCCCATTCGTTCAGACTCCCCGTAACACCGTCAAATTTCTTGTAACCGCGAAAGGTAGATGTTCCGGACAATTGGAGATCGGTCTGACGTAGGCCTGCGCCACGGAAGCCGGTGAGAAGCTGAAGAACTTCGGTTACGGCCTGACTCGCAATGAGTCCGTTGAAGCTCACGACTTGAGCTTCCTGACGATTCTTTTCAAAGTAGCCACGCGTCGGACCATTCTGTTTCGCCTCCAGTTTCTCTTTCGTGAGGAACCTAGTGCACCAGAGGCAAAAACTTCCGGGAACAAAAGTGAAAACATTCCCCGCGACTACCACTCGAGGATCGCTTGCTGTGGCTTCAGCTACGGGACGGATCGTGGCGCCGATATCGACATACGGAATGAGATATCGACTGGCGAGTTCCTGTAAATCAGATCGCGCAAACAACGTATCAACACAACCGACTATGACATCGGCATCACGGAGTGCTTCGACCGCCTCAAGATCGGGAATCCTGGCGCGCACCCGGCGGACGCGGCTGCCGAGGCCTATCTTTTTCGCAAGGCGGTGGAAGATGTCGACTTTGGGGTGACCAAGGTCTGTTTGCACAGCGGAGACGAGGCGGTGCCGGTTTGAATCTTGGTAGACGTCAGGATCGATGACAATGATTTGTCCTACACCGGCATACGTTAGTTGTTGAATCACATGGCTGCCGCCGCCGCCGGCACCCACCACGGCCACCTTCGCGTTGCGGAGCAGAGTTTGTCCGTCGGCACCTAGAAGTAGAGCTTGGCGTGCATATTGCTCGGACACGGGTCGTGTAACGGAAGTCGATTGTGGCAAGCACTCGAAATCGACGAGCGACGAGCCAAACCAGCGCACTTGGTTTAAGGGCTGCGGTTTGCGAGTGCCGGGAAGCCAAACGAGACCAGACGCGTGTGTCCGTGAGACTACCACCGTGCCGTGCGGACGGGCCGGAACTCGCTTTCGGAACATCGGAATGAGTTTGTCCGCGCTTTGCAGATCGTCGCGCGAGAGGCCGGGCAGTCCGAGGTGGTCATGCGCGTGGAAGATGACGATGCCGAGGTCACGCTCCATGGCAGTTTCCATCAATGGAAACATCGCGGACCCGCGCCATGAAGCTCCGTGTTCTGCGTTCGGGATGTAATCCGATTCGCGAAGAGGAACGAGATCCCTCAAGAGAAGCAGCGTCGAGCCGCGACGGGTGGTGTGGCTGACCAAACCAAACACAACGTACTCGTGGGTTCCCTGCCGATAGATGTGTTCCTGGAGTTGTTCCCCCAGAAGAAAGGGGACTCGCAGTTCGAGTATCCTACTCATTCTGGGCAAACCTCTGCCGCGCTGCGGCGATAAATCGCATGATGTTGTCTCCGTCCGACCAAGGAATATTGAAGGAGAACTGCATCCAGGTTTGGCCGCCGATCAAGATATTCGAGCTGTTCTTGGGTGGCCGACCGTTGGCGAGCTGTTGCCCAGGGGTGACGAATACCTGTGGCTTCGGCTGCGCGGGATCTAGTACGAGTAACATGGCAGTATCCGGAGGTTGACAGCCCGGATACAGTTCGACTCGTTCGATCTGAACCAGGCGCCTCTGGCCTTCCTGTGCGACTTTGGTCGATTGCCCGTAGACCGATGCGAGTTGAGTAGCGATGCGATCGAGGTCCCGGACATCCATCAGCTTACGACTCCGGTGGGTGCGGCGAGGAAATGCTCACCATCCTTGATTTCCACGCGGTCCGTGGGAGTTATATTCCCACCCACGGGTTTGCCGTGTACGAGCCTGGTCAAATCATCGGAATTGGGAACGCCCGCTTTCGAGCGTATTTCCGCACCGGTCACCGGCGAATGGTCAAAGTGAATTTCTTTGTCCTTCCCATTCACTTCCACAAAGATCGTGATGACGTGGTGGTGGCCGTGTTTATCCTCTTTGATTTCAGCAGTTTGCTTTAATTCCGTTTCCATCGATAACCTCCTTGCGTCGAATTCCGTACCTGTTACCTATATGCCGGATTTTCGCGCCTGCAACAGGAAGGGGCTGCCTGATTGGCGAGAAATTTTTGCAGGAGCCCATCTAATACTCGACCAAATTCCGGGCATAGTATTAGTTGGAAGAAAAGGCAATGAAGAAACCCGCGGGGCGCGGCACTCAAGAAGTGTGTGCGACGTCAGCCGAGGTTATAGCGGCCATAGAATCACTGTCCGCGGAAGAGTTTCATCGTTTAAAGAAGTTCGCTTGCTTCCGGATTCGTGGTTTGGGTCGCGCAGCCATGGGGAGAGATTACGGTGCTCTGCTAAGCGAAGCTGTGGTGTCGACGCTGCAAGGTTCCGAAGGCGGTCTGGAAGGGCGAAAATGGGCAAAGAACCGGGTCCGCTTTATAAACCATCTGCTGGGAGCAATGCGTAGCATTTCGAGCCATTGGAAGGAAGCGTTCGAGCGTAGAGGGACGGAAGCGGAACAGCTTGATTGGATGCGGACGACGGAAGACGAAGATGGGAACGTGCTTCGACCGAGCGAGCGTTTGGCCGACCCCAGGGTGGACCCATACAGATCGTGTCGGCCAAAGAAGTTCTTGATGCGCTTGACAACCACTTCGCGGCAGATGAGGATGCACTCCTTGTAATCGAGGCCAAAAAAGACGGGATGACCGTGCCGGAAATGGTTGCCGGTTTGGGACTTACGGAGAAGAAAGTCAACGCCGCTATGCAGCGTATTCGTTACTTTGTGGAAGGGCTGCTGTAGTGCCAAAGTTTGATAAACACGAAGAAGCAGTGATGCGCTTGATGTTCGGGCTCGCCGACTCCGTGGAGGAAGCGCAGCCGTCGGAGATTCTCGAGGAAGCCGAGAAGCGCGGCGTGAATCTGCTCGATGAGGCTGAGGAAGTGCGGGGCGTTCTGCGGTCGGCAGGACGCGCGTACCTGCAAAGAAAGCTCCGTGAGTCGCGCGCCGCGTACGAAGCGGCGGTGACAAACATCCACGAGCAGAAATATGATTTGCCAGAGAGCGCTTCGGGTCGAAGGCAGCTGCTCGAAGGGGTGTTACGGGACCGGCCTCAGTTTCAAGAGATCGTAATGACCGCACAACATCGAAATTTCGGAGAACTCACGGACGAAGACGTAACCAGTTTTTTGCGGCAGCTAAAGATCCTCGGCCTGCTGGATATGCCTGCCACACCGACGACTAAATGAACACGCCCCGCATGTCGGCGGATAACATTATCAAAGAGCTTGGAATTTCCGAGCCGGCAGATATCGACATCGAAGCGATTTCGCAGTATTGCAACGCGACAGTTGTCTACGAGCGGTTGACCGGTTGCGAGGCTCGGATCGTCGGCAATGCAGATCGGGCCATCATTACGGTCAACGCGGATTCTCGGCGAGGTAGGCAACGATTCTCGGCCGCGCACGAACTGGGTCACTGGATGCGAGACCGCAATCAAGTCGGATTCTCCTGTACGAATGCTTTGTTTCGTTCTCAATGGGGCGCGCTGAATCCAGAAAGAGGAGCGAACGAATTTGCAGCGGATCTTTTGCTGCCGCGGACAATTTTCGGTCGTCATGCGTACGCGTCGCCCGTTACGCTGGCCGCGGTCCGAGAGTTGGCTTGGAAGTTCGACACAAGTCTCGCGGCTACTGCGATTCGCCTGGTGCAGCATGGTTCGTTTCCGGCAATGGTTATTTACTTGAGCCAGGGAGTCCGAAAATGGTTCGTCGCAGGCCCCGATGTGCCGAGTGTTCTTTCTCCAAGGGAAACTCCGAGCAGGAACACTCTGGCCTGGGATTTGATGCGAGAGCGCACGGCGGATTCGGGACCCACGGCTGTTCAGGCCGACGGCTGGCTGACACATCCAAGGGCCGAGTGCTATGAAGTGATGGAAGACTCTGTGAAATTTAGAGACGGATCAATATTGTCGCTGCTCTGGTGGAAAAACGAGAAACAGATTATTGACCTTATGGATGACGACTAAAGCGGCCAATTCTAGTTGTGGGGAAAGTGAGCGTCCTAAGGCACAATTCAGGTTTCTCTCGATCTATCAAACCAGCCGACGCTCCTAGTCAAAGAGGGGTGGCTGAGCGGTGGCATCCGCGGGATCGCGAAAGTTGCTCAGACCAACGCCAACGAGGCGAAAGCGTTGCTGCGAGCCAAGTCCCACACGTTCACGTAGTGACAGCGCAATGCTCGTCAACTCCTCACAAGAGGAAGGCGGGGAACCGGGTGTATGGCTGCGCGTGAGAATCTTGAAATCGCTTGTCTTCAGTTTGAGCACCACAGTGCGAGGGGTTCGTAATTCGTTACGCGAAGCGCTCCATGTTTGTTCCGCGAGTTTGCGGATCATCAATTCCATTTCCATCAACGTCACATCCTGCTCGAACGTGTCCTCCGCAGAGATGGACTGTGTCGGCCGGTTCGGAATGACTTCGTTGTTATCGATCCCTCGCGCCAACTCGTAAAGACGCACGCCATAACGACCGAAGTGGCGCTCGAGTGTCGATAGATCCAACGCTCGCAAATCCGCGACCATTTGCACCTGAAAGCTTTTCAGTTTTTCTTCCGTGACCTTGCCGACTCCGGGCAAGCGGCCCACTGGTAGCGGCGACAAGAACGAATCAACGTCATCCGGCTGAATGACGAACAGTCCATCTGGTTTTTTCCAGTCCGAGGCAATCTTTGCCAGGAATTTATTGGGTGCTACGCCCGCCGAGGCTGTTAAGTGCAATTCCGAGCGAATCTGTTCGCGAATCGCGCGCGCCACTTGTGTAGCCGTTGGCAGTCCGGTCTTGTTTTCCGAAACATCGAGATACGCTTCGTCAAGCGACAACGGCTCAATCAGGTCCGTGTGGCGCCTGAAGATTTCGCGCACCTCGCGGGAGACCGCTCGATAGCACGGGAAGTCCGGGGGCAGGAAAATTGCGTTAGGGCACAGACGTTCCGCCCGAACAGCGGGCATGGCGGAACGCACGCCGAACTTTCGCGCTTCATAGGAAGCGGCGCACACAACGGAGCGGCTGCCGCGCCATGCAACAACGACGGGTTTACCGCGCAGTTGCGGATTGTCCCGTTGTTCCACGGAAGCATAAAACGCGTCCATGTCGATGTGAACAATTTTCCGCACGGTCCTCTCGCAATCATCTTATTCCGGAGTTCCACATGAGTGCGAGCGCCACTGTGTCATACAAAAGCCCGGAGGCATCCCTGACGGGATGCTCCCGGGCCGGTGTTCGAGCGATGAAAAATCAATCTGCGACTAGGATTCAGTCGGTTCGCTATCGCCAGCTTTGACCTTCAACTGGCTCACTGTGCATTCAGCGAGCTCAACATCATCGCGCACTTTGCCAAAGTATTTCGCCTGGATGAGTTTTCCCTCGGGTCCGGGATGGCAGTAGAGGTAACGCACTTCCAAAATCTGCTCAACGCGCGGCAGTGGATAACGGTCGGGCACTCCCACCGTGCCCATGAAGCGCGGCCGATTGTCGTCCAAGAGATACACGGCGATGGAGCGATGGCCGTCGTCCGCCTTCTTGTCGGGTTTCGGGCCAACGATGAAGGAGGCCGTGGCAACAAACTTACACTTGAAGTGCTGTCCCGCTCGGCCACCTGCATAGGCCGCGTATCTGTTTTTGCACACAAAGCCCTCGGCATTCGCGTCGTGCATGGTTTTCACGAAGGCGCGTTTGGCTTTCAGGGTCATGGCCGTCTCGCAAACTCGAACGGTGTTGTGGACGCCGCGAAAGAACCGGGTCAGGTGCACGTAGCGGATTTCGTAGGGGTTGGTGCGAAGGTCGGTGTCGTTCACGCTGAGCAGGTCCCAGATGTAGAAATGCGAATCGGTGATTTCCCCATCCGCCAGGAAACCTTGCGCTTGCACAAGGTCAAGCGACACGGCCAAGCGGGAGTCAATGGGAATGATTTGGCCCAGCTTGTTGATGCCGGAATATTTCCCATGGGCCTTTTGCACGGCGAGTCGTCGCCCATCGAATTTCTGCTGGAACCACCAAGACACATCCTCGGCCAACCGCAGAGCTTCTGGTTCCTCGATAGGCGTCAGCAATTCCGGCGTATGGCCGGACTGTTCCTTGCTGGCAGGCAATCCAACGGAAATTGTCGCATCGCCGTTAGCGATTGCTTGAGCGATTTGGTAGCCCTTGCCCGTTTTCTCTCGAAGGATACGGTCGTAAACGCGCTTCGCCTCTTCGTAGGGAACGCCATTCGCTTTCACGTCGCTCTGCAAGGCGGAGCCGCGCCGCCCCCATTGCGCCTGGACGGACCATTGGTCTTGGACGTTTTCCAACTGCAAGTGATACACCTTGTCGGAACTTCCCTGCCGGAAATACAGCTCTGCTCGTTCAGTTTGCATTGTTCGCTCCTTCATGTTTTTGAGGTTTGCCCTTCGTGCACCGCGGAGCGGTGCATGAAAAGCAAATGCCCTTCATGGCGGGGGAAGGCGCCTGTCCGTCCGCGCTGTCAAGGGCGCCGGAGTGTGGCGTTCATCGGAGCGCAGCGAAGACCCTTGACAGAAGAAGCGGACGGATCAGGCGCAGGGTTTGGCCGGGAAGGGCAGGCGAATTAGCTTTCTGGCAAGGGGCGGCAAACAGGGGGTGAAAGCGAAGTACTTGTTTCGTGTGGCGTGGGGATTATTTGGTTCGCTGTGTTTCCTGCTGCAAGGCCCTTCGAGTCCTGGCGATTTCTTCGGCGAGTTCTTTTTCGTCGGGCAAGGCAAGTTTGTACTGGCTGGAGAGAACCTCGTTGTGCATGTTTCCGAGCGCGTAGTGGGCAACGGCCTCGTTTTTCTCCGAACAGAGGATCAAACCAAGCGGCGGATTTTCATCGGGCAGAGTCCAGTGTTCCCGCGCGTAGTTCAAATACAAATTCATCTGTCCGGCGTCGGCGTGCGTGAATTTTCCGATCTTCAAATCAATGATGACCAGGCAGCGAAGCCGGCGATGGAAGAACAACAGGTCGATGCGGTACCACTCGTCGCCGACGCGCAAGCGCCTCTGCCGTGCAATGAAGGCGAAGTCGCTGCCGAGTTCCAAAAGAAACTGTTCGAGCCGAAGGATCAACGCTTCTTCCAGAGCGTTTTCGGAATATTCGTCCTTCAATCCCAGGAATTCGAGAACCAATGGGTCCTTAATCTCCTGTTCCGGGGTGAACCGTTCGGACGGGTCCGGCGAGTTCCGTCTGCGGAGAATTGCGGCTTTAGTGCGTGACAACTGGGTGCGCTCGAAGAATTGGGTAGCGATCTGCCGGTCCAGCTGGCGGACGGACCAGCCGCCACGCAACGCTTCGTTTTCGTAGAACGAGCGAGCTTGCTGGTTGTCGACAGAGAGGAGCCGGACGTAATGAGACCACGGCAGGGGAAACGGGGAGGGCCGAGCCAGACCTCCGGGTCGCGCAGACGGCGTCTGCGGATTTCCAAGGGAGCGCATGGAGACGCCCGGCTCGCTCAATTCCGCAGACACTGTCTGCGGAATTGACCAGCCTAGATGGAACTCTCGCATTGCGAGTAGGTTGCGTTCCGAGAAGCCTTTTCCAAATCGCTTGGTCAAGTCCTCCGCCAAACGGCGCAGCAAGGATTTCCCATACTGGGCGCGTTTCTTTCCCCGTTGCTCCTGTTCCACAATCCTGCGGCCGACCTCCCAGTATGTCATCGTCATGATGGCGTTGACGGAGCGCGCGGAATTCTGACGGGCCTGTTCCAACAACCTGACGAGTCGAGCGACAAATTTGAAATATGTCGACTGGAACAAAACTTTTTTCTCGCGTGTCACGAATTGTGTCCGATTCCTTGGAGAAAGACGCCGGCCGTTATGTTTATAGTTACATCCGCGACGAGAGCGGTTGTTTCACGCGCGGACGATTACGAATTCCAAGCAAGAGAGAATACGCCCGAGACCGGTTTGTCGGTGGTCGCCGAAAATAGTGTCCGGAATTGAGGACAATCGTAGAATGGGAATCTCCATGCCATGACTGCGGATTAGAGTCGGCAGGTCTGTACGCTTTTTGCACACTTTTGTCGGTCCACGGTGGTTAGATCCGCGAACACAAAAGGACTTAGACCCGCTCGGGTCTTGAAGGCTAACTTGCGTGGTCGAGGACAGTGGATAAGAGTCGAGAAGAGCCACGAACCGAAATTCCGGCGACAAAGGCGCTGAGCATCGGTACAGCTGTCTCACCTTCGGCCACCGCTGCGTAAGCTTCGCAGTAGGCTAGGGCATTCGTCTCGCGACCGAATGCGCGGCCAAGCTCCGTCGATAGAACCCACGGCAAAGAGAGGGCCACGCAAGTCTTTTGTATCCCTGAGCAGGCGTTATCTCTCTGGTGAGATCCAAAACATATGACCTCTTAGCTTGCTGCGGCCGCCGTCTGCGCGCCTTCGATTGCCGCGACTTCGCAATACACCTTGATTGATCCCTTGGAATCCGTGAGCAGTCGAATGATTTCTTCGAAGTTCTCTAATCCCTTCACGGGGTGCGTCAGAAGTTTCTTCAGCCACCCAGGGTATTGGAGCTCCGCTGTGGATAGATCCTTCACGCCAGTTTCAAAGTACTCGCGGTTCGCGTTGACGCTTCCAAATGCAACCTTGTTGCCTAGCACAAAACCAAGATTGATTTTGTCAGCGGGAACCTCAAGCTGGCGCGAGCCGCCCGTAACGCTCACCATCGCGAGGACACCGTTCTTCGCGAGAACATTCATCGCTTCGAACACGAGCGGTGAGTAACCGGTTCCTTCGAGAATCAGATCGAACGGGCCGTACTTTGTGGAGGCATCTGTTAGCGACGTCTCTTTGGTGCTGACGTAACGGACGCCAAGTTCTTCGAGGAGCCTCGAATTCAGGAACGGCGGCATCGTATTCCCGAATGTAGTGACTTCAAGGCCTCGCAGGCGAAGGACTAGCGATGACAAGAGGCCAAGCGTACTTGCTCCGAGCACCGCCGCCCGTTTGGGGCGCCATACCCGGAGACGCTGCTGGATGCGATAGGCTTGCTCAATCGCTTTCTGTGCCACGCTCATCGGTTCCATCAGGACGCCGACTTCTTTGAGGTTTTCCGGCACACGAATGATGTATTCCGGTTCATCGACGACGTATTCCGTGAGAAAGCCGTGGCGCAGGTTGATCCCTCGCTCGAAGTAGGTGTCGTCGGTTGAATCGCCGGGTTTGAATTCCGTAACGCTTGGGCCAATCTCTTCCACGCGGCCAAAGCTCTCATGCCCGAGTATCAGATAGTCGCTGCCGTCGGGGGCGGCTCCATATTCGGCCGCATTGATTTCCTTGTCCGTACCGTCCACACCGACGCGAAGAATCTTCACGAGGACGCCGCGTCTATTCGGAACGTCGGAGACGCATGGCTTTGGGACCTGCGCCAGATGCACGCTCCCTGCTTTACCAGGAAATACCGCTATTGCTTTCATGACTTTCTCCTTATCTTGCTGCACTTTTTGATCGAATCTCGTCTTTCTTCTCACGCGCTTCGCCGCTCTGGGTCAGCAGCTTGGCGACAAGTCCTGTCCATCCAGTTTGGTGATTTGCACCGACGCCGCTGCCGGTATCCCCGTGGAAATACTCGTGGAACAGGACGAGGTCGTTCCAGTGCGGGTCGTTCTGGAAAATCTCCAGATTTCCAGCCACGGGACGGCGACCGTCTTCACCGCGCAGAAAGATTCTGTTCAAGCGACGAGAAATCTCTCCAGCTACTTCGGCTAACGTGAACATCTGTCCGCTACCGGTCGGGAACTCGACTTTGAATTCGTTTCCAAAGTAGTGATGGAACTTTTGGAGAGATTCGACAAGCAGGAAATTCATGGGGAACCAGATCGGCCCGCGCCAGTTGGAGTTTCCACCGAATAGGGAGGTCTTGGATTCCGCGGGCTGATAGTCGACGCGGTGTTCCGCCCCATGGACGCTCAAGACGTATGGATTGTCCATGTGATAGCGCGAGAGCGCGCGAATTCCGTGAGGCGAGAGGAATTCGTTTTCATCCAGCATGTAACGGAGTGCATGACGCAATTTGTCGGCATCGACGATGGAGAGGAGTCTTCGTTCGCGATTCCCTGGGGTACGCATACAGGCGATGTTGGATGTCAGGTCGCGACGGTTCTCGATAAACCACTCGAGCCTCCGTTTGAAATTGGGGAGCCGCTCCAGAAGTTCGGGCTCCAACGTCTGAACCGCGAACAGCGGAATGAGGCCGACCATGGAGCGAACCTTCATCGGCTTGCGCTCGCCATTCGGCAAGTGCAGCACGTCGTAGAAGAAGCCGTCCTCTTCATTCCACATGGATTCTTCGCCGTCGCCGCGGTGGCTCATGGCATTGGCGATGTAGAGGAAGTGCTCCCAAAACTTGCTGGCAACGTCTTCGTAGACAGGATTCTCGCTGGCGAGTTCGAGTGCGATGGCCAGCATGTTGAGCGTGTACATCGCCATCCACGCCGTGCCGTCGGACTGTTCGATATGGCCGCCAGTGGGAAGTGGCGCGCTGCGATCGAAGACACCGATATTGTCGAGGCCCAGGAAACCGCCCTGGAAAACATTCATCCCTTCCGCGTCTTTGCGATTTACCCACCAGGTAAAATTCAGCAAGAGCTTCTGGAATACGCGCTCGAGGAAGGCGCGGTCGCCTTTTCCGCGAGACTTTTTTTCAATCTTGTAGACACGCCAAGCGGACCACGCATGCACGGGAGGATTCACATCACCGAGCGCCCATTCGTATGCAGGCAGTTGTCCGTTCGGATGCATGTACCATTCGCGGAGGAAGAGCACGAGTTGTTCCTTGGCGAAATCCGGATCGACCAGCGCCAGCGGCACGCAATGAAATGCTAGATCCCAGGCGGCATACCAAGGGTATTCCCACTTGTCGGGCATGGAAATCACATCGGCATTGTAAACGTGAGACCAGTCGCTGTTGCGGCCGTGCTTGCGTTGTTCGGGGGGCGCCGGTTGCGCGGGATCGCCGGCCAGCCAGTCTCTTTGGGCGTAGTGATAGAACTGTTTGGACCACAGGAGTCCGGCAAAAGCCTGACGTTGGACGTTGCGGCCGTCTTCCGACAGCGAGGGCGGCATCACCTTGGCGTAGAACTCATCGGCTTCTTTCTGGCGCAGCAGGAAGATACGGTCGAATTCGCTATCGAGCGGGTTCTTCTGCGCGGCGGGGTTTTCTTTAGTGAGGCGCAGTTTGATCGTGAAACTACCACCCGCCGGGACCACGGAGGAATAGTGCGCGGCAGCCTTCGTCCCGGATTGCGCGGGACTCACAGCATCTTTGTTTCCCGCGACGATGTACTCGTTGATGCCGTCCTTGGCGTACGTCGGCCCCGGATTGCCGTAGAGGCGCTGGGTATTCGTTTCATTTTCGGTGAAGAGGGTCTCGGCAGCATCCTGGCAATGGAGCCAGAGCTTGCCGGCTTCAGGATGCTCGAGTGCGAGGGTGCTGATTTTGCCGGGAAAGTCGACCTTTTTTACGATCGGCTTGGTCTGGCCTTGATTCCAGGACCAGGTATTGCGGAACCAAATGGTCGGAATGAGATGCACGCGAGCAGCTTCGGGGCTGCGATTGTGCGCGGTGATGCGGATGAGGATGTCTTCCGAGGCGGCCTTGGCATACTCAACGACGACATCGAAATAGCGGTTTTCGTTGAAGACGCCGGTATCGAGCAGCTCAAACTCGGGATCTTCTTTCGAACGACGACGGTTTTCTTCCAGCAATTGTCCATAGGGAAA
>WNFA01001484.1_pt1 | contig 19109 bp, 19 predicted proteins | sample 5400481 | NCBI WGS metagenome assembly WNFA01 (sample SAMN13153340, study PRJNA577476) | soil metagenome | isolation source: 120 cm saprolite under Douglas fir tree site 2 hole 1 replicate 2 | place: USA:California | collected 2015-04-18
TGCCGGCCTACGCCCCGGAACTCAATCCGGTCGAATACATCTGGGGCTACTGGAAACATCACGAGTTGCCCAACTTCTGCCCGCGCGATTTCGGCCAACTCAGCTATCAGGCGCGCCGCGCACTGCGCCGCATGCGCCGTCGCCCACGCCTGGTGCGCTCGTTCTGGCAGCAAGCAAATCTGTCACTATGATATACAGGTCTCAATAGGTTAGCGCGGCGCTCGCGCAAAGGCGCGAGCGCCGCTTGTAGAACGAAACGCTCGTGTACATCGAGGGCTGCCAACTTAGCGTAACAGCACAATCTTGATCAAATTTGATGTATAGCGTTCGGACCGAGCCAAGACGTTCGCTGGTTGTCCAGTTGGTGTAACCGACGGGGCGAGGGGTTCGGGTGCTGACAGTGTATGACACAAAGCAGCGGCGTCAGGCGCACAGTCTGGGTATGGCGCCCCGTCAAACGCCCATCTGCGTGAGCGGCGTCAAAAAGTGGGCATCGTGCCCCCGTCAAGAAAGTAATCCGCGCCAATAATGAATCCTGCTCGACTTGAGGCGAGGAAGCATACCAACTCGGCCACCTCCTCAGGCGTGCCTGGCCGCCCGACGGGAATGCCTCCCAGCATGTCCATGATCTTCTGGCGGGCGGCCTCCTCACTGACATCGGTGCCCTTTGAGATGTCCACGATCATTCCATGGGCCCCTGAAGTTTCGATGAAACCGGGTGAGATCATCGTGACGCGCACGCCGTTTTTTGCCACTCCCCTTGCGAGACCTTTGCTGTAGGTACTTAGAGCTCCCTTGGCCGCTGCGTAGGCCAATGTCGAATTGGAAAACGGCATACGGTGGGCGATCGAGGAGATATGGATAACGACCCCCGACCCGCGTTCGATCATGCCGGGAATGAAGATGCGGTCGAGTCGAACGGCCGCCAGCAAGTTGAGCTCAAGTGTCTCCTGCCAATCCTCGTCCGAGAGCACTTCGAACCCGCCGGGCTTGGTTTCAGGTCCGCCCACATTATTGACAAGAACGTCGAGCCCGCCCCACTCCTGGCGAATGCGATCCGCCACCGAGTATACGCCGGAGGCTGTAGCAAGGTCGCTCTGCACGAAGAGATTGGCAGTCTGGTCACGGAGCGATGGAGACCGCGCGGTCGTGGCGACCAGGGCGCCGCTTAGTTGAAAGCGGCATACAATCGCTTCTCCCACTCCTTTCGTGCCACCCGTCACCAGAACGCGTTTACCTTTGAACTCGTCGCCAGATACAAAAGGGATAGCTGTTCGCCATGGTCGATTCTCCAATCAAAGACAATCATCGCTGGGATCTCGAAAGGCATCCCGCCCGGACTTTTAGATCGGGCCCTGGATCAGCTGCCTAAGCACCTGTCTCAGGTCCGGGGGGTTGTACAACGGATGTCGGCGGTAAATTTCCGCGCATTTATCGTCCAGGGTCTTGATCGTCTCAAACACCTTCGGTGCGGCCTCCCGGACCTCACTCATTCGGGCTCGGGCGAACAGAAGGTTGTCCGGATCGACATGGCCCTCCCGGATGAAGCCGCGGGTCTTCTTGGCACATCGGCACGGGTTCGCTTTGTTTACCAGTCCGCACTTGTCGTTCATGAAGTTGCGCAAGTCGCGACGAGCACGGGTCAACCGCTGACGAAAATTCTCCGCGGTGATTTCCAACAGATCGGCGCCGACAGCATCGCTTACGCCGAAGATCGCGCCGAGGATGTAAGTCAAACGCTGCTCGCGATCGAGGCAAAGCAACATACCTGAGGTGCAGGCAAGCATTACTTCAGTCACGAGCAGGTTCGTGTCAGGCGATGCACCTTTCGGATCTGGCAGCTCAAGGTCAGGCGTGTTGTCTAGCGCATCGCCGTAGGCTGAAAAGGTTGTAATTTTAAGCTCTTCTCGCCCACGCTTCACGTTGAGCAGGTGATTGAACACGACCCGGTAGAGCCAGGTGCGGAAGCTGCTTCGCCCCTCGAATGAAGAGAGCCGGGTCAGCACTTTGACGAGGATCTCCTGGGTTGCGTCCTCGGCATCCTGGGGATGGTAGAGCATGCGGACTGCAATGTTGTAGATCCACCCTTGATGGCGCTCAATTAGATGTTCGAGTGCCTCGCGGTCGCCCGAGCGGGTGCGCATCACGAGAGCTTGATCCTCGTGATCGGTGGGTGCGTTGTCGGCCAGAGGGTTATTCATGCTCATCACACACCTCTTGCGGTCCGTATGCTCTCGTCGCTCCTTCAGGGCGTATGAGGCATGTGCGAGAAGTGGCAGCTTACAATCTTCCATTGCGTGCCATGTTTGACAAAGATCAAGGTGGTTCGGCCATCGGCGGCTATCGGCTTGCCGTCCTTGGTGGCACCCCTAAACATGTCGTAAGCATTCACTATCCCCACAATGTCGTTGTACACGCGGCAGGATGGCTGCCGAAAGCCGAAGCTTGTTGAGGCGATACCCTCGAAAGCCTCGTTGAGAAACTTGGCAAAAAGAGGCTTGCCGTCGAACCGGTACGGAACGGTATCAAACACCTCGACGTCGTCTGAAAGCATGTCGAGCACGGTTTTGATATCCCGCTGGTCGAAGGCGTCGGCAAATTTTTGCGCCAGGGCCTGAATTTCATTGACGCTCATGGTGGTTTTCTCCTCTCTATTTCATTAGACCCGCGCAGCGACCGAGTGTGACAGATGCGCCAGGCTTCCGTCACCGAAAGGGTGGGAGGATAGCATCGCTCGGTTAATCGTAGTCGCGTGTCAGGGTGGTGGCGGACTCGATTCGTGGAGTCGAAGAGCCTTCCGTCACCAGGTGCGAGGAGTGTTGATTTTAGGGGCCCGATCCCCAGAAATAATGCGCGGTAAGTCGGCCACCACGCCGCCTATTTTCTCGTTCGGCCCTGAAGCCGATCACGATTCCTTCACATTACGAGCTCCTGCTGATTTCTCAAGCGGTCAAAGCTCCGATCCTCGTGATTCGCGGAACCCAGAGCGACGCGCTGTTGCCAAGTGTAGTATCGAAGATGTGTACACGTCATGCGGCGATTAACGCCGTTGAAGTTTCAGGCGTGGGTCATACTCCGTGGTTGTCAGAGCCGGAAGCGATGACCGCGCTCCGCGAGTTCTTGCGAGCGTGAAGTTTAGAACGCTGAAATAGCACGTGCGCGCGTTCCTACCGTGGTCGACGTTGGATTCGTCCCATTCGCGACGTGCCTGGAGATCGAACTCGCTTTCCATCTGCTGCTCCGGTCCGCCGAATTCGTGCCGGCGAACGGTCCAGAGCATCAGCAAGCTGCGGACCATTTCCCCCGAGTTCTTCGGCCATGGCCGCGATCCGAACTTTGAAATAAATGGAAAGACCCTCTTCCCTGACGGAACGCCTGCGCCAGACGATTGAGAGGCGACGAGGCGCAAGGTACGAGGGCGCGGGGAATCGCTGGTACTTTGCGATGCTCAGCGTCGCCTTGATCTTCGGAAGCAGGTCTTCAACGGTCCGTTCGATCTGCCGGTATCGAAGATCTCCTTGAGCAGACGCTGAATCGAGTACTCCGATGAAACAAGGCCCTATGCCTTTTGGCTCTGCCGATCAGCGGGCGCTTCAGATGATCGCGGGCGGGGCCGCCCGGGCGACGTTCTGAACAATCTCTGCGACAGCACCGGACAGAGTCCAGGAAATCCCAGTCTCTTGGCGGAAGCTTAGAATTTCTACCTTCTCTTATAGTTCAGAAATCTTTCTTCGGTTTGCTGATCGGGCGTTCTCCCAATCGCATTTCGCGACTATTTTCGCACGATGCAACGACCTCCAGGGCAATCGCGGCAATATTTCTCCATACGGCATATCTTTGCGGCGGCATCGGGATTGCATCGCAATTCAGCATCTGCTGAATTTAATTCAGTGCGTACTGAGAAGGAGAACCGGACCAATGGGGAATGATCGCGACCTGAACCGGACCCGCCGGCTATTGATGAAGGCGGCGCTGACGGAGTTCGCAGCCAAGGGCTTCGCCGGAGCCAGGACCGATGCCATCGCGCGCAGGGCGGGTGTCGACGAGCGGATGATCTACTACTGCTTTGAAACCAAGGAGGGGCTTTATCGCGAGGTGCTCCGCAGCAAACTCGCCGAAGAGGTCCATATCGTTGACTCCAACGAGGGCGACGACTTCGCAACCGCATTGGTCAAGGGCTACGAGTCCTGCTCCTCCGACCCGCAGCACGTGCGGATGTGGCTGTGGGAGGCGCTCGACACCGGGCGCCGCAAGATCGCCGCTGAAGAGGAACGACGTGCGCTACTCGAACGGGAGAAGGCCCGGATCCGGCGCGCGCAGTTAAGCGGGCACCTCACCGCCGATATCGACGAGGACCTCCTCCTGTTGGTCCGAATCGGTTTGCTGGTCGCGCCGACCACGCTGCCACAAGTCACCCGCCTCGTGACCGGAATGGACCCCGAGGATCCGAAATTTCGCCGACGCTGGAGCAAGTGCCTTCGCGCAATTGCCGCTCGAATAGCGGCGGATGGTTCGCCGATGCGTCACCGCCAACGAAAAGCGCCGGAGCTTCACGAAAATGTACAGTGAGAATCAGTCGCCAGATGGAAAGGGCGGTAACGCACCGAGACGAAGTCCTCGCGCGAAGGAAGGAGTAAAGGTATGGAAGCGCTAAAAGGTAAAGTCGCTGTGATCACTGGAGGAAGCAGCGGAATCGGCCTAGCCACCGCCAAGCGTTTCGTCGCGGAGGGAGCGTTCGTCTTCATCACAGGACGGCGACAAGCCGAGTTGGATAGAGCCGCAAAAACAATCGGCAGGAATGTCGTAGCCGTGAAGTGTGACGTATCGAGGCTGGAGGATCTCGATCATCTCTATAAGGAAGTCGCAGCCAGGAAAAGCACAATTGACATTATGTTTGCGAACGCGGGCATGGTCGAAAATGTCGAGACACCCGCGGCAACTCCCGAGCACTTCGACAGAACGTTCAACACAAATGCGCGTGGCGCCTACTTCACCGTACAAAAAGCGCTACCGCTGCTTAATGACGGTGCCTCGATCATATTGACGGGTTCCGGCGTATGGCAGAAGGGCATGCCGATTTACGGGACCTACGCTGCCACCAAAGCTGCCCTCCGTTCATACGTTCGGACCTGGACGGCAGAGTTCGCACGTCGAGGAATCCGCGCGAACGTAATCAGCCCGGGACCAATAGAAACGCCCATGTTTGACGCACAGTTTTCAACCAACGCATTGAAAGAGCAGTTCAAGGCAAACATTCCGTTGCACCGGCTGGGACTACCGGAGGAAATCGCTTCGGCGGCATTGTTTCTGGCCTCGAAGGAAAGCAGTTACATCAGCGGCATCGATCTGCCCGTCGACGGTGGCCTAGTGTCGGTCTGACTCTTTTCTATCCTTAATTCCCGGGCGCAGCGAAACGTCAAAAAGTTTTTTGATCAAGGGATCACTCAGAGGAGACGAGGGTATGGCTAATCGGCTGTCATCGAAGGATATCTCGACCTTGTACGAGAAGATCAGCAACTGGGGGAGGTGGGGAAAAGAGGACGAGCGTGGAGCGCTGAATTTCATCACCGATGCAAAGCGCGCTGCCGCGGCAAAACTCGTAAAGGCCGGGCAGAGCGTATCGCTCGCGCTGCCGCTGGCGACCGTCGCGGCGCCGGATAATCCTTCACCGGTGACGCATCTGATGGTCCAGGTCGGCTTCGATTCGCATACGACGCCGCCGCCGTGGGCGGGAGACTATTTCGCGATCTCACCGCACGGAATGGCGAATACGCATCTGGATGCGCTGTGCCACATGTTCCATAAGGGCAAGATGTACAACGGCTTTAACGCTGAAGAAGTGGGATCGCATGGCGCGCGGCGATGCGCGATCGACGTCACGCGTGAGGGTATCGTGAGCCGCGGCGTGCTCCTCGATATTCCTCGCTTGCGGAAGAAAAACTGGATGGAGCCCGGGGATCGCATCTTTCCAGAAGAACTAGACGCGGCCGAGAAAGCGCACGGCGTGAAAGTGGAGGAAGGGGACGTGCTGCTGATTCGCACCGGGCGATCCGCAATGCGCAAGGCGAAGGGCGCATGGGATCCGACGCGAGTGGGAGCGCCGGGACTCGACGCAAGCTGCCTGGAGTGGCTCCATGACCGCAAAATCGCGGTACTGGGATCGGATAGCGCCAGCGACGTGATGCCGAGCGGCGATTCGGAGTACCCGCTACCGATCCATGTCGGCACGCTGGTGCTGATGGGGATACATCTGATTGACAATGCGGATTTCGATGCACTGGCGGAGGCCTGCGCGAAGGCGGAGCGATATGAGTTTCTGTTTTCGATGTGTCCGCTGATTTTGGAGCGCGGTACGGCGTCGCCGGTGAATCCGGTGGCAATTTTGTAGAACCGCAACCGAGCAGAGCCATAGCCCACTGACGAGATGGAATTATGAGAAATTGCACAACCAACCTGATAGCGACCGGCGCATGCCTGGTCTGTGGAGTCTTGTACACGACGACGAACCGACCACTGGCAGTGGCGCTACTGGTGGTGCTTGGACTTGCGAATCTCGCATTCATCCTGGTGCGTTAATTTGTTCAGTTCCTCAACCGGGAATTCGTGGAGGTAGAGAACATTCGAAATTAACGAGCAGGGCCACTCTAGACTTCAACGGAGAAGCTCACAATGAACGCAAAGCAGTTAGTAGTTGGAATTGTATGGCTTGGATTCGCAGTGTTGACGATCGCAATTTTTGCCGTTGAGGGCAGCACGGCGCTCGCGATTCCTTATCCTCGGCTTGCCAGCATCGGTGTGACTGTCGATCTCTTCATCGAATTGGTTCTCGTCAGCATTTGGATGTACTTCGACGCGCGGAAGCGAGGAAAATCTGCGATCCCTTTCATTCTGGTCGCTCTCGTGCTGGGCAGCCTCGGACCACTGACCTACCTTTTCCTACGACTCGGCGACTCGCGCGCAGAGCCAATTTTCCGATTCGAGCAGACACTATTAGGGGCAAGGTGAAGCCGATGGATATCGGAACCATAGGTTTGTGGTTTGTCCTAGACGCGATGACCGCGCCCGAGTCGGTCGAGTTCGCCAGAAGATTGAAAATCTCGGCTACAACACTCACGTGCAGTCTGCATGTCAATTCTGACATGCAGGCTACACGCCAATTTTGTAACCCCAAGGAGAACGTGATGGAAAGCGAAGCCGAAAACATCGTTAATGAGTTCTGCAAGGCAATATCCCGAAAGAATCTGGATGAACTACTCAGCTATTTCTCTGACGACGCCGTCTTTCAACCCATGATGATGGAGCCCGCCAAGGGCAAGGCAGCAATTCGGGCGGCAATCGCGGCATTCACCGATACAGCGGAGTCAGTGCAGTTCAAGGTGCTCGCCAGCGCGGCTGTCGGCAACCGTGTCATGAACGAACGGGCTGACACCTTGGTGACGAGAGCGGGCAAGAAAGCGGAAGTGCCGGCAGCAGGTTTTTTCGAGATTAAGGAAGGTAAGATTTTTGCCTGGCGAGATTATTTCGACTTGCAGACGTTCACTAAGCAGATGGAGTAGTCCGACGTGCTGTCGCGGCTATCCGCCACTCGTGCCGCGCGAGTGGTAATGAATTGTGAACCTGAGAGGCGTTCATCATCTGGATTCGGAGGTAGTTCGATGTCGGTAGCCCACTACTGACGAGGTGGAACTATGAGGCATTGCGCGACCAACCTGATCGCGGCCGGCGCATGCCTGGCCTGTGGAAGCTTCTACACGGTGACCAACCGACCAATCGCAGCGGTGGCGCTGCTGGTGGTCCTTGGACTTGCGAATCTCGCATTCACCTCACTCTAAACTTCAACCGAGCAGGGCTCACAATGAACGCAAAACAGTTGGTAGTTGGAATCGTATGGCTTGGATTCGCAGCGTTGACGATCGCAATTTTTGCTGTTGAGGGCAGCACGGCGCTCGCGATTCCTTATCCTCGGCTTGCCAGCATCGGTGTGACTGTCGATCTTTTCATCGCATTGGCTCTGGTGAGCATTTGGATGTACTTCGACGCGCGGAAGCGAGGAAAATCTGCGATCCCTTTCATTCTCATGGCTCTCGTGTTTGGTAGCCTGGGACCGCTGACCTACCTTTTTCTACGACTCGGCGACTCGCGCGCAGAACCAATTTTCCGAGTAGAGCATAGACCATTGGAGGCAAAGTGAAGCAGATGGATATCGGAACCGTAGGTATGTGGTTTGTCCTCGATGCGATGACCGCGCCGGAGTCGATCGAGTTCGCCCAGAAGATTGAGAAGCTCGGCTACAACACGCTGTGGATTCCCGAGGGGTTCGGACGCGAGCCGTTCGCGCACGCAGCCCAACTACTTGCGCATACAAAGCGGCTAATCATCGCCACCGGAATCGCGAATATCTGGGCGCGCGATCCGATGACGATGGCTGCCGCGGCCAACACCGTCGCGGAAGCATCGGGCGGCCGTTTCCTGCTCGGAATCGGCGTGAGTCACAAGCCGATCGTGGACGATCTCCGCGGGCACAACTACAAGCCCTACAGCTACATGAAGGAATATCTGCCGAAGATGAAAAGTGCGCTGTACATGGCGCCCAAGCCCAAGGAACCGGTGCCGGTCGTGGTCGCCGCTCTCCATCCGAAGATGCTCGAGCTCGCGGCGACCCACGCCAACGGCACCCACCCTTATTTCGTCCCACCCGAACATACCGCGAGGGTGCGCGCCGCGATCGGACCCAAGCCGATGATTTGCGTGGAGCAGGCCATCATCCTCTCGACCGATGCGGCTAAGGCCCGCGCTCGCGCCCGTTCCTACATGAAGACCTATGTCCCGCAACTGCCCAACTACGTCAACAACTTGAAGAACCTGGGATGGGCCGACGCGGAGTTCGAGAACGGCTGCAGCGACAAGCTGGCAGATGCGATCGTGGCGTGGGGAACCGAGAAGCAGATCCAGGATCGCATCGAGGCGCATCTGAAGGCGGGAGCGACGCAGGTGTGCATTCAGCCGTTACATCCTGACAATGATGCGCATCCCGATCTGAAGGCGGTCGAGGCTTTCGCCAGGCTCAACGAGCCATTGAGAATCGACCCGCCGGCATCTATCTGGGGACACAAGCAGACTGGGTAAAGGGTTTCCGCGACGAGGAAATCCGAAGCCTCTCGAACTAGGAGGCGTAGCCGTGTCGGAGGTGGAGCACCAATTGGCGGAGTCGAAGAACCTTCCGGCTGAATTTAGAGGCCTGATCCTCAGAAATAATAGGCCGCAAGCCGGCCACCACACTGCCTATTTCCTCGTTCGGTCCTGCAGCTGATCACAATTCCTTCACATTGTGATTTCGGCTGACTAACTGAGATCTCCGGTATCGAAGCCATCGATGAACCAGCTGCAAATCTCGGCGAGCATCGTGCGGGCTTCGTTGCCTCTGCCTTGCTGCACGAGGAGGCCCGCGGCGGTCGCTAGTCATTTCGATGGTGCCGACGGACCAGAGTGAGCGTGAGCTCCCAGGTGTTGCGGATGTTGACGATCACCAATAGCAAAAGAGCCCCCGCCAGCGCATTCAGCCCAAAATCCTTTTCCAGATAGATCGACACGGCGGCCGCGAGCAGGACGAGGTAAGCGACACCGGGTAACAAGCCATAGGCTAAGTAGTCCTGTATATAGTTTGTCATATCGGTACGCACGACCTGGATTGTGGTGTAGGTCGAGATGATTGCACCGATCAAAGCGGTGGCACCAATTAGCGCGGCGAGGAATTTAGCCTGAGGCGATGGAAATAACGCGACTGCAGACAAGAAGAACACGCTAGTGAAATGTATGACTACCGGGCTATAGAACGTGCGGATCGCCGATTGATGCTCTTCGGTCAAGTAACCCGCACCGAGCGAAACGGCAACAAACAGCAGGCCGAGCAAGGTCGCCCCTGCCGTTCCTATCAGAGTGTAAAAGTCGTGCCATTGCTTCAGCGCTTCGACCGCCCACATTAACCCGGAATTTCCTTTTTGACGCCTCGAATTGAGCCATTCGTAGCCCCGCCGGCGCTGTAGTGCAAGCAGTGGCTCTTAGCCCCGGGATCGGTAAGACGCGGCTTGCGGTGCATCTGGAGGCCGGGCCTATCTCTACTTCGTACACCTGCTGGTGAGCGACGAGCGGACCCACTTCAGCGACAACTACTTCGACCTGGCGTCCGGAACCCGCTCAGGCCAACAACTGGGCGAGTGCATCGGACTGTGCCGCGAACTTCTTAGGATTGACCTTCCGAAGTTGCTCCAGATTTTGCAGCTTCCATTGCAGGCCGGGGAGCTGTTCCAGATGCTCCACTCCCAACAGGGACCATTCGGGCTCTGCCGCGACCAATGACAGTAAAAAGCGGCGCTCGGCGGCGCTGAGGCCCCGCTGGAGTTCGCGCACCATCCGATCGCGCGCAGCAAGCAACGCTTCTAGTGCCACAGGTTCTTCGGTCATGCCCTTAAAATTGTTCTCGTACTCGTTGCGGATGTCGCGCAGCGACGGAAACAGAACCTCATGAACCGGCCGGTTGTGGCTTGCGAGGTAGATCACGAAGGCGCGACAGGTACCGGCCGTGATTCCTTCATGCGCAAACAGTTGCAGCACGTCGAACAGATCACGAGGATGCTGCCGGTCCATCGCCGCCACCAGTTTGCCGCCGTACATGTCCTCCAGCGACACTACCGGAATTTCGAGGTCTGCTTGCAATATTTCACGCGCACTCGGTTTCAACGACGCGACCCGAACCGGATGGAAGGTGCCGCGCATCACGAAATTGACCTCGATTTTGACTTCGATGCGGTCGCGTCGCACCAGCAGCTTGGTCTCGCCCGCATCAGCCGCGGCCAAGGCATGTGTCTGGAAGCCTTGCTTCTTGAGACGTGCAACGGACTGGCGGATCGCCGCGTTGATCCGCCGGAGCGCCTGATCGCGCGGCAGAGTGTGGTCGGGAAAGACCAGATCGAGATCGACTGATAACCGCGGCATGTCGCGCACGAACAGGTTGGTCGCTGTGCCGCCCTTGAGCGCAAAGGTATCGTCGACCAGCACGAGCGGCGCCACGCGCGTCATCAGGCGCGCGCTGTCGAGATACACCTGATTCATGGCTTGAGCACGAGAACACCGTCTGCCGAGCGTGACACCCACGGCCGGTCGCTTCCGGTCGGCAAGCGGGCCGGGTTGAGCTTAGCGACCCAAGGCAGCGACTTTTCTCGGCCGAGCTGCAAGCATAGCCGCACGGTTTTGATGCTGGTACAGCGCCGCAGCAACTCGCGCAGCACGTCGGCGCGTAAGTTATAGGTGCTCTCGACCAGCTCGCGCGCTTCCTGCTGCGGCTGTCGCACGCCGACCTCGCTCAACACCTCCAGCAATGCACGCTCCGGTGCCGAGACAAGCGGAGCATTTTTCAGCTTCTCGAATGGCTGGACGTGGAGAAGCGCATCGGGTCGCTCTTCAAACAGGCGCTTACGGTGGTACTCGGCCGGAAAGAGCTCCGTGAACCAATGAGGCAGACGCGCGGCTCTCCAGCCGTAGAGGTGGAGGACCGGCCGTTGAGTCAAATAGTGGCGTACGCCATGCCAATCGAGCGCCGATTTCCCCCCGACATGCAAGCCTTCGAACCGACGCTGCAGCAGGACCAGGCTCGAGTGTAATGCCGGCGGATCGTTAGGCCGACAATAGACACCGCGAGCCAGCCGTCGAAGCCAGCCGGCACGGACATAGTGGACAGCGAGGTCGGGCGATATCGCCAAGGCGGCGAGATCCTCCGAGGTCAGCGGCGCCCCCGGCGTCAGGCGGCTATAGAGCCGATTTAGTTTATTTCTATGAGTCGTAGCCACACTACGATTATAAGCATATTTCAAAACTCGCGCCATATTTGATATTATTACTGCAATCGTAGTCAGACTACGATAATCAACAGCTTTTCAAATACTTCTGCGACATCACAGCGGCCCACGATGATTTTCAACGGTCGCTTTCCAAGCGGCCTGCGTGACGCTCATGTCTGCGAATCGCGACCGCCAGATCGCCCGGACTTCTTGCCGCGCGGCTCGAATCCGTTTTTGTGGAGCATGACGTAGAGTGAGCGCCTCGAAACTCCAAGAATGTCCGCAGCGCGACTGCGGTTGTTACCCGTCGCCTCCAACGTCCTCCGGATGAGTTCGTGCTCTACCGCTTCCAGCGTCGATCCAACGCGGACGACAAACTCATCTTCGCTGTGCCTAACCTCGTAAAATTCCTCAGGAAGATCGTGGAGCGCTATGCGACCTTGCTCTCGCGTGACGACGGCCCGTTCGATCGCGTTCCGAAGCTCCCGCACGTTGCCCGGCCAATCGTACGCCCTGAACGCGGCCAGAGATTCGGCGTCGAGGCCGTCAACATCCTTTCCGTGCTCCTGATTGAGCTCCTCAACGAAGTGGGCGACGAGCAAATCCAGATCTTCAAGCCTTTCTCGGAGCGGAGGAATCGCGATCCTGAAAACGTTCAGCCGATAGTATAAATCTGCTCGCAGCTTGCCACCATCGAGAGCCTCGCGAAGGGGACGATTGGTGGCGGCAATTACGCGAACGTTAATGGGGACGTTTTCTTCACCGCCAACCCTCCTGATCTTGTGCTCTTCGAGAACTCGAAGGAGTTTCGGCTGAAGCTCCGGCTTCATCTCGCTTATTTCATCGAGGAAGACAGTGCCGCCATTGGCCTGCTCGAAGATTCCGAGGCGCCGGGCAGCCGCGCTGGTGAACGCACCGCGCTCGTGCCCGAACAGCTCACTTTCGATTAGATCGCCAGGAATCGCCGCGCAGTTGATCGCAAGAAATCGTCCGCTCCGCCTCGACCGAGCATGAATCTCGTTGGAGGCGACATCTTTGCCAACGCCGCTCTCGCCAATGATCAGTACGGTGGAGCTAGATCGAGCTGCCTTGTCGATCAGCTCCTGCACGCGAAGAATCGCTTGCGATCCGCCAACAAACATTGGACGCAAGCATCAGAGTCTCTCCGCTACCGCATCCGCCACCACCTCGGGTCGAGAACCTCTAACGCCCCCTTTCACTACTCCGATCACTAGCCTAAATTGCGGACGGCATTTAGGGCCCCGTGGGTGAGGGTGAAACCGGTAGTCGAAGGTTGTGAACCGATAATCCCGCCCGTTTCGCAGCCGTTCAGCGCTGATACGTCGCCACAGCTGCGATGCTTAAGGATGCACATCACGTGCGATTTGTCCACCTCGAAAACATGAACGGGCGCAAGGAGCCAGCGGCCACCAAAAGGACCGCGACAAGAGAAGATTCGTCGACGCCCGGCAGGATAAAACTCGCGGCTCGACGTGCCCGTGTCCGGTTGAGCGCGATCGCGACGCGCTCGATCAGATTGTTTCGACCAGCCAGTTCCGGCCGCGGTGTTCCGGCGTCAGGCGTCAGGGTTCTAGCTAGCGAGGATCCGTTTATAGAGAATTTAGGAATCTTATGCCGAGAGGCTAAGATCCATAAGAACTCCTGAAGCCTCGCAATCCTGAAGCAATGCCGCACGGATCTTGTCCACCACGAAAACACTTTAATGCGGAGATACCCCGGCCACTGGTTCTGTCGAATCGCGGTGCGAGGTTCGGACGATCTTATGGCGATCGCTCTGGAGGACTAGAGCCGCGGGTCAACGGGCTCGCTCTCCAGCGCGAGGACGCCGAACACGCATTCGTGCACGCGGCGCAGCGGCTCGCCGCGCACGAATCGCTCTACCGCTTCGATGCCGAGCGCGAACTCGCGCAGGGCAAGCGAGCGCTTCGCGGAAAGCCCTCTTGAACGCAACCGTTCCAGATTCTCAGACAGCGTGTATTCCGGTCCATAAATGATCCGCAGGTACTCTTGCCCTCTGCACTTCACCGCCGGCTGCACCAGTCCACGCCGGCCACGAGTGATAAAGTCCGGCGGTTTGACCACCATTCCCTCACCGCCACGACGAGTCAGATCTAACCACCAGTCCGTGGCGTCGGATTCCGAGCGCGGGTCGGTCAGATCCACGATGCAATGGTCTGTAACGCAGATCAGTGGCGCGCAAGACTCGCAGAGTCTGGCTAGCGTTTCCCATATGCCAGCGATGACTCATCGACGTGTGGACCTTGCCCTCGGAGGCGAGCAGGTGGAACGGGGCAATTTTGAGATCGTCGATTGACCGAACTGGCCAGCAATAGCGCCGGTACGATTCGATATATTTGTCGGCAAGGACCCTACGCTCGCGCTCACGCCCGAGCAGCAGGTCGATCTCCGCGCCTGCCGAGGTGGCGCGCTCAAGCTCCCGGACAGCCTCGTCCAGAAAGACCCGCGATGCCGCGCCAACGGCAGCATACTGAGTGCGGATCAGCTCCTGAGCCTTCGCGGACCACGGCATCAGCTCGCAATCCAGAAGCAACCAGTCGGTATCCAGCTCTTCCCAAAGGCCGCTGGCATCCGCAGCGCTGCGAATGCGTGCAAGCAACTCGTTCTCCAATTCAAGATCATCAAAGAAACGTCTGCCCGTGCGCGTATAGCAGATGCCCGTTTCATCTCCTGCCACACCGAATCGCTTGTGCGCCGCATTTGAATCGCGGCAAACCGCTATCACTGCGCGCGAACCCATATGCTTCTCTTCGCAAATGACTTGCGGCACGCCCTCGTGACGGTAGTACGCAAACGCTTGCGCGGGATATTCCAGAAATCCGGTCTCCTCAGAGGTATCAGACGGCGCCATCGTCGGCGGCAGATAAATGAGCCACTTGGGATTGGCTGCGAACCGGCTCATCACTTCAAGCGCCGCTGCCGCGTTCTCCTCGCGGATCGTGACGTTGTGATGAAGGCGGGTGGTGACGATTCGCTTGCCGAGGACGTGGTCCAAGTCGAGCGCGTCGTCATGGCTTTGCTGCGCGGTTAGCGCAGGCGCCTGAGCTTCCGGTGCAAGAAACGGCTTCACGGGCTCGCACCAGGTTTGCTCCGCCGGAACTGACACCAGCTCCTTTTCGGGATAACGCAAAGCCGTTAGTCGCCCGCCGAAGACGCATCCGGTGTCGATGTTGATGGTCCCGTTGAGCCATTCGGGCTCCGGCACTGGCGTGTGGCCGTACACCACCGTTGCGTTACCACGGTATTCGGCCGCCCAGTTGTAACGGATCGGCAACCCGAACTCATCGCTCTCGCCCGTGGTTTCACCAAAGAGCGCGAACTCCCGCACCCTTGCCGAACCGCGACCCTGCATCGAAGCCTTCATCCCGGCATGCGCGACCACGAGCCGTCCATCGTCGAGAACGTAGTGAGAGACCAGACCATCGATGAACTTGACCACATCCTCTTTGAACTCGGACGGCTCACGTTCAAGTTGAGCCAGCGACTCGGCCAGCCCGTGCGTGATTTGAACGTCGCGGCCTCTCAGTTTGCGCATCAGCTTGATGTCGTGATTGCCGGGGACGCACAGCGCCGTCCCGCTCTCGACCAACCGCCTAACGGTTCGCAGCACGCCCGGAGTATCTGGACCCCGGTCGACCAGGTCGCCAAGGAACACGGCTTTGCGTCCGTCGCGATGCTGCGCAGCCGCGAGATCGTACCCAAGCGCCTTCAGCAACGCTTCCAGCTCGGCGCGGCATCCATGCACGTCGCCTATGATGTCAAACGGCCCCCGCTCATCTCTGCGATCAGTCCATAGGCGCTGACGCTCGATAGTCGCGCCTTCGATTTCTTCTACCGACGATAAGATCCTGATGTGCCGGAAGCCTTCGCGATCCAAGCTCCGAAGCGACCGGCGCATCTGCTGAATCTGCTGTCGGATTACATGGCGACCGAAGTCACGGTCCGGTCGTGTCGCATTCCGTTCTGCGCACAGCCGCTCCGGTAGGTCGAACACGATAGCCGTCGGGATGCAGTGATACTCGCGGGCCAGTGCGATCAGCGGCTTTCGCGCCTCTGCCTGAACATTGGTCGCGTCTATGACGGTGAGCTTGCCCGCCGCCAGGCGTTTGGCTGCGATGAACTGGAGCACCTCGAAAGCATCTTTCGTCGCAGCCTGACTGTTCTCGTCGTCGCTCACGAGACCTCGGCAGTAGTCGGACGAAAGCACCTCGGTCAGTTTGAAATGCTTTCGAACGAAGGTCGATTTGCCAGCGCCGGAAGGTCCGACCAGCACGACAAGCGAGAGTTCGGGAATCGTGATCTTCATGCTGATCGGGTGAACACTCCCATTTGCGTCGGCGCGCCCAACGCCGGATCCTCCAGCCCGATCGCCAGAAAGCGAACGCGATAGCCAAACCGCTCGGCGACGCCGACTGCCCATCCTTGAAACTCGGCGCGGGTCCATTCGAACCGATGGTCCTTGTGCCGCAGTTTCCCGGCCGGCAGATTCTCGAACTTTGCGTTGTACTCAGCATTGGGCGTCGTAAGCGCCACGATTCCCGGCCGCGCAGATTCGAAAAGGCTCCGCTCGAAAGCGCCCAGACGAGCCGGGTCAAGATGTTCGATCACCTCCACGACTGCCGCGCCGTCGTAGCCCGCTAGCCGGCGATCTCGATAGATGAGCGACCCGTGCAGCAACTTGATCCGCGACCGCTGTTTCTCAGGCATGCGCTCCAGCCGTAGGCGCTCACTTGCGATCTCCAACGCCCGATGCGCAACGTCGACGCCCAGGATCTCGTCGAATGACTTTTCCATCAACAGAGCGCGAAGCAGATGCCCCTCTCCGCAGCCCAGATCGAGCACGCGCCGAGCACCATAGCCCTTTAGCACCGCGACGACTGTCCCGATCCGCTGCTCGCCTAAGCTGATTCTCCTTTCAAGCTGATTCTCCTCGGCGTCGTGCTCTTCCTCGGCGGTGTCTGGGTCCGGTAGTTCCTCCGACACCAACTGCTCCAGCGCCCTACGAGCCAAACTCCGCTGATGCTTCAGGTAACGGTTCGCGATCGCTTCGCGCTCGGGATGCGACGGCAACCACCCCTCGCCACGGCGGATCAGCTTCTGAACCTCGTCGTCGCCGACGAAATAATGCTTGTCGTCGTCGAGTACCGGGATGAGCACGTAAAGATGCGTCAGCAGGTCGCTCAAGCGGCGTTCGCCACGAAGCGTCACCGTGAAGTAGCGGCTGGACCCCCACTCTGGATTGGCTTCGTCCAAAACGTGTGGCGTTGCCTCTACCGTATACCCGAGCGGCTCGAACAGGCGGCGCAGAAACGGTTCTCCGCCGCGACAGGGCAGTACGGCGAGTTTAGCTTCGAGCGGGAGCTCACTCGCAGCAAGTTCCGGCCGATCTTTGCACCTACCGGCCAGGGCACTTCCGAACACATCCGCAATCGCAACGCTCAGAAATGACGAGGCTACGTAGGGGCGATCGTTGACGTACTCCTCCAGCGTGCGGCGGTCGCCCCCTCGGCGGCGCACTAGTGCGATCGGGTCTACCTCGAGCAGCAGGGCGGCGGTACATCGCGCGTCTGTCACCTCGGGATAAAAGACGTGAGCTTTTCCGAAAGCGAGGTCAAAAGCCTGCGCCCGAGTAGGATTCTTGTGCAGCAGGTAGCCAAGATCAGTCGCCGGCCGCGCGGTACTTGTCAACGTTAAAAGCACAGGAAGAGTCGGCTAAATTGCCGAAAGCGACAGCTTACCGCGCGGAGAACCTCTAAGCCATGAGGGCTCTTGGCGCGTTCTTCGTTAGAGCATGACCGTCAGTTATCGCAACGTGCAGGTGCGGGTGACTCGCGTCTGCCACGGGCGGAACGGGCGCCATGGCCGGGAAGGCGCGGGAACTCGACGCAAAAGTGTGTGTGCGAAATCTGCACACTGCACACTTTTCGCGGTCCAGCGGTCGCGGCTCGCGCGCCGATCTCCGACTTCCCCGCGGTCCCTGAGTTGCACCATCACAGCCTGGTAGCGGTGTGGCGGAGTGGAGGTGGACACACCAATTCAGGAGGACTCCGCAAATGCCCGACGCTCAAGTTCCCCCCAGCCCCGAGACGCGCGACTATCTCAACATCTCCGAGACCTCGAATCGCTCGCGCCTCGCGGTGAAAACGATTTATAATTGGATCAGCCTTGGCCGACTCGGACCGCGCCAAGGCGTGTGTCACGTCGGACGCAAGGTCGTGATTCACTGGCCCACGTTTGAGGCGGCGGTGATGAGGAGAGGGACAAATGGCGTGGCTTGAAAGCAATCACGGACGGCTGCTCGTTTCCTTCCAGTTCCACGCACTCGCTGCCGAGAGTATCTCGGTATCGACGACACTCGCGACAATCGAAGAGCTGGCGCACGTATAGTCAAGGAAATCGAGAGCGAGCTCGCAACAGACAAGTTCGACTACGCCGGGTGATTTCCCGGAAGCCGCAGGCTTGAACGATTCGCGATCAAGCCGGCACAACCTTCAGTCGCACTCACGGTTGAGGACAAGCCCGACGCTCCGTCGCTCGGGAAATTCGCCGAGACGTGGCTCGAAGAGCGCCGCGCCGTGCTGACGCTCGCGACTGCGTACGATTACGGGCGGTTGATTGAAGCGCTGTTGCTTCCGTCGCCGCTGGCGCAAAAACGTATCGACGAGGTCAACGACGGCGACATCCATCTTTTCATCGGTGAGCTATCGCGCCGAAAGACCCGCAGCGGACAACTGGTCGGCCCACGACGAATCAACATGATCATTGCGCGTTTGCGGACGATCTTCTCTATCGCGAAACGCCGCAAACTGGTCGCTGAAGACCCTATGGTCTTCGTGAAGAACCTGCGCGAACCGAAGGGCGAAGTCGATCCTTTCACGTTGGAAGAGGCGAAGAGGGTTATCGATACGGCGACTGGCCAGGATCGCGCGATCATCACCGTCCTCATTTTCTGCGGCCTGAGGCCAAACGAAGCGTTCGCGCTTCGCTGGGAAGACGTTGACTTCGATCGCGAGCAGCTAAAGAATTCGCCGCAGCATACATCGCTTCTCCGGAATCGGCCTCCCGAAGACCGCATCTAGCGAGCGCGAGGTGGACATGCTCGCGCTCATTGTTGACGAGCTGCAAGAGCAACGCGCACGCACTCAGCTTCGCGGCGATCTCGTCTTCCTGAACGAGACTGGCGGTCCGATTGATCTGACCAACTTCCGCGATCGCAACTGGAAACGAATTCTCGTG
>WNFA01001485.1_pt1 | contig 19105 bp, 19 predicted proteins | sample 5400481 | NCBI WGS metagenome assembly WNFA01 (sample SAMN13153340, study PRJNA577476) | soil metagenome | isolation source: 120 cm saprolite under Douglas fir tree site 2 hole 1 replicate 2 | place: USA:California | collected 2015-04-18
CAGCGTGCGCGCGCTGGAGAGGATGATCGAGTCGGCGGTGAACGTATAGCGCGTGCCCTTGGGCAACGGACCGGGGATGATCGCCGGCGCGAAGGTCGGGAGCAGCGCGGTCGTCGTGTCGCGTGCCGCGGTGGTGTCCCGTGTTGCGGTCGTATCGCGGCGGGCCGTCGTGTCGACCTGCGCGGCCAGCGCCGACGGCAGAAAGGCGAGGGCGATCAACCCCGCCCGAGTCAAGCGCCGGCGCGTTTGAGCAGGAACTCCGTAAACAGCCGGACGCACACCGCCGTCGGACCCTTCGCGTGGCCGGCGCCCTCTGCTTCCAGGTACGCCGTTCCGGCGATGTCGAGATGGACCCACGGGAAGGTGTCGACGAACTCGCGCAGGAACCAGGCGCCGGCGATCGTGCCGGCCGCGCGCCCGCCCGAGTTCTTGACGTCGGCGACATCAGATTTGAGCAGCTCGCGGTAGTCGTCCCACAACGGCAGCGGCCAGCAGCGCTCCCCGGCGCGCTCGCCGGCGTCGCGCACCTCGGCCAGCAGGGGCTCATCATTGCCGAGCATGCCGATGGCATGATGGCCGAGCGCGATGACGACGGCCCCCGTCAAGGTAGCGGCGTCGATCGCGGCGACCGGCTTGAAGCGCCGGGCGTATGAGAGGGCGTCGCACAGAATCAGGCGCCCCTCGGCATCGGTGTTGATGATCTCGATCGTCTTGCCCAGGTGGCTCTTCACCACGTCGCCGGGCTTGATCGCAGTCCCGGAAGGCAGGTTCTCGGTAGCCGGTATCAGGCCGACGACGTTGATCTTCGGCTTGAGACGTCCCAGCACCTCGAAAGCCCCGAGCACTGCGGTCGCGCCGGATTTATCGAACTTCATATCCTCCATGTTCGCCGCCGGCTTGATCGAGATGCCACCGGAATCGAACGTGACGCCCTTCCCGATCAACGCCACGGGGGCACCTGATCCGCCGCCATACTCCAGCACAATAAATCGCGGTTCTTCCGCACTTCCTTGCGCGACGGCGAGGAGTGCGCCCATCCCTTCCTTCTTTATCTGCGCCTTGTCGAGGATCGTAGCCTTGAATCCGTGTGCCGCCGCAAGCTTGCGAGCCTCCTCGGCGAGATAGCTGGGCGTGCAGACGTTCCCGGGCTGCATCTGCAGGTTGCGCGTATACAAGTACCCGGCCGCGATGGCGTCCCCGATGCGGCGCCCCGCCTCGGCTTCGTCCTTGTCCGCCGCGTCGATCACCAGCTCGACGGACTCGATCTCGGGCTTGGGGTCCTCCGGCTGCTTTTTGAGTTCGGTGAACTGCCACCCGCCCTGTGCGGTACCCTCGATGAGCACCTGCGCCAGCTCGGCGGCGCCGAGACTGCCGCGTGCCTCCTTCGCGACGGCAAGGGAGAGCGTCTTGCTCCCCAGGCCGCGGGCACGCTTTGCCGCGATGGCCGCGGCGCGCCGGATGGCACTCCGCGTGATTTCGTTGGCCTTCCCTATGCCGACGAGCAGGATGCGCTGCGCCTTGCCGCTCGCGTAGACGAGCAGGGTCTCGTCCTTCTTTCCCTTGTAGTCACCGGAGGCGACGGCACGCTCGACGCCCGGATCGATCGCTGTCGTCGAGCCCCCGCCTTGGGCGACGATCAGCGCGAGCAGCGGCGTCTCCACGCTGCCGAGCGGCTTGGTCGAGATCAGAGTTTTCATGACAGGTGCTCGATGATGGCATCGGCGAACGCGGAGGTCGAGACCTCGGTCGCGCCGGGCATTTGGCGCGCGAGGTCGTACGTGACGCGTTTCGCCGCGATGGCGCCCTCCAGCCCGCCCACGATGGCGCGCGCCACGTCATCCCAGCCCATCTCCTCGAACATCATCACCCCGGAGAGAATCACACTGCTCGGATTGACCTTGTCCTGGCCCGCGTATTTCGGTGCCGTGCCGTGCGTTGCCTCATACACCGCGTAGCCGTCCCCGACATTGCCGCCCGGGGCGAGCCCGAGGCCGCCGACCTGCGCGGCCGCCGCGTCCGACAGGTAGTCACCGTTGAGATTTGGCGCTGCGATCACCGAGTACTCGTCGGGCCGCAGCACGAGCTGTTGAAACATCGCGTCGGCGATGCGATCCTTGATAACGACCTTGCCAACGTCCTCCTTGCGCTTGCCGCCCTCCGCCTCAGTCACCAGCTGCGCGCCGAAGCGCTCTTTCGCGATTTCGTAGCCCCAGTCGCGGAAGCCGCCTTCGGTGAACTTCATGATGTTGCCCTTGTGGACCAGCGTGACCGAGGGGCGTTTGCGTTTGATCGCGTATTGGATCGCTTTCACGACGAGACGCTGCGAGCCGAATTTCGACATCGGCTTGATGCCGATGGCGCTCTTCTCGCGGATCTTTGCACCGAAGCGGCGCTGGAGAAACTCGATGACCGCGTCGGCCTCCGGGCTCTCGGCCTTGTACTCGATGCCGGCGTAGACGTCCTCGATGTTCTCCCGGAAAATGACGACGTCGAGTTTGGCGGGCTCCTTTACAGGCGCGGGCACGCCGGCGAAGTAGCGAACGGGTCGGATGCACGCGTACAGGTCGAGGATCTGGCGGAGCGCGACGTTCAGCGACCGGATCCCGCCGCCCACGGGCGTCGTCAGCGGCCCTTTGATCGCGACACGATGTTCGCGGATGACCGCGAGCGTCTCCTCCGGCAGCCAGTTGCCATTCTGATTGAACGATTTCTCGCCGGCCAGCACTTCGCGCCACACGATACTGCGCTTGCCGCCCGATGTTTTGGCGAGCGCGGCGTCGAATACCTTGGCCGAGGCCCGCCAAATGTCGGGCCCGGTGCCATCGCCCTCGATGAAGGGGATGATGGGATGGTCGGGGACGATCCAATGGCCGTCCCGGAATTCGATTTTGGCGCCTACGGCGCCGCCGCGACGGCCTTCAACCTGTGTTGGCATGGCCCCCAGTTTACCACAAAAAGGTCCGCCTTTGCAGGCGAGCCTGAGACCTACCGGAACGCCCGAGGGGTTATTTGGGTAAGGGGTTTATGCGAATCACACCCTTGCCCGTCAGCGGAACCCTGCTCGCGATATTGGTGAGCGGCTGCTTCGGCGGTGCAGGCTCCGGCCTCGTCGGCATCAATGGCGGCAATGGCGGCAACGGCCCGCCGGTCCTGGGGTTCTTCGTGCAGCCGAATTCGGCCAATGTCGGTCAGGTCATCACACCGTCGGTCGAGATCGTGGTGCGCGATTCCGTGGGCGGCACGGACAGCTCGTTCACCGGCAGCATCACGATCAGCTTCGCATCCAATTTGACGGGTGCCTCATTGAGTGGCACCACCGTCGTGCGACCGGTGAACGGGATCGCGAGTTTCGGCAACCTCGCGATTGACAAGGCCGGCTCTTACACGCTTCAGGCAAGTACCAGCGGCACCACAGCGGTGGTCAGCAACTCGTTCACGATTGGCACACCGAACGCGCCCTGACGGCCGAATGATCATTGATCACTGATCACTCTCCTCAGAGCTTGTAGCCTGCCAACGTCCCACTTGTAGTCTGTAAGAAGAGCATCCCCGAAATATCGTCCACCGCATACACGGGCTCGCGCTGCTTGCCGAGGTCGACGCGCGAGCGCGGCTGCGCGGTGTCCTTGTCGATTTGGAGCAGGACGTTGCCGTTCCCATCGGGTGATTTCGTCAGCACGAACACGGATCCCGGTGTCGCGAGCGACGCCTTGAAGCGTTTCGACGCCAGCGAGGCGGCCTGACTGGAGTAGCCTTGCAGTTGTGCCCCGCCCTGGCTGTACGCGGTGGCCAGTTGGCCCGTGATGCGTTTCGCGGTCGTGTCGGTCGCGTTGCGCGATGCCTGCGCAAACGCGTCCCCGTACGCCGCGGCCGCCGCGCCGTAGAGCCCGGCGCGCACGGAGTTGATCCGGTACAGCGCGCGCAGCAGCCCGGGCAGCTGCGGTGCCGGATTATAGACCTGCTGCTTGATCTGCCCGTCTCGACCTACGATGACGAGGTTCTGCGGTGAGATCAGCACGAGTCCCGACGTGCGAACCTCGAGGGTGGTCGGATCCTCGTCGCCCTGCAGCTTGATCTCTCCGCCCAGCGCGCGATACGTCCCGTCCTGGCGATTCACCGCGTAGAGATGGTGGTCCTTGTTCGCATACGCGTACAGCGTGCTGCCATCGATGGCGTGGAGCAACACGGCCGACTTGCCCTCGATCGCATCCTTGTACTTCGGCTCGCCGCTCGACAGGTCGATGATGTTGACTTCGCCGTTCGTCGCTTGATCAGCGCGTGAGACGTAGAGCAATCCAGCCGGCGTCAGCTCGGCATATGCGAGCTGCCCCTTGATCTTCACATCCTTCTTCAGGCGTACGGTGGCCGTGGCGATGTCGAGCACATTCACGAACGTGCGCGACTCCGCGTCGACCGCCAGCACTGCAGATCCACCGGTGATGATCGCCTGCCTGACCGTGCCGCGCATGCGCAGGGGCTTCGCGGCGATCGTGGTGCCATCCTCGTAGCGAGCGATGTTCAGGCCGGTCTGCACCACCCCGTTGATGACGCGCACATTGCCCGGCGCCTCATTGGGTGGCGGTGACTCGGGCAGGATGATGATGCCGCCGGGATGCTGCACGATGTCGTGGACCCATCCCTCGATGATCGCCGGCTGGGCCCACAGTGCCTTACCATCGGCGAGACGATAGGCCATCAGGCGATCGTCGAAACCCACGTAGATGCGATCGGGCTTGTCGACCGACGGGAAGAGCCGCACGTGCTTAGCGGGGTTGCCGGCGCGTGCGGTCGGCAACGTCGCCGACCAGCGCACTGCGCCCGTTTTCGCGTCGAGTGCGCGCAGCCCCATCAGGGTGTTCACGACGATGACCTCGGGGCCGGCCTGTAACACTTCGAGTGTGGTTGCCCCTGATGCCATGCGCACGAGCCCCTGCATCAGACCGCCGAGGCCGCCGCGCTTCGGTTCGGTCTGTTGAAAGAGCGATTCACTCACCCAGCGCTGATTGCCAGTCGCCAGGTCGTAGAGCGCCACTACCGGCGGACCCGATGCGCGCTGGCCGTGCACGATCAGCGTACCCGTCTGCGGCAGCACGCGCCGTGTCACGACCCTCGTCAAACTCAGTCGCCGCGAGTCGAACAGCACGGTGCCGGTGACAGGATCGAAAATCAGGGACAGGCCGGGCTTCGCCGCTTCCATGAGGAGCGACCCCTCGACCATCCGCACGCTGTCGACGGGGAGGCCGCCGAGCTCCGGCTTCTGCCATGTGATCAGACCGCGCTCGACGTCGACGCCCGCGAGGGCGCCGTCGCTCGACACCAGCAGGGCCCCTGCGGGCGTGATCTGCTGCCACCGGATATCGCCGCTGAAATGGAGTGTCCAGGCCGCGACCGAACCAACGGGCGTCTGGGCGGGCGGCGTGGTCGGGTGCGCAGCCTGAAGCAGAACGAGGAGCAGTGGCAAAGCCATGAGTGACCTCCTGGGAGGCTCCCATATCCCCCAATGGCTGCCTTTCGCGCAAGGCTTAAGGCGGGGGTGGCTGACGGCTGAAGCGCACGTCTACGGTTCGCTGGGTGTCGATCTTCGCTTGCCGGCCGAAGCGATAGGTCGTGATGACATTCGCCGAGTCTTGGAGGGGCACGCCGCGCGCGATGTTGCGAAAGCGGGTCCAGAAGTTCATCGAGCGAACGTCGAGCAAAGCTGATTGCTCGGGCCGGGTGAGCCACGTCGTGGTATAGCGCAGCTCGTAGGTGTTGGGGTCGAGGAACGCGGCGCCCGCCATATCGGCCGAGGGGATGCGCGTCGCCGGCTCGAAGTCGATGCGCACGAGTGTCTCGCCGCCGACCGAGTCCCGTCCCGCCAGGCGGAAGCAGTGATTCGCGATGAAGTCGGCGTTGCCCAGATCCTGCAGCTCGGCGCTGTGGATCACCACCATGTTCTCGGGACTGCCCCACGGCCACCACGCGGGTTCGACGACGCGGCCCACGGCGTAGGGATGGGCGTCGTTGCTGGTGAAGCGCAGCGTCTGCGTCTCGGGTCGCCCCGTGTCGCCGCGCTGATTCACTTCGCGCATCGTGATCTGCAGCCCGTAACGGAACGGGTAGGAGTCCGCGAGCAGCTCGAAGCGCCGCGCGTTCTCCTGGAGCTGGTCAAAGACGGCGCGCAGCGCCGAATCGATCGAGTCGGGCCGGCCGGGATTCGTGCACTGACCGGCGGCGATTGTGATCGGAGGCAGCTCGATGGCGAGGTGCCGCAGCGCGATTCGCATCCTGATGGTGCTGTCGCCGCCAACGACGACGTGCGTGTCGAGCGGCGTGTAGGCGATTTGGCGGACGCTGAGGAGGTAGGTGCCGGGCTTCGCCCCGTCGAACGCAAACCCGCCGGCGCCGTCCGTGAATTGTCGCCCGACGTTCGGGTGCAGGGTGACGATGCTGAAGCTGAGCGGCAGGCCGGTTTCGGCGCTGACGACAGTACCGCGGAGGGAGGGTTGCTGGGTGACGGCGACGGAACCGCACGCTAGCCCGAGAGCGAGTTTCAGGCGCACCCTCACGGGCCAGGTGGCCTCGTCATGAGCTCCATGGTGATCAAGCGCTGCTCCTCGGTGCGTTCCATGAGCGATTCGCCGCGTGTCCGGCTGAGCGCGAGGATCCAATCGGTCACGAGAATCCCCGGCATTGCCTCACAAAATCTGCTCGTCGCGATGAGGGAGATGAGACCTAGGGCTGCCTGAGCCGGATGCGTCACTTCGACCACTGTGTAGCGAGCCATGTACGTCGTCGAGTCGAGGTACGTGGCACCGGCGACGTCACTCGTCTTAATACGGGTCGTGGGCCGGAAGTCGATTCGAAGGAAGGTCCCGCCCTGAAGCGTGTCCCGGCCCACAAACGAAAAACAGTGGGTGGCCACAAAGGTTGAGTCGGCGAAATCCTCGAGCGTCGGCAGTCGGATGAGATCTTGGTTCTCCCACAGCCGTGTGAGCCGCCGGCCACGGATGTCCTCTTCGTATCCGACGCGGCTCACGATGTGCCCTGGGCGGTACGGCCAGCGATCCGTGCTCTTGACGTCAAAAGTGTCGGTAACCGACCGCTCATTACGGCGCGGCAGTTGGAGGTCGGTGAGGGTGCGCTCGATGCGTAGCCGGTGCGGGTGCTCCTCCGCGAGGAGGCGCATGCGACGCGCGTTCGCGACGACCTGATCGAACACGATGGCGAGCGCCGGGGTCACGGTCGGATCCGGCGCGCCGGGCCGCCGGCAGTCTGAAGTGCCCGAAACGGTCACGGGCGATAGGAGGACGCCGAGCCGCTTGAGTCGAATCAGCAGAGGTGACGTCGCCGGAATCGCGATTGTCGAATCGAATGGCAGGTAGCCGATCTGGCGCACGACGAAGTGGTAACTCCCGGCGCGCAGAGCGGCGATCCCAAAGTGTCCCGTCTCATCCGTCAGGCGAGGCGCCAGACCATGAACCTCCACGATGCCGTACGGAACTGGCTCTGATGTCTCGGCCGTGAGGACCGTGCCGCGGAGAGTGAAATCGGACGGTTGTTGTGGAATGAGCCGCTGCAACGGTAAGATCGCGAGGAGCAGCGAGAGGAGCACTGTTCGGAGTGGGGGCATCATTTTTCTACCCGAATGCCCGAGGAGAGAGTCGAACTCTCATGGGGTTGCCCCCGACGGATTTTGAGTCCGTTGCGTCTGCCATTCCGCCACTCGGGCCGATTGCAGCCCGCGAAATATACCTACGGAAATAGCAAGCGGCCGCCACGGAGCAACCCGTGGCGGCCGCATTCATGGCTCAAGGCTTCGACTAGATCCCGCGGCGGCGGCCTCCCCGAATTCCCGGGCGCGCAGGTCTCGTGGCCGGGCCTCTCTGCATCCCCCGCCCTTCCCGCCGCTCCATCCGCAGCTCGCCGACCCGCTGCATCAAACGCTCACGCATCTGTTGGTAGCGGGCTCGCTGGACCGGCGTGAGATAGCCGGACATCTCTCGGTCCTGATCCTGCTCGATCTTCAGCATCTCCGCGCGGCCCGTCTGAATCCCAGCCATCAGCTGGCGCACGCTATCGGAGTTCGCCGCGATGCCCGGCTGCATCTGATTCTCGAGCGCGCGACGGCGTTCCATCTGTTGCTGCATGACATCGCGCCGGCGGGCGCCAAACCGTTCCTGCGTCGCACGGAGCTTGGCCCCCTGGTCCTGCGAGAGGTTCAGGTCCTCTTGCACGCGGCGAGTGAACGTCGACTCGATTTGCGCGCGCAACCGTCCCGCTTCCACGGTGTCTCGCTGCTGAGCCGAAAGGCTCGGCGCGAGGAGGACGACCAGGCTGAGTAGCACGTACTTACTCATCATGTTTATCCCTCCAAAGCGCGCAGTACTGCACGCAGCTGCTGCGCGTCCAGTTCATGCAAGTCCGTGCTGCCTTCCGGTACGGCCACACTATCAGTGCGGATCAATTCATCGAACGTCGCGAGCACATCGCGCAGCTCGTCTGCCGAGAGATCGCTCAGATCGTCGGCCACGAAATGGGCGGTATGCCCAGACCCGGGTCGGATGAGACTCTGGCGGACCGCCATTGCCCCTCCCAGTACGATGACCAGCGCCGCCGCGATCCGCAGCCATGCCTGCTGAACCCAGACCAGGCGGCGCACCGGCTGCTCGCGCAAGCGCTCGACGACCTTCCGCGCAGTCGCGTCGACGTCGAGCCGTGCGGCAGCCCCGCTGCCAAGTCGCTTCGCGAGATTCTCGAGTTTCTCGTCGTTCACTTCACTATCTCCTTCAGTCTCCGCACTGCGTGATGGTAATGCACGCGGGCTGCTCCGGGTGTCGTCGCCAGTGCCGCCGCGATCTCTTCGTACTCCAGTCCCTGCTGCGCCCTGAGGAGGAACACTTCCCGCTGCAGCCGCGGCAACTGCTGCAATCCCGCCGCGAGTAACGCTTCGGTCTCCCGCGCCTCGGCATGCTCGTGCGGGTCACCGGTGACATCGCGCACGGCCTCATCCAGCGGCAGCACTTTGCGCCGCGAGGCGCGGCGTCCGAAATCCTTCAGCACGTTGCTGCCGATCGTCAGCAGCCAGGTGCGAAACTGACATTGCCCGCGGAAGCGGTCCACGCTGCGAAACGCGCGGATGAACGTCTCCTGTACCAGATCATCCACATCCGCATCGGGCGCCCCCGCGCCGGCCAGAAACCGCGCCAAGGGCCGAGCGTGGCGTCCGACGAGCTCGGCCGCCGCCTGTTCGTCGCCGTCCCGCCATGCAGCAATCAGGGCGGCATCGGGCGCCGCATCGGTTCGCGGCAGAGGATTCGCCATTGGCTCCGTTTGTCTGTGGACGTGGAAAGCCACGCAATATTAAGGACCCTTGCCAGCACGCGGGCTCGTAGATAGCTTCGAAATTCGAACAATCGTTCGAAATCATGCGTCCCTACGACGAGCGCCTCGACCACCTGCTTGCCCGCGCCGCCCGGGTCTTTGCGGACAAGGGCTACCACCCCACCACCATGCGGGACCTGTCCGCCGCGAGCGGCATGTCCCTGGCGGGGATGTATTACTACGTGCGCGGCAAAGAAGATCTCCTGGCGCTCGTCCAGGAGCGCTGCTTCACGCGGGTCCTGGACGGCGCGCGGCAGGCGGTCGCGTCGGCCAGCGATCCCCAGGAGCGGCTGCAGGCGTTCATCCGGCACCACGTTTCGTTTTTCGCGCAGCACATGGCCGAGATGAAGGTGCTGTCACATGAAGCGTCGCCGCGCAGCGTCAGCGCGATCAAGCGGCGCTATGTCGACTTGCTCGAGTCCATTCTCAAAGAAGCGGCACCGGAGCACAGCGCGCTCGACCGCAGCGCGGCGGCCTACATCCTCTTCGGTATGATGAACTGGATCTACAATTGGTACGACCCGGCCGGCCACATCGACCCCACGCGGCTGGCCGATCTCATGGCGAGCATCTTCCTCGGCGGCTTCGTCGAGACCCATCAGGAGGCGAAATAATTCCATGGCAACCATGACTGAACCGCAAATCAAGACGCTCATTCAATACCGCACCGATGGCGGACTCGCCATCATCGAGCTCGACGATGCTCCGGCGAACACCTACACCTACGAAATGATGCACCAACTGGACGAAGCGATCCTCAAGGCGCGCTTCGACGACAACGTGCACGTCATCGTGCTGCGTGGCCACGGCGACAAGTTCTTCTCCGCGGGCGCGAACATCGGCATGCTCAACAAGGTGACGCCGCGGTTCAAGTACTTCTTTTGTCTCCACGCGAACGAAACGCTGAACCGGCTGGAGCAGACGCCTAAGCTCACGATCGCGGCCCTGAACGGGCATACGGTCGGCGGCGGTCTCGAGATCGCGATGGCGTGCGATCTGCGGATTGCAAAGGAGAATGCCGGCAAGATCGGTCTGCCGGAGGTCAACCTCGGCGTGCTGCCGGGCACCGGCGGCACGCAACGGCTCGCCCGCATCGTCGGCAAATCCCTCGCGATCGAGCTCATGGTGAAGGGCGAGCTGTTCTCTTTCGATCGCGCCAAAGAGATCGGGCTCGTGAACGAGGTGTTCGACGCGAAGGACTTCTGGGAGCAGGTCCTGCTCTACGCGAAGCAGTTCTGCCCACCCCACAAGGCATCCAAAGCGGTCGGCCTGATCAAGCGGTCGGTGCAGTCCGGCGCGGAGGTGCCATTCGAGAGCGGCTTGGCCATCGAGCGCGAGCTGCAGCAGCAGCTGTTCCAGAGCGATGACGCCAAAGAGGGCATCGCGGCGAACCAGGAGAAGCGGATGGCGGAGTTCAAGGGGAAGTGAAGACCGACCTCTTCATTAATAACGAGTGGCGGCCGGCGGTCAGCGGCAAGCGGTTCGCCGTGGAAAACCCGGCGACCGAAGAGAACCTGGCCGATGTGGCGGCAGGCGACGCGGCGGACGTCGATCACGCGGTCCGTGCCGCCAAGACGTGCTTTGAGTCGCAGGCGTGGCGGGACATGTCGGGCAGGAAGAGAGGCAAGCTCCTCTTCAAAGCGGCCGACCTGCTCGAGGCCCGGCTCGATGAGGTCGCTCGCCTCGAGACGGCGCAGAACGGCAAGACGCTCTTCGAGTCGAAGATCGAAATCGGCATGACGATCAACACGCTGCGCTACTACGCGGGATGGGCGGACAAGATCGTCGGCGACACGCTCCCGGTCGAAGGCCCCTTCCTCACCTACACGTTGCGCGAGCCGATGGGGGTCGTCGGTGCGATCGTGCCGTGGAATTTTCCGCTCAACATCGCGAGCTGGAAGTTCGCTCCGGCGCTCGCGGCCGGGTGCACCGTCGTCCTCAAGCCCGCGTCGGAGACGCCGCTCACCGCGCTGCTCTTCGCCGAGATCGCGCTCGAGGCGGGATTGCCTGCGGGCGCGTTCAACGTCGTGCCCGGCGGCGGCTCCACCGCGGGCGCGGCGCTCGTGCGCCACCCCGACGTCGACAAGATCTCGTTTACGGGATCGACCGAGGTCGGGCGCCAGGTCATGAAGATGGCGGCTGAGACCAACAAGCGCGTAACGATGGAGCTGGGCGGCAAGAGTCCGAACATCATCTTCGCCGACGCCGACCTGAAGGCCGCCGTACGAGGCGCGCAGACCGGCATCTTCTACGGCAAAGGCGAAGTGTGCGCCGCGGGATCGCGCCTCCTGGTGGAGCAGTCGGTGCATGCCCAGGTGGTCGAGCAGCTCGCTGAAGGGGCGAAGAAGATGACGCCGGGCGACCCGCTCGATAAGAACACGCGGCTCGGCGCGCTCGTCTCCAAAAAGCAGCAGGAGACGGTGCTTTCCTACATCAAGAAAGGCGTGGACGAGGGCGCGCAACTCGTTGCGGGTGGCAAGGCCGCCAAGCCGAACGGTAAGGGCTATTACGTCGAAGCAACGGTGTTCGACGGCGTGCAGCCCGAGATGACGATCGCGCGCGAAGAGATCTTCGGACCCGTCCTGGCCGTGCTGACATTCGACGATTTCGATCAGGGCGTGAAGTTGGCGAATAACACGATCTACGGACTTGCGGCCGGGATCTGGACCAAGGACATCCAAAAGGCGCACCGGGCGGCCAAGGCGATTCGCGCCGGCACGGTTTGGATCAATTCGTACAACTATTACGACTCGGGTGCGCCGTTTGGCGGGTTCAAGGCTTCAGGCTTTGGTCGAGATCTTGGCCGCGAAGCTCTCGATGGCTACCTCGAAACAAAGACTGTGTGGGTCGCCCTGTGAGGGAAGCCTTTGTTGTTGAGGCTCTCAGGACTCCTGTTGGTAAGCACGGTGGCTCGTTGGCAGGCGTGCGGCCGGATGATCTCGCCGCAGTAGCCATCAAAGCCGTTGTCGAACGCTCCGGAATCGATCCAGCGACTATCGACGACGTCATCCTCGGCTGCGCCAACCAGGCGGGAGAAGACAATCGCAACGTCGCGAGAATGGCGCTGCTCCTCGCCGGGCTGCCTGTCGATGTGCCGGGCCAAACGGTGAACCGGCTGTGCGGCTCGGGGTTGCAGGCGGCCGCGAGCGCGGCGCAGGCGATCAAGGCGGGAGAAGGCGAGACGTTCGTCGCGGGCGGCGTGGAGAGCATGACGCGCGCGCCCTACGTCACCCTCAAATCAGCCGAGCCGTGGAGTCGCAAGGTGCCCGAAACGGCGGATACCACCGTTGGCTGGCGCTTCGTGAATCCGCGCATGAAGAAAGAATGGACGATCTCGCTCGGTGAGACCGCCGAGGTCGTGGCGGAGCGGTACAAGATCAGCCGTGGCGAGCAGGATGCGTTTGCCGTGGAGAGCCAGCGGCGCGCCGAGCGGGCGCTCAAAGAGTGCGTGTTCACCGATGAGCTCGTGCCGGTGCCGCTGCCAGATGGCTCGACATTCGCGAAGGACGAGTATCCGCGGGCCGGAACGACAATGGACGCGGTATCGAAGCTGAAGCCGGCCTTCAAAAAGGACGGGACGGTGACGGCGGCGAGCTCCAGTGGGATCAACGACGGAGCGGCTGCCCTTCTCGTCACGAGCAACAAGAAAAACGCGATCGCGCGAATCGTGACGACCGCCGTCGCGGGCGTCGATCCCAGTTGCATGGGACTCGGCCCGATCCCCGCGACCAAGAAAGCGCTCAAACGCGCGGGTCTTACGATCGATCAGATCGGTCTCGTCGAGCTGAATGAGGCGTTCGCGGCGCAGGCCATCGCCTGCATCCGCGAGCTGAAGCTCGATCCTGAGAAGGTGAACATCTACGGTGGTGGAATCGCCCTCGGCCACCCGCTCGGTTGCACCGGAGCCAAGCTGTTAACCACGCTTGTCCACGCCTTAGCACGCCGCAACGCGCAGTTTGGTTTGGTAACTATGTGCGTCGGCGTCGGCCAGGGCATCGCGATGATCGTGGAGCGCGTCTGATGGCGGCGTACGAGCGCATCCTCGTGGAAATCACCGATCATATCGGAACAGCGACGCTGAACCGGCCCGAAAAGCTCAACGCCTTCGATCCCGAGATGTGCGAGGATCTGCTCGAAGCGCTGCGCATGCTCGCGGCGGCGGACGCCGTGCGCGTCATCGTCATCACGGGGGCGGGCCGCGCCTTCTGCGCCGGCGCCGACCTCGGCGTGCTGGGCACGCAGGGCCATGAGCTCGTCCGGGCCGGCAAGGAGATCGCGCTCACGATTCGCAACGCCCCAAAGCCCGTGCTCGCCGCGGTGAACGGCCCGGCCGCGGGTGGCGGCGCCAATCTGGCGCTCGCCTGCGACTACCGCCTGGCCTCCGATCAAGCGGCGATCGGGCAAGTATTTCACAAGCTGGGCCTCACGGTCGACTGGGGCGGAAGTTATTTCCTGCCCCGCGTGACTGGCGTCTCCAAGGCACTCGAGTTGATATGGAGCGCGCGCATGGTGCCGGCAGCGGAAGCCGCGGAGCTCGGACTCTTCGACCGCGTGGTGCCGCACGCGACGCTCGCGGCGGAGACGGAGACGTTGGCACAACGCTGGGCGGGCATGGCGCCGCTCGCCGTGCGCAAGGCGAAGCAAGCGCTCTACCGGTCGGAGCACAGCACACTCGAGGACATGCTCGACCTCGAGATCGCAGACCAAGAGACCCTCTTTGCAACCCCCGAGGCACGCCAACTCATAAGGAATCGGTGATGGTCCGCAAACTCCACAACTTCGACGACTGGATCGACTACTTCCGGTACTGGCAGGACTCGATCGGCCTGCCGCAGGGCGATCTTCGCAAGTACGGGTTCGAGGCAAAGTTCGGCGAGCCCGAAGTCCCCCACATCGAGTTCGGGCATTACAAAGGCCAGCGCAAATGGCCGACCGTGATGCACATCCCCGACCAGCGCATCCGTGACGCGCTGCTCAACCTGATCGTGTATCAGGGCGACACCGAATTCGCGTCCGTCGAGCAGCAGCGCAACCTGCTCCAACACGCGCCCTCGGATTACGATCTGCTGTCGCTACAGCGCGTCATGACCGAAGAGATGCGGCACGGGTGGCAGATGTCCTACTTGCTCTGCACGCATTTCGGTGACGAGGGCAAACGTGAAGCTGCCAAGCTGCTCGAGCGGCGCGCCGACGAAGGTGAACGGCTGCTCGGCTCCTTCAACGAGATCGTGGACAACTGGCTCGACTTCTTCACCTACACGCAGTTCATCGACCGCGACGGCAAGTTCCAGCTGAAGATGCTTTCCGTTTCGGCATTCGATCCGCTCTCCCGCTCGATGGGTCCGATGCTCAAAGAGGAGTCCTACCACCTCGGCACCGGCAACAACGGGCTGCTCCGCATCGTGAAAGCGGGCAAGATGCCGGCCGAAGTGATCCAGCGGTTCTTCTATAAGTGGATCCCCACGGCGTTCGATCTCTTCGGCACGGACAACTCCTCGTCCGCCCACTGGGCGTACGTGTGGGGACTCAAGGGCCGCTACGACGAGCGAGAGAATCCCACGAACGGCGCCGAGCCGGACAAGAGCAAGCTGAACGAGATGGCGCGGAATCTGTATCGCCAGGAAATCGTGAAGCTGGTCGAGCGGCTCAACATGTTCATCCCCGAGCGCGAACGGCAGCTCAAGGTACCGGACCTGAAATTCAACCGGCGCATCGGCATGTACGCGCACCAGCACTTCACGGTGGACGGACAGCCGCTCGACGCGGCCAAGTATCCGGCGTATCTGGAATCGGTGCTGCCGCGGCCCGAAGACGTGGCGCGGGTGCACGACATCGAAAAAGAGCCGGACTGGATCGAGCCGAAGAAAGCCGACAGCCTGCAGCAGTGAAGCCTCTGGTTATTGCCCACCGGGGCGCCTCCAGCATCGCGCTGGAGAACTCCCTGGCCGCCTTCCGTGCGGCTGCCGGCCAGGGAGCCGACGGCGTGGAGCTCGATGTCCACGCCACGATCGATGGTGAGATCGTCGTCCATCACGACCCGTCCGTGCTCGGACTCCCTATTGCACAGGCCCGGTGGCGTGACCTCGCGGCTGTGCCGCTCGCGAACGGCGAACCCATCCCCACACTCGCGCAGGCGCTCGACGTGCTTGGCAAGCTCAAAGTGTTCGTCGAGGTGAAGGTTCTGGATCCGCGCTGGGACGAGAAGTTTCTCGCAACGCTCGATCGCGGCCCGAACCCGAGCGGCTACGCCCTGCACAGCTTCGCGTTTCACGTCGTACGAAGGCTCGGTCAAAAGCGGCCCAATCTCCCACGTGGCGTGCTCTCAGAGGTCCCGACGCGAAATCCGCGGCAAACGCTCGAGGACGCGTCGGCCCAGACGCTATGGCAGGAGCACTCGACGCTGGACGAGTCGCTCGTGAAGACCGTGCACGGCCTCGGCGCCGGCATCTTCGCCTGGACCGTAGACAATCCTGGCGACGTGGAGCGGCTCGTGCGCTGGAAAGTCGACGGCATCTGCACCAACCATCCCGAGCGAGCGCGTCCGATTGTGGACGCCTCGCGCGCGTTATGAAGCCTTCCACCCGGGTTGCCGTCATCGGCGCGGGCACGATGGGGCATGGGATTGCCTACGTCGCAGCGCTGGCGGGATGCGATGTCCGCCTCACCGATGCCCGGGCCGACGCCCTGCCACAGGCGTTGGACAAGATCGAAGCCCTGCTCGTGAGCGGTGCCAAACGGGGGAAACTGTCGGCGGACGATCACGTCGCCGTGCGCAAGCGGATTCGCGCGGAGTTGCAGATTCGCGCGGCCGTGAGCGATGCCGACGTCGTGATCGAAGCGGTTGTCGAGGATCTCGCGATCAAGCAGCGTCTCTTCGGGGACGTCGAGCGTGCGGCTCCGCCGGGCGCCTTGCTTGCGTCGAACACGTCATCGCTCTCCATCGGACAGATCGCCGCGGCGATGACGCAGCCGGCGCGCCTCGTGGGCATGCATTTCTTCAATCCGGTTCACGTCATGAAGCTGGTCGAGGTCGTGACCCATGGCCGTGACAGCCGGGCGGCGGCGGACCGCGCCGTGGAGTTCGCGCGCCGGCTCGGCAAGGAGCCGATCGTCGTCCGCGATTCCCCCGGTTTCGCGTCCAGCCGGCTCGGGGTGGTCTTAGGACTCGAGGCGATGCGCATGCTGGAGCAGGATGTCGCGAGCGCAGAGGACATCGACAAGGCGATGGAGTTGGGCTACAACCATCCCATGGGGCCGCTCAAGCTCACCGATCTCGTCGGCCTCGACGTGCGCCTCGCCATCGCCGAGTATCTGCACGCGACGCTCGGCAAGTCGCAGTACGAGCCGCCGAAGATCCTGAAGGAGAAGGTGAAAAAGGGTGAGCTGGGAAAGAAAACGGGAAAGGGGTTCTACACCTGGAGCGATTAACCCGCATCACCGACGTTCACATCCATATCCAGCCGTGGCGCGACCTCAAGCCCAAAGTTCAGGAGGCGATGCGCAAGGGGAAGGAAGATCATTGGCAGTTCCTGATCTCCGTCATGGACGATCCGCGCGCGCTGCTCGAGGTCATGGACAAGTCGGGGGTCTGGCGCGTAGGCCTGGTCAACTATCCCAGTCCCGACATCATGGGATTCGACGACTCGACGAACACCTTCGCCGCGAAGTACGCACAAGCGAGTCCCGAGCGCCTGATTCCGTACGGCGGGGTCCATGCCCGCTTCACGCGCGACCCCGCCGGCGACGTCGATCGCTTGATCGATTTGGGGATCCGGCTGCTCAAAGTGCATCCGCCGCACCAGGCGTTCGCCGCAAACGCGTATACCGACGGTCTTGCGGCGCTCGGCACGATCTACCGCCGCTGCGAAGAGCGTGGCCTGCCGGTCATGATCCACACGGGCACCTCGATCTTTCCCGGCGCGCGGTCGAAGTACGGTAACCCGATGGAGCTGGACGACGTCGCCATCGATTTTCCCGATCTACAGCTGGTGATGGCGCACGGCGGACGGCCGCTGTACATGGAGGAGGCGTTTTTCATCCTGCGACGTCATGGGAAAGTCAGACTCGACGTATCGGGCATTCCGCCGTCCAAGCTGCTGGAGTACTTTCCCCGCCTGACGGAGATCACCGACCGTGTGCTCTGGGGCACCGATTGGCCCAGCCCGGGCGTGAAGGATCTCCGGCAGAACATCGATCAGTTCCTGGCCCTGCCGCTTACGAAAGAGCAGCGACAAGCGATCCTCGAAACCAACGCGCTGACGCTTTTTCCTGTGGAGCTGTGACCCCGATGCGCAAATTGTTCGCCCTGGTGCTGCTTCTTCCTGCAACGTTGGGGGCGCAGACGCCCGCGGGCCGCATCGTGTTCGAGCAGTTCACGCTGCCCAACGGCCTCCGCGTCATCTACTCGGAGGACCACTCGACGCCGATCGTCACGGTCGATGTGTGGTACGAGGTCGGCTCGCGCAACGAGCGTCCCGGTCGCTCCGGGTTCGCGCACCTGTTCGAGCACATGATGTTTCAGGGATCGGCGCACATCACCAAGGCTGAGCACAACAAGCTGATCGAGCGCGCTGGCGGTGATTTCAACGGCTCGACCGCTGAGGATCGCACCAACTACTGGGAAACCGTGCCTTCCAATCGCCTCAACCTGGCCCTGTGGGCGGAAGCGGACCGCATGCGCTCGCTCGCCATCACGGAGGAGAACTTCGAAAACCAGCGCCAGACGGTGAAGGAAGAGCGGCGGCTACGGGTGGACAATCAGCCCTACCAGGCCGCGCTTACCGACGGTCTCACGTGGCCGTTCGACAGCACGAGCTGCTTCCCGTACGCCCACACCGTCATCGGCTCGATAGCCGATCTCGATGCGGCGAAGCTCCCGGATGTGCAGGCGTTCTTCGACACCTACTATGCGCCCAACAACGCGACGCTCGTGGTGGTAGGCGACTTCGTGCCCAGCGATCTCCGCCGCCTCGTCAATCAGTACTTCGCCGGAGCGCCGAGTCACGCGGTGCCGGAAGCGCCGCGCTGCGACGCCGCCCGCACCAGCACAGCCTCCAAGCGGCGCGAGGTGCACGACGCGCATGCGAACCTGGATGCGGTGCTACGGATCTATCGCATTCCGGAGCATCGCAACGCGGACACGCCGGCGCTCGAGCTGCTCAACATCATTCTCGGCGAGGGCGAGAGCTCGCGGCTCAACGTCGCGGTGGTGCGGCGCGAGAAGGCGGCGGTGGCGTCCGGCACGGTCCTCAACCCGGTCGGCTCACGCAATGGTCCGGGGGTCTGGGTCGCCTACGGCATTGTGAACCAGGGAGTATCCGCCGACCGCCTGGACAGCGTCATCGGGGCGCAGCTGGACAGCATCCGCGCGAACGGCGTCACCCCCGCGGAGCTGGAGAAGGCCAAGAATGTGCTGCGGTCAGGATTCATCGCCAACCGGGAGACGACGGTGGGCAAGGCTGAAGAGCTGCATCACTACCTCACGTTTCACCAATCGATCGACGAGATCAACACCGATCTCGATCGCCTGCTAACGGTCACGAGCGACGATGTGCAGCGAGTCGCCAACACGTATCTCGCGCCCGGCAATCTGACGCTACTAATCGTCCGTGCGGGTGCGGGTCCGTCGAGTGGGGGTGGGCAATGAAGGCGATTAAGCGGTTTGTGGGTTTGGCGATTGGAACGACGGTTGCGGTCCTTCAAACCGCCCAACCGCTCAGCCGCCTAACCGCCCAGGAGCCCT
>WNFA01002285.1_pt1 | contig 19092 bp, 16 predicted proteins | sample 5400481 | NCBI WGS metagenome assembly WNFA01 (sample SAMN13153340, study PRJNA577476) | soil metagenome | isolation source: 120 cm saprolite under Douglas fir tree site 2 hole 1 replicate 2 | place: USA:California | collected 2015-04-18
CCCACGGGCGCAAGGAGACGCAGGCCCTGCTCGAAGGCTTCGAGGTCGTTCCCCGCAAGTGGCTCGAATACAGGGGACAGTCGCTCGATGAGATGGATCTCGACGCCATCATCGCCCGTCACCCGCAGATCGTCTTGGTCGACGAACTCGCTCCCACCAATGCGCCCGGCAGCCGCCATCCCAAGCGCTACCTCGATGTCGAAGAGCTCCTCACACATGGAATCGACGTTTACACGACCGTCAATATCCAGCACATCGAGAGTCTCAACGACGTGGTCGCGCAGATCACGCATGTCCGCGTGCGCGAGACCGTGCCCGACTCGGTTTTCGATCGCGCCGACGCGATCGAGCTCGTCGATATCACGCCCGACGATCTGATCGAGCGCCTCAAAGAGGGCAAGGTCTACGTGCCCAGGCAAGCGGAGCGCGCGCTCGAGCATTACTTCTCTCCGGGCAACCTCACGGCGCTGCGCGAGCTTGCGCTCCGACGGACGGCGGAGCGTGTGGACGAGCAGCTGCTCACCCATATGCAGGCGCATGCGATTCCCGGGCCTTGGGCAGCGGGCGAGCGCATTCTGGTCTGCGTCAGCGAGGACCCGCGGGCGGCCGGCCTCGTGCGCTATGCCAAGCGCCTGGCGGATCGGCTGCATGCCCCGTTCACGGCGCTGTGCGTGGAAACGCGGCGCAGCCTGCAGTGGAGCGAGGTCGAGCGTGACCGCGTCGCCGATACGCTGCGGTTGGCCGAGGCGCTGGGCGGCGAGGCCATCACCGTTCCGGGCGGCGAGCGCGGCATCGCGGATGACGTGATCGGCTTCGCCCACGCGAACAACGTCACGCAGATCATCGTCGGCAAGTCGACGCGGTCGCGATGGTTCGAGATCCTGCATGGCTCCGTGGTGCATGACCTGGTGCGGCGGTCCGGCAATATCAGCGTGCATGTCATCGCTGGGGAGGAGCTGGCGCGCGACCCTATCCCTAAGAAAACGGTACGCCCGGCCGAAGACGCCACCCCTTTCGATCCGTGGCCCTATGCAATCGCGCTGCTTGCGGTTGCCGTGGCACTCGGCGTCGGCGAGTTGATTCAACCTTTGCTTGGAATAGAAAATGTCGATCTCGTCTTTTTGACCGCGGTGGTGGCGGTCGCGGTGCGCTACGGGCTTTGGCCCTCGCTGCTGGCGACCGTCGCCTCGTCGCTCTGCTACAATTTCTTCTTTCTGCCCCCGATCTATACCTTCACGATCACCGATCCGACCAACGTCGGTGCCTTCGTGTTCTTCACCATCGTCGCGGTGGTGGTGTCGCATTTCGCCGCGCGCGGTCGAACCCGGACCGTAGCCGCGCATGAGCGCGTGCGGACGGTGGAACTGCTGTACGCTTTCAGCCGCAAGCTCGCCGGCGTCGGCACGCTCGACGATGTGCTGTGGGCGAGCGCCTATCAGACCGCGCTCATGCTCAAAGTCAGGGTGGTGCTGCTGCTGCCCGAGAACGGCTCGATCGTGGTCAAGGTCGGCTACCCGCCGGAGGATACGTTGGACGAGGCCGACATCGCGGCCGCCAAGTGGGCGTGGGAGAACAACCGCTCGGCCGGGCGCGGCTCCGACACGCTTCCCGGCGCGAAGCGCTTGTTTCTGCCCATGCGAACGGGGCGCGGTGCCATCGGCGTCATCGGCATCGACAGCGACAAGCCCGGGCCGCTGCTCACCCCCGATCAGCGCCGTCTGCTCGATGCCTTGATCGACCAGGCCGCGCTCGCCATCGAGCGCGTCGATCTGGTCGAGGACGTCGACCGCGCCAAGCGCACGATCGAAACGGATCGGTTGCGATCCGCACTGCTCACGTCGATTTCGCACGATCTCAAGACCCCGCTTGCGGCGGTACTGGCGGCGGCCAGTACGTTGCGCGATCTTGGGACGGCGCTGACCGACGCCGAAAAAGCCGAGCTGCTCGCGACCATCATCGACGAATCGGAACGCCTCAATCGCTTCATCGCCAATCTGCTCGACATGACCAAGCTGGAGGCGGGCGCCATCGTGCCGAATGCCGCTCTGCACGATCTCGACGAAATCGTCGGCAGCGCGCTGCGCCGCGCGGGCAAGATTCTCGCCGGCCATCGCGTCGAATTGGACCTTGCGCCGGGCTTGCCGATGGTGGCGGTGGATGCGGTGTTGTTCGAGCAGGTGCTGTTCAATTTGCTGGACAATGCCGCCAAATATTCCCCCGCGGGCACCACCATCCGCGTCCGCAGCTGGCGCGATCGGGACGCGGTCTACTTGCAGGTGCTGGATGAAGGCGAGGGCATTCCATCCACGGACCTGGAGCACATCTTCGACAAGTTCTATCGGGTGGAAAAGGGCGACCAGGTGCGCGCCGGCACCGGCCTCGGGCTGGCGATCTCCCGCGGCTTCATCGAAGCCATGCATGGGACGATCAACGCGGCGAACCGCAACGATCGCAGCGGCGCCGTGTTCGCGATCAGGCTGCCGATTCCGCCCGCGGTCGAACGATTGGAAACTGCGGCATGAGCGCGGCACCGCTCAAGATTCTGGTGGTCGACGACGAGCCGCCGATCCGTAAGCTGCTGCGCATGGGGCTGAGCACGCAGGGCTACGAAGTCCTGGAAGCGCCGAACGGCAAGGCCTCGCTCGAGTTGCTGGCGCAGAAGCCCAACCTGATCATTCTCGATCTCGGGCTTCCCGACATGCAGGGGCTCGAACTGCTGCGGATGATGCGCGCCCGCAACGAGGGTGTGCCGATCGTCGTGCTGTCGAGCCGGGGGGACGAGGTCAGCAAGGTCCAGGCGCTCGACCTCGGCGCCGACGACTACGTCACCAAGCCGTTCGGCATGGAGGAACTTCTGGCCCGCATGCGCGCGGCGCTGCGCCACCAGCTGCAGGTGCACGGCGAGCGGCCGGTCTTCCGCACCGGCGATCTCTCGGTCGATTTGGTGCGGCGTATCGTGAAGGTGGGCGAGAAGGAGGTGAAGCTCTCCCCCAAGGAGTACGAGCTTTTGCGCGTGCTGGTGCAGCATGCCGGCAAGGTGCTCACCCACAAATTCCTGCTCGGCGAACTGTGGGACGACCTCACCGACGCACAATACCTGCGCGTCTATGTACGGCAGCTCAGGCAGAAGATCGAAGCCGATCCCGAGCGCCCGCACTATATTCTGACGGAGACCGGCATCGGCTACCGGCTGCGGGCGCCGGACTGAAGCGCCGGCTGGCGCAATCGCCATTAGAGTCGCCCAGGTGCTGGAGTCGCCCAGGCGCGCCTGGGATGCACCGCTGTCGGCGATAGCAGCATGGACAATTCCAGCAAAGCAGCGTGCAGGCGGCTGCCACCACCCTGCGAAACCATGGTAGTTTGGCGTCGAACGCGACCCAGCGCAGGACCGGGAGGGAACAGTCATGCCGGCATATGCAAAAACTGTCGCCGCTGCTATCGCTATCGCGCTTTGGATCGCCGGCGCAACCGGGCAGGCTTCTGCCCAAGTGAAAGTTGGAGCGGTGTTGTCGATCACAGGTCCAGCTTCGTTCTTGGGTGATCCCGAGAAAAAGACGCTCGAAATTTACGTCGACGACATCAACGCCAAGGGCGGCGTGAACGGCCAAAAGCTGCAGCTCGTCGCATACGACGACGGCGCCGACGCCAACGCCGCGCGCACCTTTGCCACCCGCCTAGTCGAGGAGGACAAGGTCGTCGCCATGGTCGGTGGCACCACCACCGGCGCAACGTTGGCCATGATCCCGCTGTTCGAGGAAGCGCAGATCCCGTTCATCTCGCTCGCCGGCGCCATCCAGATCATCGAGCCGGTCCGCAAGTGGGTGTTCAAGACGCCGCACACGGACAAGATGGCGTGCGAGAAGATCTTCGCCGATCTCAAGCAGCGCAATTTGACGACCGTCGCGCTGATCTCGGGTACGGACGCCTTCGGCAAATCAATGCGCGACCAGTGCGTGGCGGTTGCGCCCAAGGCCGGCATCACCGTCGCGCACGAGGAAGCCTACGGACCGCGCGACAGCGACATGACCCCGCAGCTCACCAACATCAAGGCCAAGACTGGCGTGCAAGCCGTGATAAATCCGGGCTTCGGCCAGGGGCCGGCGATTGTGACCCGCAATTACCGGCAGCTCGGCATCACGCTGCCGTTCTATCAAAGCCACGGCGTCGCCTCGAAGCAGTTCATCGACCTTGCCGGCCCCGCCGCCGACGGCGTGCGGCTGCCGGCCGCGGCGCTGCTGGTGGCCGAGAAGCTCCCGGACAGCGACCCGCAGAAACCGGTTGTCGTTGCATATACCAGGACTTACCAGCAGAAGACCGGCCAGCCGATCTCGACCTTCGGGGGCCACGCTTATGACGGCCTGATGATCTTCGTGGAGGCCGCAAAACGCGCCGGCAGCTTCGACAAGGCCAAGGTGCGCGACGAGATCGAGAAGACGAAAAATTTCATCGGCACCGGCGGCGTCGTCAACATGTCGCCAACCGACCATCTGGGGCTCGATCTGTCCGCCTTCCGCATGCTCGAGATCAAGGGCGGTGACTGGACGCTGGTGCAGTGAAGCGAGCGAATAGCGAGGTGGCGAATGGCAAATAGAAGGGTGATAATGAGTAGCGAATAGAGGTATTTCGTATTCGCCACTCGCTATTCGCCCATTCGCTATGCCCGAATTTCTACAATTCGCCTTCTCCGGCCTGACCGTCGGCGCCGTCTACGCGCTCGTCGCACTCGGCTTCACCCTGATCTACAACGCCTCCGACGTCATCAACTTCGCCCAGGGCGAATTCGTGATGCTGGGCGGGATGACGACGGTGTTTCTCGGCCTCGCCGGCGTGCCGCTGCCTTTGGCGGCGTGTCTCGCGATTGTCGCGACGGTCGCGGTGGGCCTTGCGCTGCACCGCTTCGCCATCGAGCCGGCGCGCGGCGCCGGCGCGGTTGTGCTCATCATCATCACCATCGGCGCGTCGATTTTTCTGCGTGGCGCCGCGCAGGTGGTGTTCGACAAGCGCTTCCACAGCCTGCCGCCCTGGATCGGCGGCGACGCGATCCGCGTCGGCGGCGCTACCATCCTGCCGCAGAGCCTGGTGGTGCTCGGCGGCGTGGTCGTCATCGTCGTGCTGTTATGGGCCTTCATCGAGCGCACGCTCATCGGCAAGGCGATGGTCGCTACCGCCGCGAATGAGCTCGCTGCGCGCCTCGTCGGGATCGATACGCGCCGCATCGTCGGCTTATCCTTTGCTATTTCGGCGGCGATCGGTGCGGTGGCGGGCATCCTGATCACTCCCATCACGCTGACGAGCTACGACGTCGGAACCTTGCTGGCGCTCAAGGGTTTCGCCGCGGCCATGCTCGGCGGCATCGGCAGCGCCGTCGGAGCGGTCGTCGGCGGATTGCTGCTCGGATTGCTCGAGGCATTTGCCGCCGGCTATGTCTCCTCGCAGTACAAGGATGCGGTCGCGTTCCTCGTCATCTTGATCGTCCTGCTCGCCATCCCGCGCGGCTTGTTCGGCCGAGCGTCGGTCGAACGGGTGTGATTCGTGTTCATGCGAGCGCTCCTGAGTCATCGGCTAGCCCCGGTCGTGGCGATGGCCGCCATTGTCGTCCTTCTGCCGTTGTTTTTTTCGTCCGCCTATTACTATCGCGTCGCGGCGCTGGTGTTCGTGTTCGCGCTCGCCTCGATCGGATTGAACCTGCTGATGGGTTTTGCCGGGCAGGTGAGCCTCGGCCATGCCGGCTTCATGGGGATCGGCGCCTATGCCGTCGCCATCGGTCCGACCCATCTTGGCGTGGCGTCATGGCTGTCCTTCGTCATCGGCGCCGTGCTGTCCGCGCTCGTCGCCTTCGTCGTTGGCCGCCCGATTCTGCGCCTCAAGGGATATTACCTCGCCGTTGCCACGCTAGGTTTCGGCCTTCTGCTCGCCATCGTCTTCACCAACGAGGCGCGCTTCACCGGCGGACCGGACGGCATGGCGGTGCCGCGTCTCGTTCTCTTCGGCTCCTCCGTGTGGGGGGCGCAAAGTTGGTACTGGATCATAGCTGCGAGCTTTTTGGTCGGCGCCGTGCTTGCGCTTAACCTGATCGAAAGCCCGACTGGGCGCGCCCTGCGGGCGATCCACGACAGCGAGGTCGCTGCGCGCGTGCTCGGCGTCGATGTGGCGAAGGCGAAGCTCGCCGTCTTCGTCGTCTCCGCCATCTATGCCTCGGTCGCCGGCTCCTATCTTGCGCTGCTCAACGGCCACATCACCCCCGACGTGTCCGGCTTCCTGCGCTCGATCGAGCTCGTCGCCATGGTGGTGCTCGGCGGCATGGGATCGATCGCTGGCTCGCTCGTCGGCGCTGCTCTCCTCGTCGTTTTGCCGCAGACACTCACGTTCCTGCACGACTACGAGCACATAGCGCTCGGCCTCATCGTCATGGCCGTGATGGTTTTCTTGCGGGCTGGCATCGTGCCGACGCTTGCGCGTGCGCTGGACTTGAGGCGCGCATGATCCTCGTTGCCGAGCACCTCTCGATCTCCTTCGGCGGCGTGCACGCGGTCGAAGACGTGAGCTTGGCAGTCGCGCCCGGCCTCGTCTTTTCGATCATCGGCCCGAACGGCGCCGGCAAGACCACGCTGTTCAATCTCATCTCCGGTCTCTACCTGCCCGCGCAGGGCCGCGTGCGGCTTGCCGGCGAGGAGGTGAGCTCGCTTGCGCCGGAAGAGCTCGCGCGCCGGGGCTTGTCGCGCACGTTCCAAAACCTGCAGATTTTCTTCCGCATGACTGCGCTCGAAAATGTCATGGTCGGCCGCCATCGCCATGAAACGACCGGCATATTCGCCGACCTGTTTCATCTGCCTGCGGTCGGCCGGCAGAACCGGAGAACCCGCGAGGCGGCCGCGGCCGCGCTCGAGCGCGTCGGGCTCGCCGCGGCGGCGCAGCGACCGGCGGGCGGACTCTCCTTCGGAAGTCTCAAGCGCCTTGAAATCGCACGCGCGCTTGCGAGCGAGCCCAAGCTGCTGTTGCTCGACGAGCCCGCCGCGGGCTGCAATCCGGTGGAGACCGCCGAGATCGAAGCCATCATCCGCCGGCTGACCCGCGACGGCATCACCGTCGTGCTGGTCGAGCACGACATGCGGTTGGTGATGAATGTCTCGGATCGCATCCACGTGCTTGCCAACGGCCGCACGCTTGCCGAAGGCACGGCCGAGGAGGTGCGCGCGAATCCGGCCGTGGTTGCGGCCTATCTCGGCGTTCGTGGCGCGCAGGAGACCGGCCGTGCTCTCAGTTGAGGACGTCAGGAGCGGCTACGGCCGGATCGAGGCGCTGCACGGCGTTTCGATCAACATCGCGGCCGGCGAGATCGTTACGCTGCTTGGCGCCAATGGCGCCGGCAAGACCACGCTGATACGCGCGATCTGCGGCGTGCAACCGATCTCCGCCGGGCGGATCCGGTTTGAAAATCGGCTGCTAGACGATTTTCCCGTCCATGCGCGCGTTGCGCTCGGCATCGCGCAGGTGCCGGAGGGCCGGCAGGTGTTCGCGCCGCTTTCGGTGGAAGATAACCTCAAGCTCGGCGCGTGGACGCGGCGAGACGCGAACCTCGATGCCGAGCTTGCGTCCATCTATGAACTGTTTCCGATGCTGGCGGCGAACCGCCACATCAGTGCCGGCATGCTCTCGGGCGGCCAGCAGCAGATGCTGGCGATCGGCCGCGCCCTGATGGCGAAGCCGCGGCTCTTGCTGCTCGATGAGCCCTCGATGGGCCTTGCCCCCATCCTGGTCGAGCAGATTCTCGATGTCGTTCGAGGGCTCAAGCAGGCTGGTCTGACGGTGCTCCTGGTCGAGCAGAACGCCCGCGCTGCGCTTGCCATCGCCGACCGCGGCTATGTGGTCGAGACCGGTCGGATCGCGACGAGCGGCAGCGCGGCGCAACTCCTGGCCGACGACCGCGTGCAGGCCGCATATCTGGGGGTGTGACAAAAACCCGTCGCCGAGGCGGCGATGATCGAGGTTCGCCGCGTTTGGAGAGCGCAAGGCATGCGGGGTCTGGTCAGCCGACCGGAAAGCGCGTTTACTTCAATGCGCTGGACCGTGGATCGGTTTCGGCCATCTACTCAGGCCTGACGGCGTTCGCAAGCCGTGTGCCGGCGCGAGCGGAAGGTGTATCATGAGCACGAGCACGGCGCGTCGGCCGCGTGCTTCTGCTGTATTTGTGACTGTGCCGCGAGTCCGCCGGTGACATGATGCCCCGCTCCATTGCACAGCGTCGGCAGGGCTCCGCGGAGGCGCGGCGCAAGCGCCAGCCTGAGCCGCCGGCTGCTGCGACGTCCGAAGACAAGATTGACGAAAGCTTGGAAGAGAGCTTCCCCGCCAGCGATCCGCCGAGCTGGACGCTCGTTACTCGCATCGGCTCGCCGCGGCGAAAACCTCGAACTTTGGACGATCCCGAGACCTAGAATCTTCTCGAGCCAGATCGCGCTCAGCGACGTGGTCGGCTCGTTCGCAATCAGGACAGGCGGAGCATGCTCCACAGCAATTCCTCGCCTTGTCCCAAATAGGAGATTTGCCATGACCACCCGCAAGCTCGACAAGAAGCAGTGGCGCACGTTCTTCGATCGCGTCTCCACCACGCTCGAAGGCAAAGAGGCCGAAATCGAAATCGCTTCACTGCGCCTTGGCGATCAGGTCGAAGCGGAGTGGCTGCCTCTGATCGGCATTGCCTACGATCCCAACGATGACATCGTCGAGGTGGCGCTCGAGGGATTGGATCATCTGATCCAAAAGCCGCGCGACATCTACGTCGAGGATGCGCCCGGCGGATTGGTGGCGCTCGAAATCATCGACGCGGACGAAGTCAGGCAAATCGTCAAGCTTCGCGATCCGTTGATGCTGCCGGCCCCATCGCAGATGAAGTAACGCGTCCGGCGAGCCCTTACCGCCGCGCTCGAGCACCGGGAGCCTTCAATGTCGCGAGCATTCCTCATCTTCGCTGCGGTCCTGGCCGTGACCGCGACCGCGGGCAAGGAGGCTCTCGCGGAGCTTCTGTCGTCGCGGCCGATCACCGTCATTAACCCGTTCACCCCGGGCGCGAGTTCCGACACGCTGCAGCGCATCGTCAACAAGAAGGTCAGCGAGGACACCGGTCAGACGCTCGTAGTTGAGTCGCGCCCGGGCGGCGGCGGCATCGTCGCCGCGGCAGTGGTCAAGCAGGCTTCGCCCGACGGGCATACGTTGCTCCAGGCCAATGCGGGGACCCACGCGACCAACGCATCGCTCTACGCGACACTGCCCTACGACCCGATCAAGGATTTTCGTCCGATCACGCTGATGTGGAGCTTTCCCCAATTGCTCGCGGTTCCCCACGACAGCCCCGCGAAGTCGGTCTCCGACCTGGTCGCGCTTGCCAAATCCAAGCCCGGCGGCTTGAGCTTTGCCTCCCAAGGCACCGGCTCCGGCGGACATCTGCTCGGCGAGATGTTCAAGCTCAGGACCGGAGCAAACATGGTGCACGTTCCCTACCGCGGCGCCGCGCCTGCCGCGATCGATCTCTCCGCCGGCCGGGTCGACTTCTTCTTCGTTTCGTATTCTTCGCTGCTGCCGTTTCTCCAGGGAGGCAAGGTGCGCGCCATCGCGGTGACGTCGCCGCAACGTCTGCCGGTTCTGCCCGATGCCCCGACGATGACGGGAGCGGGCTTTGCCGGGATCGCGCTGGACGTCTGGTTCGGCCTCGTCGCCCCGGCCGGCACGCCCGACGCCGTCATCGACAAGCTCAATGCCGCCTTCGTGCGGGCGGTGCGGGATCCGAATGTCGTCAAGCAGATGACGGAGCAGGGCGCCGAAGCGGTCGCCACCACGCCGGCGGAGTTCGCGGCGTTTATCGCCTCCGAAACCGAGCGCTTCGGCAAGGTGGTGCGAGCGGTCGGCGCGAAGGCAGAGTGATATGTAATCCGGTTGATTGCCTCGGCGTCAGATTGCTCGTCGTCCCCGCGAAAGCGGGGACCCATATTCCAGAGGCGGTGGTTATAGGTCCCCGCATTCGCGGGGACGACGGTGTATGAGCTGATGAGTCGGAGTCGGTGCGAAGCGCGTTGGCGGCGCACGGGCTGCGGCGCTCGTGTGGCGAGACGCAGCCCGCTCAGTCCTCAAAAGGTCGCCGGCACGAAATAGTTGATGACCGCGAGCACGACCAGAAGGACGAGCCCGATCCCGAGGCTAAAGCCGATGAGCTTCTTCTCGACCGGCAACAGCGGCTCGGGCGCAGCCCGTTCAAGCTCGGTGCGGATATCGGTTTGCGGCATGGGTATGCTCCTCGCAAGGTTCAGCCGGCCAGCGGCGGCTTGATGCCGCTGAAGAACAGCCAGGAAATCAGCAGGCCGACCCAGATCACGAAGCCGAACAGGCTGATGACGTAGACGGCGGCGAGCTTGCCGATGCCCTCCTGCCACAGCTTCTTGAAGTTGGACAGAACGCCGATCGAAAAGAACGTCAGGATGAAGAAGATCACCCTGAACGTGTTGGCTTCGCCGATCGCGGCGGGGACCTTCGAGGCGATATCCGCGGGAGTACCGAGCGCAAGGTAGAGACCGACCGCGAAGGTCACCACGAAGCCGACGATGAACTTCGGGAAGCGCTGCCAGATCTCCGCGATTTTCGCCTTGTCCGACGTCACGTTGATATGGTTCGTCCAAATATAGCCGAGCACGAAGGCCCAAATGCCGATGAAAACGTCGATGAACACTTTCACCGTGGCGGTGGTGCCGAGAATCCAGCCCGGTTGATATGTCACGCCCTCCGCCGCCGACTTCGCCAGGATCAACGATTCGGTGATGCCGCCGCCCGCCACCGCCGCGCCGTCGGTCTTGACGGCAAGTCCGATCCAGGCGCCGGCGACCAGCGGCTCCTGCCACAGGAACGTCTGCGCCAGGAACGGCAGGATCAAAACTTCGATCACCGCGAAGATGACGACGAGCGAGGACACCAGGACCGGTACGATCGGGCGTGCGCGGATGGCGCCGCCGGTGGCGATCGCCGCCGACACGCCGCAGATCGAGATGCCCGACGCCAGCGGCGCCGCCCATTCGCGGTTGAAGCCGAACCACTTGCGGGCGACGAAGTACACCACCGCCCAGTAGATGAGATAAGCTTCGATGATCGCGGCGACGCCGCGCAACAGCAGCGAGCTCGCGAGATTGAGTTTGCCGGCCGCGGTCACGGCGAAGAAGCCGCCGAGGATCACGATCGCGATCTTGATGTAGAGTTCCGGCCTGACCGCCTCCTTGATCGTCTCGGCGAAGCGCGGAAACACGTTGGCGATGATCAGCCCGGCAAGGAGCGCGAAGATGAAGCCGCCTTCATTGGTCAGGCGCAGCGACCAGGTGATGCCGAACTTTTGTAGTTCGGCTGGCGTAACCGCGGCGAAATTGGCGTAGCTGCCGACGACCCAACTGGCGTAGGCGATCCAGAACACGGCGGTGAAGGCGAGCGCGAACTTTTTCACCTCCGCCTTCAATGCCACCGCCGCCGCGCTCAACACCACGAGCAGCGCCACATAGGTGGCCAGCAAGGCACCGGCGCCGCCGAGGGGGGCGTAGGTCTTCGACGCCGTGCCGAGGGCTTGGCCGAAATTGCTCCACACCGAGGTCGTGACCACCCAGCCGATCAAGTCGACGTTGGCGAGCACCGCGAGCGCCAGAACAAAGATGACGAGACCGATGATGACGGACAGCCAGTCCTCGCTGATCCGCGGTGCGGTTTCGCTCGCGCTCCAGGATGATGCGCGCGGGGAAGCCGTTTCGATGGCCGACATGACGTTCTCCTGCGTCAGCGTGCAGCGCCATGAGGTTGGGCCGGCCGTCGCTCCGAGACTTGCTTTCCCTCAACGCGCCCGCCGGTGGTGGTATTTTCTATTTTCTTCTTGCGATTTGTTATAATATTTTTCTATTTTCAGGCCCATTTGGACTATTATATAGAAAATAATACTCGTCAATCCTTCACGGAGCCCGCGCGATGCGGTTCCTTCCGGTGTTCCTCGATACCGCCGCTGGCGTCGTCGTCGTTGTGGGCTCGGGCGAGCCCGCGCTCGGCAAGCTGCGCCTGCTGCGTGCCGCCGGCGCGCACGTGCGCTGGTTTTCCCGCGACGCCGACGTCGCCGAAGAGATGCTGCCCCCATCGGCACAAGGCCGGCTCGAAATCAGCTTCGGCGATCCGCTCAAGGTCGATTTGAGCAATGCCCTGGCCGTCGTTTCCGCGGCCGGCGAGGCGCTCGACGCTCAAATCGCCGCGCGCGCCCGCCGCCACCGCATCCCCGTCAACGTCGTCGATCGGCCGGAGCTCTCGACGTTCATTTTTCCCGCGATCGTCGATCGCGGCGAGGTGGTGGTCGCGATCGGCACGGGCGGAGCTTCACCGGTGCTGGCGCGGCGTCTGCGCGAGCTGATCGAGGCCTTGCTGCCCGCTCGCATCGGCGACCTTGCGCAATTGATCGGCCGGCACCGCCGTCGATTCGCGGCCGTCCCGCAAGCGCTGTCGCCGCGGCGCTTCTGGCAAAACGTCATCGCAGGCCCCATTGCCGAGGCGGTGCTGGCCGGACGCTCCGAGGAGGCCGAGGCCCACCTCGTGGCCGCGATTGACGGCAATGGCGCTCGCCACAGCGGCGACGCCGGCAGAACCGAAACGGTCTTTCTCGTCGGCGCGGGCCCGGGGGATCCGGATCTTCTGACTTTGCGTGCGCTCCATGCCCTCGCGGACGCCGATGTGGTGTTCTACGACGAATTGGTGACCGCGGCTGTGCTCGATCGAGCCCGACGCGGCGCCGAGCAGGTGTTCGTCGGCAAGCGGCGCGGCGAGGCAGGCATCGCACAGGACGAGATCAACCGGCGCCTGGTCGCAGCCGCGCGCGCCGGTCGCCGCGTGGTGCGGCTCAAAGGCGGCGATCCCTTGGTGTTCGGGCGCGGCGGCGAAGAGTTGGAATATCTGCGCGAGGCCGGCGTCCCGGTTGTCGTGGTTCCTGGAATCACCGCGGCGCTCGGCTGCGCGGCGGAGGTGGGCCTTCCCCTGACCTTCCGCAATGAGGCGGGCAAGCTCGCCTTCATCACCGCTCAGCGCGCGGAAGACGCGGCCGCGATCGACTGGTCGGGCCTCGCCGACCGGCAGACCACGGTCGTCGTCTATATGGGACTGGCGACTGCGGCCGTCGTGCGCGACGGCTTGATCGCAGCCGGCCGCGATCGCGCGACGCCATCCGCGGTTCTGGCGCGCGGGACGCGACCGGATTCGCAAGCGGCCGTCGGCCGCCTCGAGGAGCTCGCCGCCTTGGCCGCCGAAGTGGGCGAGGGGCCGGCCATTCTCGTCATCGGCGAAGTGGCCGCGCGCTCCGCGCCGTGGCGCGCCGCGCAAGTCGACGCGGTGAGCGCGCAGGAGGCCGCATGACCTCGCCGCTGCAGCAGAAGCTCAAGGTCACGGGGCCGGTCGTCATTACCGCCAACCGGCTCGGCGATGGCGCGGTGGTCTATCGCTCCGCCGACGGCAGCTGGACGAAGGATCTGGCTGCGGCCGCGGTCGTGACGACGACGCCGGCCGCGATCGACCTGCTCACAGCCGCGCTCGCCGACAAGCTCAAGGCGGTCGATGCCTATGTCGCACCGGTGGAGTTGACGCCGCAGCGCGTGCTGCCGGGCAATCTGCGCGAGCGGATTCGTTGCAACGGACCGACCGTCGCGCTGCCGGGCGAACGCTGAGGACCCATTATGTATATTTACGACGACTTCGACCGCACCCTCGTCGACGAGCGCGTCCGCGAATTCCGCGACCAAGTCACTCGTCGCTTGTCCGGGGAGCTGACGGAAGAGGAATTCAAGCCGCTGCGACTGATGAACGGCGTCTATCTGCAGCTGCACGCCTATATGCTGCGGATCGCCATCCCCTACGGCACGCTCTCCTCCGACCAGATGCGCACGCTCGCGCACGTGGCGCGGCGCTACGACCGCAATTACGGCCATTTCACCACGCGCCAGAACATCCAGTTCAACTGGATCAAGCTCGAGGAGTTGCCCGACGCGATGGCCGATCTCGCGCGCGCCGGACTGCATGGGATGCAGACCAGCGGCAATTGCGTGCGCAACATCACGACCGATCAATGGGCGGGGGTTGCGCCGGACGAGATCGAGGATCCGCGCATATGGGCGGAGCTGCTGCGCCAGCATCTGACGCTGCACCCGGAATTCTCGTTCCTGCCGCGAAAGTTCAAGATTGCGCTCACTGCGTCGGCGCATGATCGCGCCGCGGTGAAGATTCACGACATCGGCCTGCACATGCACCGCAACGGAGTTGGCGAGACCGGCTTCGAGGTGATGGTGGGCGGGGGGCTCGGGCGCACCCCCTTCCTCGGCAAGACCATCAAACCCTTCCTGCCCAAGCGTGATCTGCTCAGCTACGTCGAGGCGATCATGCGCACCTACAACCAGTACGGCCGGCGCGACAATATCTACAAGGCCCGCATCAAGATCCTCGTCCACGAGCTCGGCGCGGAGAAATTTGCGCGCGAAGTCGAGGAGGAGTGGCAGTCGATCAAGGACGGCGCGCTCGCGCTCGACCCCACGGTGGTCGCCGATATCGCGGCGCGATTTCGCTATCCCGACTACGAGGCCCTCGAGGACAATCCCCCCGAACTGGCACAGGCGCGCGCGGACAACCGCTTCCGCGTCTGGCTCGACAATTCCGTCGCCAACCACAAGCTCCCCGGCTATGCCATCGTGACGCTCTCGCTCAAGCCCGAGGGAGGGCCGCCCGGCGATGCCACCGCGCAGCAAATGGACGCCATCGCCGATCTCGCCGAGCGCTACAGTTTCGGCGAGATTCGCGTCGGCCATGAGCAGAATTTGGCGCTGCCGCACGTTGCCCAGCGCGATCTTCCGGCGCTGTGGCGCGCGCTCGAGGAAATCGGGGTCGCCACGCCCAACGTCAATCTGATCTCCGATATCATCGCCTGCCCCGGCCTCGACTACTGCAGCCTGGCCAACGCGCGCTCGATCCCGGTGGCCGAGGAGATCTCGCGCCGTTTCAAGGACCTCGATTTGGCCCGCAATCTCGGACGGCTGCACATCAATATCTCCGGCTGCATCAATGCCTGCGGTCACCATCACATCGGGCACATCGGCATCCTCGGGGTCGAGAAGAACGGCGAGGAATACTACCAGGTGACGATCGGCGGCCGCGCCGACGAGAACGCCGAGCTCGGCAAGATTCTGGGTCCGGCGGTGCCGTACGGGGAGATCGCCGACGTGGTCGAGGATGTCGCCGCCGCCTATCTCGAGCTGCGCGCCCGGCCGGACGAGCTTTTCATCGACACGGTCGCGCGCGTCGGCGTCGATCCCTTCAAGGAGCGGGTTTATGCGGCTCATTAAGGCAGGCCGTCTCATCGAAGACCGCTTCGTGCGCGTGCTCGACGACGCGCCGGTGCCGGAAGGCGTTGCCGCTGTCTTGCCGGCGACGCGACTTTTGGCCGACGCGCGCGACCTCGTCCTGCGCCAGGCGCCGACCGGCGTCATTTGGCCCAACGATCGCAAGATCGCCGAGCTCGCTCCGTATCTGGACTGGATCGCGCTCGTTGCTCTGGTGTTTCCGACCTTCCGCGACGGTCGCGCCTACAGTCAGGCCAGGCTCTTGCGCGAACGCTATCAATTTTGCGGCGAGCTGCGTGCAACGGGTCAAGTCCTGCGCGATCAAATGCTGTTTCTGCATCGCGCCGGCTTCGACGCCTTCGAGGTGACGAAGGATGCCGATGCGGCGGCGTTCGTCGAGGCTGTGCACCGCTACAGCGTGTTCTATCAGCCGACCGGAGATGGACGCGCGAGCACGCTCACGGCGCGCCGCGCCCGTGATGAATCGCCGGTCGTTCGAGGCCGGCGCGAATACGCCGCCTGATATTCACGTTCGGCTTCGCCCCGCGGCGTTGATGGCAACGAAGCGCCGCCCTATGCTGCGTGCAAAGACGCATAGGGAAAGCGCGGGATGAGGATGGCGAGCATCTGCCGATTGCAGCTCGTGTGGGCTTCGGCCGCCGTCATTGCAGGACTCGCGAGCGCCGCCGCTTGCGCCCACGCGCAGGGACAGCCGTGGCGCCACGGCGTCATCGAACCCAAGAGCGACGCCGGCTTTCAGGTGATGGCGGTCCGCGGCGGCTTTGCGGCCAAGCAGGGCCTCAAGCTCGAGCTGCCCTATTTTCAGAACGACGTCATTGCGTTGCGCGCGCTGCTGGCGGGCGAGCTCGAGAGCTACGAGGGCGGGGCGGCGACCGCCATCATCGCGGCCGCGCGCAACGCCGACGTCAAGATCATCGGCTGTCATTGGCAGACGGTCGTGCACAGCGTGTTCGCGCGCGCCGAGTTCAAGGGACCGCAGGATCTCAAGGGCGCCACCATGGCGATATCGGCGCCCAATGCGACGCCCGACATGATCGGAAAGGCCTATCTCGCGCAGAACGACGTGCCGGCGTCCGAGGTGAAGTTCGCGAGCCTCGGCAACGACCCCGAGCGCTACAAGGCGCTGCTCGGCGGGATTGCGCTCGCCACCGTCATCTCGATCGAGTTTCTGCCCATCGGCAAGAGCGACGGCATCAAGCTCGTCGCGCGCGGCAGCGAGGTGATGCCGAAATATCTGCGGCTGTGCGCGGTGACCACCGGCAAGTTGCTCGACGCCCGCCGCGAGGATGCCGTCCGCTTCCTGGCCGCGCAGATGCAGGGCTACAATTACGCGCTCGCCAACCGCGACGAGGAATTGCGGATCACACGCGAGATCGCCGGCATCAAGGCCGCCGATCCGCGGCCGGAGTTCATGTTCGCGGAAGCCGCGCGTGCGGACACCGGCATCGATCCCCGCATGCCGATTCCGATGGACAAGCTCGAATGGCTGCAGCAGCAATTGGTCAAGGCCGGAAACCTGTCGCAGCCGTTCGACGTGAGCAGGGTGGTCAACGGCGATATTCGCGCGCAAGCGCTCGCCCGCGCCGGGCTACCGCGGTGATGCCAGCAGCCGTCGTCCTTCCTCGTCATGCCCGGGCTTGACCCGGGCATCCATCGAAAAGAGACCTTCATTCAAGGACGATGGATTTCCGGGTCAGGCCCGGCAATGACGGCGGATGGGTCAGTGCCAACAGCCCTTGGTATATGAGCGGCTGATCGCGCTTTCGTCGCGCGGCCCCGCTACGCGTGGCCCGCACGTACGAGGCGGCCGGGCATCGCGCCGGTGTGCTCGCCGCGCTCGAAGGTCGGCGTTCCCGCCAGCAACGTGGCGACGTAGCCGTCGACCCGTTGCACGAAGCGGCGACCGCCGGCCGGAAGATCGTTGACGAGTTCCGGCTGGTAGAGGCGCAGGCCCTCGAAATCGATCAAGTTCACGTCGGCGCGCAGCCCCGGCGTGAGTCGACCGCGGTCCTGCAGGCCGAAGAAATCCGCCGTCTCGCTGGTCTGGCGCTTGACCAGCAGTTCGAGCGGCAGTCGCGGCCCGCGCCGCCGATCGCGGCCCCAATGCAGGAGCATGTAGGTCGGCACGCCGGCATCGATGATTGAGGCGCAATGCGCGCCGCCGTCGCTCAAGCCAAGCAGCGTCGCCGAGTCGGTCAGCATCTCGCGTATCGGCTCGTGATCGCCGTAGACGTAGTTCACCACCGGGAAGAACAGGTAGCGGTTTTCAGCCTCGGTCAGATAATCGTAGGCGACTTCGTCCGGCGTGCGTCCCTCGCGGGCGGCGATCGCGGCGCAGCTGAGCTCATCGCTCGGCTCGTAATCCGGCGGGTCACCCATCACGAAGAACTTGTCCCAACGCGTGGTGATGAGTTGACGGAACTGCGCCAGGCGGCTCACTTCTTCCGTCGAAGGTTTCTCGTTGAGGATCTTGCGCCGCAGCGCCGGGTCGCGCAGACGCTGGCGTTGCTCGGCGATGCTCAACCCGTCGAGCTGGCGGTAGCTCGGGCGGACCGAGAACGGGTTGAGCGCGGTGCCGATGCCGAGCATCACTCCGATCGGCCGGCCGGCGATCTGCGCGGTCAAGTGTGCGCCGTCGGCGCGCGCGGCATGCACCGCGGCCAGTAGCCGCCGCCAGCGCTCCGGATCCTCGTAGCGGTCGGTCAGCAGGAACCACACCGGGCGGCCCGTCTCCTTGGCGAGCCGCGTCATCCAGGAGAGTTCTTCCGCCTCGTCGTCGAAATCGCTGTTCATGCCGAAGGCACCCGCGCCGACGGCGCCCAGCGCCGCGCCGATGCCCAACAGCTCGTCGCTTGCGGCATAGCGCGACGGCACCATCTCTCCAACCGGTGTTTTGTGCGAGTCCGTGCGCGAGGTGGTGAAGCCGAAGGCGCCCGCGCGCAATGCCTCGATCGTGAGACGGCGCATCTCCGCGATGTCCTCGGCGGAAGCGGCCTCGAGCCGAATGGCGCGGTCGCCCATAACGTAGACGCGCAGCGGATGATGCGCGATCTGCGCGGCGATATCGATCGCGTGCGGCCGGCGCTCCAGCGCATCGAGGAAATCGGGGAAGCTCTCCCACTCCCAGGTCAATCCGTCGTCGAGCACGACGCCCGGAATCTCCTCGACGCCTTCCATCAACTCCATCAGCGCGCCGCGATGCTGCGGGCGAACGGGAGCGAAGCCGACGCCGCAATTGCCGAACATCGTGGTAGTCACGCCGTGCCAGCAGGAAGGCCCGAGCAGCGGGTCCCACATCGCCTGCCCGTCGTAATGCGTGTGCACGTCGACCCAGCCGGGCGTCACCAACAGTCCCGTGGCGTCGATTTCGCGCCGAGCCGGCCCCTGCTTGCCGCCGACTTCGGCGATGCGCTCGCCCGCGATGGCCACGTCGCCGGTGAACGCCGCCCGGCCGGTACCATCGATAATGGTACCGCCGCGAATGACGATGTCGTGCATGGAGCCGCTCCTTCGCCTTGCGAGCAAAGGATGATGTACCTTCCTTAAGACCGATGCAATGCGAGGGCTTTGGGTAAACCGGCGGCCCCAATGGTTTCGATGCCGGGTGCCAAGGCTGCGTATTCTAGTAAACTCAAATCCTTGCAGGCACGAGGACGCACGCCATGTCCAAGACCCCGGACTACTTCGTTGGAAAAAC
>WNFA01003016.1_pt1 | contig 19072 bp, 15 predicted proteins | sample 5400481 | NCBI WGS metagenome assembly WNFA01 (sample SAMN13153340, study PRJNA577476) | soil metagenome | isolation source: 120 cm saprolite under Douglas fir tree site 2 hole 1 replicate 2 | place: USA:California | collected 2015-04-18
TTGGGTGCCGTCGAGTTCGTGGCGATGCGGAACTCCTCCGGTGTGGAAGTGGCCGAGCCAGTCAATGTTCTTTTGGATGGTCGCGACCAAATCCCCTTCCATGATCTGCATGTGATAGATGTCGTAGAGCAACTTAACGCGCGGCGAATTCACCGCTTGCACCACTTGCAAGCCCCAAATCGTGTGGTCGCACATGTAATCCCTGTGGTCGACCTTGCTGTTGAGCAACTCGATGCAGATGGTCACGCCGTTGTCTTCGCCGATTTTTTTCAGCCGGTTGAGTCCCGCGACGGTATTTTTCGCGCCTTCCTCATCGGACATACCAGCCCGATTCCCGGAAAAAGTGATCACGTTGGGCACGCCAAATTTTGCGGCGAGCGGGATGTTCTTGCGAAAGGCCGCTTCAATTTTCTCGTGATTCTCCACGCGATTGAGGGCGCTGGCAATTTCCCCGCCACCTGCGTAACCCATGCTGCAAATCAGGCCGTAGCGCCGGGGCACTTCCCACTCATCGACATTCAGCAGGTCGATACCCTTTAGTCCGATCTCGGCGCCGTACGCGCAAAGCTTTTCCAGGGGAATGGACTTATAGCACCAGCGCGATGCGGATTGGCGGATTTGTCCCTTGCGGTGAACAGGAGTGTTTTGTTGGGCCGATGAAGACGAAGATAGGGATGGAAGCGCAGCCATAGTGGCTCCAGAAATTACAGTTTTAAGCAAGTTGCGGCGTGATAGGTGAGACATGGTGGGTGAGTGTAGCGAAGAATTGGAAGCGTGGGTAGGGCTTCTGTGGTTGTGAAGGTGTCGCTTGAACGCACACCTCTAGCGGCGACATACGGGGGATGGCACAGCCGCCGCGGGTTGCTGCGCTACGCAGCGGCGGGTGTGTGAAACTGACGATGGCAGTGCGCGCAGAGCGCGTGGTGGCCGTGCCACATTACGCTCAAGGGTTCCGCGCAGAACGGGCAAGTGGCCGACCACTGCGCGCCGCACTCCGGGCATTCCTTGAGCAATAACTGCGCCCGGCGGAGAGGCTTTCGCAGTTCTTGCAAATCGAGGACGAAACGGCAAAAGGGGTTGCCGCAAATAAGGAAATGTTCCATGGGAAGGGCTCCTTTGTGCGACGGATATTGGCGGGGCCGCTGGAGAATTGTAAATACCGGCAATTACGTCAGTAGTATTACGGAGAGTTGGCGATGACGAAGGGCGAGGAAATACTGGCGAAACGTCAAGCGTCAATAAGGTGGCTGCGTACCGCGTAGCGGACGAGGTCGCTAAGAGAATGCAGGCCGAGCTTTAGCATGATTTTGGCGCGGTGACTTTCTGCCGTTCTAGTACTGATTCCGAGTGTCTCCGCTGTCTCCTTGTTCGTCTTCCCGATTGCGAGGAGCACGACAACCTCTCGCTCGCGTGAAGAGAGTGGGCTGACGTAATTCAGTTCGTCCTCGATTGGCTGGATTGCAGCAAAGTCTTGCCCTTCCACTAGCTCGAGCCGCTCAGCATGAGAAGGGCGAGTCGGCCGAAGCGCCGTCGCGGGCAGAGCATCATGCAGCAGTCGCGAAATGGCACGCGTTTCCGACACGCAGCTTTCCAACAATCCCAGGGTGCTTGCGAAAACATCGCCCAGAGCTCTGCAACCGTTGCCGGAACCCGGCGTCGCGAGCGCACTTAGATGGCTGCGCAGCGCAGAGTGCATGCTGGTCAATTTGTCCGCTAGACGGAGAAGCGAAGCCTCGAGTCCGTTGCGTTTTGTCAGCTCCAGGACAATCGCGCCGACGTGCTGGACCTGGCCGCTATGATCCTTGATCGGGAAGTAGCTACCGTTCCAATAGCCTTTTGCTCTCCTTGACGGTAGTTCCGCGGTCAATTCAAAGTTCGATAGCAACTGTCCGGTGGTGAACACGTGCTCGAAGGCAGGTTGAACTTTCGCGGCAGCGCTTCCAAGGACAGCATGTATAGTCTGACCAATATGCGCAGCCGCGGGAATACCGTTCATGGAAGCTAACGCATTGTTGACGGCGCGGAAGCGGAGCTGGCGATCACAAATGGCCACACCAACGGCAGAGCTCTGGAAGAGAGCGCTCAGTAAGCCATGCGGCTGACCGATGGTCCTGTCAGGAACAAAGTGCCTAGCGAGGTTCGACGCCACCCCTGAGGCAGTGCGTGCCATGCTCACCCTACCTGCTATGATATAACATACTATCTAACCCGGAATAAGTTTTGTGTCAATCACTAACATGTAATACAGGGTTCAGGGTACGGACCCTGAGACGTGAGGGGCCTCCACAGCCCTAGGGCCAAGGGCGCACAACGCGATGGTTTCTGGGTCAATAATTTGCAAAACGGGCAGTGTTCACGCATCATTACTGGCTTGTTCGGTGCAAACTCGCGGTGCAGCCAAGGGGCGAGCGTTGTCCCTCGCTATGCCTGGCGTCGAAACTACTTTCCGTTGGCAGCAAGTCCAGCCGACGGAGCGAGTCCAAACGAGATGCAAGCTGAAGAAGGAGCGGAATGGAAAAACCAGGAAAGATTGCGCTGCCTAAGGGCAAATTGGGGGTGCTGTTGCCGGGGATGGGCGCGGTCAGCACAACGTTCATGGCCGGCGTGGAGTTGGTGCGCAAAGGCAAGGCCCAGCCGGTGGGTTCGCTGACGCAGCTCAGCACGATCCGCCTCGGAAAGCGCACGGATGCGCGCTCGCCGCTGATCAAAAAATTTGTTCCGCTGAGCGATCTGAAAGACCTGGTGTTCGGCGGCTGGGACATATTCAAAGACAACGCCTATCAGGCGGCTAGCAAAGCCGGGGTGTTGAGCGAAAAGGATCTGGAGAAGGTGAAGCCATTTCTTTCCGGCATTTCGCCAATGAGGGCGGCGTTCGACCGCGAGTACGTAAAGAGGCTGGACAGCACGCACGTTAAGAAAGGCAAGAACAAGTACGACCTAGCGACACAGATAAAGGACGATATCGAGAATTTTCGAAAGACCAAGCGCGTGTCGCGTTTGGTGACTTGCTGGTGTGGTTCGACAGAAGTGTTTATCAAGCCGGAAGAGGTGCACTCTACCCCGGAGAAATTTGTGGAAGCCATGAAGGCCAATCACCCGGCGATTGCGCCATCGATGCTGTATGCGTGGGCATCGGTGACCAGCGGCGTGCCGTTCGCGAATGGCGCGCCGAACCTGACCGTGGATATTCCCGCCATCCAGCAGCTTGCGCTGGAGCACAACGTCGCAATTTGCGGCAAGGACTTCAAAACCGGGCAGACCATGATGAAGACCGTGCTCGCGCCGGCGTTCAAGGCGCGCATGCTCGGGCTGGATGGATGGTACTCGACGAATATTTTGGGCAATCGCGACGGCGAAGTACTCGATGATCCCGGATCCTTCAAGACAAAGGAAGAATCGAAGCTGGGCGCGCTCGAATACATTTTGCAGCCGCAGCTTTACCCCATGCTGTATGGCAAGGTCTTTCACAAGGTGCGCATCAACTACTATCCGCCGCGCGGAGACAACAAGGAAGGCTGGGACAACATCGACATCTTCGGATGGCTTGGTTATCCCATGCAGATCAAAGTGGATTTTTTGTGCCGCGATTCGATTCTTGCCGCTCCCATTGTCCTGGATCTGGTTTTGTTCCTGGATTTGGCGCAGCGCGCCGGGATGCGCGGCATTCAGGAGTGGCTGAGCTTCTACTTCAAGTCGCCGATGACCGCGCCGGACTTGTATCCCGAGCACGATCTGTTCATACAGTTGATGAAGCTGAAGAACACGTTGCGCTGGATGATGGGCGAGGATTTGATCACGCACCTGGGGCAGGAGTATTACGACTAACGGTCTTTGGTACCATATCGGAAAAAATGATTTGCGCGATTCATTTTTCCGTTGAAAGAAGCGGGCTTTTCGATTTGACGCTTGGAAACACGGCGCGATACCTTAATGGCTACATAACCGTGAATTTGCCGCCCCAGATCACTCCGCCGAATTCATCAACAACTCAATTTGAGGAGACTCATGTCGACCGAACTGCGTAATTTTTTGGCGCTCCCGTACGATGAACTGGAAGAGCTGAACCTAAAGGCCAAGAAGCAGCGCCTGGATCGTGTTGCGCCGCAAAAAGTGCAGGAAGAGCGCCTCAAGTATTTGACCGACGAAAAGCGCATCAAGGCCGTGACCGTGTTGTTCAGCGACCTGGAAGGCCGCTTGCACATGCTCGATTACGACAAGAAGTTCCTGATCAAGAGCTGGGACAACTTGACGTTTGACGGCTCTTCGATCCGCGGGTTCACCGCGCAGCGGGAAAGCGACTTACGCCTGGCCATGGACTGGGGCGCTTTTTACTGGGCCCCGGCGGATGTGTTTGGCTCCGGAAAGATCCTTGTTTTCGGGCAGGTGATCGATAAGGACGGCACGCCGTATTCGGCGGATATTCGCGGCCTGCTGAAAGGCTACGCCGACGATCTACACGAAAAGAAAGGTTACACGCTAAACGCCGCCAACGAAATCGAAGGTTTTCTGTTCAGAGGTTCCGACGCGGAACGCCGCTATTATGAGACGCTCAAGTTTGAGTATGTCAACACCGGCGGCTACTACCATTCATTGCCAGGCGATCCGCTGCGTACTTTCATCGATACGACCGCGGAAGTACAGCGTGCGATGGGCTTCCAGAATGAAAAGGATCATCCGGAGGTCGCGCCATCGCAATTCGAGATCAACTACAGCTATGGTGAAGTTGTCGCGGCCGCCGATCAGATTCAGCTCTACAAGCTGATTTGCCGGCAGGTGGCCACCAACATGGGCTTGACGGCGTGCTTTCTTCCCAAGCCGGTGGTGGGCGTGAACGGTAGCGGCATGCACACCAACGTTTCGGTCAGTAAGAACGGCAAGAATCTTTTCTGGGACCCGAAGGGAGAAGAGAAGCTCAGCAAGTTGGGCTGGGAGTTCGTGGACCGCATCCTGACCCACGGGAATGATATTTGCCTCATATTCAGCTCAAGCGTCAACGCGTATCGCCGGCTCGATCCCCATTTCGAGGCGCCAAACCAGCTGAAGGCTTCACCGGTCGACCGGGGAGCAATGGTGCGCATTCCCATTGGCAACGAGCGGAGCATGCGTACAGAGGTACGTGCCGTCGCCCCTGACGCAAATCCTTACATGGTCTTGTATTCCATCTTCAAGACCGGCCTCGACGGAGAAACGGCAAAGATCACAAATCTACGCCAGGCGCAACGCTATTTGCCGGACAACATTTATACCGCCATCGACAACTTTGAGAAGGCCGATTGGACAACGAAGCTGTTCGGCGCCGACGTGAAGGGGCGCTACGCGGATTTGAAGCGCGCATCCGCGGACCGCTGCCCCCGGCAACTGGGTACCGTCGTCAAAGCGCCCGAGGTGCAGTTCCACCACGAAGTCTACAACCAGTTCTTGTGGAACTTGTTCTAGGGAACACCCTGTAGTGGCGCATGGTGCTGCCCCACTACAAGAGAGCTCACGCCGTGCGGGATTGCGCGCTTTTCGCGTTGACAGCGTCGAGCACGCGCGTCGAATAAATGAGCGCGGCACCGGCGTTCATCGACACCGCGACGCCCAGAGCCTCCGCGATCTCTTCCTTTTTTGCGCCGGCTTTCAGTGCCGCTTCGGTGTGCACCACGATGCAGCCGTCGCACCGCGTGGTCACCGCGCAGGCGAGCGAGATCAACTGCCGCGTTTTCTCATCGAGCTTGCCTGTTTTGGAATTCGCCGCGCTGAGCGTTTGGTAGCCGCGGACCGTATCCGGGCTGAGTTTCATCAGTTCACCGAGGGTGGCGCCGATCTGCTTGTGATACTCGTTCCAATCCATCATCATATGATCTCTCCTTCCGCTGATACGCCTGCCACGCGCGAGTATACCTCCATGCTTTCCGGCGGCGCGTGGGATTTGTGCGGTTTTGGTATCTTCTTTAATTCGCGCTTGATCTTGTCGGTTCTACCGAGTGGCAACGCAACATCACCGTTTGCAAGAGGCCATGAACCATGAAGAATTTATACAACGGACAAACCATTCCTGCCGTGGCAAAGGCATCGAATACAGCGGCGGCGAACTGCGTGTGCCGGACGCGCCGATCATTCCTTTCATTGAAGGCGACGGAACGGGCCGCGACATCTGGAAGGCATCGCGCCGCGTATTTGACGCCGCAGTGGAGCACGCGTATGGCGGCAAACGGAGCGTGGCGTGGTTTGAAGTTTTCGCCGGAGAAAAAGCTTTCAACGCATTCAAGGAGTGGTTGCCGAACGACACGGTGGATGCCATCCGCGATTTTCGCGTCGCAATTAAAGGACCGCTTACTACTCCGGTGGGCGGCGGTATTCGGTCGCTGAACGTGGCGCTGCGGCAGATTCTGGATTTGTATTCGTGCGAGAGGCCGGTGCGCTATTACGAGGGAGTTCCTTCCCCGGTGAAACATCCCGAGAAAATGGACATTGTCATCTTTCGGGAGAATACGGAAGACGTTTATATCGGAATCGAGTGGAAGTCCGGCTCACCAGAAGCCAAAAAGTTGTTGGAGTTCTTGAACAACGAAATGCTGAAGGACGGAAAGAAGCAGATTCGCTGGGATTCCGGCGTAGGCATCAAGCCAATCTCGCCGACTGGGACGAAGCGGCTGGTGCGGAGAGCGATCAAGTACGCGTTGGTTCATGGCCGCAAGAGCGTGACGCTAGTGCACAAGGGAAACATCCAAAAATTTACGGAAGGCGGCTTTCGCGATTGGGGATACGACCTGGCGCGGGAGGAATTTCGCGGGCAGACGGTGACCGAGCGCGAGAGCTGGATCGTCGACAATCTGGACAAGAACCCGGCACTGACCGTAGAGCAGAACGGCGCCATGGTCGAGCCGGGGCTGGAGCAGGCCACCGACTCTTTCAAGAAGAGTATCTATGAGGAAGTAAAGCGAACCCTAGATGCAATCTACAAGACGCATGGCAATGGCCAGTGGAAGAAGAAACTGATGATCAATGACCGCATCGCGGACTCCGTGTTTCAGCAGGTCTTGCTGCGCGCGGATGAGTACAGCGTGCTGGCGACTTCGAACTTGAATGGCGATTATCTGTCGGACGCTTGCGCGGCGCAGGTCGGCGGGCTGGGCATGGCGCCGGGCTCGAATATTGGCGATGGATACGGCGTGTTTGAAGCCACGCACGGGACGGCGCCGAAGTATGCGGACAAGGATGTGATTAATCCCAGCTCGGTGATGCTCTCGGGCGCGATGATGTTCGAGTTTTTGGGTTGGGGAGAAGCGGCGCAGCTCATCGAGGACGGCATCGCGCGAACGATTCGGCAGAAGCGCGTGACCTATGACCTGGAACGCCTGATGCCTGGAGCGACCAAAGTGGGTACGTCGGCGTTCGCGTCAGCGATCATTGAAAATATGGCGGCTCACGCCGTCGCGCGGTAGCTTGCGATTGATATCAGATGATTTCATAAGGAGATTGACCGGATGCGCAAGAAGGTCACGGTGGTGGGTGGCGGGTTTGTGGGATCGACCACGGCGCAGCGAATTGTAGACATGGAACTCGCCGACGTCGTGTTGACGGACATTCTGGATGGCCCTCCAACTGGTAAGGCCTTGGACATGATGGAGTCCGGTCCGATCACCAGAACCGACTCGCGTGCGACGGGAATTTCCACGGCGAATGGAGACTACAGCGCAACGGCAAATAGCGATGTGGTCGTGATCACCGCGGGATTTCCGCGCAAGCCGGGAATGAGCCGCGACGATCTGCTGAAGGCCAACTACGACGTCGTGAAAGCGGTGGTCGAGCAGATCGTTCGTCACTCGCCGAACTGCATCATCATCGTGGTGACGAATCCGCTGGATGCCATGGCGCAAGCGGCTTGGAAGGTCAGCGGATTTCCGAAGAATAGGGTGCTGGGCATGGCCGGCGTGCTGGACTCCGCGCGCATGAGCACGTTTGTGGCGATGGAATGCAAAGTTAGCGTGGAAAACGTGCATTCGTTTGTCCTTGGCGGGCACGGCGACGATATGGTGCCGCTGCCGCGCTATTCCACCGTGGCGGGGATTCCGCTGCCGGATTTGCTGCCGAAGGCGCGCATCGACGCGATTGTGGAGCGCACGCGCAAGGGCGGAGCGGAGATAGTGAATCTGCTGAAGACGGGATCTGCTTACTACGCGCCTTCGGCGGCAGCGGTCGAAATGGTCCAAGCGATCCTGAAGGACAAGAAGAAGATTTTGCCTTGCGCCGTATATCTGGATGGCGAGTACGGAATCAAGGGATTGTTTGTAGGCGTCCCGGTAAAGCTTGGCGCCAAGGGTGTTGAGGAAATCATTCAAATTAAGCTCACCGCCGAGGAGAATACAGCGTTGCAGAAATCGGCCGCGTCGGTGAAGGAACTCGTGAACGTGTTAGGAATTTGAGAGAGGCAAAGACGTAACACAGAGGACACAGAGCTCCGAGCACCGAGGCAATAGAGACGATTGGGCGCGCATGCGCCCCTTTTTGTTTTGACCGAGTTAGAAGCCGAAGAGTTTTCCGGCTCCGGCTACCAACGCTAATGTGAAGACGGCGATGACCACTTCGCCGATGGCACCCACCGCGAACGGGCGCAGGCCTTGCTTGCGCATTTCACGGAAATTGGTGCGCAGGCCTACTCCGGCGAAGGTCAGCAGAAAGGCCCAGCGCGAGAGATTCGCCAGCGCCGTGGTCTGCTCCTTGGTGAAGAAATGGTACGTCGCGAGAATGGAAATCAGCTGGAAGCCAAGAACGAACTTCGGGAATTTTTGCCAGAGGAAGGCCGTTTTGTTTCCCACCGTCTTGGCTTGGCCGCGGCTGGCCCAATAGATCGCATAGGCGAGCACGACGAAGCCGATCATGGCGTTGCGCGTGGTCTTCGCGAGGACGGCCAGCTTGCCGGCGGCATCGGAGTAGAGCGCGCCCGCAGCAGTTGCTTCCGCGGTGTTGTCGACCGCGAGTCCCGCCCAGAGGCCGTAGGCGTGATCACTGAGATGCAGCGTGTGGCCAATCAGCGGAAAGGTGAAGAGCGACAGCGCACCGAGCGCGAGAATCGCTGCAATGGCGAACGAAGAGTCTTCATCATCCGCTTCGATGGCGCCTTGCGTGGCGATGATGGCGCTTACGCCGCAAACCGCGGAGCCGACCGCAAGCAGCGAAGTAAGCTTAGGACGCAGACCGAAGGCACTGCCGAGGAGCGTCATGAAGGCAATCGCCACAGCAATTTCAATGGCCACGAGCGCGAGGCTGACGCCACCAAGTTTCAGTACATCACCCAAAAGAAATCGCGAGCCGAGCAGCACGATGCCGGCCTTCAGCCAGAATTCGTAAGTTGCCACGCCGGAGCGGAAGATCCGCGGCACGCCTACGGTGTTGGAAATTGCCAGGCCGATGAGGATGGCCCACAGGACGTACTCAATATTGGGGAATGTCCAATGATGCGCTTTCGCGTAGGTCCCCAAGTTGCGCTCGAGTAGCTTTCCGGCATAGCCGACCGCGGCGAGCAGCAGCACGCCGGGAATTACGCGAAGAAATTGCAGAGCAGGCTGCGCCGATCTTGCTTGAGGTAGTGCGATTGCGTCCGCCATTGTTTTCCTCTCGTAGCGAAATCTTGGATAAGGTTCCCTGAGATCCGGGTGGCCTACCAGGGCACGCGCGTGAATACGCCGGCGCGGATCAGCAAGGCCGCGAGAAGCGCCGCCACAACCGCCCAACTGTCTAGCGATAACAACCAAGTCTTCCGGGAATTCAGAGGTTCTGCGTTGGTGCTCATGGTTCTCTCCTTGATTGGCCCTTCAACTTACGGCAGTGCGCGGCGTATCACGACCGTCCGGGTCACCGTGCCAAAACGCCTTGCTGATCTCTCGAACCTTCCGTGAAGCGACGCGGCCGACAATCATCAATGCCGGCGCAGGAAGTTTTTCCTCCTGGGCCAACCGCGCAACGCTGGTCCATCGAATTTGCTGCTCGGCACCCGTGGCATTCGACACGATCACGCACGGCAGGTCGTCCGGCAGGCCGCCTTCGCGCAAGCGCTGCGCCACTTCCGCATAGTCCGGCCCGGGCATATACAGCGCGAGGGTCGTGCTACTGGTGACTGCGCCCCAATCCATTGTTCCGCCTTCCGTGCCGCGCGAAAATGTGGTGATCGCGACTTGCGAGGCAGCGCGGCGATCTGTGAGCGAAATTCCGGCGGCGGCCGCCGCACCAAGCGCCGCGGTGATTCCCGACACGACTTCAAAATCCACGCCGGCGCTGCGCAGCGCCTCGATTTCTTCTCCGGCGCGGCCGAAGATAAGCGGGTCGCCTCCCTTTAGGCGGATGACGAAATCATGATTTGCGGCAGCGGAAACCAGCAATGAATTGATTTCGTCTTGCGTAAGCAGCTTTTGTCCGCAGCGCTTGCCTACATCGATTACCTCGGCATCGCGTGCGATGAGGTCCAGAATTTCACGGCTGACGAGCGAATCGTGAAACACGATGCCAGCGCGTGCGAGAAGACGCGCCGCTTTCACGGTAAGGAGTTCCGGATCTCCCGGACCAGCGCCGACCAAGTACACCTTGCCCATGCCGGTCCCCGCCTCGCACGCTGTCGTCGCGCCTCCGGAAAAAAAACGGTCGAACATCGATTGGCTCGCAAGATGGTGCAGCAGAACTTTTCTGGAATCCGCGCCGCCATCGCCGGCGCGCAGCAGTTCGCGGGTGGCGCCCAGCCACTCGAGCCATAGCTCGTACTCGGGACCAAATTGCTTTTCTAGCTGCAGACGAAGGCGCTGCGCCAGCGCGGGACTCCTGCCGTTCGTGGAAATAGCGATTTGCAGATTGCCGCGCTGCACGACCGAGCCATAGTAAAAATGGCAGTGCTCGATGTCGTCCACGGCGTTGCACAGAATTCCCTGCGCGTCAGCCTCGCTGAAAACAGCTTCATTGACTCCGGGCTCAGAAGTAGCGGCAATCACCAGATACGCACCTTCAAGGTCCGAAGGGGCAAACTTCTTCGCCCGCCATTCCACTTTTCCCTGCGCGATCCATTGCCCGATGGCTGGCGTCACCTGCGGCGCGACAACGCGAACGCGCGCCTCGGCTGCAAAAAGGCCCTCAATCTTCCCTTCCGCGACGGCACCGCCACCGACAACCACAACCAGGCGATCGCGAAGCTTCACGAAAATGGGCAACAGGCTCATGCTAGCCTTCGACTCCCAGCGGCACGCGGCCGGCCGCGGTGTCGCGTTCGACTGGAGCGACAAATTCTCCGGCCAGCCATCCGCGAATTTGCTCGTTCGAGTGGCGCGCGAAAAAGCGGCGCAGATTTTCGCCGGGCGCGCGCTGCCCGTTGAATTCGCGCAGCAGCCGCTCGATGGCGTCGGGCACTTCGGAAGCCGCGCACCGATAACCTACCGGCCGCGCAATCGACGCAAACTCCCCCACGCTGCCCCCAACGCAGAAGTAATACGCGTCCACCATCCGTCCATCGACCTTCAACTTCTTGCCTTCGATGCCGATGTCCGCGATCCAATGCTGCCCGCAACTATTCGGGCATCCAGTGATGTGCAGCTTGAGCTGCTCCTGAAACCCCGGCAGGCGCTGATCGAGCTCTTCCGTAAGCCAGCGCGCGAAGCCCTTTGTTTCTGTCAGCGCCAACTTGCAAAATTCCGAACCGGTGCAAGCTATGGTGCCGCGTGCAAAAGCGGAAGCGCGCACCGGCAAGCCAGCCGCGGTCAAATCGCCGGCGACTCGCGCGGCATGCTCGTTCGGAACATTGACGATCAGCAGGTTCTGCATGATGGTGTTGCGGAGATGCCCATCGGCGTAGCGGTCGGAGAGATTCGCTGCGGTGCGCAACTGCTCCGGTGTTATGCGCCCGCGCAACACATTCGCGCCAACATAGGAAAGGCCGGGTTGCTTCTGTGCGTGAACGCCAACGTGATCGCGGTGCATGTCCAAGGGAAGCTCTTCCGGTTCGGCGGGATCGAGCGCAAAACCGAGCCGATCTTGCAAAGCGTCCAGGAAGGAGTCCGCCGTCCAGCCGTGCTGCAAGAAAAGGAACTTCAGGCGGGCGCGCTCGCGGTTTTGGCGGAGCACTTCCGATTCACGAAACAGCGTCGCCACGCCACGCACAACGGGGACAGCTTGCTCCCACCGCACGAATGCGTTCAAGCGAATGCCGAGATGCGGATCAGTGGAGAGACCGCCAGCCACACGCAGCGAGAATCCGATCTCATCGCCGTGCAAGCGTTTTCGCTTGACAGCGGTAAGTCCCACATCATTGATCTCAGGATACGTGCACCACGAACGGCAACCAGTGATCGAAACCTTGAACTTACGAGGCAGATTGTAGAACTCGGAATTGCCGCCAAGCTGTCCGTTCAACTCCAGCGCCAACGGTGAAGCATCGCAATACTCGTGCGCGTCAAATCCCGCCAGCGGGCATCCCGTAATATTCCGCGCGACGTCGCCGCATGCCCCCGTGGTCGACAATCCCACGCGCCAAAGCGCCTCGAGCACTTCCGGCAGCGATTCAATCGTCACCCAATGCAATTGCACGTTCTGCCGCACCGTGATGTCCGCAACACCGCGCGCGTGGCGCTCGGCGAGGTCGGCGATGGCGCGCGCCTGCTGACTGCTCAGGAGGCCGTTGGGAATTCGGATGCGCACCATAAAGAACGGCGTCGCCTTGCCTTCGCCATTCTTGCCGCCGACCACGCCGACGCCGTCGCCCTGCGTGTAGACGCCCCACGAGCGAAAATACGTGCCGAGCCATTCCGGCGGAATGGAAGCGTGACCCTGCCGTGCAAACGCGCGGATCTCATCGAAATGCTCCCAGGCATTCTTCTCGCGTTTCAACCGCTCCACGCGTTGCGCTTTGGTTTCCTTGATTTCGCTCATGTCTGCTCTGAACTTGCCGGGCTAAAGCCGGCACCAACAAGTCGCGCCTGAAAACAAAAAACCCACGCTGGCCTGAACTCTGGCAACGTGGGCTTCGGACCTGTTCCTTACTCTATGTCTAAGTCCGGAAACTCCCCTGGCCAGAGATGGTCGCCTTGCGACATGCAGCGTTGCACGCGCAAGAACAACAGATCGTCTGGCAACAAATATTCATCGAGTCTAGAGAATACGTTTGGCGGCTTGTAAAAGTCAAATTGCCACCAATGAAAAGAACAAATCCATCCAAACCAAAAAGTCGATGCCCGCCTACTGCGGCTTCGTGGCGGGCGTCGCGGGTTTAGACGCGGGAGCCGGCGCGCTGGTGAGCAGCGTCGCCGATTTGATGGTATCGAGCTTGGGCCAGCCCTTATCAAGGTAGGGTTTTCCCTCCTTTTCGATCTTCGGCTGGTCGGGACCGGCGTTGTCGCCGTACTGGTCATAGAACATTTCGACCACCTTCATTCCATCGCCTTCTACCACGCCGAACGGCGCGAATCCCATACGGTCGAGGCGCGTGTTGTCCTGGAGATCGATGAACACTTGCGTGGTGCGCGTGTTCGGCCCGGCGGTGGCAAACGTGATGTACCCCTTCTTGTTGCTTTGTGTCACCGGGTCATCCTGAATATCAGTCCCCTTCCAGGCCATAGTCACAGCTGGATACGCGCTAATCCCAAATTGCGCGACGAAGGACGGCACCACGCGGAAGACGCTGGCGTTGTCATAGAAATGATGCTTGACCAGATTGTAGAAGCGGTCAGCCCCGAGCGGCGCCCAGGCTCGCGTGACATCGATCGTGAATTCGCCGCGCGTGGTCACGAACTTTACCTTATACTGCGCCGGAGCTTTGTCCTTTAGCAGCGTCGGCCGCAGCAGCGCGCGGTCATAGGCGCGTACGGTGGAAGCGGCCTTCTTCGTTGTGGCGCCCTGCGCGGCTGCCGCACTCTTAGGCGCGGCGTTTTGGGCCGGAGCTTGCGCCCGCGCGGGCGCCGGCGCTGCCGAAATCGCCACGATGAATGTCGTAAAGATTAGAACCGCGACGGTGATCTTCTGTCTTCCATCCCGAAAGGCATGTTAGCGCCATCAAAATCGGAGCCGAGGCCGACGTGCTCCGCACCGACCAGCTTCACCGCATGATCGATGTGCTCGATGATCTTTGTGTAGTCCACGCGCGGCAGCTTGCCTTGTTGCACGTATTCCCGGGTGATGCGGTCACCTTCAATCAACTGGCAGCCTTCTTTGCCGCCGCAGCGCTTCTCGACCTCGGCGGCAATCGCCTTTGTAATCTCCGGGTCCTTGTCGGCATTCATGAATTCTTCACTCAGGAACCCGATGTGATAGTTGATCTGAATGACTCCGCCTTTCGCCGCCAGATCCTTAATCATTTGGTCGGTCATGTTGCGCGGAGCGTTGCAGATCGCGCGGCACGAAGAGTGCGAAGCGATCAGCGGGGCCTTGCTTACGGCCAGGGCATCGTAGAAAGTTTTATCGCTGACGTGGGAAATGTCCACCATCATACCGAGCTTGTTCATTTCGCGAACGACGGCTTTACCGAAATCGGTTAGCCCGTTGTGCACGGCTGTGTCGGTGGACGAATCCGCCCACTCATCGTTGCCGCTGTGCGTCAGCGTCATGTACCGCACGCCGAGCGCCGCATAGGAACGCAGCACCCCCAGATCGCTGGCAATCATATGCCCACCCTCGACACCCATCAGCGCCGCGATCTTGCCTTGCTTGCGCGCCTCGCGGACTTCCGCAGCCGTGGTGGCAAGGACGATGTCCTTAGGGCGCTTGCGCACCTGTTCGCGCACTGCGTCGATTTGATCGAGCGCGTGCTTGATGGCCTCAGGCCCCGTGATTTTGCTCGGAATCCAGATCGAAAAGTAAATCGCGCCGAGCCCGCCCTCTTTCATGCGCGGGATATCGATGCTGCCGCTCGAGCTACGTGCCCCCAGGTCAAAGTCTCCGTCGAGAAACCGCTGCGTCGTATCGTCGTGCGTATCCACCACAATCGACGAGAAGTGCAACTGGCGCGCCTTTTCAGAGACGGAGTCGGCGAACACGGCAAGAACGACACAGCTAGCGACAGAAACACACGCACCGAATAGTAGCGCCATACGGAGCATTTCTCCCCCAGAGAACGAAAACAGATTGTAAACGGAATCGAAAAAAAACGGCATGAACTTTCAAAAGTGGACCCGGATGGCTACATCCATGTTTTCGCGGTCTTAGGACCAGCATCCAAGAGCGCAGTCCCAGGGGGCCTCCAAATGAGTCATTCTGGGGTAGCACCACAAAAAGACGATAGCCGCGGCACTCAACACAAGAAGGCTGACGCGGACACCAAAGATTCTGCGCGGAAGGCTTTGCAGTGTAAGGGCGATAGCCACACCCAGGAACATCGCTGCCGGATAGTAGTAATAATAAAAAGTACATTTGGCTGGTGTAACCGCCCACTGCAGCAGGTTCGCCGCGTAGAGGAGAACAACCAGGCCTTCGGCCGCAACGAAAAGCTTCCAGAAGCGCTGGAAACAGTACACCAGTGCCACCAGGCCCCCCCACATGATGACCGGATTACCGAGCAGATAAGACAGCGCGCGTTGGGGAGAAAGGTTTAATGGCCAGGAATACCAACTCGAGACAATAAAGCGGTTTCCGATAACCGCGATATGAAATCGCCAAATGAATAAATTCATGGCCAACAATTGGTGCACCCCGAAAGGCAGATGAAGACTGCGGCATAAGGGCCAGAACGTGAGGCTATAGGAGATCAGGGGGGAAACAAGAAGGGCCAGGATCAAGCTCCAAATTCCGATCTGCCGGAGGTTTCGTGCGTAACGAGCAATCGAGGGACTCAATCCCCCAAGCGGTCGTTTGGACATCCAGAACAGCGCAAAGCTGGCCAAAATTAAGATCGCCAAAGTATCCACTGCATTCCACTTGCATGCCCCGGCGAGACCCATCGAAATACCGGAGCAATACAAGAGAATTCGACGTTTAGCCGTTTCGATGTCCAATTCGAGCGCCGCGGTGTACGCAACCAAGCCCCAAAGCAGGAAGAAGACCAGAAACACATCCATCATCGCCACGCGGGACATTACAAAAAGAAAATTGTTGAACAAGGTCAGCACTGCAGAGATGCAAGCGATGCGGTAATCCTTCGAGAGGAAATAGGTCCAAAGAAAAACAGCTACAAGACTCAGCGAGCCACAAACAGCACTGGCAATCCGCCAGCCCAGCGGGCCATCTCCAACCAACTTGATCCCAACCGCAACGAGAAGTTTTCCCAGCGGCGGAGCTTCGGGATTTGGATTAGGGGCATCCTTCAGAAAAGCTCTGGCTGCCGAAACATAGCCGCCCTCATCGTAATAATTCCTCGCGGGATTGCCGATACCAAATAGAAAGAAAGCCAAGGCAATCGCGCCGATGACCAAGGAAGTCAGTGCCAGACGGCGACGAATTTGTGGCTGAAAGGAATTTCCTTGCGTCGAGTCATCGGCTGACCTCGACTCCAGGAGTCTCTGCCCCAGTGCGATCGCATGTGAGGATTCCGATTTTGAGCCCAAGACCGTTAAACCATCCTTGTCGATATCGCCTATCAGGTGATAATGGTAGCGTTTATCGGATGCAGTCTCGGACGTTCTCCGCCGATGTTGCCGATCAGTTAGCCGGCGAGCCAGCCCAGGAGAGCTTGTTTCCAAGCCTGACGATTAATTTCGGCCAGCGATTCGGTCAGAGGAATCTCTTTCGGGCAGGCCCTGACGCAATTTTGCGCGTTGGCGCAGTCTTCGATTCCGCCGCGCCCCATCACCGCCTGAATACGCTCTTTGGCGTGCATTGCGCCCGTGGGGTGCATGTTGAACAATCGCACCTGGCTGAAAATGGCCGCGCCCATGAAATCATTGTGCTCGTTGACCTGCGGGCAGACTTCCAGGCAATTTCCGCACGTGATGCAGCGCGACAGCGGATACGCTTTCTCTTGCACCGCAGGTGCGATGCGCGGGCCTTCGCCGAGATTGTATGTGCCGTCAATCGGGATCCACGCCTTCACTCGCTTCAGGCTCTCGAACATAAATTGACGGTCAACGGTCAAATCGCGCACCACCGGAAACTTCGACAAGGGTTCGATGCGTATCGGCTGCTCCAGTTGATCGACCAGCGCGGAGCACGCCATGCGCGCCTTGCCGTTGATTAGCATCGCGCAGGAACCGCATACCTCTTCCAAGCAATTCGAATCGTAAGATACCGGGGTCGTCTGCTTGCCCTCGCGTGTGACAGGATTCTCCGCGATATCGCGTAGGCAAATAATCACGTTCATCGAAGACCGCCAGGGCAGCGCAAACTCCTCCCATCGCGAAGCCTCTTTCGGGCTCGCCTGCCGTTTTATCTTGACGATGACTTTCTTGCCTTCTGCCATCTCAGACCTCGACTTCCACCAACCCGCTCCGCAAAGTTTCACCTGTCACTTCGCCGCGTCATATCTCCGAGGGCGCGGCGGAATCTGCGAAATGTCCACCGGCTCATAAGTGAGCTGGATGTCGTCGTTCACCCACTTCGCCCGCGTGGTCTTCAGCCAGTTGCTGTCATCCCGCTGCGGAAAATCCGGCTTGTAATGCGCGCCCCGCGACTCGTTGCGGCACAAAGCGCCAACCGCAATCACCCGCGCGAGAATCAGCATGTTGCCCAGCTCCCGCGCAAAGTTCAGCGTCTGGTTCGACCAGCGCGTGCGATCGCTCAGATTGATTTTCCTGTATCGCGCCTGCAAGTCGTTGAGTTTCGCATTCGCGCTTTCCAGATCCTTGTTGATGCGCGTGACCGTCACGTGCTCGGTCATCACCTCGCCAAGCTCTCTCCAAATGGTGATCGGATTCTCCGCGCCTTGCTGCGAAATCAGCGCCTGGTTCATCTCTTCCTGGCGCTTTTGCTCCCTAGCAAAAACGCTCGCCTCCGCCGCCTCCGCGCCTTTTCCCAGATTGCGAGCGTATTTCACCGCCGCGGGCCCGGCGATGCCGCCGCCAAAAATGCACGATACCAGCGAATTCGCACCCAGGCGGTTCGCGCCATGATACTGATATTCGCATTCGCCCGCCGCGTAAATTCCCGGCACATTCGTTGCCTGCTCCTCGCCATTCACCCACAAGCCGCCCATCGTGTAATGCATGGCCGGAAAGACTTTCATCGGCTCTTCGCGTGGATCGACCCCCAGAAACCTCTCATAAATCTCCAGAATTCCCTCGAGCTTGCGGTCCAGCGTCTCGCGCGGAATGTGCGTCACATCGAGATATACCGCCGCTTGCCCGCCGATCCCCAGCTTCTCCTGATACACAATGCGGTGAATCGCGCGCGTAGCGATGTCCCGCGGCACCAAATTTCCATACTTCGGATACCACTCTTCCAGAAAATAAAATCGCTCCGCTTCGGGGATGCTCTTCGGCGCCCGCTTCTCCGCGGGATTTCGCGGAACCCAGACGCGGCCGCCTTCGCCTCGCGCCGATTCGCTCATCAAGCGCAGCTTGTCTTCCCCGGGGATCGCCGTCGGATGCACCTGGATGAATTCGCCGTTCGCGTAATCAACGCCCTGCTGAAACAGCGCTGATTGCGCCGAGCCGGTACACACCACGGAATTTGTCGAGCGGCCAAAAATCGCGCCAATCCCTCCGGTGCAGAAAATCACCGCATCCGCGGGAAATGTCTTCACTTCCATCGACCGCAAATCCATCGCGCAAATGCCTCGCGCAACGCCCGCATCGTCGATCACCGCCGACAAAAACGTCCAGCCTTCCCGCTTCGCCACCCGGCCTTCGGATTCGTGCCGCCGCACCTGCTCGTCGAGCGCATACAGCAACTGCTGGCCTGTCGTCGCTCCCGCAAAAGCGGTGCGGTGGTACAACGTCCCGCCAAACCGCCGGTAATCCAGCAAACCTTCCGGCGTGCGGTTGAACATCACCCCCATGCGATCGAGCAGGTCGATGATCCCCGGCGCCGCCTCGCACATACGCTTCACTAAGGGTTGATTCGCCAGAAAATCGCCGCCGTAAATGGTGTCGTCAAAATGCTTCTGTGTGGTGTCGCCTTCGCCCTTCTGATTTTTCGCGGCGTTGATCCCGCCCTGCGCGCACACGGAGTGCGAGCGCTTCACCGGCACAAT
>WNFA01001556.1_pt1 | contig 19069 bp, 16 predicted proteins | sample 5400481 | NCBI WGS metagenome assembly WNFA01 (sample SAMN13153340, study PRJNA577476) | soil metagenome | isolation source: 120 cm saprolite under Douglas fir tree site 2 hole 1 replicate 2 | place: USA:California | collected 2015-04-18
TGGTCGCGAGCTTCCTGGACATCACCGATCGCAAGCAGGTCGAGGAGGCGCTCCGCGAGAGCGAGGAACGCTTTCGCGCGGTGTTCAATCGGGCTGCGGTCGGCATCGCGCGGATCGACCTGGCCGGCCGCATCATCGAAGCGAATCCGGCGCTCCGGTCAATGCTCGGCTACAGCACCGACGAGTTGACGCACAATCCGCTGGCCAACTTTGTCCACCCGGACCATGTTCGCGACGGGCGGTTGCCCCAACTAACAGAGCTGTCCGAGGGAAATCGGCAGGAGCTTCAGCAGGAACTGCGCTATGTACACAAGCTGGGCGGACTGGTCTGGTGCAACTCAATCGCATCCCTGGTGCGGGGTCGTTCCAACGAACCGCTTTTCCTGATCGTCATGACCGAAGACATCACGGCCCGGAAGAAACAGGAGCTGGCGCTCGAGCACCAAGCGCTCCACGACGGCCCACCAAGCGCTCCACGACGGCCTGACGGATCTCCCCAACCGCACCCTTCTGTTTGACCGCCTCCGGCAGGCGATCCTGGTCAGCAAGCGCGAACACCATCCGCTGGCTTTGCTGATAATGGACCTGGACCGGTTCAAAGAGATCAACGACACCTTTGGCCATCACGGTGGCGACGAGGTCCTGCGCCAGGTGGCCGGCCGACTCAAGGGCCAACTGCGGGAGTCGGACACGGTCGCCCGTCTGGGCGGAGACGAGTTCGCCATCATTCTCCCAGGAATCGTGGACGAGGCGGCAGCGGGTCTGACCGCGTCAAGGATTCTGCAGGCCCTGCAAGAACCGTTAATGATCGAAGGCGAGCCCCTCGAGATTCGAGCCAGCATCGGGATCGTCCTCTTTCCTCGGCATGCGGAGGATGCGGACACATTGCTTCGACGTGGGGACGCCGCCATGTATGAAGCGAAGCGAGCGGGCACCGGCACCGCCTTCTACACGCTCGAGCAAGATGTCGATTCCACCAGCCTGACGCTGACGTTCGAGCTTCGCCGCGCGATTGAAGAAGGCGCGCTGGTCCTTCACTATCAGCCAGTCCTTCGATGCGGAACGGGTGAGGTGATCGGGGTGGAAGCCCTGGTACGCTGGCCGCACCCCCGCCACGGGCTGATGGCGCCCGATCGTTTCATCCCGCTGGCGGAGCAGTCGCGGCTGATCCGCCCACTGGGGCGCCGAGTGCTCGAGGCGGCCGTCCAGCAACAGGACCGCTGGTGGCGCGAGGGGATCACGCTCCGCATGGCCGTGAACTTATCGATCCGCAACTTGCAGGATCCCGAGCTGGTTCAGTGCGTGACGCGGGTCCTGGGTACCTACACGGTTCCGCCCGACTGGCTGACGCTGGAGATCACGGAGAGCACCCTGATGGCCGACACCGAGGAGACCCTCAAGGTGCTCGCACCGTTGAAGGCAATGGGCGTGCGAGTGTCGATCGATGATTTCGGCACGGGGTTCTCGTCCCTCTCCAACCTGAAGCGGCTGCCGATCGATGAACTCAAAATCGATAGAACCTTCGTGACGGAGATGGCGTCGAAGAAGAAGGACGGCCTGATCGTCCGATCGACCATCGACCTGGCCCACGCGCTCGGATTGGTGGCCGTGGCGGAGGGCGTCGAGGAAGCGTCCGCCTGGGTGATGCTGGGGGCGCACGGCTGCGATTTGGCCCAGGGCTATTACCTCTGCCGACCGTTGCCCCCGGCGGAGCTCGTGCGCTGGTATAGAGAGCGATCGCAGAAGGCCGCGTAGAGCGGTCGGCCTATCGCATTGAGTCGCGCACCGTTTGCGTGATTCGCTCGACCGAAGGCATCGCTGCATCCTCGAGGACGTCGGCGGCCGGCAGCGGCACATGCGGGGTCGTGATTCGCACGATCGGTCCATCCAGGTCATCAAAGCACTCGTCGGCCACGATGGAGGCGACCTCTGCCCCCCAGCCGCAGAGCCGCGGGTTTTCCTCGACGGTGAACAGCCGGCCGGTCTTGACAACTTCTCGTAGGATCGTGCGGGTGTCGAGCGGGACGAGGCTTCGGACGTCGACGACGGTGGCGTCGATGCCGTCGGCCGCGAGTTTCTGAGCGGCAGCCAGGGCTCGAGGGACCATCGCGGCCAGCGCCACGATGGTGCAGTGCGCGCCATCGCGGAGAACCTTCGCCTCGCCCAGCCGCTCGACGTGCTCGCCGTCGGGGACGTCGCCCTTCACGCCGTAGAGCGATTTCTGCTCGAAAAACACGACCGGGTCCGGGTCGCGGATGGCCGCCGCCAGCAGCCCCTTGGCGTCGGCCGGCGTCGATGGCGCGACCACCTTCAAACCCGGCACCGCCATCGCCCAGTTCTCCAGGCTTTGCGAATGCTGGGCGCCAAAACGGGTGCCCCCGCCGTTGGCCGTCCGGATCACGAGCGGGATCGACACCTGGCCGTCGGTCATGTAGCGCGTCTTGGCCACCTGGTTCGCGATCATGTCCCAGCAGGTCGCCAGGAAGTCGGAGAACATGATCTCCGCGATCGGCCGCAGTCCGGTCATGGCCGCCCCCATAGCGGCGCCGATGATCGCCTGCTCGGAGATCGGGGTGTCGCGGACGCGCTCCGGCCCGAACCGTTCGAAAAGCCCGACGGTTGCCTTGAAGACGCCGCCCGCGGCGCCGACGTCTTCGCCGATGAAGTAGACCATCGGATCCCGCTCCATCTCCTGGGCGATGCCCGCGGCGATCGCCTCGCGGAAGCTCAGTTCCGCCATGCCGCGCCTCCATCGCTCCAGACCTGGCGCTCGATCTCGTCAACCGAGGCGGGGGCGCCGTTGCGGGCCTCCTCCGTCGCCGCGTCCACCTTCTGCTGTGCTCGGGTATCGATCGTGTTGACCTCGGCCTCGCTGATGCCGGCCGCCAGCAGCCGTTCGCGATAGCGCGTCACCGGGTCGCGGCTCAGCCAATCCCGCACCTCGGCGTCAGGCCGGTACTTGGCGGGGTCAGCGCGCGAGTGACCGCCGTGGCGGTAGGTCAGCGCCTCGACCAGTGATGGGCCGCCGCCGTTGCGGGCGTTGCCGATCGTGTGCCGCGCCGTCTCGTACATCACATCGGCGTCGTTGCCGTCGACCAGGATCGGCTCCAGCCCGTAGGCCGATGCTCGATCGGCGGCGGGGTGCTCGACGGCGGTCACGGATCGGATCGGCGTGTACTCCATGTACTGGTTGTTCTCGCAGACGAAGACCACCGGGAGCTTCCAGACGACGGCCAGGTTGAGCGCCTCGTGGAAGGCTCCGATGTTGGTGGTGCCGTCGCCGAAGAAACAGACCGCGACCTGCCCCGACTTGCGCACCTGCGCCGACCAGGCGGCGCCCGCCGCGATCGGCAGGTGCGCGCCGACGATCGCATACGATCCCATGGCGCCGTGCATGACGTCCGTCAGATGCATCGACCCGCCCTTGCCGTGGAGCATGCCGTTGCCGCGCCCTAGCAACTCCGCCATGGCGGCCGCCATCGACGCGCCGCGAGCGAGCGTGTGGTCGTGGCCGCGATAGGTGCAGAAGGTGTAGTCGTCGGTCCGCATCGCGACGGCATAGCCGGCCGCGATCGCTTCCTGCCCCAGGGCCAGGTGACTGGTGCCGCGCACCAGGTTCTCGAGGAAGAGCTCGTAGGCGCGCTGTTCGAAGTCGCGGAGCTCGACCATCAGCTGGTAGAGGCGCAACCGTGTCGGGCGGTCGACGTCAGCCGCAGCCGGCTTTCCGACCTGGGTGCTCAATAGGCGTTGGCGATGACCAGCTCTTCGGCGGGGAAGAGGGTAATCACCTCGTGCCCCGTGGCTGTCACCACGACCTCTTCCTCGATGCGCGCCGCCGAGTGACCGTCGTCGGCGGGGCAATACGTCTCGAGGGCAAAGACCATGCCCTCCTTCAGCTCGAACGGGTGCTCGAGCGAATTGAGCCGGCTGATGATCGGCCGCTCGTGCAGCGCCAGCCCGAGGCCATGGCCGAACTGGAGGCCAAACGCCTCCATCTCGCTGTCGAAGCCAAACTCCTGGGCGCGCGGCCAGGCGTTCGCGATCTTGTCGGTCGTGAGACCCGGCTTCACCATGTCGATCCCAACGTCGATCCACTCGCGGGCCTTCTTGTAGGCATCGCGCTGGCTCTGCGTTGCGCGCCCCACGTTGAAGGTGCGGTAATAGCAGGTGCGGTAGCCGTTGTAGGACTGGATGATGTCGAAGAAGGCCTGGTCACCCGGCCGGATCAGCCGGTCGGAGAAGACATGCGGGTGCGGGCTGCAGCGCTCGCCGGAGACGGCGTTGATCGCCTCGACGTCATCGGAGCCCATGTCGTAGAGCCGCTTGTTTGCGATGGCCACGATCTCGTTCTCGCGGATGCCGGGCTTGAGGGCCTCGTAAATCGTCTGGTAGACGCCATCGACCAACGCGGCGGACATGCTGAGTAGCGTGATCTCGTCCAGCGATTTGATCTGGCGGGCATCGAGCATGGCCTGCTGACCATCCACGACCTTGATGCCGCAGTTCTGCAAGGCGAAGACCATCGGCATCTCGGCGATGTCGACCCCGAGCGGCTCAACGGCGACCCCCTGCTCGCGCATGATCTCTTTGACGGTGCGGGCGACGTCATCGGACAGACCGACGTCCGGCGCGACGGAACCGCGCAAGCCGGTCATGCCGGCGCGCGAGTTTCCCGGCTTGAGCCAGGGCGCGTGCAAGCGGTGGGCCTTCGCCGCAGAGCCAAAATCCCACAGGATCGGATCGCCACCGCGGGTCAGCAGCGCGAAACGGGCGACCTTATCGCGCGCCCACTCGCCGATGGTGGTGCTGGTCAGGTACCGGATGTTGTTCATGTCGAAGACCAGCACGGCGCCGAGGCCGGCGTTCGCGATCGCCTGCTGGGCGCGGCCAAGGCGGTACGTATGGAGCCGCCGGAAGTCGACCCGCTCTTCCCAGTCGACATGCATCCGTCCCGGTGCCGGCACCGAGGTGACCGTAAATTCAGGCCGTGCCACGATCGCCATTCTCGGGCTCGAGCCCGTCGGAGACCGGACGGGTGTCCGGAACGAGCTTGAGATTCGCCGCCCGGGCTTCGAGCTCGAGCAAGGCGGCGAAATCGCCATCGCCGAGGCCGTTCTCGATCAGCTTGACGATGATCGACTGGACGAGGGCCGCGACGGGTGCGGGGACCTGGAGCTGGCGGGCCGCGTCCAGGCCCAGCTCGAAATCCTTGCGCAGCAGGTGCCCGGTAAAGGTCGGGGTGAAATCCAGGTTGACGAACGCCGGCGTCTTGTACTGGGTGAAGGTCGACCCCATGACGCTCCCGTTGATGAAGTCCAGGTAATCGGCCCGCGTGATGCCGCCGCGCTCGGCGAGCACGGTGGTCTCGGCCAGGATCTGCGTCACCACGCCCAGGACGAGGTTGTGGCAGATCTTAACCAGTCGAGCCCGCTCGCCCTCGCCGACGTAGGTGACCCGGGCGCCGAGCATCTTCAGATAGGGGAGCGCGGTCTCAAAGGCATCGCGCGGTCCGGAGACCGCCATCGCGAGCCGACCCGCGCGGGCGACATTCGGGTTCCCGCTTACGGGCGCCGCCAACAACGCAGTGCCCAGGCGTTGGGCGGTCGCCCGCATCTCGGCGGAGACCTCCATCGACACCGTCGACGCGTCGATGAGGAGCGACGGGGCGCGCGTGCCGTCGGACAGCAGTCCATGCGAACCAGCCACCACCTCGACGAAGTCCTTCGAGTCGGAGACGGTGGTGATGACGATGTCGCGGTCGGCCAGGTCGACCGGGTGATCGACGACGCGGGCACCCAGCCTGGTCAGCGATTCGGCCTTGGCGCGAGTCCGGTTGTAGACGGTCACGTCGCAACCGCGCTGCAGCAACCGCGTGACGAGAGCGGTGCCCATCCGGCCGGTGCCAATCCAGCCCAAACGGTGTCTATCGGGCTGGTGTGTGCTCACCGATGCCCTCCCCTCAGCTGCGACCTCTGCGCAAACGTTTGTTTACGATACCAGCCGACTTTTGTGCTGTCAAACGGCATCTACTCCCGCATCACGGCGGCCGGCGGGTTCTCGGCATCGGCTCCGGCTACCGTCGATCCCCGCACCACGAGCTCGGGGGTGAAGACGACGCGGCGCGGCACAAGCCGGCCGCTCTCGATCTGATCGAGCAGCAGCCGCGCGGCCACGATCCCGAACTCGTGCGCCGGCACGTTGACGGTCGTCAATCCCGGAATGAGTCGGCTTGCCAGCGGGATGTTGTTGTAGCCGGCAAGGGCAAGGTCCTGCGGGATCCGCAGGCCCAGGTGGCGGGCTGCGGCGTATGCGCCGGCCGCGGCCATGTCGTTCACCGCGAATATCGCGGTCGGCCGGTCGCGCACCGACAGCAATCGCTCAGTGGCGCGGACACCGCCGTCCTCGACATAGCCTGACTCGACGATCAGGTCCGGATCCACCTTGATGCCCGCCTCGGCGAGGGCGGCCAGGTAGCCGCGCCGGCGAAGGACCCCGGTGCTGACGGTCGCTTGCCCGGCGAGATGGGCGATGCGGCGATGACCAAGGTCAAACAGATGCTGGGTCGCGACCTTCGCGCCCATAACGTCATCCGAGCCGACGAACGGATCCAGGCCTTCGTCGCTGAACCGGTTGACCAGCACATGGGGGATGCGTTGCTGGCGCAGCCACCGGACCGACGGGTCCCGGAGGAAGGTGCTGGCCAGGATGACCCCGTCAACGCGGCCCGAGGAAAGGCTCGAGAGGTGCGAGCGCTGCCGCTCCGGGCTGCCATCCGTATTGCAAAGAACCACGTTATAGCCGCGTGGCGAGGCGCCATCCTCGACGCCGCGAAAGAGGGCGGCGAACAGCGGGTTGGTCACATCCGGGATGACTACCGCCAGCGCCAGGGTCTGCCGCAGCTTGAGCCCGCGGGCCGCCCCGTTGGGCCGGTATTCCGTCTCGCGCAGCAACGACTCGATGCGGGTCCGGGTGGCTGGGGAAATGCGCAGGCTTGGATCGTTGTTCGCCACCCGCGAGATGGTCGAGGGATGGACACCGACCCGGTCGGCGAGCTCCTTCAGCGTGACGGGCATGGACAGCAGCCGTACATTGACATCGTTTTCGTGCCTGTTTAACATAGGACAATCGTTTGTCCAGATCAAGGAGGGAGTATGCGCAAGCCCCTGTCGATCGCAAGCGTGGGCCTGGGCCTGCTGTTGGCGGCTTGTGGGGGCAGCTCCACGGCTCCGGCAGCGGCCGCCCCAATCACCATCGGGGTGTCCGTCTCGCTGACCGGTGACTTCTCGGGTGACGGTCCAGCCTTGAAGCAGGGCTACGACCTATGGGCGCAGGACATCAATGCGAAGGGCGGCTTGCTGGGGCACAAGGTCACCATGAAGTACGTCGACGACGCCAGCAGCACGCAGCAGGTCGTGACCAACTATCAGACCCTGATCACCCAGGACAAGGTGGCCCTGGTCTTCGGTCCGTTCAGCTCGCTCCTCACCATCCCGGCCTCGACGGTCACCGACCGGTATGGCTACGCGTTCCCGGAGCCGGCCGGCGGCGGGCCTGCGGTTTTCAACCGGGGGTTGCATTCCATCTTCTTCGTACAGCCGGCGGCGGTGGAGGACAACCTGGTCAGCTACACGAAATGGTTGTTATCACTGCCAAGCAGCCAGAAGCCGAAAACGGCCGCCTACGCCACGCAGGATGATCCCTTCACCCAGCCCCAGGTCGACAAGGCCAAGAGCCTGCTCGAAGCCGGCGGCGTCACCACGGCTTCGTACAAGGTGTACCCGGCCGAGACGACCGACTTCTCGTCGCTGGCGCTGAATGTCATCCATGCGAATGCTGACGTCGTCATTCTGGGGACGCAGGAACCCGACGCGGTCGCCTTCGTGAAGGCCTTCCAACAGCAGCACTACAACCCGAAGTCGTTGATCGAGACCACGGGTCCCGATCAGGGAAAGGACTATGCCGACAAGGTGGGCGCCGGCAACACGGAGGGCATCATGGTGCCGGCCGGATGGACGCAGGATGCTAAGGCCTTTGGTAACGACGCCTTTGTGAAGGCGTTTCTCGCCAAGTACGGCCCCCAACAGGGTGGCATCAGCGCCGACGCCGCCGAAGCCTACAGCGTTGGCCAGGTGGTCGACCAGGCATCGAAGAAGGCGAACAGCATCGACAACAAGGCCCTCATCACGGCGTTGCACTCCGGCACCTACAACACCGTCCAGGGCCCGATGTCGTTCGACAGCACGGGTAAGCCGCAGGGTGGGGTGGGCGTCTACCTCGAACAGTGGCAGGGCGGCAGCGCGATCTTCGTCTACCCGACGAACGTGGCCGCCGCCAAGCCGGAGTACCCGAAGCCCAACTGGCCGTAGCCCTAAGCTGGGGCCGTGACCCGGACCCTAGGGCCCGTACTAAATCCCTCCCCCGCTTGCGGGGGAGGGTCAGGGTGGGGGCCTCTTCACCCCGGTTCAGCATGACCCTGATCCTCGAGGCGGCGGTGCTCGGCATCCTGACCGGCGGCGTCTACGCCTTGATGGCGTCGGGCCTCACCCTGATCTTCGGGGTAATGCGCATCATCAACGTCGGCCACGGCGCCCTCGTCATCCTGGGCGCGTACTTGAGCTTCGCGCTCTTCCGATCATGGCACGTGGATCCGCTCCTCACGCTGATCGTCACCATGCCGGTAATGTTCGGTCTAGGCGTCGTCCTTCAGATCGTCTTCATCAGACCGCTCAAAACCGACCGCGAGGCCCTCTCGGTGCTCGTCACCTACGCCCTCGCCCTTGGCATCGAGGGGGCGCTGGGCTACGTCTTCACGAACAACTTTGTGGAGCTCCGCGCCTGGTACGAAACCGCCAGCTTCGCCGTGTTCGGTTTTCACATCACCTATGTCTACGTCTTCGGCTTCCTGCTGTGCCTCCTCATCCTGGGCGCGCTCTTCCTGGTGCTCTACCGGACCTCATTCGGCGGCGCGCTCCGCGCCACCATGCTCAACCGCACGGCGGCGCAGCTGATCGGCGTCGACGTCGATCGCGTCTCGGCCATCGCCTTCGGCATCGGCGTCGCGACGGCAGCGGCGGGCGGCGTCGTCTTCGGCATCACCAATGCGTTCAACCCGGGCAGCCATTACGACCTGATCTCGCGGCTGCTGACCATTATCGTGCTCGGCGGACTCGGCAGCCTGCGCGGTGCGATCATCGCCGCGCTCGTCATGCTGGTCACGGAAGACATCACCGCCGTCGTCATCTCGCCCGTCTGGGCGACCTTCGTGTTTTTCGTCATCCTCGTGGTCGTCCTGATTTTTCGGCCGCAGGGATTGTTCGGCGTCCGCGTGCGCGAGCGCATATGACCGGCGGCAATCCCCTCCCCCGCTCGCGGGGGAGGGTAGGGTTGGGGCTCAAGCTTTTTGGCCTGCTGACGCTTGCAGCGGTGGCCATCCTGCTGCCGGTGATCGCGCCCGACCCGGCGACGACCAACATCGCCGTTTTCACCGTGATGTATGTCGGGCTGGCGACCGCCTGGAACATCATGGGCGGCTACACCGGCTACATCTCCCTGGGACACGCCGCCTTCTTCGGCTTTGGCGCCTATGCCCTGGGGCTGATGCTCATCCACCTGAACATCACCCCCGGCTACGGGCCGTTTTTCCTGATTCCGGTGGCCGGCCTGCTCACGGCCGTGTTGGCAGTGGGCATTGGCTGGATCGCCTTGCGCACTCGGGCCGCGACCTTTGTCATCGTGACCATCGCCTTCATGTTCATGCTGCAGCTGCTCGCGGAAAACCTGGTGAAGCTGACCGGAGGCGGCGGCGGGCTCGGCCTCCCATATCCGCACGACTGGGGCGGCGACTTCTTCAACACGCCCTACTACTACGCGATGCTGCTGCTCGCGGTCCTGGGCTTGTTAACTTCCTGGTGGATCCGGCGTTCCAAGTTCGGCCTCGGCCTGCTGGCGATCCGCGATGACGAGGACAAGGCGCTCGCCGTCGGCGTCCCCACGCGTGCCTTCAAGCTGACCGCCTTTGTCATCAGTGCGGCCCTGGTTGGGATGATCGGTGGCGTCTACGGCTACTACGTCACGTATATCTATCCGCAGTTTGTCGTCGATCCACTGATCGGGATCTCGATGGTGCTGATGGCGTTCCTCGGCGGGCTCGGGACGCTGAGCGGTCCCGTGATCGGCGCGGTGTTGCTGGAGCCGGCGCAACTCGAGTTCGCCTACCACCTCGGCGCCAGCCGGCTGTACCTGGTGTTCTACTCGGCGGTCTTCCTCGTCGTCATTCTTCTGCTACCGCGTGGCATCGTGCCGTCGGTGGCGGAACGCATCCGCCGCTGGCGGGCCGCCGAGGCGGCGTCCTGATGAGCCTGCTGGAGATCTCCGACCTCACCAAGCGGTTCGGCGGCGTGGTTGCGGTGGACGGCTGCACCCTATCGGTTGCGGAGGGGAGCATCAGCGGGCTGATCGGTCCGAACGGCTCCGGCAAGACGACGGTCTTCAACCTGGTCACCGGCTTCCTCCGTCGCGACAGCGGCGAGGTGCGATTCAAATCCCGCTCGATCGCCGGCCTCGGTCCGGATCGCGTCTATGCCCTGGGCATCGGACGCACCTTCCAGCTGGCCCGCATCTTTCCGCGGTTGACCGCCCTGGAGAACATGCTGGTGCCGGTGCGGCGGGCCGGACTGCGAGCGATGCTTTCGCATGGGCAGTGGCGCCACGAGCGAGAGCGCGCCATGGAGATGCTGGAATTCGTGGAGATCGCCCATGTGGCCGGCACCGTGGGCGGCGCGCTCTCCTATGGGCAGCGCAAGCTCCTCGAGCTGGCGGCGGTGATGATGGCGGCGCCGGAGCTGGTGTTGCTCGACGAGCCGGCCGGTGGCGTCAATCCCGCACTGCTGGAGAAGATCGCCGACCACATCCGGAAACTGAACCGGCAGGGCGTGACCTTCCTGCTGGTCGAGCACAACATGGGCTTCGTCATGAACCTCTGCGACGACGTGGTCGTGCTGCACCGGGGGAAGGCGATCGCGAACGGCAAACCCAAAGACGTGCGCGAGAACCCCGCGGTGCTCGACGCCTACCTCGGAGCCTGACGATGGCGGCGCTGCTCGAGCTCCAGGGCGTGACGGCCGGTTACGGTGGCGGCGACATCCTGCACGAGCTCGATCTCGCGGTCGAGGAGGGCGGCATCACCTGCATCGTGGGCCCCAATGGCGCCGGCAAATCGACCGTCCTCCGCGTCGTCAGTGGACTGTTGCGTCCGCGGCTGGGCGCGATTCGGTTCCGGGGCGGCTCCATCGCGGGACTCAGTCCGAGAGCCATCCTGCGGCGCGGCATCGTGCAGGTTCCGCAGGAGCGAAGCCTGTTCCCGACCATGACGGTCTGGGAAAACGTCCGCATGGGCGCGTACACCGTGCGCGATGGCGCGCTCATCGCGCGCCGGCTGGAGCGGGTCTGCGACAGCTTCTCGATTGTTCGCGAGCGACGGCACGAACCGGCGGCGTCGCTCTCGGGTGGGCAGCAGAAGATCATCGAGTTCGCCCGGGCCCTGATGCTGGATCCGGCGTTGGTGATCCTCGATGAGCCGTCCATGGGCCTCGATCCGAAGACGCGGACCATCGTCTTCGACACCATCCGGGCTATGAACCAGGCGGGCCGGACCATCCTGCTGGTGGAGCAGAACGCCCGATCCGGTCTCGGCCTCGCCAGCCACGGCGTGGTGATGGAGAGCGGCCGGATCCGGCTCGAAGGGCCGGGCCCCGCGGTGCTCAACAATCCCGAGATCGGCCGGCTCTACCTGGGCGCCAGCGGATGACGAACTGGGACATCGTGGTGGCGGGGGCCGGGCACAATAGCCTGCTGACGGCCGCCTACGCCGCGCGCGCCGGCTTCAGGGTGCTGGTCCTCGAGGGCGCCGACCGGATCGGCGGTGACACGACCTGCGAGGAGCTCACGCTGCCCGGCTTCATCCACGATCCGTGCGCCACGGCCCACAATCTGATCCAGAGCAATCCGCTGATGCGCAACGACGAGCTGCAACTGGAGCGGTATGGGCTGCGTTACCTGCACCCGGACCCGGTCTTCACCATGCCCTTTCACGACGGTCGCAGTATTACGATGTGGCGCGACCTGGATCGGACCTGCGCCGAGCTCGCCCGCTTCTCCAAGCCGGACGCGGACGCCTACCGGGACCTGCTCGCCGAGTGGCAGGGAATGGCGCCGATCGTCAACGACGAGCGCGAGCACCCCCCGCGGCCCCCGCAGGAGGTGGCTGCTCGGACGCGCGCGGGGACACTGGGGGACCGGATGGTGGCCATTCGCCAGTCAACAGCGCTCGACGTGATTACGGATCGCTTCACCGACGAGCACATTCGCGCCTTCTTTGCATGGATCGCCTTCATGACGCTGCATCCACTCGACGAGCCGGAGACCGGCCTGCTGGCGTTCTCGCTGGTTGCCGGCCGGCAGCGCTTCAGCTGGATCCTGCCGGAGGGCGGGTCGATGCGCCTACCCCTGGCGCTGGCCCGGATCATCGAGGAGAACGGCGGCAGCATCCTGACGTCGAAGCCGGTTACCCGGATCGTGGTCGAGGGCGGGCGCGCGACAGCCGTCGAGACCGCCGACGGCTCGAGCTTCACCGCGTCGAAGGCCATCGTTTCTACGATTCATGTGCGCCATCTCCCATCGATCGTGGGCGAGGACAACCTTCCTGACGACTACCGGAACGGCGTCGCGCGCTGGAAGCCAAGCGTCACGATGTTCGCCAGCCACTACGCGCTCAACGAGCCGCCGCGCTTCAAGACCGAGGCCGGTCCGATCGAAAGCGTGACAATGGGCGGCCTTGAGTCGCTTGACGCGCTGCGCCGGATGCTCCTCGCGTTCCGGGCTGGACGGCTCGAGCTCGAGCAGCCGGTCGTGTTGGCGATCACGCCGACCGTGATCGATCCGTCGCGCGCGCCCAGTGGCAAGCACACGTTCAAGCTGATCAGCTTCCTGCCGTACGAGCTTGTTGAAGGACGGGAGCACTGGGACGCGATCAAGGACGGGGTCGCGGACCGCCTCTTTGAATCGCTGGCGCCTCTGACCACCAATCTCTCGCCGCGCATCGTCCTGGGGCGACACGTCGACAGCCCACTCGACTTGGAGCGTCGCAACCCGGCCAACTGGCGCGGCTCCTGCCACGGTGGCGCCAGCACCCCCGAGCAGAGTGGCTACTTCCGACCGGTCGAAGGCTGGTCGAGCTATCGCACGCCGATCGCTGGTCTCTATCAAACCGGCGCCTGCACCCACCCCGGTGGTTCGGTGTCCGGGCTTCCGGGCCGCAACTGCGCAACGGTCCTGCTGGCCGACCTCGGCTCCAGCCTGGAGGCCGCCATCGGATTTCGGGCGGGCGTTCGCTAGGGCAGGGGTTGCTGATTGAGGGTCGCGTTGAGGCGGACCGGGATCGGATGCCCGAGCGATTGGGCCGCGTGGCAACCTCGCTCGGCGTGAATCACCAGTTTGCGGACATTCGCCGGGGCGGCAGGACTGACGACCGAGAGATCGATCACGACCTCCTCGAAGTAGGCGGGCGCATCGTCGACGTCATATTTCTCGGTGTTCTTGAAGGTCGCCCGGACATCCGCCGACGCGTCTTGGATCGGCACGTCGTAGATTGGCGCGAACCGCGCCAGCTGGGTCAGCAGTCAAAACGCGGTCCCCATCATCAAGTACTGGAGCGGCGACGGGCCTTTCTCGGTGCCACCGCGTGCCAGCGGCTCGTCGGACTCGACCACGAACTTGCCCATCCGGCCTTCGAGATGGACGTCGTCCAGGATGCGGGCGACCGCTCGCGTAGTCGTGCGGCGCTGGTCCGCTGGCTTGGCGCTCATCTCCCGGCGAAGGCGAAGGATCTCGTCCATCTGCTTGCGGAGGTTCACACGACTCGGCGGCGTTTCGGAATCAGTCATTTGGGTTTCATTATCAAGGCTGGATTTGATTTCGGATAGGAGACTACTGCATTGAGCGCACTCGAGACCACGAACAACGTGCAGGTTGCCGCGCACCACTGGCGGCCGCGCTTCGTCGCCAACGGAATCGATGTCAATGACTTCGACGAGACCGTGACGAACACGAGCGACTGGCGGGATTGGGGCCCGAACTGGAAGGCCGTCGGCGACGTGCACGAAGGCCTGGGCCGGGAAGCCGAGCGGCGGAGCCGGACGCTGTCGGCCACCCAGGCCTACCAGCGAGCGGCCTGGTGCTACCACCTTGGAAAGTTCCTGTGGTTCGAAGACCCGCGGCTCCATGCGGAGCTGCGAGACCGGTCCGTCTCCATCTATCGGCGGGCGCTCCCGAATTTGGACCCGCCGGCCATCCGGCTCGAGATCCCCTTCGAAGGGCATATCATCCCGGCCAATTTCCGGCGACCGAGCGCGAAGGAACCGCCGCTCGTCCTGCTCGTCCCCGGCCTCGACTCCTCGAAGGAGGAGCTTTATGCCATCGAGGAAGAGTTCCTGCGCCGAGGCATGTCGACGCTCACCATGGATGGGCCAGGCCAATCGGAAAACTCTGTCGACTTTGCGATCCGGCCAAACTGGGAGACGGTCATCACCCCCGTGCTCGACCATCTGCCGCAATTCGAGCTTGGGGTCGACCTCGGCCGCGTCGGACTGATGGGGATCAGCATGGGAGCCATTTACGGACCGCGCGCCGCGGCTCACGAGAAACGCCTTCGCGCGGTCGTCGGCCTGTCAGGGCCGTACAACCTGGGCGAGTGCTGGGATTCCCTCAATCCGCTGACCAGAGGTGGCTACATTTTTTATACGAAGTCAGCAAATGATGCGGAAGCTCGGCAGAAGGCCTACAGCTTGAACCTCGAGGACGTGCTCGACCGGGTGACCCAGCCGCTGCTGGTCATCCATGGTGGTCGTGACCGGCTATTTCCTCCCGCCCACGCAGAGCGAATCGCTCGCGAGGCCCGCAATGCCACGCTCCTCATCTACCCCGACGGAAATCACGTATGCAACAACATTGCCTATAAATACCGGCCCGTGATGGCGGACTGGCTCAGCGAACAACTCACTGCCGATTAGGCGTCGAGCGGACTCATCCTGATCGAGCTCCCATCATAAGAGGGTCGGTGGCGCCTCAGGGGAGCGGGCGCGGTCGCACAGCCCAAGGCCGCGAGACGACGACGAGAGGAAGGCATCGTGGCTGGCGTTCATCTGGCGCCGCGCTCCATGCAGCGCCGGCTGTAGCATCGCGCAAGCACGCCTCTGGAAAAACGATCGTGATGCTGTTTGCTGGTACGGGCGAGCGGGAGGTCGCGGCACTTGTAAATCGAATTCAAGTTGAAGGGCACGCACACCCGGATATCACTCCGTTTTGGGAGTCCGCACCGGAAATACTGCAGTGGGGAGTGGGGAAAGAGGTAAAGAAAAGAACCAGTTCGGGATGAGTTCCGTTGAACTCGATGCGAAGTTTAGTTAAAGTCCGACGCCCCGCGAGTGGCTATGGCACTGAAGATGCCGCGAACTCTTGCAATCGAGAACTCGTCTGTGTCGGCAAAAAAGTTCATCTGCGATGCCACGACGCGAACAATCTTCGGAGCCTGAATCGGCGTCCTGACCTCGTGGCGTCGGTAGGACGGTGCCAACTCTCGTAGCCCAGACAAAAGGCGGGGCTTTCATCGGCTCCTGCCTGGTGACGCGGATTCCGTCCAATCCTTATGTTCATCCCACCTCGCCCAACGACCGAGCCTGCCCCTCGACAGTGATCCAGGTTGGTGAGACGGGGGTTTGGCGTTGGCTCGACATCCCGGTCGCTGTTGATTTCATCAGGTTGGTGGCCACTGTGGTCACAGCCTCGTGACGGTCGTGTACAGGACGCGCTATTTCGCAATGCCTCAGTAATCGGCTCGTCGCGCTTGAGGACGCCGTAATGAACCCTTTGCTTCGGGCGGCCCGACGACACTCGTTTGCGGTCGCCTCGGCGGCGGCGGCGCTGATCGCCGTCGGGGCGGTGCTCTGGATCGGCCTCCAGTGGGGCGGCCTCCACGTGGCCAAACTCGCGGACGACAGCATCTCCATCCTGGTTCCGGTCGCGGCCGCAACGCTTTGCTGGAGGACGGCCGCGCGCCGGCAAGGCCGGCGGCGAATGGGATGGGTGTTGCTCGGGGCCTCCAACTTCTCGTGGGGCATGGGCAGCGTCATCTGGTGGTGGTACGAGATCATCCTCCGGCAGGACGTACCGTTTCCGTCCTCCGCCGACGCCGGGTTCCTACTCGACGTGCCGTTCGCCATCGCCGGCGTGGTCCTGATCTCCTCGCTTTCGGTTGCCAGCCTGTCGCAATTGCGCACCCTTTTGGATGGAACGATCACTGCGTGTGCGCTCCTCTTCGTCAGCTGGGCCACCGCGTTAGGGACGGCCTATAGCGGGGCCGCCGGCAGTGTGCCCGCGAAGGTGATCGGGCTAGCCTATCCGCTGGCCGACGTCGTCACCGGCTCCATCGTGCTTTTCTTCCTCCCCCGGGCCCAGGCGCGCTCTCGAGTACCGTTGGCGCTGCTCGGGCTGGGCATTCTGGCGAACACCGTCTCCGACAGCGCCTTCACCTATCTCCAGCTGAGCGCCAGCTACAGCTCCACACGCCTGGTCGACGCCGGCTGGATCATCGGATTCCTTTTGATCGGGCTGGCCGCCCTCCGCGAGAGTGGCATCCAAAGCCACGAGTCGACCGCCGGCGCGTCGTCCGGCCGAATGGAGGTCATCCTGCCCTACGCCGTGGTTGGGGCGACCATCGTATTCGCCGCCGTCCGCCTGATTCGCACCGGCTCGCTTGATCCGTTCTTGATCTGGACGGGCATGCTGGTGCTGGTCCTGATCCTGGCGCGGCAGTTCTTGACCCTGATGGAAAACATCTCCCTGACTCGCACCCTGGAGGCCAGAGTTGAGGAGCGCACGGCGGCGTTCAAGGACAGCGAGCAGCGCTTCCGATCGCTGGTGCAGAACTCCGCCGACGCGATCATCATCGCGGGCGCGGACCGGCGGCTCCAGTACCAGAGTCCGGCGGTGCAGCACATGTTCGCCTACCCGCCCGAAGCTCTGGCCGGCTCAAGCATTGGCGATCTCCTCCATCCGGATGATCGGGGGCAACTGCTGGCCCTCCTCGACAAGATGGAGAAGCAGCCAGGCGCTACCGCCCAGGTCGAAGCGCGATGGCGCCATCAGGACGGCAGCTGGCGCTCCTGCGAGATGACGATTACCAACCTTCTCCAGGAGCCCGCAGTCCGCGGGCTGGTCATCAACAGCCGCGATGTCACCGACCGCAAAGCGCTCGAGGAGCAGCTTGCCCATCAGGCGTTTCATGACTCGCTCACCGGGATCGCCAACCGGGCCCTGTTCAAAGACCGCCTGCGGCAGACCGTCGCCCGGGCCGGCCGTCGTAAGGAGAAACCTGCCCTCCTCTTCTTCGACCTTGACGGCTTCAAGACGGTCAACGACAGCCTGGGCCACGGGATCGGGGACGAACTCCTTGCCGCGGTGGCCACCCGTCTAGGGCCGTACGTGCGCGGCGGCGACACCATGGCACGGCTGGGTGGCGACGAGTTCGCCATCCTCCTTGAAGATACCGAGGAGGCCGCGACTGCGGCGGTTGGGGTGGCGGAGCGTATCATCGACGCCCTCCAGGCGCCCTTCCTGCTCAAGAACAAGGAGGTCTTCACGTCGGCCAGCATTGGGATCGCGCTCCTGACCGGGCCCGAGGATGCCGACGCGCTCCTCCGGAACGCCGACATCGCTATGTACATGGCGAAGGCCGCGGGGAAGGCTCGTTACCAGCTCTTCAATCCCTCCATGCACGATGCCGTCGTCACCCAGCTCCAGCTGGAGGGGGAGCTGCAGCGGGCGCTCGACCGGAAGGAGTTCTTCCTGGTCTATCAGCCGCTCATATCGCTCAACACTGGGCGCGCGGTCGGGGTGGAGGCGCTCCTGCGCTGGCGGCACCCGCACCGGAACGTGGTCCCCCCGACGACGTTCATCCCGCTGGCAGAAAAGACCGGGGCGATCGTCCCGATCGGCCGCTGGGTCTTGCGGGAAGCGTGCCAGCAAGTCCGCATCTGGCAGCAGGGCAACCCGGACTTGGGCCTGAGCGTGAACCTCTCGGGCCGGCAGCTCCGAGACCAGAAGCTGACGGACGTCGTGCGCCAGGCACTCGCGGATTCTGGAATGGCACCCGGCACGCTGACCCTGGAGATTACGGAGAGCGTGCTGATGGACGACGTCGAGTCGACGCTCGAGGTTCTCCGTGGTCTGCGGGCGCTGGGCATCCACCTGGCGATCGATGACTTCGGTACCGGCTACTCGTCGCTGAGTTACCTCCGCCAGTTCCCAGTCGACAGCCTCAAGATCGACCGCTCCTTCGTGAGCGCGCTCGACAGCGCCGAGGGCGAGCCCCTGGTCGCCACCATCATGCGCATGGGGCAGACGCTTCACCTGGAGGTGGTGGCGGAAGGCATCGAGCGGATAGGGCAGCTCGACGAGCTCAAGAAACTCCACTGCGACGTCGGCCAGGGCTTCCATTTCAGTAAGCCGCTCCCCGACGACGAGATGACTGCTTTCCTCGCCAACGAGCCTGGCCTCGCTGCCTAACCTCGCTGCGACGATCGTCTGCGCGGACATAGAGGAGCGGGCGCGTCAAAATGCAGCGGGACCGGAAGCTGGACGTCGCACCGGTCGCGGAGTGCCACGCCGCCGTGGCTAACGTTCTGAGCCGTGGAGGGTCGGCCTACATGGAATCGAGGCCGTCCGGGCCCCTATAGCACGAGCAGCAGCTCGCGGCATTTCCTGGCTGGAGGCTACGGCACTTCCAGAGATCCTTATGAAACCGACACGAGTGCCACCCGGTGCTCGTCACCTGAGCGACCGCCCGGGTTGGGCGCGCTGTAGTCGACCTACTAATGGAAGCGGGTGTTCCCGTCCACGCCTTCATGCATTGCTCCGAGGCGGCGGCGAAGTCTGCCCTGCTTAAAACGCGGTTTGGGTGTGATCGTCACCCTGTGCGGTGGACGAGTCACTGACCGCACCATGACTGGCATGGACG
>WNFA01001492.1_pt1 | contig 19056 bp, 18 predicted proteins | sample 5400481 | NCBI WGS metagenome assembly WNFA01 (sample SAMN13153340, study PRJNA577476) | soil metagenome | isolation source: 120 cm saprolite under Douglas fir tree site 2 hole 1 replicate 2 | place: USA:California | collected 2015-04-18
GCCATGGCTCTAATCTAGTAAATCAGGTGTTTCGTACGAGTCTCGCGAAACCGCTCCAGGTCACCATTCCACGAATTCCAGATTTCCCGCGCCTGCCGGCCCGCCTCGAGCGCCATGCGGAGCTCCGGCCCCGCCGCCAGCCGATCGAAGCTCTGCGCGCGAAACTGGAACTCGTCGGGATGCGCCGCCCGAATCGCAACGAGCAGGGCGACCGCGAGTTTCGTGGGGTCGTAGACCTGACGATCGCGGACGTGCAGCTCGATCCCCTTCAATGCCTCGCCGGCGTACTTGCCGTCGGTCGGCGCGATTGGAGTGAAGACCGTCGCTCGCACCTCCACTCCGTGCAGCGTCGCGCTGTCGAGACGCGCGATCACACGGTCCGGATCGAGCCACGGCGCACCCAGCACGCGAAACGCCGTCGCCGTACCCCGACCAACCGACACATTCGTCCCTTCGAACAAACAGGTACCGGGATAGAGTAAGGCGCTCTCGATGTCGGGCATGTTGGGCGACGGCTTCACCCACGGGAGACCCGTCTGGTCGTAGAACAGCGTGCGACTCCACCCCAGCGCGGGCACGACCACGAGATCGGTGCGGATCGCCAAAGCATCGTTCGCCAAGCGCGCCAGCTCGCCGAGTGTCATGCCATAACGCATCGCGACGGGCATGAAACCGGAGAAGAGGGAATCGGGATCGCCCGCGCGCGCGCGCACGTTGCCCTGCACCGCGGTCCCGCCGACGGGATCGGGGCGATCGAGGACGATCACCCGTTTTCCCGCACGCGTTGCATCGCGCATCAACTGCACGGTGGTCGCGATGTAGGTGTAGTAGCGCGCGCCAATGTCCTGCAGGTCGATCAGGAGCACGTCGACCGACTCGACCGCGGCGCGCGCGGCGGTACGCGATCCGCCATAGAGACTGTAGATTGGGAGACCCGTGGCGGAGTCCCTGCCGTCCGGAAGCCCCGAGCGATCTTCGGTGCCGCGAAAGCCGTGCTCGGGACTGAATAAGACCGTGAGCCGTGCGCCGGGAGCGGTGCGCAGGAGATCCACATCACGGCGACCAAGGTGATCGACGCCGGTGTTGTTCGTCAGCAGACCGAGTCGCTTGCCGGCGATCAGGTGTGCCGAATCCGAGAGCAGGACTTCGATGCCGGGCCGAACCTGGGCCGCGATGGGTGATGGGACGCGTGTTCCGCTGGAACAGCCAATCCCCAACCAGATCCAAACGAGACGATGCGCGCGCATAGACTCCTGATCGTTACGATGCTGGCCGCATGTGGCGGACCACGGGCTGTAGGACCGACGCCGCAGCCGGCCGTCGACGCCGTCCTCAGCAAATTGACCCAGCGCCAGAAGGTCGCGCAGCTCGTGGTGCCGTGGCTGGGCGGAAACTACATGGCGCTGGACGATTCCGCCTTCCAGATCGCGACACGCTGGGTCGATTCGCTCGAGGTCGGCGGCATCATCATCTCCGTCGGCTCGCCCTACGACATCGCCGCCAAGCTCAACTCGCTGCAGCGCCGTTCCAAACTGCCGCTCCTCGTTTCCGCGGATCTCGAGTGGGGCGCCGCGATGCGCGTGGTTGGCGCCACCGCGTTTCCCTACATCATGGCCGCCGGCGCGACCGGCGCCGAGCGCGACGCGTACACGATCGGCCGGGTCGCCGCGCGCGAGGGACGTGCCGTCGGCATCCACGTGAATTTCGCGCCCGACGCGGACGTCAACAACAACCCGCTCAATCCCATCATCAACACCCGCTCGTTCGGCGAGGACCCGCGCGCCGTGGCGCGGCTGGTGCGCGGCTACGTGCGCGGCCTGCAGGACAACGGCATGCTCGCCACGCTGAAACACTTCCCGGGCCACGGCGACACGGATGCGGACTCGCACATCGGTCTGCCCGCGATCCGGGTCGACTATGCCCGGCTCGATTCCGTCGAGCTCGTGCCGTTCCGCGCCGGCATCGACGCCGGTGCGCAGGTCGTCATGAGCGCCCACATCGCTTTCCCCGCACTCACGGGCGAGACGCCGGCGACGCTGTCCGCGGCGATGCTGACCGGTGTGCTGCGCGATTCGCTCAAGTTCAAAGGGCTGGTCGTGACCGACGCGCTCCAAATGGGCGCCATCGTCGCCAAGTACGGGGCCGGCGAGGCGGCAGTACGGGCGTTCGAGGCGGGGTCGGATCTGTTGCTCATGCCGGCCGATCCCGATTCGGCGATCGGGTCGATGCTGGTGGCGTTGCAAACGCGTCGCCTCTCGGCCGCTCGACTCGATTCGTCCGTAAGCCGCGTGCTCGCGATCAAGCGGCAGCTGGGCCTCTTCGAGCGGCGGACGGTGCCGCTCGATTCGATCGCGCGCATCGTCGGCTCGAAGTCATTCCAGGATGCCGCGGACGACATCGCGCAACGCTCCCTGACCCTCGTGCGGGACACCAGCGGTATCGTGGCGCGCCTGCGCGGCGCGCGCAGCCGGATGGCCATCATCGCGTACGGCGACGAGCTGAACAGCTACGTCGGGCAGCGGATGCTCGAGCTGCTGCGCGCCGGTGGTGACACGGTGGGCTTTTTCCGGCTCTGGCCCATGTCGGGGACGGCCTCCTACGATTCGGCGCGCGTCGTGATCGGTCGCGCGCCGACCATCATTTTCGCCATGAACGTGCGGCCGATCGCCGCGAAGGGCAGCATCGCATTGCCCGATTCGCTCGCGCGACTGATTACCGTGACGGACTCGGTGAAACCGACGGTGCTCGTGTCGCTCGGCAGCCCCTATCTGTTGAATCAGACGCCGACGGTGAAGTCGTATCTGATCGCCTGGAGCGGCGTGCGCACCGCGGAGAAGGCCGCCGCGCGCGCGCTGCTCGGCTGGTCGCCCGTCCGCGGCAAGCTGCCGATTCGGATTCCCCCCGCGTACCCCATCGGCTACGGGCTCACGGTGTCCGACTCGACGCTGCCGCCGGTGAGACCGCCGGCGCACGTCATCATGCCGTGATGCGTCGGCTGCTTTGGCTCAGCGGCGCGCTGCTGCCGTTGGGTTGCACACATCCGCAGCCGGTGCCACCGATCACGACCCAGCCGGCATACGGTCGGTTCGAGCCCGTCATCGCGTATTTGCAATCACAGGTGGATACGGCATTTCCGGGCGCCACGATCGCCGTCGGCGCGAACGATAGCCTGGTGCTGCTTGCGGCGGTGGGCCACTACGGCGCCGATGACAAACGGCCAGTGACGCCCGCGACGATCTACGACTTGGCGTCGCTGACGAAAGTCATTGGACTCACGACCGCGACGATGATGTTGGTGGACTCCGGCAAGCTCGACCTCGACGCCCCGGTGCAACGCTACGTTCCGGCGTTCCAGGGGCCTGGGAAGGAGCGCGTGACGATTCGCAATCTGCTCACACATTCCTCCGGCCTGCCCGCCTGGCGTCCGTTGTACCGCGAGGCGACGAACAGGGAGACGGCGCTCGCGCTCGTTGACACCACGCCTCTGCTGCGTCAACCGGGCGACACCTTCGTCTATTCCGATCTCGGGGCCATGGCACTGACGCAGGTCGTGGAAACGATCACGGGCCGGCGGCTGGATGGTTTTCTGGAGGCTCGGCTCTTCGCGCCCCTCGGTATGCCGTCGACGCGGTTCTTGCCCCCGCAGAGCTGGCGCGACCGCATCGCGCCGACGGAGAATGACTCGTCGTTTCGACACCGGATCCTGCGTGGAGAGGTGCACGACGAGAATGCCGCAGAGCTGGGCGGTGTGTCGGGCCACGCAGGGTTGTTCAGCAACGCCCCGGACCTAGCCAGGTTTGCAACATGGTTGCTGCGGCTACGGACGATCGATTCGCTGCACGCGCGTGAGTTCACGCACCGGCAAGGGATCCCCGCCGGCTCTTCCCGCGCCCTCGGCTGGGACACCCCCTCCGAAAACTCGAGCGCCGGAACGAAAATGGGGCCGAACGCATTCGGACATACCGGCTTCACCGGCACGTCCATCTGGTTCGACCCCGATCGCAACCTCTTCATTATTCTGCTGACGAACCGCGTGAACCCCACACGCGCCAACACGAAGATCCTTCAGGTGCGCCGGCGGGTGGCCGACCTCGTCAACGACGCGCTCACTCCACCACAGTAGCCCAGCCGCGCCGCGACAAGTCACGGTAGATCACGAAGCCGCCCAACGCTGCGAACGCAAGCAGCACCAGTCCCGGCAATGTTTCGTGAAGCAGCAGCTTGCCGACGCCGAAGAGCACGCCGTACACCAACACTAACCCGGCAATCCAGTCGAGCAGATTGGACAACCCGCCGCCCGCCACCTTCACATCGGGTGCAAGCGCGGCGATTGCCGCCCAGCCGGCGCGCGACGGACGGGTGCGCCGGTAGAACGCGACAAGTTTTTCCTGCGGCTCCGGTTTGGTGAGGAAGGTGACGGCCAGCCACACGACTGTGGTGACCGCGACGGTGATGAGCATGATATGCGCGAAGTCGATCGGCTTGTCGTTGTCCAAACCGAATGCAAGCTGCAGGAAGAGCGAGACCACAAAGGCGGACACCATCGCCGACACCTCGCTCCACGCATTGATGCGCCACCAGTACCAGCGCAGGAGCAGCACGCCACCCGTTCCCGCGCCCGTCACGATCAGCAGCTTCCACGCCCCGGTGATGGATTCCAGTTTGAGCGTCACGAGCGCGGAAATGATCGTCAACACCACGGTCGCCACCTTGGATGCCAGCACATAATGCGCGTCGGTCCGATCACGCTTCCAAAACCGCCGGTAGAAGTCGTTCACGAGATAGCTCGCGCCCCAGTTCAGCTGAGTCGCGATCGTCGACATGTATGCAGCCGCGAACGCGGCGACCATCAGACCGCGCAACGCCGCCGGCAAGTGATCGATCATCACGCGGATGTAGCCGGTCTCGGGATCCTGCAGCCCCGGATAGAGAATGAGCGAGGCGAGCGCGACCAGAATCCACGGCCACGGCCGGATCGCATAGTGCGCGATGTTGAACCAGAGCGTGGCGAGCAACGAGTGCCGCTCGTCCTTGGCCGAGAACATCCGCTGGGCGATGTAGCCGCCTCCACCGGGCTCGGCGCCGGGGTACCAAGTCGCCCACCAGTTGACGCCGATGTAGACAAAGAACGCGATCATCGGCATCCATGCCGAGCCCACGGCGGGAACAATGTTCAACGCATCGCCGCGACCCGCATCCGCCAACCTCGTCTTCATCGCCTCGATGCCGCCCACAGCGTTGACCGCGAACACGGCGAGGATGATGACCATCGACATCTTGATGACGAACTGCAACACATCGGTGACGAGAACACCCCACAGACCGGAGAGCGTCGAAATCGCCGAGGTGAGAGCGATCATCCCGAGCACGATGACGATTGCCTCGACCTTGCCGATGCCGAAGATGAGCCGGAGGATCTTCACCATCGCCAGATTGACCCAGCCAAGGATGATGCAGTTGATCGGGATGCCGAGGTAGAGCGCGCGAAAGCCGCGGAGGAATGCGGCCGGTTTCCCGGCGTAGCGGATTTCGGCGAACTCGACGTCGGTCATCACCTGCGCCCGGCGCCACAGCCGCGCGTAGAAGAAGACTGTGAGCATCCCGCTTGCCAGGAAGCACCACCAGACCCAATTCCCCGCGATACCGTTCTTCGCCACAAGACCGGTGACCGCGAGCGGCGTGTCGGCGGCGAAGGTCGTCGCGACCATCGACGTGCCCGCGAGCCACCAGGGGACGTTGCGGCCGGAGAGGAAGAACTCCGTCGTGCTCTTGCCGGCGCGGGCTTTGTAGTAGAACCCGATCCCGACGTTGAATGCGAAGTACAGCCCGATGATGAGCCAGTCGATGATTGTCAGTCGCATGGGCCTCCAATTGGGTGCGCGATGGGGAGTTAGGCAAGCGTCCCGAACCGGTTGACAGGCTTGCCGCGACTGCCTAAGTTGCTGCCAGACTGGAGGATATGAATGGGCACTACACAACGCTCGGTTACCCTCACGCTCACCGAACGGGCGGGCGAAGAGGTCAAGAAGTTCCTGGCCGAGGAGAAGGTCTCGCAGGAGTCGGCCGGCCTGCGGGTGGCGGTGCTGCCGGGCGGCTGCTCCGGATTCCGCTACAGCCTCAACATCGAAGAACAGCCGGCGGCGGATGACGTGGTGATTGAAAGCGCCGGCGTGCGGCTGTTTGTCGACGAATTCAGCTCGCAGTATCTGAACGGCACGGTGATCGATTACAAGAGCAACTTCCAGGAATCCGGCTTTGCGTTCGAGAATCCGAACGCCTCCGGCGGCTGCGGCTGCGGATCGTCGTTCACGGTCTGAACGTTGATCCTTCCTGATTCCGTAAGCAGGGCCCGCGCAGATCGCGGGCCCTTTCTTTTCTAGGGATGCGCAGTCTCGACGTCGCGGTCATCATTGTCTATTTCGCCGCGGTCATCGTGTTCGGGCTGCTGCTCGCGGGACGCCAGCGCGATGCGTCCGACTATTTCCTCGGTCATCGCGGGCTCCCGTGGTGGGCGCTGATGTTCTCGGTCGTCGCCACCGAGACGTCCGCCTTGACCGTGATATCGGTGCCCGGACTCGCTGCTCGCGGCGATCTCACGTTTCTGCAAATCGCATTCGGATATCTGGTGGGCCGGATTGGCGTCGCGGCGCTGCTCCTGCCGGGATACTTCCAAGGCACCCAGGACACCGCGTATCAGCGACTGGAGCATCGCTTCGGTCCGGTGGCGCGGCGCACTGCGTCGGGCGTGTTCCTGTTCACGCGAGCGCTCGCCGATTGCGTCCGGATCTTTGCGACCGCGATTCCGCTCGCCATCATCACCCACTGGAGCCTTCCCGTCGGGATCGTGGCCATCGGGTTCGTAACGCTCGTGTATACGTGGGTGGGTGGACTGCGAGCGGTGGTATGGGTGGACGTGATCCAGCTGGGGGTCTACCTCCTGGGCGGCATCGCGACCTTGATCGTTGCCACGCACCTGGCCGGTGGGATCGATGCCTTCGGCCGCGCGTTGGATGCCGGCAAGCTCAAAGCCTTCGACTTCTCATTTTCATTTACCAAGACCTATACGTTCTGGGGTGGCGTTATCGGCGGGGCGCTGTTATCCGCCGCATCCCATGGGACCGACCACCTCATCGTGCAACGCTTGCTCGCGGCGCGAAATCTCAAGGACGCGCAACGCGCCCTCATCGGATCGGGCGTCTTCATCATCGCGCAGTTCGCGCTGTTCCTCCTGGTGGGAACGAGCCTCTGGCTCGCGGGAGCGGATCAACCAGGCATGCGCGGCGATGCGATCTACCCCACGTTCATCGTGACGCATCTCCCCACCGGCATCGCCGGCCTCGCGGTTGGCGGCATTCTCGCCGCGGCCATGAGCAGTCATGCGTCGGCCGTGAACTCGCTCGCGTCCGCCTCGACGCATGACTTCTACGCGCCGCTGACGGGACGTCAGGATCCCGCGCAGCTGCTGCGCGTCGGACGCTGGCTCACGCTCGTCTGGACCGTCATCCTCGTCGCCGGCGCGATCGCGTTCCGCGATCAGAACACCCCCGTCGTGCAGTTGGCACTCAGCATCGCTTCGCTCACCTACGGATCCCTGCTCGGGACGTACATCCTCGGTGGCGCCTGGCCGCGGGCGCGACAGGTCGACGTCATCATCGCACTCATCGTGAGCATCGTCGTGATGGCCCCGGTGGTGCTTGGCGCGGTAATCCCACACTTCCCACTGCACTGGCTCCCCGGTCTCGCATGGCCGTGGTACGTGCCGCTGGGTACTGCCGTCACGGTGCTCGTGGGGATCATCTCGTCATTTGTCGTACGGTCGGACCGTCTGACGGTCGGACAGCAGGCGATTTAGGAATGACAGCACAGTCAGACAGTCCGACCGTCCGACCGTCCGACGTCTTACTCGGAGTGGACAGCGGCGGCTCCCATACCGCCGTCGCTGTTGGCGATGGCCAAGGTCGAGTCCTAGGCCGCGCCGAGGGTCCTGGCTCCGCGATGCGCCCCGGCGGAGCCGAGCGCTCGGCGGCGGTCATCCTCGACGTCGCACGGCGGGCGGCAACGCAGGCCAACGTCACGCTGCCGGCCACCATCGCGCTCGTCGGAGCGGCCGGAGCCGGTCGCTCCCCGGAGCAAGAAGCGCTCGCGGACGCGATTAAGGCGGCGGGCGTTGCCGACCGGGTCGACGTGCGCGGCGATACCGAGATCGCGTTGGCGGCAGCGTTCGGGGACGGGCCCGGAATCCTGATCAATGCCGGCACGGGCTCGATCGCCCATGCCCGCGGCGCGGACGGCCAGTTGCATCGCGCCGGCGGTCACGGCTGGCAGCTCGGCGACGAGGGCGGCGGCTATTGGCTGGGGCGCCGGGCGCTCGCGGCCGCGTCGCGCGCGCATGACGGCCTCGAGGAGTCGTCCACGCTTTTGGGGCGATTGCTCGTGGCGCTGGGTCTGGAGACGTTCGATGACCTGATCCGGTGGACTGCCACGGCGACGCCGTCACAAGTCGCGGCGCTCGCGCCGCATGTCCTCAACGCCGCGCGCGAAGGCGAGACGGTTGCCCAGCAGATCGTCGAAGAGGCGGCGGCGGAGCTCTCCCAGCTCGTGCGGGTGCTCATGCGTCATTTTCCGGAGGGCAAGGGGATCAAGATGGCCACCGCCGGCGGGCTCCTCCGGCCGGGCTCTCCGTTGCTGATCGCGTTGCGCGCGAACCTCGCGACAGACCTACCGCGCGCACGCATCTCGGAAGGCGGCGGTCAGGTCGATGCGCCGGCGGGTGCGCTGCGCCTCGCGGCGCGACTGCTCTAGATCACGACGGGCCGACCTCGCCTTCGCGGCGCACGCGACTATGCCGCACACTGTAGAGGAAGTAAATCGCGATGCCGATCGCCATCCATAGACCAAACCGCAGCCAAGTGAGTAGGGGAAGATTGTACATCAGGTAGAAGCAGAAGGCGGCCGACACGATCGGCAGCACCGGAACCCAGGGCGTCCTGAACGGGCGCGGACGGTCCGGGTCACGGCGACGCAACACGATAATGCCCACGGCCACAATGACGAAGGCGAACAGGGTGCCGATGTTCGTCAGCTCGAGCACCCAGCCGATTGGCGCGAACGCCGCCGAAACAGCCACGAAGATCCCCGTGATGATGGTCGTGATGTGAGGCGTCTTGTACTTCGGGTGGACCTTAGCCGCCCATGGCGGCAAGAGGCCGTCCCGCGCCATCGACATGAAGATGCGCGCCTGCCCGAGTTGGAACACCAACAGCACTGACGTCATCGCCGCCACAGCACCGAGGGCCAGGATGCCGGCCGCCCAGTCGGCGTGGATGTACTGCAGCGCCACGGCGAGGGGATCCGGGACATTGAGCTTGTCCCAGGGGATGATGCCGGTGAGCACCAGGGCAATCGCGATGTACAGCGTGGTACAGATAATGAGCGACCAGATGATCCCCCGCGGAATGTCGCGCTGTGGATTGCGCGCTTCCTCGGAGGCCGTACTGACGGCGTCGAAGCCGATGTACGAGAAGAAGATGATCGCGGCGCCAACGCTAATGCCCTTGATGCCGTTCGGCGCGAACGCAGGCGTCGTCCACTGCTCGGGCTTCACGTAGTTCAAGCCGACGATCAGGAACAGCCCGATGATGGCCACCTTGATCACGACCATCATGGTGTTCACCCAGGCCGACTCCTTCGTGCCGATCACCAGCAACACCGTGATGATGCCGACGATCACGAGGGCGGGAAGGTTGAATACGATCGGGATCGGTCCCAGGTGGGGCGCGGCGGCAACGAGGTCGGGATTGTGCAGCGCTGTGCGTAGATCGGTCACGAGCCAGCGCGGCATCTCGACGCCGAGACCCCGCAGCAGCGAATCGAAGTAGCCCGCCCAGCCGATCGCGACAGCGATGTTGCCCACCGCGTACTCCAGAATCAGATCCCAACCGATGATCCACGCAAGCAACTCACCCAGCGTGGCGTACGCGTAGGTGTACGCACTTCCGGAGATCGGGATCATCGCGGCGAATTCGGAATAGGTGATCGCGGCGAAGGCACTGGTCACGCCGGCCAGGAGGATCGAGATGACGATCGCGGCCCCCGCCCCCACGTGACCCGAATCGCCGCTGATCGCGGTGCCGATCGCCGCGAAGATACCGGCGCCGATGATGGCACCGATGCCGAGCGCGGTGAGCTGCACCGGGCCGAGGGAGCGGCGCAGGCCGCCACCCACGGCTCCGTCAGCGATGCACTGGTCTACGGTTTTCCGCGCAAACAGCTGGCTCTTGAGCACGGGATTCCCTGTCTCGAGTTGTGTGCTGACAGCTGCTACGGGTAGACGACCAGGCTCGCGACGTACTCGACGTGCCGCCCGTCACGGGTCGTGGCCGGGTTGAACAGATAGCCCATCATCCGTTCGGTGAACTCGCGCCGATACCCCGAATCCTTGATGGGAGGCGTCACCTCGATCCTGGTGACTCGCCCGTCCGCCGTGACCCAGAAGCGGACCTCGTGGCGACCTCGTGCTTCGCGCGGCGCACCGGGTGGCGCCATGATCGCCCAGCGCGGCGTGGCGGCGAAAATATCACTCGCATCGCCACCCGAGCCAGGGCCGGCGTCGGCGCCGGTCCCCGTTCCGGTACCCGTGCCGGTACCGCCGCCGCGGCCCGGGCCCTGCCCGGGTCCACCTGTCGTCCCGTCGCCGGTTCCGAGCGCTGCGGGGGGGGCGATGGCGACGCTCGGCGGAGGCAGCTCGATCTTCACCGGCTCGACGACGGGCGCGGCGGCGGTTGGCACCGTAACAGTCCGGGCCTGCGGCACCGCTTCAGCCTGCGACGCGGGGGGATTGGGGAGCGCGAGCCAGCTGACCGCGGGACGGCCGCCACCACCACCACCCCCCCGCGGGCCCGTCCCTCCACCACCTCCGCCCTCGAACAGCGCGGCGCCACGCCACAGCACGAGAATGACGATCGCCATATGCACTATGAAGGAGAGCGCGGCCGCAGGCCCGTCCCGCCGCTGGGGCAGCGGGAGCGCATAGCTGTCGAAGACTGGGCGTGAGGTGGGAGGCACGGTCTATAAATACACTAGAAAGAAAAACAGGGCACGGTTTCAAGCTCCGCGCCCCGCGATTCTCACACGCAGACGGCCTCAGTGCCCCGCGGCTGCGCCCTCGGCCGGCGTGAATCCGATCACCTGCACGCCTGCCCCACGCGCCACGTCCATCGCCTTGACGATGTCACCGTACTTCCGGTTCGGCGCCGCTTTGATGAAGAGCAGTTTGGCGGGCCGCTGATCGTAGAGCTCGTGGAACTTCGCGTCCAACTGCTCGAAGGCGACCGGCTGTCGGTTGATCGAGTACGAGCCGTCGGGAGCCAGCTCGAGCACGATTTGATCGCTCTGCTGCTGCTTCTGCTTCGGCTGATTCTTCTGTTCCGGCGGGACCTGGACGTCGAACTCCCGCCGCGACAGCGGCAGCGTGATCATGAAGATGATGAGGAGCACGAGCAGCACGTCGATCATCGGCGTGACGTTGATGTCCGCGCTCAGTCCGCTGCCGGAGCCGCCACTTCCCATGGCCATCGGTTAGTGCCTTTCCGGATGCGCGGAGCGTTCCTGCTCGGCGATGGCGCCGACCACACGTACGCCGGCTTTTCGCGCGATCTCGAGCGCCGTCTGCACGCGCCCGTATTCGATCCCCTCGTCGGCCCGGAGATACAGGATCTTGTCGACAGTCCGGTTGGCGTATAGGTTCGTCAGCTGCGCTGGCAAATCTGCGTCGCTGACCGAGCGCGGGCCGGTGTACTTCCCCGTTCTCGGATCGGTGATGTCCAGGTAGAACTTCCCATCCTTGTCGATCCCCAGGCGGACCTCGCCTTCGCCCTCTTCCTTCGAGTCGGGATTCTTGGCGCGCGGAATCGACGCCTGGAACCCGGCGGTGATCGCCGGTGTCACGATCATGAAGATGATCAGCAGCACCAACATCACGTCGATCATCGGCGTGACGTTGATGTTCGCCGCGACCGCGCCTTCTGTCTTCTTTCCGCCACCCATCGCCATGGTGCGTTATCCCTTGATGGGGCCGCTGGTCTGCGACGCCTTCTGAGTCTGGAACTCTTTGGTGAAGATCGACCGGCCGAACTCGCTGCCGACGCTCTTGATGAGGTAGTCGATCAGCTCTTTCGACGTGTACGTCATCTCCACCGTGAGGAAGTCGATCTTCGTGGCGAAGTAGTTGTAGAGCCACACCGCCGGAATCGCGACGAGCAGACCGAAGGCCGTCGTGATGAGCGCTTCGGCGACGCCGCCCGTGATCGCGGCGAGCGAGCCGGAGCCGCCCGACGCCGACATGCCTTGGAACGCGGTCACGATACCCATCGTCGTCCCGAGCAGGCCGACGAACGGCGCGGTCGCGCCCGTCGTCGCCAGAATGCCCAGGCCGCGCTTCAGCTCGGCGGTGATGATGAGCATCTGCCGTTCGACGGCACGCTCGGCGGAGTTGATGTCCGCGGCCGTGATGGTCGCGCGGTCGCGCAGCAGCGGCTTCACCTCGGCGAGCGCCTCACCCAGCACGCGCGCGACGTGGCTCTTCTTGTTCTTTTCCGCGAGCGCGATCGCGCCGTCCAGCTGTTCTTCCTGCAGGTAGCGCGAGAATTCAGGCGCGAACTTCCGCGTCTCCTTCTGCGATTTCCTGAGGTAGATCTGCTTGGAAATGCTGACCGCCCACGACCAGGCCGACATGATGAACATCACGACGACAATGCCTTTGGCGAACGGCCCCATCGATGACCATAGTTCAGCGTAACTCATTGTCTCTCCCCTATCTCTTGATCTTGAAGTCGATCGGCAGGTTCACCAGCACACGAACCGCCCGCCCATGCACGCGCGCGGGACGGAACAGCGCCCGCAAAACGTAATTCTTGGCCGGTTGGTCGAAGCCTGGATTGGGACTCTGAATGACCTTCACCGACGGCGGCTCGGCGCGGCCCGACGTATCGATGATCGCCTGCACCAGCACGCGTCCCTGTACGCCCGCCTGGCGCAGCAGGTCCGGATAGTTCAGCGCCGGCCCCGACAGCACCTCGGGCCGCTCCTCGACGACCGACTCCATGAACACCTGATCGGACGACGGTACGATGCCCGTGCCGATACCGCCCTCGACGCCCGTCCCCGTGTAGTCCTTGGGATCGAAATGCTGTTGCAGATTGATCGGCGGAATATTCGTCGGGATGTCGGTCGGGGCGACAACAGTTTGGAAGCCCTTCAACTGCGGTACATCCACGACGGGGGGCTGCTCTTCCGGCTTCTTCTGTTCTTCCTGATTCAGGAAGACCATCGCCGTGTCGATCGCCGTGTCGTCTTTCTTCTCACCCGCGGTCAGCGTGGCGACGACCGCAGCGAGAACGACCACACTGTGTCCGACGAGCGATACGAAGCCGAGGCCAAAGGCGCCCTTCTTGTTCGTCTTGCGACTGGACTCGATCAGATGGTCAAACACCGCCGTCTCCTCCGGGCTGGTGGACTGGTGCGCTTAGTAATAGTACCCGGCGCAATATACCCGCTAGTAGGGCAAAGATTACAAAACGATGACAGCCGGATGAGCCCACGGCCGGGCGCTTATCGCGCACGTTCGGGGCCGTTCCGAATGGCGAATTCGTACGGGATGCGTACCCGCATCCGGACCGCCGTTCCGCCGACCATGGCGGGCCGAAATAGCGTGGCCAGCAACGCCTGTCGCGCCGGCGCAATGAAACCGGGATTAGTCGCTGAGACGATCGAGATCGACTGCGCGAGCACGCGGCCCGTGGTGTCGACGACCGCCTCGAGCACGACCCTTCCCTGAACTCCAGCCTGGCGCAGCAGATCGGGATAAACGGGCAGCGGGCCTGTCAGGACCTCGGCATGCTCTTCAGCGAGCAGACCGTCCAAGCCGCCGGGCTGACCGGTACCCGGGTTGACCGGGCCGGAATAGGCCGGTGAGAACGCCGGCATTGTCACACCAGGTTTGGGTAGCAGGGGTGCCGGGATGAAACGAACGTCGACCGGTGGAATCGTCACAGGACCGGGAAGCCCTAACACGCCTCCCGACTCATCCGAGTGTTCAAGCGGCCGAAAAACAATCGGCACTTCGTGCGGTCGAAGCGGATTCGACCGTCCGGTGTTCGCGCTGCCGAGTAGCACTGCGGCGCCCAGGCCGACATGGAGGGTGATCGAAACGACGGAGCTGATGGCTCGCATGGATATCACTCCTTCGCGCTGAATTCGAACGGCACACGGACCTTCGCCGGCATAGGCTGCCAACAACTGCGCGTGATGATCCGCAGGTGGGCGATGACCGCCTGTCGCGCCGCACGGACCAATCGGCGGTGCGTCGCGCTCACGACCACGATGGAGCCTGGATCGACGAGCCCAAGCGGACCGACTGCGGCCTCGAGCACGACGCATCCCTCGACGTCTGCATGGAGCAGGTGTGCCGCGTCGCCGGCGCGGGTCCAGCGCAGAATGACCGGTGTGTCGTCAGCGAGTAACGCACTCTCAACACATCGATACGGTTCGGCGAACGGGAGTTCGTTTTCGGGAACCGACGTCACTTCGACCGGCTGATCGGCAAAGAGCACGTACTCGACCTGGGGCAGCGGAGTCGCGAGAATGCTTAGGGGGGGCATACGTCGACTCGCTGCGAGCTGCAGCGCCAGCGTCACGACCAGCGAGGGAATAACCGCGTGCACGACGAACCGCTCGAGCGGAGGGAGATTCTGAGTTCGCGCCAGGTCATCGTACATGGTCGGCTCTCAGGCTGTGGGTCCTGCCTGAGAGTACCGACGACCGGTGACCCGGTACTTGCACGTCAATTACGGAATGATGGCAACCGGATGTGGATCTACCCGCGCGGTAACTCCACCGTAAACGTCGTCCCCCGCCCCGGGCGGCTCTGCACATCGATCGTGCCGCCGTGCGCCTCGGCGATCCACTTGCTGATCGCGAGGCCGAGGCCGGTGCCGGCGCGCTCGCTCGTCCGGGTGCGCGCGGCGTCGGCGCGCCAGAAGCGGTCGAAGACGTGCGGCAAGTCGCCGGGTGCGATCCCGATACCGGTGTCCGCCACCGTGAACACGGCCCCCCCCCCCGGGCCGTCGTTGCTGGCGAGCTCCACCGAGACCTGCCCGCCGCGCGGGGTGTACTTCACCGCGTTCTCGATGAGGTTGAGCGCGAGCTGACGGATACGACTCCGGTCGACCGGGAGCACGAGCGGCTCGGGCGGGAGCCGGATTTCGATCCCCACACCGGCCTGCTCGGCGAGCAGCTCCCCGGTCTCTCCCGATTCGGCGATGATGTCGCGCAGATCCACCGATTCGCGGTGCAGATCGGCGCGGCCCTCATCGGCGCGCGCCAGGGTCAGCAACGACTCCAGCAGCTCCGTCATGCGGTTCACTTCCTGGAGCGTCTCTTCCAGGGCCGCGAGCGTCTCCGGCGGCATATCCGGGCGCGTGATGGCGCGTTCGACGCCCGCGCGCACGACGGTGAGCGGGGTCTTCAGCTCGTGGCTCGCGTCCGCGGTGAAACGCCGCAACGCCGCAAAGCTGCGTTCCAGGCGCGTCATCATCTGATTCAGCGTCTCGGCGAGCCGGCCGAGCTCGTCGCGCTCCATCGGAACGGCGAGGCGCCGGTGCAGGCTCCGGCCGTCCGTGATCTCCCGAACCTCCGTGATCATCCGGTCTACCGGTTCGAGAGCGCGGCCCGCGATCCAGCCGCCGACCAGAATCGCGGGCACCACGCCGACGAAGAACGCGATCCCGATCGTCAGCACGAGCTGCTCGAGACGCAGCTCCGCGGAGCGCGTATTGGCGCCCGCGAAGATGGCGCCGAACTGATCGCCCGCGTCGGGGACTGCGCGCACGATGTAATGCATTGTTGGTCCATTCGGCTCGATCCGAAAGCGACCCGGCAGGTGCGACGCTCCCGCCGTCGGCGGGCGAGTGATCGCATTCAGCTGCTCGAACTCGGCGAAGGTGAGCGCGCGCGCATCGGGGGACGCGAACAGCAGCCGCCCGTCGCGGCTCGTCACGAGCAGGAAGTCGGGCACGACCTCGAGCACCGCCGCAACCTCCGGCGTCAGCACCGGCCGCCCGGCGGTGTCCTTCTCCACCAGCACCCCGCGGGCGTGATAGCTCTCGGCCAGAATCCCCGCCGTCAGATCGGCTTCCGACTGGATGCGGCGATCGAGATCCTGATAGGTGGCGCTGCGGCGCCCGAAATAGAGGACAATCGCGAAGACGGCGATGCTGAGGATGAGCGCGGTGGCGTACCAGACGGTCATCCGCGCCCGAATACTCTGCACGATTACGCCCGCACCACGTATCCCACGCCGCGCACCGTGTGGATCAGCTTCGGCTCCTTCGCGTGATCGATTTTCTTGCGCAGCCGCGTGATGACGACGTCGACGATGTTGGTCCCGGGATCGAAGTGATAGTCCCAGGCGTATTCGGTGATCAGCGTGCGCGACATCACCCGCCCCTGATGCCGCATCAGGTACTCGAGCACCGCGTATTCCTTGGGCGTGAGCTCGATGCGTTTGCCGTCTCGCGTGACCTCACGGCTGCCGGTGTCGAGCAGGAGACCATTCACCTTCAGCGTCGGCGGTGCGATCGCCTTCGGCCGGCGCCCCAGCGCCTCTACGCGCGCCAGCAGCTCTTCGAACGCGAACGGCTTCGTGACGTAATCATCCGCGCCCATGCGCAGCGCCTGGACCTTGAAGTCCACCGAGTCCTGCGCCGTCAGCACGAGCACCGGCAAGCCCACACCGCGGTCGCGCAGCGTTCTCAGGACATCGATGCCGGATACTTTCGGCAGGCGCAGATCGAGGACCATGATGTCATAGTTCGCGCCCCGCCCGCTGGCGCGCCGCAGCCCCTCGTCACCGTCCCCCACGAGCTCGACGTGGTACCCCGCCTCGTCCAGACCGCGGCGGACATAGTCTCCCACCGTCTTGTCGTCCTCGACGACGAGGATTTTCATCCGATTGGAAGGAACACCTTGAAGTTCGTCCCCACGCCTATCTGTGATTCCACTTCGATGCGGCCGCGGTGCTCCTCGACGATGCCGTACGTGACCGACAGGCCGAGGCCCGTGCCCCGGCCCTGTGGTTTGGTCGTGAAGAACGGCTCGAAGATCTTGGGCAGGTCTTCCTGCCGGATCCCCGTACCGGTGTCGATGAACTCCGCCAGAATTTCGTCGCTCCGCTGCGGGTTGCGTCGCGTACGGACGGTGAGGACGCCGCGTGAGTTCATCGCGTCCATCGCGTTCAGCATCAGCGCCATAAAACACTGCACCAGGCGCTCGGCGTCCGCCGGGAACTGCGGCAGCCCTGCCTCGAGCTCCCGTTCGATCGTGAGCCACTTGAAACGCTCATGATGCTTGAGGAGGAACAGCGTCTGCTCGATGATCGCGTTGATGTCCGCGGGCGCCTTGTGACCGCTTTGCTTGTTCGGCCGCGAGAAGTCGAGCAACCCTTCGACGATGCGCCGACAGCGCTGCACTTCGGTATCGACGATGCGGAGATACTCCTCCTGCCCCTGGCGCTCCTGCTCCGGCAGGTCTGCGAGGCGCAGGCTCAGTGCTTCGCTGCAGGCGAGGATCGTCGCGAGCGGATTGTTGATCTCGTGCATCACCCCGGCGGCCAGCTGGCCGACGGCGGCGAGCTTCTCGCTCTGCGCCAGCCGCTGTTGGGCCTGACGCCAGGCGGTGACATCCTCGCCGATCGTGATGACATGCGAAATGTCCTCACCATCCATCCGCATCGGAATCTTCGTGATGCGGTAATGGCGCGCCTCACCGGTCGTCTGGGAATCCATCTCGACCGTCTGGATCTCGCCGGTCTGGAACACGCGGTCGAACTCGCGCTTGAGCAGCTCGCGCGGCTGGCGGTCCAGCACCTCGAACACCTCGCGGCCCAGCGCGTCCTCGCGGGATACACCTTGCGTCCCCGCCTCGCGCTTGCGATTCCAGGCGCGGATGCGATAGGCCCGATCGATCACGTACAAGCCGACCGGCATCGAGTCGATGATGCGGGCGGCGAAGTTCCGCTGCGTTTCGAGCTCCCGGGTGCGGAGGGCGACCTCGGAGGCGAGGTCCTGGGACAACTCGTTCGCCGCGAGCACGGGCGCGAGCATCTGGGCTACCACGACCAGCACGTCGTGCGCCATCCGCTCGTAGCGTCCCAGCGGAATGATGACCTCGAAGCAACCGAGGGCTTCGTCTTCGTGGACCAGGGGGAGGCGGAGCAGCGTGCCGCCGGCGACCGATTCGCGGTGCGGTCCCTCGGCTACCCAGCGGGCGACGGCGGGATCGTAGCCGGGAAGCTGCGCTTCATCTTCGGGACTGTTGATGGGGACAAAGCGTGAGCCGTCCGGCGAGCGCAGCCAGAGGCGACAGCGGCGCAACGCGAGTCCCCGGCGCAGCACGTCGACGACCCCTGCCAGCCCTTCTTCGGCAGGCCGGCCAGATGCCAGCACTTTAGCGACTTCGGCGAGGATCTCGAGACCGGGATGATCCGAGGTCAGCGTCGGCGCGACCATAAGGTCGCTAACCTAGGGATGCCGCTCCCGGCGCGCCAGCGGCGCCTCCCCACGGAACGCGAGCAGACCACGCATGACCGGCCTCCCGCCGCTGAGGAAGGCGGTAGGACCGATCACTATGGCGAAGTGCGGGGCGTTGCCGCTGCCCACGCTGAACGCCGGGAGCACCGAGACCCCCACCCATCGGGAGCCCAGCGACATCGGCGAGCCGGCGGCAGTGTAGCCGCTGAGCTCGAAGGTCAGGTCGAACCCAATCCCGGTGCCGTGCTCATCGGCTCCGAACTGCGCGATGGACTTCATGCGTGTCCGGGCGGACAGTGTCGCAGCGAACACAGCGCCCTTCTGACCGCCCAGCATCGCGCTCTCGTTCATAAACGTACCCACGCGAGCAGCGAGGCCCAGCGCGGCGAATCCACGCGAGGGCCGGCGCACGTAACCGATCTCGACTGATTCGATCTGCCAGTATGCACCGAGCGTCGCTGCGAACCCGAAG
>WNFA01001493.1_pt1 | contig 19049 bp, 22 predicted proteins | sample 5400481 | NCBI WGS metagenome assembly WNFA01 (sample SAMN13153340, study PRJNA577476) | soil metagenome | isolation source: 120 cm saprolite under Douglas fir tree site 2 hole 1 replicate 2 | place: USA:California | collected 2015-04-18
ACTCGGCCGTTCCGGATGCGACCTCTACCACGCGCACCCGCGCCCCCGAACGCCCGGATTCAAACTCCTCTTCCTCGCCGGGCTGGAGGCCGAGCGTTTTGGCCAGCACCAGCCGCGCCCCTTCGCGAGTCCACACCGCACCGGCCTGCAGGCTCAGCACCTTCAAGGTCTCGCGGAGGCCGACCTCGGCGATCTCGGCCACGTCGAGTGAGCGTCCGAGCGCGCTGGCGATGTGGTAAAGCCCGTTCAGCTCGCGCTGGCTCGCGCGGTGTCGCAACTCGGTGTAGTCGAGATAGCCTCGGATGAAGCTCGAGTTGAGGTGCTCGACGACATCGCCGAGCCGGCTCTGCGCCAGCAGCAGCACTTCGTCGGCGTACTCGTTGCCCGTCATCTCTTCGGTGACACGCGCGAGCACCGAGCGGCGGAAAACGGCCAGGCCCTCCATCACCGACTCGAGTGGGATCCCTTTCTCCGCATATCGGCGTGAGGCTTCGCGGGCGAGCGCGTAGTACTGCTGCCACGGCACGCGCGAGTCGGCCCGCAGCGAGCGAAAAAGGATCTCCAGGAAGCCGACCGATGTCCGCACCAGCTCGTCGATGGAGCCGCCGTCCTTCTGCATCCGGAGCAGCTCGGGTTCGAGCGTCCGGACCGACTCGGCGACCACCTGGCCGCTATCCCGGGAGTCAGCGGAAAGGCGGTCTGCGAGCCCACTCAGGAGATCGCTAGCGCGCTCAGTCATGAGGCCTGCACTATAGAGTGACGCAATCGGATAAGCGAACCTGCGAGGCGCGCTAACCGCACTAACCAAATGTGTAAGAGGTATTGATGGCTACAGTCACCAAGGGGTCGTTGGGAAAGCTGGAGGAAATCCTGGGCGCCGACGCCGCGGATCTCCTCGGGCACAAGTCCGAAACGGTGCCTGCCTCGCAGCTGCACCTGCCGGGTCCCGATTTCGTGGACAGGGTCTGGAAGGACAGCGATCGTCCGACGCGGGTGCTTCGCAGCCTGCAGACGCTGTTCGAGCACGGCCGCCTCTCGAGTACGGGCTACTTGTCGATCCTGCCGGTCGACCAGGGGATCGAGCACACTGCCGGCTCTTCGTTCGCGCCCAACCCGATCTACTTCGACGGCGAGAAGATCGTCGAGCTGGCAATCGAAGGCAGCTGCAACGCTGTGGCGTCGACCTTCGGCGTCCTCGGCTCGGTCGCGCGACGTTACGCGCATCGCATCCCATTCATCTGCAAGATCAACCACAACGAGCTGCTCACCTACCCGACAAAGTACGACCAGATCGTGTTTGGGACGGTTAAAGAAGCCTGGGAACTTGGCGCGGTGGCGCTGGGAGCCACTGTTTACTTCGGGTCCCCGGAGTCCAATCGCCAGCTTCAGGAGATCGCGGTCGCGTTTCACGCGGCTCACGAGCTGGGCATGGCCACTGTCCTGTGGTGCTATCTGCGGAACTCTGCTTTCAAGAAAGACGGCGTCAACTACGAGACGGCCGCGGATCTCACCGGCCAGGCGAATCACCTCGGGGTCACGATCGAGGCCGACATCATCAAACAGAAGCTCCCCGACACGAACCGTGGCTTTGAAGTCATCGGTTTCGGGAAGACCGCACCGGGCATGTATAACAGGCTGGCCACCGACCACCCCATCGATCTGTGTCGGTATCAGGTGATCAACTGCTACATGGGCAGGGCCGGGCTCATCAACTCCGGCGGCGAGTCCCACGGAGCGAGCGACCTAAAGGAGGCCGTGCGCACAGCAGTTATCAACAAGCGGGCGGGGGGCATGGGGCTGATCAGTGGCCGCAAATCGTTCCAACGCCCGATGAAGGAGGGAGTCGAGTTACTACACGCGATTCAGGACGTCTACCTGAACCCGACGGTGACCATCGCCTAAGGCTCGCCTTCCTCGGTACTGGGGCGGCCTTTTCCACCGACCGTTACAACGGGGCGGTGGTGGTGAATGGGCGCCTTCTGCTTGACGGCGGCGCGCCGCTGCTTCCGCACATGCAGCGCGTCGGTGTGGATCCCGGCGCAATCGATGTCGCCTTTCTGACGCACTTCCACGGCGATCACACCCTGGGCCTGCCTCCCTTCGTGTTGCACCGAGTGTTCATCGACCAGCGCCCGCTGACATTTGTCGGACCAGATGGCGTGGAAGAGAGGCTCGAGGCGCTGTGGGACGTGAGCTGGGGCCCCGACTGGAAGGCCGTCATGCGGCCCAAGTTCAAGGTGACGTATCACACAGCGCAACCGTCCGGGATCGCCGCGGGGTACAAATACCAGACCATCAAGCTCGACCACGGCACCAGCGGCAGCAATGGCTATCGCATCGAGATCAACGGCCGCCTCCTCGCTTACTCCGGCGACACCGAAGCGACCGCTCCCCTGGACGCGCTCGTAGAGGGGACCGATGTCGCCATCGTCGAAGCGACCGGTCCGGGCGACGTCTTCAGCCACATGAGCTGGGAATCCGCGGCTGAGCTCAAGCGCCGGCACCCGAAAACGCGATTCATGTTCAATCACCTTTATTCGGGCACCGTCGAGGATGCGGTGACCGACCTGGAGGTGGTCGAGGTCTGAGGCCTGCGAACATCGCCGGCGCCGTCATCGGAATCGTCGCCGGTGCTCTCGTGCTCTTGGGGTTCATCGGTCTGGGCCTCCTCTTGACGAGCCGGGTCGCAAGCGCGGTGCCGGCGGTCGTGCTCGCCCTCGCCGGCGCGTATGCGGCGTGGCTGGTGGGTGTGATCGTCTTCGGCGCGATTCGCGGCAGCGATGGTCACGAAGCGCGAGAGCGGTGACCCACTGTCCAAAGATGGGGGACTCCCCCCCAAGGGCCCCCTGCGACCGCTGCTCGACAAGCTGGGCGTGAGGCCAGGATCGAGGGTGGCCCTCGTCAACCTCGACGATCCGGGTTTCGTCAAACAGGTCCGCGAGCGAACTCAAGACGTTGTTCTTGGAAAGCCGCGCTCGAAAGTCGACCTGGTTTTCATGGGGGCTGACACTTCGGCCGATCTACGGCGGCTCAATCAGGTCAAGAGCTGGATCGAGCCCAACGGCGCGGTGTGGGTCGTGCGCGCCAAGGGCGGCCGCGGCCCGCTGCGAGACACCGACCTCATAGACGCCGGACTCGCCGCCGGCCTCGTCGACAACAAGATCGCAAGCTTCTCGGAAACCCACGGCGCCATGCGTTTTGTCTACCGTCTGCGCGACCGGCCGAAATGACGGTTCGCATTCGCTTCGCCACCAGGCATGACGTGCCGGTGATCGCCGAGCTGATCCGCGGGCTGGCCCGATTCGAGAAGCTGGAGCATGAGGTGGTGATGACGGAAGAGCTCCTCGCCGCCAGCCTGTTCGGCAAGCGGCCTTACGCAGAGGTGTTGCTCGCGGAGGATGACGGCCGTGCGGTGGGCTTCGCGCTGTTCTTTCACAATTTCTCGACCTTCCTCGGACGGCCGGGGATCTATCTCGAGGACCTGTTCGTGCTCCCGGAGCAGCGAGGCCTCGGTGTCGGCCGCATGCTGCTGGTCCGGCTCGCCCGGCTCGCGGTCGAACGCGGGTGCGGCCGTCTGGAATGGGCCGTGCTCGACTGGAACCGCGACGCGATCGGCTTCTATGAGCGTCTGGGCGCGCGCCCGAACTCCGATTGGACGGTGTATCGCCTCACCGGCGAGGCGCTAACCGGCCTTGCGGGACAATAGAAGCCCCGCATGGAAGTCTTGCGCCCGAAACCGCTGGAGACACATCCCGGCGACCAGGTGATCCCATGGGCTCGGCGCCAGCTCGAGCTGGCTCGCGAGATCCTGGACAACCCCGGCGGCGGACTCCTTTTCGCGACTCAGACCATCGGTCAGGTGCGGGCGAACCTCCAGGAGCGAGACCCCGAGCGATGGGAGGACGTGGTCGCGATCCTGGAGCGGGCCGAGGACGAGGCCGTGCATCGCGAGTTCGAGAAGTCGCGCCGGCTGCTGGCTGAAGCGCTCGAGAAACTGACTCCTAGGTGACCTTCGCGCAGGCGCTGTTCATGGGCCTGCTCCAGGGCGCCACCGAACTGTTCCCAGTTTCGTCGCTCGGCCACTCGGTGATCATTCCGAGTCTGCTGCACTGGAAGTTCAAGCAATCGGATCCAACTTTCCTGCCTTTCCTGGTGCTGCTCCATCTGGGCACTGCCGGCGCCCTGCTGGTGCTGTATCGCGATCAGTGGCTGGCGATCACCCGCGGATTCTTCACCGCGGCGGTGCGCGGTCGCATCACCACCCCGCCGGAGCGCCTCGCCATGCTGCTGCTGACAGGCACGATCCCGGCCGGCATCCTCGGCGTCTTTTTCGAAACCCGTATCAAGTCACTTTTCGCCAGCCCGCACGTGGCGGCCGTCTTCCTGGTCGTCAACGGATTTCTCATGCTCGGGTTTGAGCTGCTGCGCCGGCGCGCGGAACGTCGCGCGGCGCTCGATTCCAAGCCTCGGGCCGAACAAGAGCAAGGGTTTGCAGAGGCTGAGCGCATCAGCTTTGTCGCGGCGGCGCTGGTGGGCGCGTGCCAGGCCCTGGCGTTTCTGCCAGGGATCTCGCGTTCGGGCGTCACCATCGGTGGCGGCCTGCTCGCCGGCCTCCGGCATCAAGAGGCCGCCCGCTTTTCCTTTCTTCTCGCGACGCCGATCATCGCGGCGGCCGGTCTGGTCGAGGTGCCTCAGCTGTTTGCGAGCGGAGTGCCCGTGGGCGAATACATCGCCGGTGCGCTCCTGTCCGGCGCAGCGGCTTATGTGAGCGCTCGATTCTTGCTTCGCTACTTTCGGTCGGGACGGCTCGATCCTTACGGCTGGTACTGCGTCGCGGCCGGGCTGTTAAGCCTTGGCCTGTTAGCCTTGAACCTGTGAAATCAACTCCAATCGCAATTGGATTCGTAATCCTCGCGGTTGTCTTCTTCGTGGTCGCTGCGCTTTATGCGACCGGGGTGCTGCAGATCCTCTCCTCCGGGTCAGGTGTGCACATCAAGCACGCGATCCTGTTCGCGGTCCTGGCCGTCGCCAGCCTGATCGCGGCCAACTTCACGCGCCAGAGAGCAGTCTAGCGAGCAGATCCCGCCAGGCGCACCGGCACCTGGCGGGCTGACTGGTCCTTGTCGCCGACGCGCGACTCCTCGTGATAAACAGCGTCGGCATTGACCTTCCAGGGGTCGAAGGCGCCGCCCGTTGCGATGTTCCTCGCCACCAGGAGCGCTGTCATCATCGAGTGGTCCTGGTTGTTGTACTTGTGCATTCCGTTGCGCCCTGCCAGGTGAAGGTTCTTCAGGTCGCTGCGTAGGTAGTCGCGGACGACGTCGACTTTGGCCTCGTACGTGTCGTCGTAGACGGGATAGGCCTTGCGCTGCCTGACGACAACACCGTCAAACACCTCCTGTGGTGTGCAGATGCCCAGCTGGGCCAGCTCTTTGCGCGCGCGCTCGATGAGCGCCTCGTCGGTAGAAGTCCACATTCCGTCGCCTTCAAAGCAGAAGTACTCCAGTCCCAAGCAGGTCTTGCTCTGGTCCGGAACCATGTCAGGGCTCCAGTTCTTGAAGTTCTGGATGCGCCCGACCTTGACGGTCGGATCGTGGATGTAGATCCAGTTGTCGGGGAACACATCGGGCCGATCGATCATGACCGCGACGCTGATGAAGTCGCGATACGACAGGCTGTCGGCGGCCCGGCGCACGTTCTCGGGTGGGGCTGGTTCGAGTCGCGAGATCAGCTCGCGAATGGGCATGCTCGAGATGAAATCGGTGCCCTTGTGCTGCTCGGTCGACCCCGATGCCGTTTTCGTGACCACCGAGCTGACGCGTCCGTTTTCGTGCTTGATGCGCTCGACCGAGCGTCCGAACAGCACCGGTCGGCCCTTCTCGCGATGGATCTCCGCCACCCGCTCCCACATCTGCCCGGGGCCGAGCCGCGGATACCGAAATTTGTCGATCAGCGTGGTCACCACGTCACCCCGATTGCTCGGGCGGCGGCGCGGTAGCAGGGCGCTCTTCAGGACGAGCCACATGTCGAGGCTCTTGATGCGCTGCGCCGCCCAGTCAGCCGACAGTTCCTTGGTGCTGATCCCCCACACCTTCTCTGTGTACGTCTTGAAGAAGATGTTGTAGAGTCGCCAGCCAAACTGGTTGCGCACCCAGTCCTCGAGACTCCGCGGGTTGCGGACCGGCCTCACCCGCGCATATGCGTAGCTTGCAATGCAGCGGACCGCCTCGATCGGCCCCAGGTTCCATAGGGCGTTGGCCGCTTTGATGGGATAGGCGAAGTAGCGGCCGCGGTAGTAAATCCGCGACAACCGGCCGCGAGTAAGCATCTCCGGGCCGAGGATCTCAGTCCACAGATCCTCGACCTCCTGGTTCTTGGAGAAAAACCGGTGACCGCCGATGTCGAATCGATAGCCCTTGAACTCGACGGTACGGGCGAGGCCGCCCACGTAGGTGGGGTCCTTTTCGACCACGGTGGTCGTGATGTCATGCTTCATCAGCTCGTACGAAGCCGTCAGCCCCGCCGGGCCGGCGCCGATGATCACTACGTGTTGATGGCCGTTCCGGGCACCCAAGTCGCGCACAGTATCAACGGTCCCGACGCCGGTCCGGTTCGGAAATTGCGATCGCGGTGGGCGCCCCACGCGCTGTGACCTAGTTAAGCGGGCCCTTCTTGCGAACTTCGTCGACCTTGACCAGAGCCTCCCGCAGCCCGTGGATCCAGTCCCCCTGGTGCATCCCCACGAGCCGGACGCACCACGCCAGGGCGTCGCTCCGGCTGCGGGCGACTCCTCCCGCCACGAGTGTGTCCAGGATCGCTCGCTCCGGCATCCGCAGACGGGTCATCACGGGAAGGCTCAGTGTGGTGAACACCCGCGTCTCGTCACCGCAACGGGCGCCCCAGGCGACCTTGCGCCGGAACCGGCGCTCGGCCTCGCGGGCAACCTGAACCCGCTCGTCACGCGTCTCTTCCCGGAAGCGGTCGATCCGGGCCACCCGCGCGGCGGCTCGGGCCTCGGGAGCTGTCCCGCCCGCCAGCTCCACGTCCGGCAGGTTGCCGATCACGAGGACCTCCTCGCCGTCCGACGTGACCTCGGGCGGTCCTGTGAACCACGTCTTGGGGAGGCGGCCGGCGAACCAGGCGCCAATGTCCTCGCTCATGAATTACATCATTACGCCCCGGTACCTCCGCACGCAAGGCGGCGATGATAGTCACGCCGTGAACACGCTGGCCTGGGGCGCCTTCGCGCTCGTGGCAGTCGCTGCCGCCGGGGACCTGGCTTCAATCCTGCGTCACGAAAAGCGCCTCGAATACGCGACCAAGCCCACGGTCATGGTCCTGCTGATCGCCGCGGCCGTTCTCCTCCGCCCAGCGAGCCAGGGCGAACGAGCCTTCTTCGTGGTTGCCCTCGTCCTCGGACTCGCTGGCGATGTGCTCCTCATGCTGCCCGATCGTTACCTGCTGCCGGGGATCGCCACGTTTCTGGCGGGCCACCTCGCATACGCGGCAGGGTTTCGATTCGCCGGCTTCACTGTGGTCGGATTGATCGGGGGCGTGATCATCGTCGCGGCGACGGCGGGCCTGCTTCTCCGCCGAATCCTCAGGGCCCTGGAGGCTTCGGGCCGGGCCAATCTTAGAAACCCCGTCCTGGCTTACGCCATCGTCATCTCTCTCATGACCGTGAGCGCCACCGCCAGCGGCAATCTGGTCGCGGCCGCGGGCGGCTTGCTCTTCTTTTTCTCGGACGTGATCTTCGCCTGGTACCGGTTCGTCAAACCGGTCGCGTGGGGTCAGCCGGTGAACATCGTCATGTACCAGGCCGGTCAGGCCCTGCTGGTTTTGTCGCTGGCAGTCGGAACCTAGGCCGCCACCTCCTGGGGCTTGGGGCCCAGCATCGTGAACGAGTCCACAACCACCTCCGTGCGGTGCTTCTTCGCCCCGGTGGTGGCGTCGTCCCACGAGCTGGTCTGCAGCCGGCCCTCGGCATAGAGGAGTCTGCCTTTGCGCAGGTATTCGCCTGCAATCTCCGCGAGCTTTCCGAACGCGACCAGGTTGTGGAACTCGGTCGACTCTTTACGGTTGCCCGCTTCGTCCTTTCCCGAATAAGTGTTGGTAGCGAGGCCCATCTTGGCGACATAGACACCCTTTGGAGTTGCGCGCACCTCCGGGTCACCAGTCAGGTTGCCGACGAGTATCACTTTGTTGATCATTCCGAAACCTCCATCGAATTTCATAACGAGCGTAGGAGCTAAGCGCGTCTCCGCCAACCGAGCTTGTTAAGAGGCAAGCCACATGGCCGGATCGATTGCCCTGCCGTCAACCTGGACCTCGAAGTGCAGATGGGCGCCGGTCGCCAGCCCGGTCGCGCCAACCTCGCCGATCATCTGACCCGGCACGACTGATTCGCCCGCGACCACACGCACCCGCAAGAGATGGCAGTAGAGCAACCTTATGTGCTTGCCGACCACCTCGACGACATAGACTCCAGCACCGCCGGGATCAAACCCCGCGTGCGCGATTCCCGCCACCGCCGCGTGAACCGCGGTGCCCGCGGGCGCCGCCAGGTCTACCCCGGTATGGATGTGGAGTCCGGGACACAACGGATCGAACGGCTCCAGCTCGAACGTCGTGCAGCCGAAAGGAAGCGTCTCGACCGCGCCCGGCACGATCGATTCGAGCGGCAGCCGCAGTTGACTCGACACCTGCGACGCGGCGGAGGCCCAGAAGACCAGCGCAACCAACACGAGCGCGATGAGGCGGATCAGGCCGATCACATCAGGCGTGCACGACGGCGTGCTCGATCGCGTGGAAGCCGTGTTTCAGAGCCGAGTCCAACTTGTGTGCAACCTTTTCCGAGCCGCCCATCGCGCCCGGCACCTTGAATACGACCAGGAGCGCCGCAAGCGCGAATAGGTGGTGGACTGGCGTGTACCCGTCGCGCTCGAGCGCGAAGCCGATGGCCAGGACGAACAGCTGAATCGGTTGCAGCAGCAGGTTCGTCATGAAGAGCGAGCCCCAGTGCTTGGCCAGGTGATGGGTCTCCGGCAGCGTGAAAAGCAGGCCGGCAAGCGGGGCGGTGATGGCGAGAACGATGAGGATCGTGTATCGAATCAGATATGCGACCGCGAGCACGTCGTAGCCGACGATGAGAACAACTGTCGTGACTATCTGGAGGGGGCCGGCCGACGGATCCAGATTGATGTTATGCAGCCAGTTCTGCCAATCGGGAAGGAATCCGAAGCTCGTGATTGCATCACACACTGTGTTGCTCATCTGCACCAGCGCCTGTACAAGAGGAAGCGAGAAGTTGATGAGGACGGCCGACATCAAGAGCCGCGGGAGCAGGATGCGCGCCGTGAACTGGCTGCGAAGGCCGTGGCCCCACATGATCCTGTAAGAAGCCCAGACCGCGACCAGGGTCAGGGCCGCGTTGGCAATCAGCTGCACCTTGGGTTCGAACGCCTGGATCGTGGAGTTGGACGTGAAGTCGTGCCCGGTGTCAAAGTCCGTCGTGTGCAGGATCAGCCCGAACCAGACCTTGAGCAGCAGCCCGACGCTGTCGTCGAGCAGGACCTTGACGATGAGGTTGGGATGCGCGAACGGAAACAGGACGTCCGCGATCGCGGTGAGCTGAACGATGAGGTTCTGCACATCGCCGAGCAGGCTGTCGATATTCATCAGCGGGCTGCCGACGGCACCGACTTGGTGAGGATGTCGACCAAGGAGCCGGCGACCTCGACGCCGATGGTCCCGACGACGATGCGCTGGATCCACTGCTTGGCCGCGAGCGCCGACTTGGATTCAGCGGCGGTGATCTTCCAGAGAAACGCGAAGATGAAAGCCAGAGCGCCGATGGAACCGACCAGGGCCTGGCCGATGTGGATCCAGGTCGTGATCAGATCCATGATCGGCGTGATGTTGGGAGTCGAGTCTAGGAACAGCATCCGAACCTCCAGGCGTTTTGAGCTGGAAGGTTAGGAGCCGATTCGCCGAAGATGAACCCAGGTTGTTAAGCGCCAGCCGCCAGCCTCTGGCAGTAACTGGGGTCAGGGTCGTCGACCTCTGCGCCCCATTCCCGATTGGCGGCACTCTCGCGGTGGCCGGCGATCATGGAAGCGGCGTAAACGTGGTCGCAATGGAGGTGATGCAGAATCTTTGCCGACGATATGATGCAACCGCGATCTGCCATGTAACGGTCGACGGCACCTTCAATGAGTCGAACGTGAAGGGCTGGGTTGACAAGCTCCGAGTCAGGCATGTTGTGACGTCAATCGAGGTCGCTGAGTCGGCACACATCGACTTGGCCGGCGCCAAAGGCCTTGTGGCGAGGCTGCTGCCATTTGGAACGTCTTACCAAGATGCCGATGCCTGGGTTGTAGTTCGACACACAGTGTTGAAGACTGCTCGGCTCCCTGCGGTCGAGTTACACGAAAGCGGCTCGAAGTACTTAACCAAAGAATCTCAAGAGCTGGCCAAGCGCGTCTCCAACGAGATCGACCGTGGGAACGATGCGCTGGCGAAATATCTCAGCCAGCCGTTCTTTGTTGCTGAACCTTGGACATCGATACCTGGGGTGATTACCGAACGCGCAGAGATGCTTCTTACGATCCGTGGCCTCTAAGGAACCGACCCGCCTGGCTGTTAAGGCAGCCGCGAACTGACTCGTCTCTCGACGCCGTCGAGCAATATCTCGAGCGCCGAGGCCGGCTTTCCAACCGGGACGAGCGGTGACTCGATGCGGGGCGGCGGCAGCAAGGGCGCCCTGTCGTCGAGCGTGAGCTGTACCACGCCGCTGTTGATTCGCAGCTCGTACCGATCTGTGGCGCGGGCTGCTCCCTCGCTCTCCCATCTCAAATCGGCGATGACCGCTTTGGTCGTGTAGTCATCCAGCTTCAAGCGCACCGCGCCGGTGTGAATATCTGCGCTCACCGCAACGCCGGGCTGTCGGTGCAGGGTTACGCCGACCACGCCGCTCGAGACGTCGATCGGGACGACGCCCCGAGGCTGTGGCAGGAAACACTCGACTTTCGCCGCCCCGCTGTCCACCTTGATCTCGCGCACGTCGATGGCGCCCACATCGAGCACCGTGTTCCACGTGGCCCCTTGAACCTTGAAACGCCACGGATGGCGTGGATTCAGCTCGATCTCCCCGAGGCCGACACCCCGCAGGCGTCTGATCACGACGGTCTCACCACGCACGATGGCGGGCGCCGCGGCGCCACGCTCGGCTGCGACCCTGATCAGCGTCTCCATCTCTGAACCGGCGCGTACGACCACTCCACGCGAGCCCGAGTCGATCGCGATCGAGGCGGTGGCCCCGGCCTCCAGGACCGGACCCTCGGGCGGCCTGCGCGCGGTGATCACCTGAACCATCACGGTCAACGCAACGTCGCCTGCTTCGCTCGGCTGCAACCCTGCACGTTGCAGCTGAAGTTTCAGGTCGCCATATGCTCCGCTGCGTACAAGAGCGTCGGGAACTTCGAGGAGGATGCGATCCGCGTCCCTCTGGGCGGCGACCCGGTTCCTCAGGACCACGCCCGCGTCGATCACGGCCTGGCGCCACCCAGACGGACGGTGCGTGGCGGGCACGGTTGCCAGGATCGAATCAGCCAAAAGCTCGACGAGCTCGCGGCGATCGCGAATGTGCCAGTAGAGGGAAGCCGCCTTGACGTTGAGCCGGTCCGCGAGGCTGCGCATCGACAGGGCTTCAAGTCCCTCCTCCTGGATCACGCTCAGCGCCGCTGAGACGAGCCCGGCCCGGCTCAGGCCAGGTGACTTTTCACCCTGTTCCGTATTCATGCTTGCAATCCTAACACTGTTAGGGATATGATGCTCGGGATCCCCACTAACACCGTTAAGGAGTTTCAGTCATGCAAGCCAAAGTCAGGACTCAGATTCGGTTCAAAGGCCCGGAGATGGAAGGGCCGGTAGCGCGCTGGTACGCCAAGCTTCGCCGCTCGGGGAACCAGATCGAGGAGTACCGGAAGCAGGCCGCGCAGCTCACCGAGGGCTTGCCGGCCGGCGCAAGGGTGCTCGAGGTGGCGCCCGGCCCCGGTTACCTGGCCATCGAGATGGCGAGGCTCGGATTTCACGTCACCGGGCTAGATATCAGCCGGACGTTCGTCCAGATCGGCAACGAGAACGCCCGGGAGGCAGGAGTGAATATCGACTTTCGCCAGGGCGACGCCGCCATTATGCCCTTCGAAGGAGAGTCGTTCGACCTGATCGTCTGCCAGGCCGCCTTCAAGAACTTCACACAGCCGGCTAGCGCGCTGGACGAGATGTACAGGGTCCTGCGCAGGGGCGGGACGGTGGTGATCCAGGACATGAGCAGCGAGGCGTCCCACGCCGACATCGAGCACGAAGTGCGGAAGATGCAGCTCGGATGGCTGAGCAGCTTCACGACGAAGGCAACGTTGGAGATACTCCGGCGCCGGGCTTACTCGCCCGCCCGCTTCCAGCGCCTTGCGGCTGAGAGCGCTTTCAAGACCTGCGAAATCAAGAAAGACGGGATCGGACTTGAGGTCCGGCTGCAGAAAGCGATAGGCCTATGAACTGATGCGTCAGAAATAAGTCACCGGCCCCCGGAGCGTGAACTCCAAGGGGCCGCAGATCAACCCGAGCGCGGAGTGAACCGGCACCCGAGACGTCCAACCGAAGGATAGCCGGGTCCGCTCCGAGCCACCACTAAAAGGAGAGAGACCCGTGACCACGCTTCGTAAAAACCCCATGGCCGCTGTGGCCGTGCTCAGCCTCGGCCTCTTCATGACGCTTCTCGATCTGACCATCGTCAACATCGCGATCCCCTCGATCGTCGACAGCATCCACGCGACCCTCGACCAGGTGCTGTGGGTGCTGAATGCCTACAGCCTCCTGTATGCCGTTCTGCTCATCACCTCAGGGCGGCTCGGTGACATCTTCGGACCGCGCAATGTCTTCGCAGTCGGAATCGCGGTCTTCACCGCAGCTTCAGCGGTGAGCGGCTTTGCACAGGACCCGACGCAGCTGATCATCGCTCGCGCCACACAAGGCCTGGGCGCCGCGCTTCTTGCGCCGCAGGGCCTGCCGATGATGATGTCGCTCTTCCCCGTCGACCGGCGGGGCGGCGTGTTCGCCGTCTACGGAATCCTGGCCGGCCTCGCGGTCGTTGCGGGCCCGACGGTCGGTGGTTTCCTCGTCGAGCACTACGGCTGGCGCTCGATCTTCTACGTGAACATCCCGTTCGGGGTGCTCACCTTCGCCCTCGCATTCCTCTTGATCCCTGATCTGCGCCCGGGTCGCAAGCACCGTCTCGACCTGCTCGGCGTCCTGCTGGCCACCGCAGGCTTATTCGGCGTGATCTTCGCGCTCATCGAGGGCCAGCGCTATGACTGGGGTCAGATCTGGGCCTGGATCACCATTCCCGAGATCGGCATCGCGGGAGCCGTCCTGCTCGCGACCTTCCTCGTCTACCAGTGGCGGCGCCAGGATGGCGAGCCGCTGCTTCCGTTCGCAGTGTTCAAGGACCGCAACTTCACAGTAATGACGATGGTCATGGTCGCGATGGGCTTTGCGATCCTCGGCTTCTTCCTGCCGCTCACCATCTACATGCAATCCGTGCTTGGACTCACGGCCCTGCAAGCCGGGCTCACGATTGCGGCGCAGCCGTTGGCGATGATGGTGTCGTCCGGCGTGGCCAGCAGCCTGGTGCAAAAGGTCAGCGGCAAGTGGCTGCTGATCCCTGGACTGCTGTTGTTCGGCGCAGGCGTCGCATACATCGACTGGGTGGCGCAGGCCGACTCCAGCCGCTGGGCCTTCCTGCCCGGACTGATCGTCAGCGGTCTCGGGATGGGCTGCGTGTGGACCCCGGTGTTCAGCCTCGCCACCCGAAACCTCGACCCCAAGCTGGCCGGTGTTGCCTCAGGCGTAATCAACACGATGCAGGAGCTCGGCACTGTGGTCGCAAGCGCGGTCGTCGGAGCCTTTCTCCAGAACCGTCTCGCGACAGCACTGCACGACCAGGCGCTGGCCAGGTCGGGGCAGCTGCCTGCCGAGCTGCGCGCACGATTCCTCGACGGCTTCAGCCACGCCGCGCGCAACGGCTTCGAGGTGGGAGCCGGACAGTCAGGGGCCAGCCTGCAGCTGCCGCCGGGCGTCCCGGCGCAAGTGGTGCAGGTGCTTCAGGAGGCAGCGCATTTCGTGTTCACTCACGCCTTCGTGGACGCCATGCGGCCGACACTGATCCTGCCGATGGTGATCATCGCCATCGCGGCCGCCGGCACGGTCTTCGTCCGCGCTGACAAGCCCGCCGCGGAGACCCAGCTGACCGAGGAGAAAGCGGCGGTAGCGTAGCGAGCTTAAGCCCCTCACCCCTAGCCCTCTCCCCCAAGGGGAGAGGGCGGTTAGGACTTAGTCTTTATCTGATATGGCCAAAAAACTCGCTGAGTACGAGGCCAAACGAGATTTCAAAAAGACACCGGAACCCGGCGCCAAGGTCCCCCGCAAGGAGACCAAGGCGCCGCGGTTCGTCGTCCAGGAGCACCACGCGCGCAGGCTGCACTGGGATTTCCGGCTCGAGAAGGATGGTGTGCTCGTCTCATGGGCGGTTCCGAAGGGGGTCCCCTTGGACCCCAAGACAAATCATCTTGCGGTCCACGTCGAGGACCACCCGCTCGACTACATCGACTTTCATGGCGAGATTCCAGCCGGGAACTACGGCGCCGGAAAGGTCTTGATCTGGGATCACGGAACCTACAAGACTGAGAAATGGTCCGATCGCGAGGTCATGGCCGTCCTCCACGGAAAGAAGCTCAAGGGCCGCTATGTGCTGTTCAAGACCAACGGCGAGAACTGGATGATCCATCGGATGGATCCGCCTCAGGATCCGGGGCGCGAGCGGATGCCGGAGCGCATCGAGCCGATGCTCGCCAAACTCGCCAACAAGCCGCCGACGCCCGACGACGCGTGGGGATTCGAGTTCAAGTGGGACGGCATACGCGCTCAGGCATATGTCGAGGGGGGCACTGTGCGCCTCTTGAGTCGCAGTGGAGAAAACGTCACTACGCGCTACCCCGAAATCCACGCGATGGGCAGGGCGCTGGGATCCAAGGAGGTGATCCTCGACGGCGAGATCGTGGCGCTCGACGACAAGGGCCGCCCCAGCTTCGAGGAGATCCAGCAGCGCATGGGCCTCACATCCGAGTCGGAGATCCGCCGCAAGATGAAGGAAGTTCCGGTTACGTACATGCTGTTCGACGTGATGTGGCAGGACGGACACTCGCTCCTGAAAGAGCCATACATCGGCCGGCGGAAGAAGCTGGAGGCGCTGAAGCTGAAAGGCGCCTCGTGGCAGACGCCGCCTTACGAGAAGGGAGGCGGGCCGGCCATGCTCGAAGCGAGCCGCAAGGCGGGGCTGGAAGGCATCATGGCCAAAAAGCTCGACTCGCCATACGAACCTGGCAAACGCACCGGCGCCTGGGTCAAGGTCAAGAACCGAATGGGCCAGGAGCTCGTGATCGCGGGCTGGCTCGAAGGCGAGGGCAAGCGCAGAGGACTGCCGGGCTCGTTGCTGGTCGGGTACTACGACAAAGGTCAGTTCGTATATGCGGGCAAGGTCGGCACGGGGTTCACCGAGGCAATGCTCGAAAAGCTCGCAGCGATGATGAAGCCGCTCGATCGCAAGGCGATCCCATTCGATCGCGGGTCACCGCCGAAAGGAGCGCATTTCGTGGAGCCAAAGTTGGTGGGAGAGTTCGAGTTCGTGGAATGGACAAAGTCGGGGCAGCTTCGAGCGCCCGCATTCAAGGGCCTGCGCACGGACAAGCCGGCGCGCGAGGTGGTGCGCGAGAGTGCCTAAAGAAACTGCGGTCGAGGTGGTCATCGAAGGCCGCACCCTCAAGCTCACCAACCTGGAGAAGGTCCTCTATCCCGAGGGCGGCTTCACCAAAGGGCAGGTCATCGACTACTACACGCGCATCGCTCCGGCCATCCTTCCTCACACACGCGACCACCCGCTGACGCTCAAGCGATATCCGAACGGAGTCGACGGCGAGTTCTTTTACGAAAAGAACTGTCCCAAGCACCGACCGCCCTGGGTGCAGACCGCGACCGTATGGAGCGGGGGCAACAACCGCGACATGTACTACTGCCTCTGTCAGGACCTGCCGACGCTGGTATGGCTCGCCCAAATTGCAACGCTCGAGTTCCACACCTCGCTGTCGCTGGCCTCAAACCTTCCCGAACCCCGGACCCTGGTCTTCGACCTCGACCCCGGGCCACCCGCGACCATCGTCGAGTGCTGCAGGATCGGGTTGATGCTCCGCGACGTTTTTGCCGAGCACGGCCTCGACTGCTGCGCCAAGACGTCGGGCTCGAAGGGACTGCAGCTATATGTGCCGCTCAACACCAAGGTCACGTACGTGGAGACCAAGGTCGTGTCGAAAGGTCTCGCGCAGCTGTTCGAGGAGAAGCATCCGGACCTCGTCGTGCACAAGCAGCTCAAGGAGCTCCGCACGGGTCGCGTCCTGATCGACTGGAGTCAGAACGATCAGTACAAGACGACGGTGAACGTCTACTCGCTGCGCGCCCGCACGCGGCCGACGGTGTCCACGCCGGTCACGTGGGCCGAGGTCGAAAAGTGCCTGAAAGCGAAAGACCCAAGCCTCCTCGTGTTCGACTCAGACCAGGTCCTCGCGCGCGTCGCCAAGCACGGCGATCTCTTCGAGCCCGTGATCAAAAAAAAGCAGAAGCTTCCCAAGTCGCTCCTCGAAGCCACGGGAGGAGGCGACGCCCTGGAGAAGATGGCCAACCGGCGGCGCGGCGGCCCAGGACGGTTCCGCAAGCCACCCGCGAAGTGAGCCGGCCGCGGGTCGTGATCGCCGGCGCGGGTTTCGCGGGCCTGACATGCGCGCGCGGCCTCAACCGTGCCCCGGTGGATGTTTTGCTCGTCGACCGCAACAACTATCACCTCTTCACGCCCCTGCTCTACCAGGTGGCCTCCGCTGTTCTCGACCCTGGTGAGATAGCCCGGCCGGTTCGACAGCTGATCCGGCCCTTGCATAGAGCGGACTTCCTGCTCGCGAACATATCCGGCGCCGACTTTGAGCGGCGTCTGTTGCTGACCGACCACGGCGCGCTTTCCTATGACTACCTGGTCCTGGCCACGGGCAGCCAGAGCGATTACTTCGGCAACGAGTCGCTGGGGCAGCACGCTCTTGGCCTGAAGGAACTTGATGAAGGCCTGGCGGTGAGAAACCGCATATTGATGCGTTTCGAAGAGTCCAGGTGGACAGACGATCGCGAGAAGCGCCGATCGTTGCTCACGTTCGCTGTGGTTGGAGGCGGACCCACCGGCGTGGAGATGGCGGGAGCGCTTTCCGAGCTGATACATCTGGTCCTGCGGAAGGACTATCGCGACCTCGATCTCGGCCTGGTGCGAGTGGTGCTCCTCGAGGCGGGGGGTTCATTGCTGGGCACGTTTGCTCCGCCGCTGCGTGAGGCTGCGCGCCGATCACTCGAGCAGAAGGGCGTTGAGGTCCTGTTAAAGGCCAAGGTCGAGGATGTGACCGCCGAGTCTATACGGCTCTCAGACGGGCACGAGATCATGGCGTCGACCGTCATCTGGACCGCCGGGGTTCGCGCCTCTGGTGTGGCGAACGCAGTTGGCCTGCCGCTTGGCAAGCAGGCACGTGTCCAGGTCATGCCGACGCTGCAGGCGCCCGGACATCTCGAGGTGTTCGTGATCGGTGACCTCGCGGGGGCTGTTGATGGCGGCGCACCTCTGCCCATGCTCATTCCCGTCGCGATGCAAGAAGGCCGTTGGGTTGCCGCCACGATCAACGATCTGCTGCGCGGCTATGGTGCGACGAACTTCCGCTTCAAAGATCCCGGAATCATGGCCACTATCGGCCGCAACTCCGCGGTCGCACAGCTTGGGCCAGTTCGCCTGACGGGGTTCCTCGGGTGGCTCATGTGGCTGTTCGTTCACCTCATCAATGTCATCAGCTTCCGGAGCCGCATCGTCGTGCTCGTGAACTGGGCGTGGGACTATCTCTTCTACGACCGGCCTATCCGCTTGATCTTGCGGGCGGCCGACGACGCCCCTGATTGAGCTCGGCGCGTCACAAAGGGGCCGCATGCGGGGCTGATACTGATGAGGTGAAGACCAGGCTCGCGTCCTCGTGCGCAGGTGCGCTGGTGGTGGTCGTACTTGCGGCATGTGGCGGTTTGCAGCCGGAGGACCCGGCGCAGGCCTTGCGCGAAGGCGGTGCCGCGATCGCCAAGCTGAAAACGGTCAGCGCAACCCTCACTTTCATGCAGGGAACGATCACCTTCGAGAAATTCGCCCTTGTCAAGGCGACGGCCCATGTGCGACTTCCGGCTGACAGCGACACCATCTACACCGTGCGCCAGCAGGACGTCCAGATCGCGCTGGAGGTGATCATCGCGGGCGGCCACGTTTACCTTCGCCCGCCGTTTTCGAGCTACACCGAGCTGACCGGTGTGAATGCCGCCGCGGTCCCGGACCTGGCAAGGCTCTTTGACGCCAAGAGCGGCCTCCCGGCTGTCATCCCTGCGGGCGCCAACCCGAAATACCTGGGCATCGAAAAGGTGGGCGACGTCGATTCGCACAAGGTGGAGGCGACCTACAGTCCGGCTCAGGTGCACAGCATGCTGCCGCAGCTCACTTCATCCGGCGACGTGCGGGCAGTGGTATGGATCGGCGGCTCGGATCATTTGATTCGCAAGGCGGTCCTGTCCGGTCCGTTCGGCGATAACGGAGTCGCGAGCTCAGTCCAGGTTGACCTGAGCGGCTTCGATGCGACGGTGACGATCGCGACGCCCACCGCGCCTTAACGGGCTGGGTTGCGTGGTTTTTTCAAGTTCAGTAGGCTCGACCCCAGGAGCGTCGGTTGGGGGAGGGACCGACAACGGGAAGGACTCTCCTATGTCAAGCCGCTGGCGCCTGGACGCCAGTGACCTGTGCCCGCTGGTCGGTCAGCATGAGCCGGAAGACCTCGTCGGAGAGGCGCCGGCGCAATGCCCGGTATGCCTCGCGCTTGGTGTTGCCG
>WNFA01004460.1_pt1 | contig 19049 bp, 15 predicted proteins | sample 5400481 | NCBI WGS metagenome assembly WNFA01 (sample SAMN13153340, study PRJNA577476) | soil metagenome | isolation source: 120 cm saprolite under Douglas fir tree site 2 hole 1 replicate 2 | place: USA:California | collected 2015-04-18
TTCCTCTTCCTCTTTCAACTGCTCAAGTACTTTGAAGGACCCCTGGTGGTCGTCGGCACCCTGGTCATCCCGGGGTTGGTCACTTTGCTGTTGATCGCCCTGCCGCTGCTCGACCGAGGGGATGTCCGAAGCCCGCTGGCACCGCGGCGGGTGCCCTTCGTCGCGGCGATCTACAGCCTCGTCGCCGCCGTCTTCGTTCTCACCTACCTCGCGATCCGCGCGGATCAGCGAAACCCCGAGGCACAGCGGTTGCGCCGGGAAGCGGATCGTTCCGCGGCGCGGGCGATCGAGGTCGCGCAGAATGGAGTGCCGCCCGAGGGCGCGGCGGTGCTGCTGGCATCGGATCCGCGGGAGCACGGCCGTCGAATCTTCCGCAAATCGTGCGACTCCTGCCACGCCCTCGATGGAGCAGGCGGGGCAAAGGCGCCGGACCTCACCGGATATCTGTCCCGCAGCTGGATCGCCGGCTTGATCCGCAATCCGGACGATCCCCGCTATTTCGGAAAGACCAAGCTGCACGAGATGGAGTCATTCGCCAATCTCGGAGAGGCTCAGATCGATCGACTCGCCGCCTTCCTTTCCGCGCTCGACGCCCACGACGTTGCGCCGAAGCGATATCCCCCTGAGCTTGCGGAGGGGCTCAAGCTGTACGAGAAGGCCGGGTGCGAGTCCTGCCACTCGCTGACCCCGGGGGAAGAGAGCCCGGCGCCCAATTTGAGTGGCTACGGCGGTCCGCGGTGGCTGCGCGAATTTCTCCGCGAGCCGGGATCGGGCCTGTACTACGGCAAGGACAACGAGATGCCCGCCTTCGCCAAGCGGCTCTCTCCGGACGAGCTGGAGTCGGCCGTCTCTTTCCTGCGCGATCTCGCGTCCTCCCTTCCTGACGGCCAGGCCAGCGCCGCCGCAACCCTACCGCCCCGCCTGGAGACGGATCACCGATGAGCCCAACTCAAACCATCTCGCTGCCGATCGAGGGCGCACCGATGCGAAAGGCTTCCAAGAGCTCGCGCCCTGCACCGTCCAATATCGCCGCCGATCAACTCGAGGTGCCTTTGCTCATCGCGACGCTCGAGCGCGTCTTTCCCATCCGCATCGCCTACGGATCGGAGCTGATCGTCGGCCGCGGCCCCAACGCCGACCTGCGTCTGACCGATCCGAAGATCGCTCCCCGCCACCTCGCGCTCAGGGCGACTACGGACGGGGCGCTGGAGGTCGAGGATCTGAAGAGCCGCAACGGGACGCTGCTCAACGACGTGCAGCTTTCGGAAAAGTCGCAGGCGCGCGTCGGGGATCAGATCTCCATCGGCGACAGCGTGCTGCTCGTCCTGCACGCGGTGGTTCCGCCGAAGCGGCCGGTCAAAATCCTCTCCGCCCCGGAGCTGGACGAACGGTTGGCGGCCGAGTCCGAGCGGGCTCGCCGCTTCCGCAGGCCCTACTCGCTCCTCTTGCTCCGGTCTGCCGCTTTGGGCAGCGCCGGCGGGGCTGAGCTCGCTCAAAGCCTGAGCCTGCTCGTGGATCCGGCGTGCGTCTGGGGAACTTTTGGCCCCCTCGTTCGCGCGCTTTTGTGTCCGGAGATGACCGGGGAAGAGCTCGCCTCCTTGCGAGGCAAGCTCGGCGCGGCGCTCGGGGCCGAGGGTCATCGGTTTTCGATTGGCTATGCGTCCTTTCCGGCCGACGGCGTCGATGCGGACGGCATCCTCGAAAGCGCGCTGATTCGCCTCTCGGGGCAGGATCCGGCGCGCGGTGGGACGAACGAAGAAACCGTCTTTCTCGATTCGGTGATGGTGCGGCTGGTGTCTTTGGTGGAACGGCTGGCGCGAGGCGATGCGCCGGTGCTCTTCCAGGGCGAGCGTGGCTCGGGGAAGGGAACGCTGGCGCGCATCCTCCACCAACGAAGCGGCCGAAGCGCCGGGCCCTTTGCCCGGGTCGCCGGTACCGCGCTCTCCTCGCCCGCGCTCGAAGGCGATCTCTTCGGACGCGACCGCGGCGCGATGATCGGCGGCGAGACAGCGCGGTTCGGCACCCTCGAGACCGCGGCCGGCGGTACCGTGTTCATCGAAGAGATCGGCGAGCTGCCCCTGGCGACTCAGGCGAAGCTGGCGCAGGCGCTGGAAAGGCGGGCCGCCGCGCGGCTGGGGTCTGAGCAGGTGTACAAGGTGGATGTGCGGATCGCCGCGGCCACCGAAGAAGATCTCGGCCGCCTGGTTCGCGACGGAAAGTTCCGCGAAGATCTACAATCGCGCTTGTCCGCCCAGACCGTCCTCGTGCCTCCGCTGCGGGATCGAACGTCCGAAATCGTGCCGCTGGCGGAGCTGTTCCTCGCGCCGCTGGCGGAGCTGTTCCTCGCTCGTTGCCGGAGGGTTTTCGGAAGGCCGCGGCTGAGCCTGAGCCCCGAAGTGCGGGCCGCGCTGCTGCGCTACTCATGGCCGGGCAACGTCCGCGAGCTGAAAAACGCGATCGAGCGCGCGTCGCTGACCTGTGAAACCGATGAGATCCGCCTCGAGGCGCTTCCACCGACCCTGGCGAAGGAAGCGGCAGGGGGCGATCCGTCGGCGCTGTCGGGTCGCGTGGATTTGCGCAGCTCGTTGAAGGTGGCCGAGCGGGATGCTTTCCTGAAAACCCTGGCGTTGACGCGCTGGAACGTGACCGAAGCGGCGAAGCGCCTCGGATTGCCGCGCCGAACGGTGATCTACCGGATGTCTCGGCTTGGCTTGCGCCGGCCCACGCGCTGAAAGAGGTCAAAACCTCCGGTTAGAGGGCGCCGATTCCGCGCTCACCCGTGCGGATGCGGACCGCCTCGTCCACCGGAAGCACGAAGATCTTGCCGTCGCCGATCTTCCCGGACCTGGCGGCGCGCTCGATCGCCTCCACCACCTTGGGCACCTGGTCGTCGTCGACGACCACTTCGATCTTAACTTTTGGCAGGAAGTCGACGACGTATTCCGCGCCCTTGTAGAGCTCGGTGTGCCCGCGTTGCCGGCCGAAGCCCTTGACCTCCACCGCGGTCAGGCCGTGGACGCCCACCTCGCCCAGCGCATCCTTCACGTCGTCGAGCTTGAACGGCTTGATGATTGCCTCGATTTTCTTCATTTCAGATCCTCGTTCCACGAGGGATTTGAGAAATGCTTAGCCCGATCGCCGCGCGAAAGCGAGAGCCTTGATTAGGGGCGAAGGAGCGGTCCGATAAGAGCGCTTGCGCGATCTTTCGTCTCCGCCAAGGCTTCTTCGCCGCGTCCGCCCGATCGACTGGACACCCCGGGATCACGCCCGGCGAGCCGCCGAGGTGTCACCGCACCGGACAACAACGTGGAGTAATCGCCGGCAAAGACAAACATTGTGGATGGGCGATGGCGCTACGCGTCTGTATCGCTCTCGCTAAATTCGGCCCTGTACCTTTGGCTCGGGCACGGCGAGCTGATCAACGAGCGGGGCGTTGCCCTTCGATCCGGCTCTGTGATCCGGTGGTCGGAAGTAGGTGGACTGCGCATTGAAGTCGCGGCCAAGAACGGGTCGAATACGCGCGAAAGCGGTAAGCTTTGACCCACGACACGGTTGATGTGTCGAGGTTCGATTCGCGGCAACAGCGCAACGCACTCGACGCACATCGGCTACCGGGAGACATTGGGTGGAAGCCTTAGAACCAAACTCCGTGGAAACAGAGCGCAAACCCATCGATTTGATGTTTGGCTTGCGTGTCATCGTGCGCAGGCGTTGGGTGATTGTGGCCACGTCGGCCGCAGTGATCTTTGGTATCGGCTTGTACACGCTGCGACAGCCGAAAGTATATCGGGCAACGACAAGCCTGATCATTGATGCCACCGCTCCTCGCTATCTCGACAACCAGGTGCAAGAAGTCGTCGACAGCGGTTCCGGCAACTACTGGTACAACAAAGAGCACTACGAAACCCAGTACAAGGTCATCGTCAGTCGGGCGGTTTCGAAGCGGGTGGTCGAGAAGTTGGGGCTCGACAACGACCTCGCGTTTCTTGGACTGACGAAGATCAAGGCTCAGCCGGTCAAGGATTCGCGGCTGGTTTACGTCGTGATCGAGGACTTTGATTCAGAGCGAGCCGCTTTGCTGGCAAATGAGGTCGCCCAAGCCTACATCGCGGAAAATTTAGCGCTGAAACTCCGAACCACCGATAAAGCGTCTGAGTGGCTTGAAGAGCAGCTCAAGGATCTCGAGCACAAATCGCGACAAAGCGAGATGTCGGTTTATCAATTCAAGAAGGACGCCGACATGCTCACCACCTCCCTCGAGGATCGGCAGAGCATGGTCAGTCAGCGACTGAATGCGGTCAATCTGGCGCTGACCGACGTTCGAACCAAGCTTGCGGGCCTGAGAGCCCGCGTCGACGCGATCGGCAAGCTGCGCAATTCCAAGAACGAGGAAGACGCGCACTGGGCAGAAGGACTCTCCTCCGGTGAGGACAATGTCCTCATCCACCAACTCAAGATCCGGTACGCATCACAAAAGGTCGAGTGCGCCGAGCTCAAGGAGCGCTACCTGTCTGGGCATCCGAAGCTCGCCGCCTGTACGGAAAAGCTGGCCTCGACGAAACAGGACCTCGTTCACGAGCTGAGCAATCTCGTCCGAGCTGCCGAAACCGACCTCGTTGAAGCAACGATGAAGGAGCGCAATCTCGGTCTCTTGCTCGATGCCGCAAAGGCGGATGCATTCCAGGTCAACAAGAAACAGATTGAGTTCAATCGAATCAACCGCGAAGCCGAGAACAATCAGCGGCTCTATGATCTGGTGCTCAAGCGGCTGAAGGACATCGAGCTTTCCGGGTTGCTGCGAACCAGCAACGTCCGGGTGCTCGACCCGGCTCGGGCCGAAAAGACTCCGGTCAGGCCCAACGTCCGCTTTTCACTGATCTTGGCGGCGGTGTTGGGTCTGGCCAGTGGTCTTGCCTTCGCTTTCACCCTGGAATACCTCGATAACAGCATCGGCAGCCAAGTGGATGTCGAACAGAAACTGAGCATTCCATTCTTGGGATTTGTCCCGAAGATCATGGAGGAGTCTGGACCGAATCTTGAGTTTCGGGATTTGCACGTGCACAGGCAACCCAAATCGGCGGTCGCCGAGTGTTGTCGGGCGATTCGCACCAACCTCCTATTCATGTCGCCGGACCACCCGTTCAAGACGATGCTGGTGAGCTCGAGCGGCCCTCAGGAGGGAAAGTCCACCACCGTGATCAGCCTGGGAATCGCGATGGCGCAAAGCGGAAACCGCGTTCTCGTAGTGGATACCGATATGCGCCGTCCCCGGTTGCACAAGGCGTTCGGCGTTCCCGACGACAGCGGGGTGACCTCCGTCCTGGTTTCCGAGAGCTCACTCGAAGACGCGCTGAAGAGCACCGAGGTGCCCGGCCTGTTCGTTCTCCCCTGCGGTCCCATTCCTCCCAATCCTGCCGAGTTGTTGCATACGCAGGCCTTTTCAGAGCTGTTGAAAAAACTGATCGCGAAATTCGATCGCGTGATTCTGGACAGCCCGCCGCTGGCCGCGGTGGCGGATGCCGCCATTCTCGCGACCCAGGTCGATGGCGTGGTCTTGGTGGTCAAGGCGCGCCACACGCCACGAGACATCGCCATCCGCGGCATTCGTTCGTTGAGAGATGTGAATGCGAAAATATATGGGGCGATCCTGAACAACGTGGATCTGGAGGATCCGAAATACGGCGACTATCTCTACGCCTACCGCCACTACGGGCGGTACTACCGGCAGGGAAAGGACGAGCACGCAGAGGGGCGAGCGTGAGCGCGACGATCGGAATTGCGATTCCAGCCTACGGGCGCGGCCGGATCAGTTGCCCGTGCTGAGCTCAGAGTTGGCCCCTGCGCCTGGGCGAGACCTCGCGAAACCAACTTCTTCGATGAGCTTGGTTGGTAGGGTACTTCGCGGAACGGCCGCGCTGTCGGTGGTGGCGGTGATCAACACCTTGAGTCAGTTGGCCATCGTTCCGGTCGCCCTACACTTCTGGGGCGCCGGCAAATACGGCGACTGGGTTGGTCTTTCGGCGCTGGTGGCGTTCCTCGGCCTCAGCGACATCGGAATCCAGACATACGTCGTGAATCGGATGAGCGCCCGATACGCTCGTGGCGAAGGCGAAGCCTTGACCTTCGATTTGCACAGCGCCCTGCGCCTGCAACTGCCACTGGTTGGTTCCCTATGGTGCTTCATTGCGCTCGGTGCGTGGTGGCTGCCCGTCGGCAAGTGGCTGGCGATCTCCTCGCTCTCTCGGTCGGCGTTGGCGGTGACGGTGATGGCCCTTGCCTGCGAGGTGGTTCTTGCCGTTCCAATGGGCGTGGTAGTTGGGACCTACCGCGCGAGCGGAAAGTTGGCACGGGCTGGCTACATCACTGCCGTTCAGCGAGCAGTCCTTTTCCTGGTTTCGGTAGGCTTGATCGCTATCGGAGCGGATCTCCCAATCGTCGCCCTGTCGCGTCTTGGTATTCAGTTTGCCACGTGGACACTCGTGGTATTCGATTTGAAACGTCTCTTTGCCTGGATCAGATTCTGGCCGATTGGCGGCAGTTTCCGTGTGGGCGCCCAAATGCTGGGTCCGGGCATGCTCTTCTTGTTCGCCGCGTTGGCTGATTACGTCGCTAGCCAGGGAACGATCGCGCTAGTTCAATCAAAGCTGGGAGGCGCTGAGTTGGCGCACTACGCGACCCATCGGACGTTCGTCAACGTGGGTCGGATGGTGTCCGCGATTCTTGCCACCGGCGTCTGGCCGGAGTTGACGGCGATGGAAGCGCGGGGGGAGCGCAGCGGTTTGATTCAGGCTCACCGGAGTTTCTGCAAACTGAACGGTTGGATCGTCGGCGCCTTGTTGCTCGCGCTGCTTCCGGTGAGCGAAGCCATCTATTCGGCCTGGACGCTGCGAACTCTGAATCTGGATAAGGGGACTTTGCTCATCCTCGCCGGTCAAACCATCCTCTGGGCCTTCTGGACTTGCGGGGTAACGGTTCTCGCTGCGACAAATCGGCAAGGCAAACTGGTCGCGATTCTGCTGATCAATGCCGTAGCCGGAATGACAATCGCCTACCTTTTGCTACCGAGCCTCGGAATCCGGGGAGCCGCTCTGGGAGGGCTTCTCGGGGATGTATTGGTGGCTGTTTGGCTCTTGCCGGCGACCGTTTGCCGCGCCCTGGGCGATCGGTTTCAATCTTTCATTCGAGACGTGGCACCGATCGCCATTCTCGGGTTGGTGGTCCCCTTCGGTCTGGTTGTCATTGCCGCACATTTTCTTCCATGGCCTGACGCCAGAGATCCAGTGGTCTCCTGTGTGGGATTTGTCACCAGCGCGCTGGTGACTTGGAAATTGCTCAGCCCATCCGAGCGCCGGGTTGGTCAGCGTATAATCGATCGGGTCCGTCAGGGATTCCGATCCAAACTCGCCGCAGCTGCGCTGGGGGGCAACACCTAGATGCACAAGCTTTCTACGAAGTTCTCCACGGTCGCGGTGGTTGGGTGCGGCTATTGGGGAAAGAATCTCGTCCGCAATTTTCATGGTTATCGCCACTCCGGCGGAGACGCATCACCCGCTGGCCGAGCAGGCGCTTGAGGCAGGCAGGGACGTGTTCGTTGAAAAACCGCTTTCTCTGAATCACACCCAGGCCGAGCAGCTGGTGAAACTCGCCCATGAGAACCGACGAATTCTCATGGTGGGCCACGTGCTCGAGTACCACCCGGCGATCGTCAAGCTGTCCCAGATTGTCCACGCCGGCGAGCTAGGAAAAGTGCGCTACATCTACTCAAATCGACTCAGTCTGGGAAAAGTGCGGCGCGAGGAGAACATTCTCTGGAGCTTTGCGCCGCACGACATCGCCGTGATTCTTCGATTGATGCGCAGCCTGCCGTTTCAGGTGGTGGCCTGCGGCGGAAGCTACATCCAGCCCAATATTGCCGATGTCACCGTGACCCAACTATTATTCGACAACGGAGTGCGTGCTCACATTCACGTCTCCTGGTTGCACCCATTCAAAGAGCAAAGGTTGGTGATCATCGGCTCGGAGAAGATGGCGAGCTTCGATGACGTTGCGAAGAAACTCGTCCTCTACGACCAACAAGTAAAGGTCGACAACGGCGAGCCGATCCCGGTCAAAGGCAAGGGAGTCGAAGTCGCATTCACCGATGAGGAGCCTCTTAGCCTGGAATGCCAGGCGTTTATGAGCTCGATTGAATCACGCATCCAACCCTTCACCGACGGCAGCAGTGGATTGCGAGTGCTCAAGGTCCTCCAAGCGGCCCAACGCTCGCTGGTGACCAATGGCGAGCCGGTCAGCCTTCCAATCGAGGAATTCTGATGATCGAAAAGCAATACTACGTACACCCTACTTCAATCGTAGACGAGGGAGTATCCGTTGGCCGCGGATCCAAGGTCTGGCACTTCTGTCACGTGATGAAGGGCGCGAAGCTCGGCGCTGGTTGCATTCTCGGCCAGAACGTCTTCGTCGCCAATGACGTGACCATTGGAAACAACGTCAAGATACAGAACAACGTATCGATCTATACCGGCGTCGTGCTCGAGGACGACGTGTTTTGCGGTCCGTCCTGCGTTTTCACCAACATCTCGAACCCGCGGTCGCAGGTGGTACGTAAGCACCTCTACGAGCGAACGCTGATCAGACGCGGCGCGACGATCGGGGCGAATGCGACGATCGTCTGCGGGCACGAGGTGGGCCGATACGCGTTCATCGGAGCGGGCGCGACGGTGGTCTCCAATGTCCCCGACTACGCCTTGATGCTGGGCGTGCCGGCGCGCCGAGTCGGCTGGATGAGCAGACACGGGCACCGGCTCGGGCCGGGGCAAACGATGGTCTGCCCTGAGTCTAAGTGGCGGTACCAGGAGATCGAGAAGGACGTTCTGCGGTGCATTGACTGGCCAGAAGACAAGCCACTCAGCGAATGAGGACGAAATGATTCCGGTATTGGATTTGAAGGCTCAATATCGCTCGATCGAGCAAGAAGTGAATGAAGCGATCCGGGAGGTGCTTCTCAGCGCGGACTTCGTCCTCGGCGCGGCCGTGCGTGCACTCGAGACTCAGCTCGCCGAGTACTGCCAATGTCGGCATGCGGTAGGGGTCGCTTCCGGAACGGACGCACTTCGGCTGGCGCTGACCGCACTGGGTATCGGTCCGGGGGATGAAGTGATCACCTCCCCCTTCACCTTCATCGCGACCGCGAACACAATCAGTCACTGTGGCGCCAGGCCGGTGTTTGTCGACATCGACCCGGAGACGTTTAATCTTTCGGCTGCTGCCGTTGAAGACGCTGTCACGGCACGAACAAAGGCGATCGTCCCCGTCCATCTCTATGGGCAGGCGGCCGATCTCGAGCCGATCCTGGCGATGGCTCGGAAAAAGGGCCTCTCGGTCATCGAGGACTGCGCCCAGGCGATCGGAGCGCGATACCAGGGACGGGCAGTCGGTTCATTCGGCGATGCGGGTTGCCTGAGCTTCTACCCGAGCAAGAACCTGGGCGCCTACGGGGACGGTGGAATGGTCCTCACCAACGACCCTGCCCTTGCGGAGAAAGTGGATGTGCTGCGTCGGCAGGGAAGTCGGAAAAAGTATCAGGCGGATGTATTGGGATTCAACAGCCGGCTCGACACGCTGCAGGCGGCGGTTTTGGCGGTCAAGCTGAAATATCTGGATAGGTGGAACGAAGAACGGAACCGCGCAGCGCGGCGATACAATGAGCTGTTGCAGGGCCTTCCCCTCAAGCTGCCTTTCGAGGCAAAGAACCGTTCGCACGTCTATCACCAATACACGATTCGAACCGTGCACCGCGATCAGCTGGCGTTGCATCTGAAGCAGCGGGGAATCGGGACGATGGTGTACTACCCGATCCCAATCCACCAACAGAAGATCTATGCCTCAGCGGGAGGGGTACCGTCCCTCCCGAATGCGGAGGCGGCAGCGAGCGACGTTCTTTCCCTTCCGATCTATCCCGAGATTACCGACGAGCAGCTGGCGGCGGTGTCCGGCGCGATGAGGGATTTTTTCAACGGGCGCGCAGCCAATGGCGTTTCGAGCGACTACTGAAAGGAAGCTCATGTTTCGCGATCATTCCATCTTCATGACCGGTGGCGGCGGATTCATCGGGTCCTACCTCTGTGAACGCCTGGCCGATTCGAACCGGATCACTGTCTTCGACACCGGCCACCGGAACGCAATCAAGTTCTCTACCGTGGCCAATCATCCGAACATCCGAATGGTTCAGGGAGACGTGCTCAACCGGTCCGAGGTTGCCGCCGCGATCAAGGGCGCCGACACGATCATTCACATGGCGGCAGTGGCGGGAATCGACACCGTGGTGACGCGGCCGATCCGGACGATGCAGGTCAACTTGATCGGAGCTTTGAACGTCCTCGAAGCGGCGGTGGAAGCCAAAGCCGGCCTTTCGCGGTTCATCATGTTCTCCACCAGCGAGGTCTATGGACCGCACGTCTACCGCGCCGATGAGAACGGCTTGACCACGCAGGGAGCGGTGGGGGAACCCCGGTGGACCTATGCGGTGAGCAAGGTGGCTGCGGAGCACCTCGGATTTTCCTACCGACTTGAATACGGGGTGCCAGTCACCATCCTTCGTCCTTTCAACATCTATGGCCCGCGACAGATCGGCGAGGGCGCGATCCGAAAGTTCTGCATCAACGCACTGAGAAATGAGGATCTCCGCGTAACCGGCGATGGTAACCAGATCAGGGCCTGGTGCTACGTGGATGACTTTGTCGACGCCGTCCTCGGCATCCTTCGAGAGGAAGAGACGATCGGGCAGGTCTTGAATATCGGCAATCCCAAGCAGACGGCGACGATTCTCGCGCTGGCGGAGCAGGTGATTCGTCTCTCCGAATCTCGGTCGCTGATCGTCTTCAAGGAGCAGCAGATTGCCGATGTCGAGGTTCGAGTTCCGTCCATTCAGAAGGCGCGAAAGCTGTTCGGCTTCGAGCCGAAGATTGGCCTCGAAGAAGGCATCAGAAGAACACTGAGCTGGTGCCGAGAGCATGGAGTCTAGGGGTGAACGTCGTTGTCACAGGCGCCTCCGGTTTTCTCGGTCGCAATCTTCTCGCCGCGCTTCCACCCAAATGGAAGACCGTCGCCGTCTACAGCCGAAGCCTGGACTTCCCGGCCTTTGTTTCGCGCCTGGGCAATCCGGGAATTGAGCCCGCGCAATGTGACCTGACCTCAGCCGAAAGCGTGAAGCAGTTGGCCACGGTCGCGGGCGCAGAATGCGATCTCTGCGTCTACCTTGCCGCGAATGGCGATCCGCCTCTCTCCACCATCGACCCGGCAACGGATCTGAGGAAAAACGCACTGGCCCTGGTCAATTTCCTGGCGCTGGTCAAGGCCGAACGGTTTCTCTATCTTTCATCGGGAGCAGTTTACGATCGCAGAATCGGAGAGATATCACCTTCCACACCCGTCGAACCGGTGCTTCCATACGCGATCTCGAAGCTCACCGCGGAGCGGTACATACAACATTTCAGCGAGCGGGGCACGATCGGCCGTTACATCATCGCGCGGTTCTTCGGCGCCTTCGGACCTCATGAGCCGAACCGAAAAATCTACACCCGACTGGTCGAGACATTTGCACTGAAGAAGGAAAGGAGCTTTGGCGTCCGGGGCGACGGCAACAACCTCATCGATGCGATGTACGTATCCGACGCGGTCGACGCGCTTCTGAAAATGGCATCCGGAGACAAGGGAAACGTGACGGTGGACCTCTGCAGCGGGAACGCCATCTCGGTCAATCGTCTGGTGACCACGGCGGCAGATGTCTTTGGGGTGAGCAACGTTTCGGTCGAGCACGAAGGCGTGGTGCCGGAGTACATCAAGTTTTGGGCCTCGCCAGACGAGTTCAGTGGCCTATTCGATTTCAAGCCGCGCGTCTCCCTGGCGGACGGTCTGCGCCGTCTTGCAGAACATCTTGCACAGGAAAACACGAGGGGAAGGTAGATGGCATTGCGGGCAGGCGAGAACGGCCAAACGGCCTTGACCACGCGGATCAACACTGCTCCGCGCTTGGAGCCGCGAACGTCCATCGGACCCAAGGTCAGCGCAGTGATGCCGACGTTGCGGCGACCGCATGTGATCGGCGAGACGATGCGTTGTCTGCTCGACGGGGAATGGACCGATTTCGAGCTGATCGTTCAAGATGACGGTGACGGACGGGACGGGACCGCGGAGGCGGTCCATGCCGCGGCTCGAGGCGATCCGCGGGTTCGCTACATCAGGAACGAACGTAAGCTGGGAATCCCGGGAAACCTGAACGCGGCGATCCGGAGCTCGCGTGGCGAGCTGATCGCGATGTGCCACGACCACGATGTCTACAAACCGTCGTTCCTGCGAAGAATGGTGGAGACGCTCGAACGACATCCCAGTGCCCTCTTCGTCCACTGCGCGATCGACACCATCACCGAATCGGGGACCTACGTTCGTACCATTACGAACGATTTTCGCGAACTGACACCCGGCCGCGACTGGGTCGAGGTGATGCTAAGCACGCTTGCATGTCAGGTCTGCGCCTTGACATTGGTCCGGCGGAGCGCCCACGAGGCACACGGTCTCTACAACCCAGAGTTCGACTTCATCTCGGACGTAGAGCTCTGGATGAGACTGTCGCTCGCGGGAGATGTCGCCTACGTGCGCGAGCCCCTGATTCAAGTCCGGGACCGGGAACAGAATCACTACGCAACGAACAACGCGGTGAAACTGGTCCGGCGAACCGCGGCGATCCACCGTCTCTACTTGCCCTTGGCCTATCGGCGCGAGGAAGTTACTCGACGGAGGATCAGGCTGGAGTTGGAGACTGCGCGTTCGCTCGCAAGTTTGAAAGCCTCCATGGTTCGACGGCAACTTGGCCGGATCCTGAGCAGGAATCAGCCGCCGTGATCGCCACTGCACCGCGTTGGCGACTGAGTCCCGCGAGCATAAGAGTTGAGAAAGCGCCCATGGCACGAGGCGACATCGCGGCACGGGGGGCGTCCAAGGTCCATTGGTTCTGGCGCTACTCGGATGTGGTCGTTCACCTCGTCACCACCAGCCTGGTAGCGGCGATCTGGACCTCTTCCAACGACGCGGTGCTGACGCTCTACATCGGTGGTTGCCTCGTGGCCCTGACGTACCTGGGGCTGATGGCTTTTGAAATGAGGCGCGCGCCGACACTCATCAGCCCGCTCTCATTCTATTTCCTTTGGTACAGCATCGGCCTCGGCCCGGCGGCGATCAGCATTGCTGGTCGCGTTGCGAACCACGGGGCGATTCGGCTCGCGTCCTTCGAGATCCGGCCAAGCGATCTGGTGTCCGGCTATCTCTTGTTCTTGGTCGGCTCCGTCAGTTTCCACCTCGGCATCCAGATCATCAGGCCGCTCAGTCATCAACCGCCCCACACCGTCGAGCTTTCAAACGCTGGTGCGCGACGCCAGCCGGAATTGCTGGTGATCATCTGGGCATTGGGAGTGCTCGCGCGGTTGTTTAGCAATGACACGACCTTTGCTGGGGCAATCCAGGGGATTCTCGTTTGGGGTTCCAATGCCTGCCTCTGTGCTTATTGCTTGTCGACTTCACCCACGAGGCCGCGCCTTTCCTGGGTAGTGCTGATCGGCGGTTGCCTGATCGAGTTTGTCGTCAATCTACGTTCGTTTTCAAAAGCCTTCATCATGTACTCGTTCGTCCCGATAATCTGGACCAGCATGTACTTTCGTACCTACCGGAAATGGCTGATTCCGATGAGCCTCGGTCTGGCGACCTTCTATTTGTTCATCGTCGCGCCCGTGGTCACGGGCGCGCGGGGTGAACGCCGACTGGACGAAACAGACACCACCGTCGCACGGCTGCTCCGAGTCTACGAACAATACACCGTCGCCGAAACGAAAGCTGAGGACGAGGCGGAGAAGTTCTTCGAGCGCCAGTTTGATCCGATTGCCACTGGATTCATTTACAGCGAAGTCCAAAAGTATGGCTTGCGCTACGGCGAAACGTTCGACTACCTAGCCTATGCGTTCATACCTCGGCTGTTCTGGCCAGACAAACCAGCACTGAGCCGAGGGGCGTGGTTCACCGTGTACCTTGGAGGGGCGTCCAACGAGGAGGACGCCACGACGGCGACTGCAGTCACCGCGCCTGGCGAGCTGTATTGGAACTTTGGAGTGTGGGGGGTCGTCGTCGGAATGACCGCGGTGGGATCTCTGGTCGGCTTGCTTTGGCGAATAGCGGGTCCAATGCCGCATCTCGATCCCCTGAGGATGCTGGTCTACTTCACAACGGTGATCCAGGTCGTCAGCAACGCTGAGGCTGGTATGATGGTCGTTGGGATGGCCCACCGAATACTGGTCCTCGGTTTGCTGATCTGGCTCTGGGATCGAAGGACGGGGGGCGCATCCTTGAGGAAAGGCGAAAAAGGCTGGTGGGCGCCCAGCTCGTGGGGAATCGCCACCGGCAGATCGCGGGCACGGGTGCCGGCGGTTGAGCGCAGGATCGAGAGTCCAATGATCGGAAATGATCGGAAATGAGTGGTCGAAGTGAACAAAGTCATGAGAGATACCCGACGTCAAGGAAAGGGCGCCCAACCTCGGGTGGTGAAGCCGGCCCCTCGTCAGCCGCCCGTCTGAAAAGGGAAAGCACGGAGTTGAACTTTGGTAGGCCTCTCAAGTGAAGGTGTTGCTGCCAGGTCCTTGTTTCGATGACTCGTTCTCCGACAACGTCAGACATACGCTCGAGCAGATGGGTCACGAGGTCATTTCCCCTCCGGCTCGGCGCCATTCTTCCTACTATTCCCTTCCCCGCTATGCGCTCCGAGTCGCTCGGGAGAGATTCTCGGGGGGGCAACCGAGCAGGGCCGAATGGCAGCTGCTTCGCCTCGCCAAGGCCAGGGCGCCGGACGTCGTCCTCTGCCCCTCCTTCGACGTTCATCCCGAAATCTTGGACGAGCTCGGCAAACTCTGTCCGGGCCGGAGGATTCTTTGGTGGGGCGATGCGCCCGCGAACAGTCAGCGATGGGGCCTGGTTAATCCGGGCTGGGATTGGGTATTCGTCAAGGATCCGGCGGCAGTTACCAAGCTGCGGATCGCCGGCCGCAACGCCCATCTTCTGCATGAAGCGATGAATCCCAGTTGGCATCGGCCGTTGGCCAGGCAGGCGAATGACTGTATCGCAGTGGCGGGCAACTTCTACGGCTACCGGCAAGCGGTGGTTTTGCGCCTGATGACTTCCGGCGTCCGGGTGACGCTCTTCGGTTCGAAGCCCCCTATCTGGGCAGCGGCGAGCATCAAGAAGCAATGGAGCGGACGCTACATCACCCGCGAGGACAAGAGTCAGGTCTTCGGCGAGGCCCTCGCCTGCCTCAACACATTTGCACTGGCGGAAGGAAATTCTCTCAACTGCCGGGCCTTCGAGATTGCTGGCGCTGGTGGCCTTCAACTGATGGAGGCTCGGCCGATAGTCAGTGAATGTTTCGAACCGGGAGTTGAAGTGCTGATCTTCACCAGCTTCGAAGAGTTGCTGGCGCTCCTCCAACGCTGCCAGAAAAGCCCAGCTGAGATGCAGGCGATTAGAACCGCGGCAGCCCGCCGGGCGCTGGCGGAACATACGTACCGGCATCGGCTCGACCGGATCTTTGGATACCTGAAGTCTTGAGGACTTGTTTCATGCGCGTCGCAGTGATCAATAGCCATCCGATCCAGTATTTCGGGCCTCTTTGGCGGGAGGTGGCGAGGAAGAAGGGGGTCGAGCTGAAGGTGTTCTACTGTTGTAACTGGGGTACTGCAGATTACCGCGATTCCGGATTTGGAAGAACCGTGAAATGGGACGTGGATCTGCGGGCCGGCTACGACTCGGAGGTCTTGCCACTTCAGAGGCCGCCCACCAAACTCGGCTTCTGGGAGATCAACAATCCCACCGTGAGTCAAGCGCTGTCCGACTTCGCTCCGGACGTCTTGGTGCTCTTCGGATACAGTCATCTTACCAGCTGGCGCGCGCTTTTCTGGGCGAGGACACACCACATTCGGGTACTGACTTTTTCGGACTCACAGCTGAAGCATCCGCGCAAAGGCTGGGTGCGCTTGGCCAAGCAACTGATAGTGCGAACGTTCTTTTCACAGCTCGACGGGGCTCTGCCAATCAGCAGTTCGAATGCGGAATACTATCGAAGCTACGGTCTGTCTCGTGAGCGACTGCATTGGTGTGCTCAACCCATCGATGGTAAGCGTTTTGAGACTGCGTTTGAAGGAAAGGCGGCCGCCCGTTCCGCGATGCGCCGGAAGCTGAACATCGACCCGGTGGACTTTGTATTCGCAGTCGTCGGCAAGTACGTTGCGAAGAAGCGAATTCTCGAGGTGGTAGAAGCTTGGTTGAACCTCGATCACTCACTCAGGTCGCGCGCTCGCCTCTTACTGATCGGCGAAGGCGAGTTGAGACCTCAACTGGAAGCACTGTCGCAATCGCCGGAAGCAGGGGGTCGAATCAGCCTCACCGGCTTCATCAATCAGCAGGAGCTTCCAGCCTATTACTTGGCCTGTGACGCCACGGTGCTGGCCTCGGACGTGGAGCCGCACGGGCAAGTGGTGACTGAATCCCTGTTTTTGGGCGTGCCGGCAATTGTCTCCGATCGGGTGGGGTGTGTTGGTCGGCAAGACGTGATGCGGGATGGCGAGACGGGGCTGGTATACCCCTGTGGCGATACGAAAGCGCTCTCGACCGCGATGGAGGCTTTGATGGTTGATCCGGTGAGGTACCAGAGGTTTTCAGAGCGCGCCCGCGAGGTTGCCTCGGGTCAGGATGCGCGTGTGGTGGCCGGCGAATTCGTGGAGGCGTTCCAGAAGGTGCTGCGATCGCCGAGACCCACGTTTCTAGATCGCACGAGAACCATCGTTCCATTTCTCAACGGCCGTGCCTGACTTCGAGACCATGGCAAATAGCGAATCCAGTCCGCCGTTGAGAGGAAATGGGCGCATAACCACAGAACTCTCACCCTCGGCTCGCGAAGAAGTCGTTCGGATGTACTACCAGACAACTGCGGAAAGGGGACACAATCAGTCCCTCGATCATTATCGGCGCGCCGCGGACGGACTAAAACTGAGGCTTAGGCTATGGCTACCAACGGATCGCGCGGCGCGATGCCTCGATCTGGCGACCGGTTGTGGCGAGCTGATCTACCTCTTGGAGCAAGAGGGTTATCAACACATCCAGGGAGTCGATTTGTGCGACGAGGAGTTGCACTGCGCGCGTGCATACGTGAAGAGCGAATTGGTCACCGCGGACGTGCTCGAGTACCTCAAGCGATGTGAGCCTCGGTCGGTTGACTTCGTGACAGCGCTGAACTTCCTCGAGCACCTGTCCAAAGACGTTCTGCTGGCCACCCTGAAGGAGATCGGACGAGTGCTGCGGCCCGGCGGAACGCTGGTGGCAATGGTTCCCAATGCCATCTCTCCTTTTGGCGGCTTGACGCGGCACTGGGACATCACCCACGAATGGGCATTCACGCCCAACAATTTCCAGCAGCTTGCCTCACTGGCCAATCTCGACTCTTGCGTCGAGGTTCGCGAGTGCGGACCAGTTGTGCACGGATTGGTCAGCGGCGTCCGCTACCTGTTGTGGCAAGTGATTCGAGCCGGGATCGCCGGTTGGTTTCTGGTCGAAGTGGCAGACACCAAGGGCGGTGTGTACACGATGGACATGCTGGTTCGGCTCCACGCCTCGCGACAGTGACAAAGGGCGAGCGAAGGGTGGCGATCGTTGTGCCTGGTCTACCCTATGGTGGTGGCGTTCCGGCAGTCGCTTTATTTCTCCGCGAAGCGGTTCAGCGCAGCCACCGATACAGAGCTGATTTGATCTCGACGGCCGTCTCCTCTAGAGATGCGGCCAGCGTACGATTGCTCTCGCCGCCGAGCTGGTGGCGCGGACCGCAAGAGTCTGCAGGCAGCTTACAGGGCATACCTTTCAAACACATTGGCTCACATCTCGCGGAAATCGAGATCGCACGCTATATGCCTCGACGGCGGCTCACCAAGCTTCTGGACGAGTATGATTTGATTCAGGTCGTCGCTGGAAGTGCGACGATCGCGTCTGCGGTGACATCGGTTGTCAAACCAAAGTGTCTTTCGATCGCAACTACAATTCTCAATGATCGAGGAAGCGCTCTGGCCAAGGCACGTGGCGTCAAAAAGATCTGGCGCGCCGGAATGACAGGCGTCAACGTTCTTCTCGAACGGAACGTGCTCTCTCGAATGGACCACGTCTTCGCACAGAGCGACTATACCCATCGACTCCTCGAGCGGCTGGTTCCCAGCGATCGGCTATCGATGGGATCGCCGGGGATTGATACGTCTGTGTTTAAGCCTGGTTCAGAGCGCGGTGTCGGCTATCTGCTTTCGGTAGCGCGCTTTTCCGATCCGCGGAAGAACGTCGGCATGCTTTTTCGCGCCTACGCGACGGTTCGTCGTGACCTTCCAAACGTGCCGAAGCTCATTCTCGCAGGAACTAACGCGCCGACGGAGGAAGACTGGCATGTCGCTCGAGAGCTCGGTATCACCGAATGGGTAGAGTTTCGTGAGAACCCACCAGTGGAGGAGCTGGCGAAGCTCTTTCGAGAGGCAACTCTGTTTGTCTTGTCGTCGAATGAGGAAGGATTTGGAATCGTCCTCGCGGAAGCAATGGCCAGCGGAATTCCGGTTGTCTCCACGCGCTGCGGCGGCCCGGAGAGTGTTGTCGTGGAAGGCAGCACCGGCTACCTGACGCCGATCGGAGACCATCAAGCTTTGGCCACGCGACTCAAGGAGCTTCTTACCGATGCGGCAAAGCGGGGGCGGATGGGTCGGGAAGCGAGGCGTGTGGCGGAGCAACGCTTCTCAATCGAGGCGGCAGGGCGAGCGTACTTGGACGTTTATGATCGTTTGCTCGCCTAATCTACAGCTTGTCCGGTAATTGAGGCCATGCACCGCTGAGACTGGGCGCGGCGCATCGAAATCCCGCAAGGAGAATGATCGCTTACGAGAGGGGATCGACAGGCTCGCTTTCCTATGGCACTTCGGAAAGCGTGAATTTCA
>WNFA01006916.1_pt1 | contig 19048 bp, 16 predicted proteins | sample 5400481 | NCBI WGS metagenome assembly WNFA01 (sample SAMN13153340, study PRJNA577476) | soil metagenome | isolation source: 120 cm saprolite under Douglas fir tree site 2 hole 1 replicate 2 | place: USA:California | collected 2015-04-18
AAGCACCTGCGCCGCCACCCATCCCAGCGCCCACGCGACCGGAAGGGCGATCAGGATCGCCAGCCACTGCCATAAGGGAAGACCCAAGAACTGGTTCCGCACCAGGGCCGCTGGAAGATGGGTTTCTACCTGATGTACTGCGGCTTGCTCGTAAAGCTCCGGCACTTTGGCCAGAGTCTCGGCAGAGATGAGCCAGATTTTTCCGCGATCCGGGTCGGTGACGCGGGAAAGAATGAGATCCGCTTCGACGTCGCCGGAGCTCAGAGTGCCCACTCGCTGCTTATCGAGAGGCATTCCATCCTGTGGTGTCCCTTCGGCTTGATTGCTGATCCGCCGCAGGTCGCCAGAAAAAGAGCGATCAATCACCACTTTCAGTTTGGAAGCGATGTCTTCCCCCTGCGTCAGGCGACGGGCCGGGGGCATCTGCAGATACTGTGCTGCGGTCGAATTGTTTCCGGACTGTGCGGCCTGAAGAAATCCGTACAACGTGCCGCTGGGAGTGCTGCGGCCCAGCGGATCAGCCGCGGTTCCATTTGCCGAGTTGTTCCCAATTGCAGCAGGCTGTCCCGGCAACTGATAAGCCGAAGCCGGCACACCCATGGCAATCATCAGGGCGAGACAGGTGAGCGGCAAAAGCAATCGCTTCAGACAAAACATGACCGTTGCATTGTAATGTAGGCGCGAGCGTCCTGGCTTGGCCCGCATCCATCGCGCGCGGGCGGAGAGTCTCACCTGTATCAAGCGGGACGAATGACTCCAGATGGAGGTAGTGGGTTAGTTTGAAACCCCGCATGTCGGCAAGGGTGGGCAGGCGGCAAGGGTGGAGCAGGCCTTCAGGCCTGCATACAGCTTCCACATGCGATGGGCTTCAGCCGCACGCGCTATGGCGCCTTTTATTGCAGCGCTGAAGCGCTGCTCCACCCAAAATCAAAATCAGCCCAACATCAGTCCCGCGAATACACCCTATCCAGGGCGAAATTCCAGAAAGCGCCTGTGTGAGTCCAAACTGAGCCACTACTCAGCGGAAGTTCAATTTTTCTTGGGACGGTAAATGTCCGTACTGGTGCCGAAGAAAACCTCGGCGGCTTGCATCACGGTCTCCGAAAGCGTGGGATGCGGGTGAATGGTGAGCGCAAGATCTTTGGCGAGGGCAGCCATTTCCACCGCCAGCACGCCTTCGGCGATAAGTTCCCCCGCACCCGCGCCCACGATGCCCACACCCAGCACACGCTCGGTCTGCGGATCGAGGATAAGTTTGGTCATGCCTTCCGTACGGTCGACGGTCATGGCCCGGCCCGAAGCGGCCCAGGGAAATCTCGCCACTTTGATTTCGCGGCTTTCCTTTTGCGCCTGAGTTTCGGTGAGCCCGCACCACGCGATCTCAGGATCGGTGAAGACTACGGCGGGGATGGCAGCGGGCTCAAATGCAACTTTGTGTCCCGCGATGGCTTCCACCGCGGTTCGGCCCTCGTGCGAAGCCTTGTGCGCCAGCATGGGCTCACCAACCACGTCGCCGATGGCGTAAATCGCAGGATCGCTCGTCTGCAACTGCTTGTTCACCTGGATGAATCCGCGCGCGCCAACTTGAACCTGCGTCTTTTCCAGCCCGGGAATTTCGGAGTTCGGCTTGCGCCCCACCGAGACCAGAACCTTGTCGAAAATTTTCTCGCGCTCCTTGACTCCGGGCCCATCGAAGGTCACACGGATGCCGCTGGATTCCTCTTTCATGGCAGCAACCGTCGTGTCCAAGAGAATAGAGTCAAAACTTTTCTCGATCCGCTTGTGCAGAGGAAGAACCAGGTCTCGGTCCGCGCCGGGCAACAGCCCGGGTAGCATTTCAACCACCGAGACTTTCGAGCCCAGAGCGGCGTACACCGTGCCCAGCTCCAGGCCGATGTAGCCGCCGCCGACTACCAGCAGCGTTCCCGGCACTTCGCTCAAATCCAGCGCCGAAGTGGAATCCAAGACTCTCGGGCTGTCGAGCTTGAGGCTGGGAATAATTGCCGGACGAGAGCCCGTCGCGAGGATGATGCGATCGAAGCTTAAACTCTGCTCGCCGCCGCTCGTCCTGGAAATACGCAGCGTGTTCGAATTCTCGAAGGCCGCGGTTCCCTGAATGTATTCGACCTTGCGTTGTTTCGAAAGCACGCCCAGGCCGCTGGTCAGCTTCTTGACCACACCCTCTTTCCAAGATCGCAGGCGAGCCAGATCGATCTTGGGATCGTTGTACTCGATCCCCCAATTCCTGGCGTGGCGGGACTCGTCGATCAGCTTGGCCACGTGCAGCAAGGCCTTCGAAGGAATGCAGCCGCGATACAGGCAGACTCCGCCGGGATTCACTTCAGGATCAATCAGGGTAACTTTAATTCCCAGGTCGGCCGCAAGAAAAGCAGCCGCGTAGCCACCCGGCCCGCCGCCCACCACTGCGATGTGCAAGTTTGAAGTTTCAGTCATGCTAAAGGAAAGGCATTAACCACAGAGGACATGAAGGTGCACGAAGGAACCCTCACGAATTTCCTTCGTGTACCTTCGTGTCCTCTGTGGTTTATAGATTTTCATGGTCTATCCCTGCACCGACAGCAGGAAGGGTTGCTCAAACGCTTCCGCGATCCAACGCAGGAATCGTGCAGCATCAGCGCCATCAATCAGCCGATGATCGTAGGAGAGTGAAAGTGGCAGCACCAGGCGGGGCTCGAATTTGCCGTTCATCCAGATCGGCTCCATGCTAGAGCGCGACAGCCCGAGAATCGCGACTTCGGGGTAGTTCACGATCGGTGAAAATCCGGTGCCGCCAATGCCACCAAGGTTGGTGATAGTGAAGGTCCCGCCTTCCATCTCTGCCGGCGTAAGCTTCTTGTCTTTGGCTTTGCGGGAAATCTGGGTCAGTTCCGCGGCCAGTTCAACGATGTTTTTCTTGTCCACATCGCGAATTACCGGCACCAGCAGGCCGCGATCGGTGTCCACGGCCACGCCCACGTTTATGTACTGCTTATAAACGATCTCCTCCTTCGCCATGTCGATGCTGGCATTGAACTGAGGAAAAACCTTCAGGGCAGAGGCGCACACTTTCAGCGCGATCGCAGTCACCGTCATCTTGCCCCCGGCTTCTTCCGCTTTGGGCGCAAAGCGCGCGCGTAGTTGCTCCAGTTCGGTGATGTCGGCCTTGTCCTGCTGGGTGACGTGCGGAATCGTGGTCCAGGCTTCCCACAGATGCTGCGCGGTCTTGCGCCGCACCCCACGCATGGAGACGCGTTCCACTTTTCCAAATTTCGCGAAATCAGGAAGGACCGGTTGCGCGAAGTGACTGGCCTGCACTGATTGGGCCGCTGAAGTGAGCAACGACTTGGCATACGCCTTGACGTCATCTTCGCTGATGCGCCCGCCCGGGCCGCCGCCTTTCACTTCGTAAATGTCCACCCCGATTTCTCGCGCCAGGCGCCGGACGTGGGGCGCAGCGGCCGCAGGCGCGCGATGCTCTGTGCCCGCGACTTTACCCAGTTGTTCGGGCATGGCAAAAACCTTGGGCGCCGAAGCCTGGGGCTGATCCGGCAAAATTACCTGCGCTTCGGTTTTTCCTTCGGCGTGTATCGCTGCCTGCAGGGACAACCGTGCCTCATGCTGTTCGGAAATGTGCTCCACTGGAGCGTGCTTCAGCTTTTCCGGTGGCGCGGACGCGCCTCCCTCCAGGGTAAAAATCACCTGGCCCACTTTAATCTTGGTGCCTTCCTTAACCTTGATCTCCTTCACCGTGCCGGTCACCGAGGACGGCACTTCGACGACCGCCTTGTCGGTTTCCAGTTCCATGACAGGCTGGCCTTCCGAAACCTTCGTGCCCGGGGAAATCATCAGCCGCACCAGGTCGCCCTGATCGATGTTTTCTCCCAATTCGGGCAGTCTGAATTCACTGGCGCCGGCCGCCGAAGACGGGGAAGCAGACTGGGTGGGCGACGATGCAACCGCCGGTTGCGCTTCGGCTTGGGGCGGAGCCGCGGACTTCGGAGCGGGCGTCTTCTCCACCGGCACTTTCGCGGGAGCTTTCGACTCGGCAGGCTTAGCTTTTGCACCAACGCCATTCTCGACCGTGAAGATGACCTGCCCAACCTTAATCTTCTGGCCTTCTTTGACGCGAATCTCTTTCACCGTCCCGGTTACGGAAGACGGGACCTCGACCACCGCCTTGTCTCGGTTGTCCGGTGGGCGTCCCGCCCTCGAGACAGCCGGCAAGATGCCGACGCTACATTAATTAAGTATTTGCCGGATTCGCTTTCTCTGGATTAATTCCCAAGTCCTTGACCGCCTTCTGCAGCACGTCGATCTTGATCTGCTTCTCGCGCGCCAGCGCGGTAAGCGTGGCCAGTACGATATGTTTCGCATCTACTTCGAAGAAATCGCCCACCCGGCTCTCACTGCGGCCGAAGCCGTCCGTGCCCAAAGCCACCAGCGGCCGCGGCATCCATTGCGCAATCGATTCCGGCAGAACTTTCATGTAATCCGATGCCGCCACCAGCACGCCGGGCGCATCTTTCAGCGACTGGCTAACGAATGGCACCCGCGGAGTCTCCCCCGGATGCAGCATGTTCCAGCGCTCGCAATCGTTGCCATCGCGGTAAAGGCTCTTATAGCTGGTCACGCTCCACACGTCCGCCGCCACTCCGTATTTTTCTTCCAGAATCTGCTGCGCCTTGAGCACTTCATACATGATGGTGCCGCTGCCAAATAGTTGCGCCCGCAGCTTGGACTCCTTCTTGGTCGAGGTCCGGAAGCGGTAGAGCCCTTTCAGAATGCCCTCCTTTACATCTTTCCCTGCAGGCATTCCGGGCATGGCCAGGGGTTCGTTGGTGACCGTCAGATAATAGAAGATGGACTCCTGGTCCACGTACATCCTCTTTATACCGTCCTGAATAATGACGGCGATTTCGTAAGCGAACGCCGGATCATACGCCAGCAGATTGGGCACCGACAGTGCCAGCACATGGCTGTGGCCGTCCTGATGCTGCAATCCTTCGCCGGCAAGAGTCGTGCGGCCGGCGGTGCCGCCCACCAGGAAGCCGCGAGTCCGCATATCGGCGGCGGCCCAGATGAAGTCGCCGATGCGCTGGAAGCCGAACATCGAGTAGTAAATAAAAAACGGGATCGTATTGATCCCGTGATTGGCATAGGCGGTTCCGGCGGCGATAAAGGAGCAGATGGATCCAGCCTCGGTGATGCCTTCTTCCAGAATCTGCCCATCCTTTGCTTCCTTGTAATAAAGGAGCGTATCCATATCCACCGGCTCGTAGAGCTGGCCCACGCTGGAATAAATCCCCACTTGCCGGAAAAGCGCTTCCATGCCGAAGGTGCGGGCTTCGTCAGGAATGATAGGCACGATCAGCTTGCCAATTTCCGGATCGCGTAGCAATTTTGAAAGCAGCCGCACGAAAACCATGGTCGTCGAAACTTCGCGGCCGTCCGTACCTTTGTGAAACTCCTCGAAGTGAGATTCCGCAACCGGCGCGATCGGCTTGGAGCGCACTTTGCGCTCCGGCAGGTAGCCTCCCAGTTGTTTGCGGCGCTCCTGCATGTAGAGGATTTCCGGGCTGTCATCCGCCGGGCGGTAAAACGGCGCGTCGTGAAGATCTTCGTCCGGTATGGGAATCCCAAATCGCGAACGGAACACGCGCAATTCATCTTCGTTCAGCTTTTTCTGCTGGTGGGTAATGTTCTTGCCTTCGCCAGCCTCGCCCAGTCCGTAGCCCTTGATGGTTTTAGCCAGTATGACGGTAGGCGCGCCCTTGTGCTCGGTCGCCGCCTTGTACGCGGCATGCACTTTGATGGGATCGTGGCCGCCCAGCCGCATGCGGGATAGCTGTTCATCGGAAAGATGTTCGACCATGTTCAGCAGCCGGGGATCGCTGCCAAACAGGTTGTGACGGAAGTAGGCGCCGCTCTCGACGAAATATTTCTGATACTGACCGTCCGTGATCTCGCCCATACGCTTGACCAGAATCCCGTCCCGATCATTGCTGATCAGGCTGTCCCAGTCGCTGCCCCACACCACCTTGATGACATTCCATCCCGCGCCGCGGAAGATCGCCTCCAGTTCCTGAATGATTTTGCCGTTGCCGCGCACCGGTCCATCCAGACGCTGCAGGTTGCAGTTCACCACAAAAATCAGGTTGTCCAGCCGCTCGCGCGAAGCCAGCGTGATCGAGCCCAGCGATTCGGGCTCATCCATCTCGCCGTCTCCGAGAAAAGCCCAGACTCTTCCGCCGGTCGATGTCTTCAGCCCGCGATTCTCCAGATAGCGAATAAACCGCGCCTGATAGATCGCCTGAATCGGCCCCAGGCCCATGGAAACTGTTGGGAACTGCCAAAAATCGGGCATCAGCCAGGGATGCGGATACGAGGAGAGGCCGCCGCCTTGCCTCAACTCACGACGAAAATTCTGCAGCTTTTCTTTGGGAATTCTGCCTTCCAGATAGGCCCGGGAATACATGCCGGGCGCGGCGTGGCCCTGGAAATAAACCATGTCGCGATCGCCGGATTCGGTTTGCGCCTGCAGGAAATGATTGAATGCCACTTCGTAAAGCGTGGCCGCGGAGGCGAAAGTAGAAATGTGACCGCCGATGCCGCTCTCGATCTTGTTGGCCCGCACCACCATGGCCAGCGCATTCCAGCGCACCAGGCTCTTGATCCGGCGCTCCATCTCCTGGCTGCCCGGAAACGGCGGCTGCTGCTGGGCCGCGATCGTGTTCTGGTAAGGAGTCGTGGCGGTGAAGGGAAGGTTGACCCCGGCGGCGCGCCGCGCGTGCAGCGAGAGTTGCTGCAGCAACCGCCCCGCCCGGTCGGGACCGCCCTGGGACAAAACGTAGTCCAGTGAATCCAGCCACTCGCGGGTTTCTAGAACTTCCACTCCGTTGGTCTGCGTCTCAGCCACGTCTGGTTTTCTCCGTCAATAAATGCCAGGTTGCGTCCTTAAATTCATGAACCACGAAGGACACGAGGTTGCACCAAGGCGCGAATCTTCAGGGATTTCCTTCGTGTACCTTGGTGTCCTTGGTGGTCAAATTAGGGCAGTGCCAAATGCCGGACCTTTTATGATAGTCAATAATCCGGAATCTTGCTGGCGGGCCACGCCAATCGTGGACTGAAAGCCGATTTTCCGAACCCGGCATCCCGAATCGGCAAGGTCTATAATAAACGCTCTTTCGCTGTGCCCGCTCCCATGCCAACTCTTAAACTGCAACCGATGAGAACCAGTTTCCATCTTAAACAAGCGAACCTTTAGGGTCCGACCCAGGAATCAAAAATAGGAGAACTTCGATGTCCAAGAAAACTACTTCCGGCAACAACGGCGGGGTAACTGCCCAGCCCCACTTTCACCAAAAAGCCGCGGAAATCCAGAAATACGGCACCGTCAACCATGCGCTGCCTCTGGAACTTGAAGAACCCGTCCGTCTGGAAATGACCGAGCACCTCAACCAGCTTCTGGCCGACACCATGACCCTGCGCGATCTGTACAAGAAATCGCACTGGCAAGTCGCCGGCCCCACCTTTTACCAGCTCCACCTTTTATTCGACAAACACTACGACGAGCAGTTGGAACTGGTGGACACTATCGCCGAGCGTATTCAACTGCTGGGAGGCGTGAGCCTCGCCATGGCTCCCGACGTCGCCGAGACCACACGAATCGAACGCCCCCCGCGCGGCCGCGAAGAGGTCCCCGTACAACTCTCGCGCCTGCTGGACGCCCATAAAATCATCATCGGGGAGTGCCGCGAACTCGCGGAGCGCGCCGACAAGTTAGGCGACGACGGCACCAACGACCTCGCCGTCAGCGACGTGCTGCGTACTAACGAACTGCAGGTCTGGTTCCTCAGCGAGCACCTGGTAAACATGCCGTTGTCCGACGTCCGCGAGTAAAAACTTCACGTAATCTCCAAGGGGCTGACATCAAGTCGGCCCCAGGTTTTTGCCCTTCGTAGCGCCGGCGTCCCGCCCTCGGTAGGTTCAGCCCTCGCAGTCTGCCCCGCTTTCCGCGTCATCCGCCACTGTGTAACAATCTTCAATAAGGAAGAATCATGGACGCGGCAGGCAAGACATTCGCATCCGAAGATCCGCGCAAGTGGATTGGCCGGATTCTCATGGCGGTGATCCTGGGAGAGGCCATCTGGAACCTGATTGTGTCGCTCATGAACAATCTGGTCGTGCCCTGGCTGGGAGACCTGTTCGGGCAATCTTCGGGATTACCCACCTCCTTCACCCAGCGGCCCTACAACTATCCCGATTTGTTCGTTTCCGTACTGGAATTTTGTATTGCGGGGATCGTCGCGGCAGTCCTCAACTATTTCTTCCAGCGGCCAAGGGTCATAAGAGTGAAGCCGACGAAGGGTCCTGTCCCAGTCGAGCCCGTGCGAGTCGTTGCTCGGGCCGAGGCGCCTGCGTCGCAACCCCAAAAAGCGACTGCCCCGACCACAATAGCCAAGCCTGCTCCGATCCCGCCCCCACTGACCATGTCGGTGCCGCCCGCACCGCCGTCAATTGCCAAGCCGAACCCGATCATCCCAGCGGCGCCTGTGATCACGACTCCGCCAGCACCCTTGCCGCCGGTGGTGCCACCACCGATCGCGAAGCCTTCCCCTGTTGCTCCCGCAGCCCCACCAGTTGCAGCTTCTGTGGCCAAGCCGCCGCAGCCACCGCCCAAAACCGAGCCCGCCAAGCCGAAGAAACCCAAAGAGGTTTACTACAACATCGTCGGAGAACCCATGCCGTCCGACGAAGACTAGGCTCGGACTTAATCGATACAAGTGTGGGGCTGACTTCCGTCAGCCCCTGATTTTTGAGCGGCGTTCTTACCGGGTTGGGTTGTTAGTTCTGACCGCTCGCGGGCGAGTTGAGGCGAATCACGGCCCCGCCATCGAGTTGATATTCAGCCTCGATGACGGTGAGCTTGCCGGCTTTGACCGCCTCGCGGAGGATTTCGCTACTGCCAAGCACGTCTTTCGCGCTCTGGTGGACATTCTCTTTTACCGCTGATTCGAGCAGAGCGTCGGACTTGGCGTAGGTTTTGGCCTGCGTAACGGCAGGAGCGATCTTATCGACGATCGCCTCCAGGTTGCGGCTGGGCATCTTGTCCCCCGAACAGGCAGCGGCCACGGCCCCACATTTCTGATGTCCGAGCACGACCAGCAGCGTGCTGTGGAGGTGGTCCACGGCGTACTCGATACTCCCGAGGCCAACCGGATCGGCGACGTTTCCCGCCGTGCGCACGACGAAGAGATCGCCCAGGCTCTGGTCAAAAACCAACTCGGGGGAAACCCGGCTGTCAGAACAAGCGAGGATGATGGCATGGGGCTGTTGTCCCGAGGCCAGTTTCTGGCGAAGCGCCGCCAAAGCACGGGGTTGAGGCTTGCCAGCCACGAAGCGCTCGTTGCCCGCCATGAGATTGGCCCAAATCGCGTCGGGAGACGGCGCCGGAGTGGTGGCTGGGGCATGGGCGGCATGCGGCGCAGAAGTGGTTGGCTGTTGCGCGAGGCCCGGAATCCCGAATGCAAGCAGAACCGCCAGATACGAAATCGTGTTTTTCATAGTGATAAACCTGGAGGCGCGGGTCGGAATCGAACCGACGTATAAAGGTTTTGCAGACCTCTCCCTTACCACTTGGGTACCGCGCCCTGTTACCGAATGGAAAAAGCCTCGCGGCCGCGGGACTCTTCCGCCGAGATTCTGGAGCGGGAGACGGGGGTCGAACCCGCGACATCGACCTTGGCAAGGTGCGGGTCTACATGGCTTCGTTGGCCTTCGCCGTAATCCGGTTCCGCACGTCCCAGAGTTCCTTGTAGAACAGGTGCTCCATGCGCTGGTGCAGAACTTCCACCGGCGTCCCCATGGTGCCGACCACTCCACCGCCGATGATCCGCTGCGCCAGCTTCAGATGATGAAAACGAAACAGGTGGACGCGCTCGTCGAAATCAAGCAGGCGTTCGGCCACATCGTGCAGCCCGAAGAACTCCGCGTGACGGCGATACAGATCATCCACGCTGAGATTTGCCTTTTCCAACTGACCATGGAAGGCTTCACCGAGGCGCGGGCCAATGTGAAGCAGAGCCAAAAAACCCGGCGAATCCAGGCCGCTGCCATGGCCGAGCCCGGCGCGAATCAGGTGGTAGTCGTAAGGCGTGATGGTCTCCAGTTCGTGCAGCATGGAGATGGGATATTCCAGCATGTGATTACCGCGGCGCAGCAGCTGCGCCGAATTGGAGAAATCCCCACCGGCAATGAGCGCCCGGGCGCGATCAAGCTCCCAGGCCACACCCTTCAGCAGCAGCTCGGAAGCCTGATGCACCACCTGGAAGGTCATCTCATCCGGATGCAGAAATTCTTCCGGCTTCTTCTGCAGCGACAGCAGTTCGTCGGTGCGCAGGTAGCGCTCGTAGTCCGAAGCCCCCTTGCCCGGCAGAATCGGTTTTCGCAGATCATCCATGATTAGGCGTCAGACCTCAGACCTCGGACCTCTGCATTCTCCGGCTATTCTGACGCCGATTTTGGGTGGCGCAGCGCATCGGCATTATCAGCGCACGTGTAGGGGCGGTTCTCCGACCCGTCCAGGCCGAGCGTAGCTCGGCAGTTCTCTTCCACTCCACGAAAAATTCGCCCCGCGGCTATTCTTTCGCCCCTTCGGGGCTCTATCGTTCCCGCTCCGCACCCACGGCTTGCGCCGTGGGCTGCATTCTTTCGCCGCTTCGCGGCTGTGGTCGGACTCTGGCTTTTTTTCTGAGCAGCCGCGAGTCACGCGGCAGCCCAGGCGGCACGGCTGAAGCCGTGCCCTCCCGACCCTCTTACGAACGCCTTGCTAACCCGAGTGCCCAGTCCACTGCGGATCTTTCTCCGGAGCGACGATCTCACCATCCCGCATGTGGATGATGCGATCGCCGTAGCTGGCCGCCTCCGGGTTGTGCGTGATCATGAGCACGGTCTGGCCCAGTTCCTGGTTGGAGTGCCGCAGCATGCCCAGCACAATCTCGGAGTTTTTTGAGTCCAGGTTACCGGTAGGTTCGTCCGCCAGCACAATCGCCGGCTTGTTGATCAGCGCCCGGGCCAGCGCCACTCGCTGCTGCTCGCCCCCGGACAGCTCGGAAGGCCGATGTTGCAACCGCTTCTCCAGCCCCAGCAGGCCCACAATCCGGTTAAAGTAGGCGGCATCGCGGGCCCCGTTCACCCCGGCGATATCCAGCGCTATATCAATATTGGACCGCGCATCAAGCGTTGGCAAAAGATTGAACTTCTGGAAGACAAATCCGATCTTGCGCTTGCGCAGCCGGGTGCGCTCGGCATCGGAGAGTTGCGCGAAGTCGTCCCCGTCGATCACGACACGGCCCGAGTCGGCTCGCGTCAGTCCGCCCAGAAGATAGAAGAGCGTGGACTTGCCGCTGCCCGAAGGCCCAACCACGCTGACAAACTCTCCCTTTTGCACACTGAAGGAGATCCCCCGAAGGGCGGGAACATCAATCTTGCCCACGCGGTAGGTCTTGCGCAGCTCCACGGCTTCGATGAAGGCAGGCATCCAGCCCTTCGATATTACACGAAGCGGCGCTAACTCTCGCCTTCTCAAAATTCATCGCGATCAATTCGTGCGAGTTCCGGGCAGCTGTCATCCCGAGCAATCTTTGCGCGCGCGACGCGCGAGCAAGGATTGTCGAGGGATGACAGTGAATAGATGGAGACTGCAAATCGCGTACTAGATGCTCAGGCCACGCGCTCCGTCGCCTGGACTCCCGAGCCCAGCACGGTAAGAAATGATGCCAGCCATGCCGGATGCGCCGGCCACGCGGGCGCGGTCACCAGATTTCCGTCGACGCAAGCTTTGTCCATAGGCACTTCCACGTAAGTACCGCCGGCGGCTCTAACGTCGGGCGCGACCGCCGGATAGCAACTGCAGCGGCGTCCTTCGAGCACGCCGGCCGCCGCCAGCAGTTGAGCGGCGTGGCAAATGGCGGCCACGGGTTTATGCGCCTGGAAAAAGTGCCGCACCACTTCAAGCACTCTCGGATTCAGCCGCAAATATTCCGGGGCGCGGCCGCCGGGAATGACCAGAGCGTCGTACGTATCGGCCTTCACATCTGCAAAAGTCGCGTTCAGCATGAAGTTGTGGCCGCGTTTCTCGCTGTAGGTCTGGTCGCCTTCGAAGTCGTGGATGGCGGTGCGCACGAATTCCCCGGTTTTCTTCTCCGGACAAACCGCATGCACAGTGTGTCCCGCCATCTGCAATGCCTGGAAAGGGACCATCACTTCGTAGTCCTCCACGTAATCGCCCGCCAATAGAAGAATTCGTTTGGAAGCCATGTTGTCCTCTGCACAGTATTTTGCCAGATTGGTGGCGGGTGGGCGAGTCGCGTTTTCGTGATTGCCAAGTGCGATCGCGGCTGCGGCTCAGCGGCTTACCAGCAACCAGACTGCTGCGCGGGCGAGTGCGCCCGCGCCACGCTTATCTGGCTAGTGTCTGTCGTGATCATGGTCGTGATCGCGATCGTGATCGTCGTGATGACTGTGCCGCCAGTTCCAATATTCTTTCTGCTGATCGCGGTTCAGCCTGCGAAAGTCCCGATCTTCCCGATGATTGTCGACCACCCACTGATGGTAGTAAATCGTTTCGTGATTGTCCCAGCGGTGATAGTCGTTGTAGTAGGGGTCGTACACCCGGTAGCCTCGCGATGCACAACCTGTAGTCACGGCCGGAGCCAGAAAAGTCGCGGCCAGCAAGAGTGACGTGAGATATCGGTAGCCACAATGCATGATGGTCATGCCTCCTTGCGCAGCTTTGATTCGCAAGTTGGTTGCGGTCCGGCAGCTTTGAGTTGCCTCGCACATTCTGGCGGGATGGCGAAAGTTCTTGACCCTGGACGCAACCCCTTGCGGTCGCCAACGGCCTCCCTTCCGAATCTTCGTACCCTCCTGATTCGGGAACCTTTAGGTCGTCGGTCGCTAGGCCTCCTTGCTCCGCCTCCGGTCGCCCGCGTATGATGCAGCGTTTATGACTCCGAAACCATCTCCCCGTCAAGCCAACCTGCGCGAGAAGTCGCAACTGATGTCCGCCTCCGAAATCGAGCGCACCCTGGTACGGCTGGTCCACGAAATCATCGAGAAGAACAACGGCGCCGCCGAGCTCGGACTGGTGGGCATCCGCCGGCGAGGAGTGCCGATTGCCCAGCGCCTGGGACAGATGATCGCACGCATCGAGAAAACTCCGGTCCCGGTCGGCACTCTGGACATCACCTTGTATCGCGACGACCTCTCCACCCTGGGCTCGAAACCGGTGGTGCAGAAGACCGAGATCGGGTTTCCGATCGCCGGCAAGAACATCATCCTGGTCGATGACGTTCTCTACACCGGCCGGACCATTCGCGCCGCCCTGGATGCCCTGTTTCGCGAGGGACGTCCCAAGCAGGTGCAACTCTGCGTGCTGATCGACCGAGGCCATCGCGAGTTGCCGATCGAGGCTGCTTTCATCGGACGCAAGGTGCAGACCACCGACCGGGAAATCATCGAAGTTAAGCTGCGCGAAGTGGATGACATGGAAAAAGTTCTGTTAGTCGAGCGGCAAGACTGACGGTAGATTCAGATAGAGCGCGGATGTCTCGTCCATACCCTGATCGTTCATGCGGTTAGTTTGTCATTGTGGTAACCCGTGCAAACCATGAACCAAGCTGCGCGCGGCTCCCTGCTGGGCATCGAACATCTCGGAGCAGAGCAAATTCTGGGCTTGCTCAAGCTGGCCCGGCGCATGAATCCTCTGAAGCCCCGGCCTTTGCTGCGAGGCAAGCGCGTCCTGCTTCTGTTTTATGAAGCTTCCACGCGCACTCGCAGTTCCTTTGAAATCGCGGCGAAATCCCTGGGCGCAATGACCACGCTGGTTCTTTCCAGTGGTTCGAGTATCGAAAAAGGCGAATCCCTGCTGGACACCGGCTACACTCTGCGCGCGGTGGGCGCGGACGTCATCGTCATCCGCCATCCCCAGGCCGGCGCGGCGGCGCTGATGGCCAAGCACCTTGATATTCCTGTGATCAACGCGGGCGACGGCATGCATGAGCATCCCACCCAGGCGTTGCTCGACGCCTACACCATTTTGCGCCACAAGAAAACGCTGAAGGGCCTGCAAGTAGCCATCGTAGGCGACATTTATCACAGCCGCGTGGCGCGCTCCGCCATTCACCTGCTCAGCAAGTTCGCAGCGCGCATCACGCTGTGCGGCCCCTCCGAGTTTTTGCCGGAGACAGCGACCAGCCTGGCCCCGGGATTGCACATCACGCGCACCGTCGAAGAAGCGGTACACGGCGCCGACGTGATCATGACATTGCGGGTGCAGAAGGAGCGCCTGGCCGGCACCCGGATTAGCGTGCAGGATTACATTGCCCGCTATCAGATGACCCTGCCCCGGCTGAAGCTGGCCAAAAAGGATGCCATGCTCATGCACCCCGGTCCCATCATCCGCGGACTGGAGCTAAGCTGGGAAGTCGCAGACTGCCCGCAATCGGCGATCGTCGAAGAAGTCCGCAACGGAGTGCCGGTGCGCATGGCAATCCTGGCCAAGGCCTTGGGGAGGGCGAGATGAAAACATCAACTTCAATTCCACGGATATACGCGGATCAAAACGGATTAAAACATCACGAGCTTACAGAAAAGCTCATCGGCATCTTCTATAACATCTACAACGAACTCGGACATGGATTTCTCGAATCGGTCTACGAACAGGCATTTTCGGTTGCACTGGCTGAAAGCGGGACCTTCTTTCAGCGCCAAATGGCAGTGCCTGTCTGGTTTCACGGACAGAAGATCGGCGATTTTCGCGCTGACTTACTTGTCGACGAAAAAGTGATTATCGAGCTGAAGACAGGCCGTGAGGTCGATCCCGCTTGGGAAAAACAGCTTCTGAATTATCTCCGGGCGACCCAGATAGAAGTAGGAATACTGTTCAACTTCGGTCCGAGTGCACAATTCAGACGCTATGTGTTCGAAAATGATAGAAAGAATCCGCGAAAATCCGCGTGAATCCGCGGAAAAGAAGTAAGGTCGTAAATTGACTAGAAAAGAAAATCACAGCCTGTTGATCAAGGGCGGCCGTCTCATCGACCCCGCCGCGAAGATCGACGCGCCCATGGACATCCTGTTGCGTGATGGACAGGTTTCTGAGATCGCGCCGCCAGGCAAGACACGCGGCGCAGCGGACGACAAATTCGACGCTCGTGGCCTGATCGTCGCGCCCGGATTCATCGACCTGCATGTCCATCTGCGCGAGCCCGGCCAAGGCTACAAGGAGACCATCGCCACCGGGACCGCTGCCGCCGCGGCCGGAGGTTTCACTTCCGTATGTTGCATGCCCAATACCCAGCCCGTCGTCGACTCGCCGGACTGGGTAACCTGGCTCCAGCAGCCAGAGCGCGGCGCGGTGGTCAATGTTTTCCCGATCGGCGCCGCGACTCATGCCAGCAAAGGCGCTGTGCTCACGGATTACCGCGGACTGCAGCGTGCCGGAGCCGTGGGCGTCACCGACGACGGCAAGCCCATCCTTAATGACACGGTGATGCGCGAGACGCTGCGCTTGTCGTCGGAGATCAATCTTTGCGTGATTCAGCACGCGGAAGATACGCGCATGACCGAACGCTGCTCCATGAACGACGGCCCAACCTCGTTTCGCCTGGGCCTGCGCGGCATGAAGGCGGCAGCCGAGGCCTCGATCGTGGAACGCGACGTCCAACTGGCGCAGCAGTTCACCGGGGCGCGCCTGCACGTTGCTCATCTTTCAACGGCCGACGCGCTGAAGGCCGTCCGCCGCGGCAAGCGCAGCAAGTCGCGCGTGACCTGCGAAGTCACGCCACACCACTTCGCGCTAACCGACCAGGATGTCGGAGAGTACGATACCAACTTCAAAATGAACCCGCCGCTGCGCTCTGCCTCCGACCGCGAAGCCATCCTGGTGGCGCTGGCCGACGGAACCGTCGACGCCATTGCCACCGATCACGCACCCCACGCCCTCCATGAAAAGATCATCGAATTCGAGCGCGCCGCTTTCGGGATCACCGGATTAGAGACCGCACTCGGACTGGCAGTCACCTGCCTGCATCGCGACCACAAGATTCCACTGGGCAGAATAGTCGAACTCTTCACTGCGGGCCCGGCCCGCGTGTTCAGCCTCCGAGGCCGCGGAACGCTCGCCCGCGGAAGCCACGGCGACGTCACCATCTTCGATCCCAAAAAGCGCTGGAAGTTTGAAGCCGCGAAGTCCCACTCCAAATCGCACAACACTCCATTTGGCGGATGGCAATTCACCGGCAAGGTGGTCGCGACGATTGTGGGTGGAAAGATTGCGTATCGGACAGATTGAATCACCAATGCTCGTGTAGGGACGGGTCGGAGCCTGCCCTGAGCGTAGTCGAAGGGACCCGTCCAGGCCGAGCTAAGCTCGGCAGCCGCTTCCGATTCCTATTTGGCAGGAACTCAGCAACCAAAGTAGTATCAGGACATCAAAAAGCCATGACCTCAAGATCTCCAGCGGGAACCGTGACCCTGGGCGGCGAATTAACCGTCCATCGCCTGGGTTACGGCGCGATGCGTCTGACCGGACCAGGCATCTGGGGACCACCGAAAGATCGCGCCGCAGCTCTCGCCGTCTTGCGCCGGGCGGTTGAGCTCGGCGTGAATTTCATCGACACCGCGGATTCCTACGGCCCGGATGTCAGCGAAGAACTGATCGCCGAAGCGCTTTCGCCTTATCCCAAGGATCTGGTGATCGCGACCAAGGGAGGCTGGGTTCGACCCGGCCCCGGTCTATGGGCGCATAACGCTACGCCTTCGCATTTGCGCCAGGCAGTCGAGGGAAGTCTGAAAAGACTCCGCCTGCATCGCATCGACGTTTACCAGTTGCATGTCCCCGATCCGATTGTGTCTCTGGAAGCGTCGGTGGGAACATTGGCCGAATTGCGTTCTGAGGGAAAGATTCGCCAGATCGGCCTGTCCAACGTGACGCGAGAACACATCGAGCGCGCCCGCAAGATAGCGCCCATCGTCTCCGTGCAGAATCGCTACAGCTTCGCCGATCGCGAGTGGGATTACGTAGTGGACTATTGCACGCAGAACGGAATCGCGTTTATCCCCTGGTTCCCGCTGGGGGCGGGCCAGGCGGCGAAAGAGACCGTCCAGCGCATCGCAGACGCCCATGGCGCCAAGCCTATGCAAGTCGCGCTGGCGTGGTTGCTGCAGCGCTCTCCCTTGATGCTGCCCATTCCCGGGACTTCCTCTGTGGAACATTTAGAGGAGAATATGCTCGCCGCGTCGTTGCGATTGAGTGAGCAGGAGTTCAGGGAGCTGGCTGGAGTCCCGGAACTGGCTTTCTCCAGGTAAAAAGCAGCCACGGATTTTCACGGATCAGACTGAGAGAAGTCTCAAATCAGATCCGTGTTCATCCGTGCCGATCCGTGGCCTGAATTTTTCTACTTCGGCTGCGGAACAATCCGCAGATACGGCTTGGGTGACTTCCAGCCTGCCGGGTACTTCTGCTGCGCTTCCTCGTTCGACACCGCCGGCAGAATGATGACATCGTCGCCCTGCTTCCAGTTCACCGGCGTGGCTACCTTGTGTTTCGCGGTGAGCTGCATGGAATCGAGCACGCGCAGCACTTCGTCGAAGTTGCGGCCGGTGCTCATCGGGTAGCTGAGTTGGAGTTTGATTTTCTTGTCCGGACCTACGACAAATACCGTGCGCACGGTGGCATTGTCCGCCGCCGTACGTCCCTCGGACGTGCTCCCGCTCTCGGCGGGCAACATGCCATACAGTTTCGCGATCTTGAGTTGAGGGTCGCCGATCATCGGGTAGTTCACCTTGTGGCCCTGGGTCTCTTCGATATCAGCGGCCCATTTTCCGTGACTGCTCACGGGGTCTACGCTCAGCCCGATAATCTTCGTGTTGCGCTTGGCAAATTCGGGCTGCAGCCCTGCCATATAGCCGAGTTCGGTGGTGCACACTGGAGTAAAGTCTTTGGGGTGGGAAAACAAGATCGCCCAGCCGTCGCCGATCCATTCGTGGAAGTGAATCGTGCCTTGCGTGGTTTCGGCGGTGAAATCGGGTGCGACGTCATTAATACGAGGAACGGAACTGGCTGGAGTTACAGTTGCAGTGCTCATGGTTGCTCTCCTCAAAAAATAAGATCATCCGCTAAAATTCCGGACTCATGGTGCGGTCCGCCACAGCTTCTAATACGGGTGGATAAGGTCAAAAACGAAACCCACCCGATTGGGGGCCGGGTGGGTGTCTGGAAAACTGTCCGCGCTACCCACACCCCGGCATCCGGGTACAACAACACGGGATCACCGGCGTGGGGCGCACACGCATAGCCGTTAGAATACGCGGCGGCTGAAATTGAGTCAAACCGCCCACTTGCGGGCAGTGGGCTACTTTCGTTTTTCTGGCCATCTTGCGAAAGCGACATAATAAAGCACGAACAGACCAGCTAAAGGAATCATCGTCAAGAGGGATAGCCAAGGGCTGAAACCAGCTTTTTTGAAAATCTGCCAAAATGGAGCGAGTACCACGAAGCCTATAATCGCGATCAGCAACAAGTGAAGTGGCTGGAACAGGCCTTCAGGCATTTGGATTCTCCTATGTCTTACGCCGCTCTTTCTGCCCCGCTGCTCGTAGGCTTCCCAGAGGACTACCAAATCCTCAACACTCCAAAGCCGATCCGTGACGCCAGCGGCCATCGCCGGACTCATGCGAAGTGTACGATGGATTTTGATGAAGTTGTAGGCGAAATAATTAAGAGCTGTCGCAGCCGCGTGGTTCTGTTTCGCCCGCAGTCTCAAAATGAAAGTAGCCCACTACCAACTGACCCATACCACTCGCGGTCTTGGGCCGGCACGCCCGCGAATTAAATGCATGGCGACTGGCGGTACAATAAGCCGCTATGAGTAGCGATCTCCGCCGTTTTCCCTTCGTACAGTTCGACGTCTTTTCTTCGCGTCCCTTCGAGGGCAATTCCCTGGCTGTATACCCCGATGGACGAGGTCTCAGCGACCCGCAG
>WNFA01004926.1_pt1 | contig 19036 bp, 23 predicted proteins | sample 5400481 | NCBI WGS metagenome assembly WNFA01 (sample SAMN13153340, study PRJNA577476) | soil metagenome | isolation source: 120 cm saprolite under Douglas fir tree site 2 hole 1 replicate 2 | place: USA:California | collected 2015-04-18
CGGCTCTAGCACAATCTCGACGGCGGTAACCTCCGGGAGCGCAGGCACGGTCAATCTCACTGTCTCAGGACTCCCGAGCGGGTGCGACCGCATCGCTCAACCCAACATCCGTCACCGCGGGTGGCAGCTCTACGCTCAGTGTGAATGCAGGCACCGCACCATTCGGCACCTACACGCTCACAGTAACGGGTACCGAAGGCACGATGACGCACTCGGCTACCGTGTCGCTTACCTTGACTGCGTCCGATTTCTCAATCTCGGCTAACCCAGCAAGCCTTACCGTCCAGCAGGGCGGCTCTAGCACAATCTCGACGGCGGTAACCTCCGGGAGCGCAGGCACGGTCAATCTCACTGTCTCAGGACTCCCGAGCGGGTGCGACCGCATCGCTCAACCCAACATCCGTCACCGCGGGTGGCAGCTCTACGCTCAGCGTGAATGCAGGCACCGCACCACTCGGCACCTACACGCTGACTGTGACGGGCAACGAAGGCACGATGACGCACTCGGCTGCCGTGTCGCTTACCTTTACTGCGACGACGACGACACTGTTTGTAGCGCCGGCGTCCGGCACGTATGGCAGCTTCGCGACCCTTACCGCAAATCTTTTAGATCAGTTCAACCATCCTGTCGGTGGTCAGACCGTCTCTTTCAGCCTGAACGGTAAACCGTACGGCTCGGGCATTACGGACGGCAATGGCAATGTGCTACTAAGCGCCAGCATCGTGGGAATTAACGGAGGCATTTACCCGGCTGGTGTGACGGCCAGCTTTGCAGGGAGCGCGAACTATGCAGCCAGTGCTGGAGCGAACTCGCTGACGGTGAACAAGGCCAACACGGCGACCTCGCTAATATCTTCAGCAAATCCGTCGGTATTCGGCCAAGCTGTGACCTTCACGGCCACGGTGGCAGTGCTGGCACCGGGCAGTGGCACACCGACCGGCTTCGTGCGGTTCCTGATTGACGGCCTCCCCGTCGTCGGCGGGCAGGTCGATTTGTCTGGAGGTTCGGCCACCCTGATTTCCACGCTACCGCCGGGGTCGCACACCATCATCGTTAATTACTCCGGAGACGCAAACTACATCTCGAGTACGGCTGTTCTGTCGCAGACGGTCAAGCAGGCAATAGCGACAATAAGCATCAACAACCTTCCGGGTAGTGCAGTGTACGGAGGGAGTTTTACTCCGATGTACACCTACAACGGCGACGGGACCACTTTTTCCACGACCTCTAGCACTCCTGGCACTTGCACGGTTTCCGGCGGGGTAGTTAACTTCGTCGGCGGCGGTGCCTGCACAGTGATGGCGCATGCCGCAGCAGGAACCAACTACGCAGCGGTGGACGGGAGCGCGCAATCGTTCACGATTGGCCACGCAGCACCAACAGTGGCCTTTACCGGCGCGCCAGTGAGCGCGCCGTTTGGGGCAACGTTCAGTGTGACGGCCACGACCAACGCGACCACCACGGCAGCGATTACCGCGAGCGGCGCTTGCTCGATCATCGGCAACACCGTGAAGATGACCAGCGGCACGGGTGCGTGCAACCTCACGGCCACTTGGCCAGCGGACATCAACTATTCGGCGGCGCAGGTCATGCAGAACGTAAATGCGAGTCCTGCTACCCTGAGCATCACTGCGTCAAGCGCAACAATGATCTACGGTGGTCCCGTCCCGGCAATCACGCCGACTTACACGGGCCTGTTGAATGGAGCCACTGCCACAATGACTCCGCCTTCCTGCTCACCAAGCATCGTCTTCCACTTCCGTCAATGGCTGGTACACGTTCGCTAATTCGACGCCTGGCCCTACCCCCGAACCGTGCCTAACCTCGGGCGATTACAAATACACCACCCTTGATTTCCCGCGGGCTACGAGAACAAGAGCGATCGGGGTGAACAATCAGGGCACCGTCGTAGGAAGGTATCTGCTCGCTGGAATAGTGCACGGCTTCATCTTCCAGAACGGGCAATACACCAGCCTCGACGTTCCGGGTGCAGCGGCGACCTATCCGCAGGGTATCAACGATCAAGGACAAGTCGTTGGAACTATGTATGACTCCAACTTCAACCCGCATGGCTTTACCTACAGCGCGGGAGTCTTCCAGCTGATTGACTTTCCCGGAGGGCTGTTCACCCAGGTCTATGGAATCAACGACAGCGGGGTAATTGTTGGCCTTTATGGCGACGCAGCCAACTTTACGCCCTATGGTTACAACGTCCAGCACGCTTTCCAGCTTTTGGACGGGATTTTCACAACCATCGATGCTCCGCCATTTGCCTACGAGAGTTATGCCTACAGCATCAACAATTCAGGCACCATGGTCGGCGGGTACGACAACGGGGATCAATCGCAAAACTACGCTTTTTTTGGCTCACCAGGAGACTTTGCGCCATTTACCCTGCCTGGTGCTCCCCCGGCCACTTCTTGGGCTCCGGGCACCGACAGCCAGACCCTGCCCTTTGGGGTGAATAACCAGAATGACGTGGTCGGATACTTCTATGAATTCGGGGATCCTAACGATTTTTTCCCCCAGGCCTTTGTCTGGTACGGACAGACCAAAACCTGGCAAAAGCTGGATGCACCCACCGCGTGGTACACCGATTTTTACGGCATCAACGATAAAGGCATGATCGTCGGTGACTACCGGGATAGGAAAGGAATCCACGGCGTCGTGCTCTCACCCGCGGGTAAATAACTGATAAAACGGGGCCAAGGAAAACAAAGGTTCAGGGGATTTTGGTATATAGGTCGACCATCTCCCCTTGTACCTGCCTCTTAAGCCCTGCCGTTCTGCCTTTTTACGTCGCCAAAATTCTTCCGTGATTTTGCCTCGGGCGTACAGCTTTGAGGAGTGCTATTCAAAACCTTTATTCTGGTGTTTTGCTAGCAGCCGCGCGTTGTTTGACTTCGGCGACCATAGCGATGAAGCGCGGGTCGCCGTGCAGCGATGTGAGGTCGGGGAAAGTATCCATTCCGAGCCCCCAGGATATCGGCAGACCGCGGTCAAGCGCCTGTCGTAAGAGCGACAGCGCCTCCGGGCGATTCCCTTTGCGAGCCTCGATACAAGCGAGATAGTAAACATGTACAGCCGTGCTCGAATTCTCCGGCCCCAGGACGCGGCGGGAGATATCGATCGAATCCCTCGCCAACTTCTCAGCCTCGGCGTATCGATCTTCGCGGGACAGAACAAGCGCGAGAGCCGCCATCGAATTTAAGGTCTGCGGATGCTCCGGCCCGAACACTCTTCGGTGACCGTCGAGAGATTCCCGCTCGAGCTTCTCCGCTTCAGCGTAGCGACCTTCGCAGAGCAAGGCAAACCCCAGGTTCTCCATCGAAACTAGTGTCTGCGGATGTTCCGGTCCCAATACACGGCGGCGGATGTCGAATGCTTCCCGATTCACCTTCTCTGCTTCCACGTAGCGATGTTCGGCGAAAAGAGCAAATGAGAGACTATTCATCGAATTCAGCGTGTCCGGATGTTCTGGCCCAAGGACACGGCGGCGAGTGTCGAGAACTTCTCGAAACAATGTTTCCGATTCGGGGAAGTGCCCCTCCGATTCAAGGCAGAGCGCCAGGTTGTCCATCGTACTTAGTGTTTGTTGATGTTCGGTCCCCAGGACACGGCGGCTGATATCGAGCGTTTCCCGGCCCAACTTCTCCCCTTCCTCGTCGTGTCCGTCTTTCCTCAAATCATTCGTCAGGTTGTTCATCGCATTCAGGGTCTGCGGATTTTCCGGCCCCAGGACTCGGCGCTCAATGTCGATTTCTTCCCGAAGCATCTTCGCCGCTTCGACGTACTGGCCACGCTCTTCTAGAGCGCCGGCCAAATCGTCCATCGACGCAAGAGTATCCGGATTCTCCGGCCCGAGGACGCGCCGCCGGATATCCAGGCTCTGCTGCTCAAGGTCCTTTGCGCGGGAAAATAGCCCGAGGTTGATGTACACCTCTCCCATGACCTGCATCATCCCGGCCTGAGCGTCCGGGTCCTTCGCCAGCCCTGTCTTGATGTCGTTCGATGCTTTGTCAAGGATCTCCCGGGCGGTAACGCTATTACCGCGCTGTTCGTTGGGGTCCGATACGTGGAACATTCCAGTCATGAAGTCGGTGATGCGAGTGGCGCGATCGCGCTCGCGGTTCGCGCGGTCACGCTCGAGCCTGGTGCGTTGCAACTGTACGCGCTGCGCTACCGCGAAAGTCGCGAGCACCGCTACCAGCCCTATGGCCACAGCCACAGCGATGCGGTGGCGGCGCGCGTATTTGCGCATGCGATAGGCAGTGCTTGCTGGCCGCGCCACCACCGGCTCATAGTTCAGATATCGGGTGATGTCCGCTGCCATTTCCGAAGGCGTTCCGTAGCGTCGGGCGCGATCTTTTTCCAGCGCCTTCATGGTGATCCAGTCCAAATCGCCGCGAAGCAGTTTCGCAAGCTGTCTCGGCTCGCTCCCCCGATTCTGCGCGCTGCCCGTGGACGACTTCTTGCCCGTTGCGATCTTGGTGCTGGGCCGCGGCGGTTCGACTTCGCGCACCTGCCGCAGTACTTCATGGACGTTTTTCTTCGAATCAAACGGCAATGAGCCGGTCAGCAGGACGTACAACACCACGCCTAGTGAATACACATCCGTGCGCGTGTCCACGTCCTGAAGGCTGGTATCTGCTTGCTCCGGGCTCATGTACCCCGGCGTACCCACAAATGCTCCCAGCCGCGTCAGCATCGATTCATCTGGAGCCAGCGAGGTAGTCGCTTTGGCCAAACCAAAGTCAATGATGCGAGGTAACGGCTTGCCATCCACCTCAGTCACCAGGATGTTCGCCGGCTTCAGATCGCGGTGAATGATGGCCTTCAGGTGCGCGTGCTGCACCCCGTCACACACCTTGTTGAATAGTTCCATGCGTTCGCGGATGTTCAGCCGTTTCTGATCGCAATAATCGGTGATGGGAACGCCCGGCACGTACTCCATCACAAAGTACGGTTGGCCGTCGGGAGTTGTGCCCGCATCGAAAACCTTCGCAATCGAAGGATGGTCCATGATGGCCAGCGATTGCCGCTCGGATGCGAAGCGCTTAAGCACCGCATCGTCATACATGCCGGCCTTGATTAATTTCACCGCCACTCGCCGCCGCACCGGAGCAGTTTGCTCCGCCAGCCACACCCTGCCCATGCCGCCTTCGCCGAGCTTTTGCAGCAGCCGATAGGGCCCCAAGGACTTTTGTTCTACGGAAGTGAGTTCAACCACAGTGTCGGCGGAGGGATAGGTCGCGTCCAATCCGGATGTGTCAAGAGCTGCCCCGGCCAGAGGATCGGAGAACACCGCGTCGGCCTGGCGGGCCAGGTGTTTGGCCGCGACCTCCATCGCCGGAGATTCGAGGAAGTTGTCGTTTTTCTCGTGTTGCGCCAGAAGCAATTCCACGGCCCGGCGCAGCCCATCATCTCCGCCGCAGGCTTGCTCCAGAAAGGCAGCCCTGGCGCTCTTTTCCTCGTTCAGCGCGGAATAATACAAGCGCTCGATTTTCTGCCAACGCTCAGGCTCCATCCAAGCTCTCCCCGCTCAGCTCGCACCGCAGCCAATTCTTGGCCATCTTCCAGTCGCGCATCACGGTGTCGCTGGAGACCTTCAGGACCTGAGCCGTTTCCTCCAGATTGAGACCGCCAAAAAAGCGCAGTTCGACCACTTGGCTCTTGCGCGGATCCACCTTAGCCAAAGCCTTAAGCGCCTCATCCAAGTCGGCGAAATCCAAGCCGGGCGCTTCCCCCCCGTCCAAAGCCTCGTCCAGGCGAAGCAGAGGGATCTTTCCGCCTCTCTTTAAGGCCCGGCGAGACCGCCCCCAATCCGCCAGAATCCGCCTCATGGCTTGGGCGCACACCGCTAAAAAATGGATTCGATTTTGAAAATTGTTGTGCCCGGAATCCACCAAACGTACATAAGCCTCATTCACTAAAGCGGTGGTCTGAAGTGTGTGGCCGGGCGACTCGCGCGCCATGTAGAACCGCGCCATGCGGTGCAGTTCCTTGTAAACCAACGGCATGAGTTTTTCGAGCGCGGTTTCGTCCCCATCGTTCCAGGCTTGGAGAAGTCGCGACACTTCGCTAGACGAGGGTCTTCCCATTGGGCACTACCCTGACCTTGTTGTTTCCCCCTCGGGGAGTGGGGACGAGCTGTCTGGGATGTTTCCCAGTGACGGTGCAAGAGGTTAACCCCTCTGGGCGTATCTGACCAAATATTCTTTTTCGCTTTTGCGGTTTTTGATCCGCCATTTCCGCTTATCTCAGTAGGGACGGATATCGGGCCAGCCCAGGGTCGGAATCGTCGTCTAACCGCTTGACTCCGGCATAAACAGAGTACGGTCCGCGGCACACAATTGTCCCTTTCTCCTAAGCAGACCTGAACCCAGCTCCGCTTATCAGAAAATCTAAAATTAGGAGATCTCACATGAAGTCTGGAACCCACCTTCGGACTGGGGCAATGGTGTTGCTTGCCTTGCTCGCAATTGCCGCACAACCTTCTGCTTGGGGCCAAACCTTTACAACGTTTGATCCCCCGGGATCCCAATTGACTGCGCCCGGCAGTATCAATGCGGCGGGTCAAATCACGGGCAGTTACTTTGATTCGACCTTTGCACAACACGGTTTCGTGCGCGAAAGCAACGGCACCATCAAATCATTCGACGTTCCAGGCTTTCTCGCCACTATTGTCATAACCCAACAAGGAGTGGTCGTAGGATTGTACTTTGATGCGAACGGCTCTCACATCTTCCAGCGCGCCACCAACGGCACCATCACCACGTTGGAATTTCCGAGCCCTGGCGCATTCGTCTACGCAGTCGTCGTCAACACTGCCGGCGAGATCGGGGGAGGTTTTATCGACCCCAATGGCATTGTCAACGGTTTCGTTCGCACTCCCGGCGGCAAATTCACCCTGTTTCCAATCCCGTCCGCACTCGTGCCTTCGTTTTTCCTCCCGAACATCACGGCACTGATGCAAAACGGGATGATCGTAGGCAGTTACATCGACACGTTCTTCGCTTCGCATGGCTACTTGCTGAGCGCCGACGGCAACTTCACTACGTTCGACGCTCCGAACGCCTTACCCAGTTTCTTCGGGGGACCTAGTTCCGTCAACGACAGCGGGATTATCGCCGGATTCTTCAATGACGGCAGCCAAAATGGGAATCTTCGCGTCTTCCTTCGAGCTCCCAATGGTGTCTTCAGCAGCTTTGATACTCCTCAGCTTGAGCCCTCTCCCGGTGCCGCGGCCATTAATTCGTCTGGAGCGGTGGCGGGTAACGTACAAAACACCGTTTGCGGCGCCGTCTCTTGTACCACCACGCTGGTTAGCTTCTTGCGCGCTGTCAACGGGGCCGTCAAGCAAGTGAACAATCCGCAGGCAGTGCAGGGTACCCAGGCGGTGCAGGGTACCGGGGTCCTTGGCATTAACCCGGCAGGAGAGATGTTCGGAATCTACTCTGACGCGAATGGCGTCCAGCACGGTTTCGTCGCGAAGCCCTAAGACCCTAATTGAGCCGCTCTGTCTGGCTGCCTTGCTCCATGGTTTGGAGCGGCAGCTGGGCAGCGGAGAAAGTGATGACTATGCGCAGCCTTTTCCGAACAATAGTTGCGGTCGTAAATGTCACGCTGGTTGTAGCGCCAATCTTGACCCTGTTTCTTGGTGCCGCCCCGCTCAACGCCCAGAATCCCGCTCCCGAGTACACGGTCCTGGTAGCTTCGGGCTTTGTTTGTGAATCCGGCATCTGCCCGGCGGCTGCCAAATCCGTAAACGGCGATACTTACGAGATCACCGGCGCGGGCACGTTCAACGCGCAAACCAAGGCAGTAAGCGCCGCCGGCACTTTTACCCACAAAATCCCGAATGGCACCGTAATCGAATCTGGTGTCTGGACCTCGAATCAGCTCATTAGTTTTGATTCATACGGCGCCGCGCCGAATGCGCTTCGGCAACGAGGCATAGTTGCAGGAGTTCCAGGCTTCCGCCCCAATCCATCGTCGATGTCCTTCAGTCCGATACCCATCGGCGGCCTGGCGGTATTCCGTATCCGCATGCTGCCCGCCGTGGGAACGCCCATGAGCGCCGTGCTGCAGGTAAACTGCGCTTTGGCGGACGCGCCGCGCGATCGCTCTGCGGACGGGATCCGCCTCAAACTGGACAAGAGTCCCACCGAGTTCTCGAGAGCACCGCTTTTTCGGTCAACAGCAAGTCCTGGTAAACGCGCGTACCGGCAAGGTGGATTTGCGATTAAGGCTAAGCCAGGAACAAAAGCTTTGCGAGCTTCCTCCCGCGTCAAAAACGAGGCAATTTTGGAGGGATTGTCGGAAAAAATGTTGATTTGGAAAACGGCGAGCGAGCTGAACTGCAGTCGGCCGACTCGACTCCTATGCATCTTTCAGCTCAAAACCGAACCACGCTTTTCGCTTTCAACCGAGTCGTTCAGTCCGGTCCGTAGTTGTGCAATCCCTTATGAAATGGCTAGCGACAGCAAGGGTGTACGGCCACCCGTGACACCCGCCGAAAAGGAAACCAAGAAAGACATCGCCGCTGTGGAATACGTCCGGACCGACTTCCGCACCTCGAACCGGCTCGCGGTCCTGGTGCGCAATCGCAACCACGGCGAAACCATTCAACGCATCGCGACCTCGCCAAGAGTCGCAGAGCCTGCGTTTCAGGGATGGCTTCAGTTCGAGAATGAAAGTGAATTATGCGTCTCATATCCGACGCCGGTTCGACGCACAAGGAAAAAATCCATGTCACGTCGGATCGCACAAGATGTGGAAACGGGCAAACCCACGCTTCGCCAGCGCGGGTACGTCTATCAGAAAGGAAAAAAGAAAGGCGACTCGTGGAACCCTCAAGAACGCGCGTACGGTCGTTATCGAATCGACGTTCCCGGGAAACACGGGCAGAAGGAAGTCCGGGCAGCTCTCGGATACTGCCGCGACAAAATCGACGCTGTGCTCAAACTCCGGAACGAAATGTATAAGGCAGGGGTGCTGGATCTAGCCAAGGTCCGGGAACGCGCCTCGCCGGCTGCTACGTTCCGTGGTCAAGCTACATGGTGGATCGAAGAGATGGTGCAGGGTCACATCGTTCACGCAAAGAAACGGGAACCGATTGATCCAAATACCATCAATTCTTATCGGAATGCCGTGACCTATCTGAACGAACTGATCGGGGACATTCCGCTAGCTTCCATTGATAACCCCCAAGCGAAGACTCTCATCGCTCAGATGAAGTCTGAGCGCGGGAAAGACGGAGAGCGACGCTTTTCCGAAAAGACCATAGTCGAGCACTTCCGCGAAAATGTGGCTTTCTCTTTCGGACGGCAAACGGAACCATACTCGATCCACGCAGCATCGGCAGGAACAATCTTGACCTCATTCTGAAACAAATGGGACGGGATCAGACGGGGACACTGTTCAAATATCTTCCGTCGTTTCCGTGAAGCCGTTCTGCAACGTAGTGAGGCACGGCAAATCCTGATCGATTACTGGATGGGCCACTCCAACCCAAGTATGGGAGACCGCTATGGCAAGCAACTGGTGGAAGATGGCTACCGGCAAGACCAAGGAGTTGGACTCGGTTTCGAGCTTCCAGAATCGTTATTTGGGCTACGTGAGACACAAATTCTGGACGCGACGGCAGCAGCGTAATGAGTAACCCGATGACAACAAGGGAGAAAGTGGCCGCGACGATTGGATTTGAACCAACGGCCTCCTGGCCCAGCACCAGGAGGTCTTCGCCTTGATGGCGCGTCGTAAGTTATTGATTACGAGAAGTGGTCGGGGCGAAAGGATTTGAACCTTCGACCTCCTGGTCCCGAACCAGGGACAAAAATCACCTAAGTCGCTGTCCTGGCGTCAGTTACAGTTTTTCGGGCCGCTCTCTGTTGGACAAGTTTTGGACAAGTCTTTCGAGCGGGCGTGTTCGCAGGTAATGGCGTATCCCCGCGACACTCCAAACCGCAGAGCGTGGCCGGCTACACACCGGAGGATTCTTGTTGAACGTGGCCGATCGCCAACCGTTCGAGCCCTTATTGGACGATACGGTCAGCAGAGGCACTAGCAAGAACACACAGATCCTTAAAAACACGAGCAGAATACAGAGACGGAGAGCCAGCTTGTCGCAAGATGATAGGGAGACTCTTTGACATTTCTCGATAGATGACCCACATCTGCTGAATGGAAGGCTGGCGATCGCTTCGAACAAACATATTGCGAAGCTCCGTAAAGACTCCGCCGATGGTTCCACGATGAATGTACGGATCAGTCCCGTTTAGGTCGCTAAGCGACTTGGCCAACCTAAAATTCATCGACTCGCAGACAAACCACTCGTGCTTGCGCTTCTTCGAGCTCTTTTCGTAAGCGACGGAAAGCCCGAGTTCAAACGGCATATTGAATCGTGGCGTCCGCGGCTTGTGGGCATCCAGCTCTACTCTCGAAAGATCATGGATGGCGTACGCGCATGACCGGATTAATTCTAGAATTCGATCCAAACGCCTAGCACCACCGGGGATTTCAAGCGTCGCTCGCGGCACAAGTCCAAACGCACTGAGACCACAGATGTAAGCCCGAAAGAGCCGGTCGAATTTCTGGTCGTAGGGAAAATGTTTAGAAAGACTTCAGCTGGCCGTTTTGGCACGAGAACGCCTTTTGGCCGAGTGGCGAGACTTCTTGCCGACTCTTCGTTTCCCCGAACTGACTCTTTCTTTGGATTTGGCAGAGTCTGACGCCCGTCGCGCAAACTCAGAATAAGTTCTCATCTGAGGACCCGTGTCTTTTCCCACAGATCTGGAGATCGTCGCCGACTTAAACTTGACGGTGCTATCCGAATGGGCGAGTCTCTCAAGTACTTTAAATCTCGACTCTGACACGCCGAGAACATGCGCGGTTTCTTTGGCAGACGCGAAGCGTGATTTGATTCGTGCTTTCATTTCTGAAGTTTACATCGATGTTCCAGATATTTCTATAGCACTCTCTCGGCGCCGCGAATTCCAGGGCAGCCCGCAAAGTAGGAATGACTTTGATTTTTCTCGTCGGCCTGAAAAATCTATTCTCTTCGTGCAGCGTTATAGTGGGATGTATTTGAGATTCTGAGATCTGTCGGTTGCCCCCGAACCTTTTCACCAACCGTTAGCCGTCCAGCCGTCGCGCAACGTGGGACGATAACGCGCACCGAGCCTGTTCCACGCTGAATCCGTTGATCCGTTAACGAGTACTCAGCGCTAAGGCGTAACCCGTCGTGTGCGGTAGAAGGAGTTGGTGAGAGTAGACGCAGTATCGAGCATCTACACGCTCTCTAGTTGATCTTGAACGCATCGTCCAAAGGATAGTCATCACCATCCGGGTTCGTCACCGTCACACGTACCGGTCCGGCAGCGAGGGCTGGCACAATCGCCTTGAGCGTGTTGGAGTCTACAACAGTGGTCGAAGTCTCTAAGGTGCCAAATTTGACGGTTGCTCCATTCCGGAAGCCGCTGCCACGCAAAGTTACTGTAGTGCCAGACAGCCCGGACGAAGGATTTACGGTGGCCAACCCCAAAGGTACCTCATCAAGTTCAGCCGCTGTGATCCCACTGTTGGAGATCAAGAACATTTTGCTACCCGTTTCGTCAAGGACGAGAGCATTGCTATCGAACGGAATCGGTTCGGGCAAAACGACGTGACGAACCAAGCGGCCCGTGTGCACGTCGAATATGTAAACACCGGAATCTTGTGGAAAGAAAAGCAGGCTCCCGGATGCGTTCAACTTTTCCCCGCTGACATTATGCAGACTCTGGCTCCCGGAATCGGCGTAAGGCTCGAATGCCATGATTGAAGTGCGATTTAACTGAGCATCTGAGATCCCGAAAGTAGCGGCGAAGACGGTGCCGTCGGCACTGGCGGCCGCGTCTGAAAAAGACCCCGCAAAACCAGTTTTTAGAGTATTAGCAATCAGATCCAACAAACCAACTGTCGCACCAGCGAGGAAAATTTTGTTGCCATCAGGGGTGGATGCCATGGCGGCTAGGCCGAAACCAAAGCTGATGTCTGTGCCATTCGATCCACATCCGGCAATGCCAGTGCAAGTCAAACTGCCAGTATCCAAGTTCACAAGATGGAAGGTGCCTCCAAATTCCGAGGACGTGCACTGAAGATCCACAAGCATTCGATGGGGAGCCGCGGGGGTAATATTAAGGACTACCCCGCCGCATCCGACTTTGTCGCGGTCCGCGGCGGTGAGCGCGGAATATGTTGCGCTAACCTGCATTTTGACGGGGTCCACGACGGAAATTGTGCCATCGGCGCGATTAACGACGGCAAGGAGGTTACCGTCCGGTGTCAGAGCCAGAGCGGTAGGAGCATTGCCCACAGAGACCGGGGATTCGGAAGCAGGGGACTTTCCGTGCGCTGAGGATGGGCAGAGCACCGCCTCCGCACCCACGTTCACCCACGAGCTTCAGGGGGTGTTGCACGCGGACCTTCCTCCGAAGGCTATGTATATAGCTTGTTTGGTTCCCGCGTCGGCTATATTCCGTTTTTCATCCTTCTTAGTGGCTACGCTCAACTGGATCGCAAACTTCTCGGGTTCCACCCGCCAAAGCTTTAACGGTGAATTTAGGAACTCGGGGACGGCCCACTTCCCGTACCGTTCATCTATCGCCGCCTTGATGTCGTCGAGGGGGACGGATTTATCGAATAATGCCGTCATGCCGTAGAGGCAACTTTGGTTCATATCGATGGTGACTTGCTTCGGGTATACGGCCTTTGTTTCTGCGGATTTCTCTAACCACATCTGGGAGCAATCGGAAGATTTGCATCTCAATAGTTTCGGGTTTGGCAGCACGATGCGGTTGCCGTTCTCTTCCGTAGCTGTTTGGCCGTAAGCTATACCTAGCATCAAAACCACTGCGGTGAGGACTCTTTTCATTCCGCCCCCCATGAGAAGGTCGCCACAAAGTTCAGCGGGTCCGCGAGCGATGATAGCATTTGGGCGGATGACAACCGGGCGTGAGCGTCTCAATGAGTGATGAATTGCGGGGCGCGATGTATTCGCTCTGGCTCGTGTTCTTGGGCATCTACTTTCTTCAGGGTGCGGTAACAGGTTCCCTGCGACGGCGCCGCGGGCGGTCTGCTGATGCCGTTTGGCCGATTCCAAACTGGGCGAGATTCGCGTGCCTAATTGTCGCTGGTTTATTCGCGGCAGCCGCAGGTTTTGCTTTCCTTCGTGCTTTTCCAAAGTGACTGTGGAGTCCGGACAACTTTCGTGCCGGATTCCATATCGACGATTACGGCGTTATGACATCAGTCAGGACTTGTCCTCGGAAAACTGAAGAAAGGCCCGGGATTGAGTGTCTGGGGCGATCAAGGATTCGATTAAAATCGCCCCAAGCTCAATGTCCTGATTTCACGCGACACATTCTTCGGTCAAGACCAAGAACGGTTATGTCACTTGGCAGGTTCCTTCGCGACGCTTTCCTTGAGGAGCACTTGAATCTCTTTATCGAAAGCGTCTTTGTCCACCATACCGACATGTGAGTCAGCGATCTTTCCGTTACGATCTATTAGCAGAGTCACAGGCAACGAGGTACCGCCGAAACGCCCCGCCAAATCCCAATTGCCGATAACAACGGGGTAGTTGACTTGTTTCGCTTCTATGAACGGCTTGACCGATTTCCAGCCATCATCATCTACAGAAACGCCAACGACCGACAGTCCCCTCTCTTGGTATTTCTTCTGGAACTGCATGTACCAAGGAATTTCTACTTTGCAGCCCTCGCACCAAGTAGCCCAGAAGTCCAACAACACCACTCTGCCTTTGTAATTGGACAGCTTGATTGTGGCCTCTTTCGAGTCCGCAAGAGTGAAGTCCGGGGCAGCTTTTCGGGAATTTACCTCGACCAAATTAGTCTGTGGCCTTACGGGAAGCGCGAAGCACAGAACAACAAACACTATTTTCACTAACGAATGACGCATCATCTGTAATTCCTCCTAAATTCCTCGTGAATTTAATTTATAATACTTCAATTCGAATCGTCTTCTGGAAGTGGCTGTTTAGCTGGGTCTCTTGAGAACCGCGAATCCAGTGGACCAGAAGTTTGATTCTTCTCATCGTCATCGGAAATCGTAACTTCGACCCTCGTTTGATGCATTGCGTGCAGAAGTTCCTCGATCTTCTCTTGGCTCATTCCAACGCCAAAGACCGGGTGCCCTCCAAGGGCAATGCATAAGAACACTATGCGTAATAAGTTGCGCGGCGACATGTATCTTCTACCACACAGCAGTTTCAGCGGCAGATGTTGCTGAGTGCGGTGGATGCCAGAAGCGAAGCGTGCAGATTCGCTCTGCCTATTTGAGACGGGCCGTTATGTACGCAGGCGGTTATCTAGCTGGGGGCGGGCGAGGCGAGAAAACAGGCAGGGATGGAAAACGAAGCGGGATGCATATATTCGGAACGACAGCAAGCGGAACATTGACGACAACAGCAAAAAAGAACCAAAACGGGATTAAGAAGAGAAAGAGGAGACCGAGTACGGGCTGAGCCAGAGCGGCAAGCAAAACTATCGCCACGCAGATTAGGGCGACGAGCCGCAGCGCAGAATAGGTGGTCTTCATTTAATGTCATTTTACGCGGGCCACTTGGATTTACAACCCTGTTTTGGACCCGCTGCTTGGCTAACTCCCGTGAAGCGCTGATGTTATCTGATCCTCACTGCTTGTCGTAAACAGTTTCCGAGTGGAAATCCTTGCCGTCCACTGTCTTCCCCTTTATCTTGACGGTTGAGACCTTCCCGTCCTTTGAAACCTCTGCTTCGGCTTTCGCGACCTCTTTCCCGCCCTTTTTCTGTGTCGCTTCAGCTTTGTTGGTTCCGACAAGCTTAATGGCGATGGTGTCGGCTCCTGCGGGCATTCCCGTACCCGTAACGGGGTAATCCTTCCCGTCGTACTTGACAGTAAAGCTGTATGAAAATGGCGTGCCATCAGCGGCGACTCCATCAAAGGTATATTTTGCTCCGTCACCTTGCGCTACAACCGTCCTCGTCTGACTCTTGGGTGCGGGTCCGGGTTCGAATTTCGATTTTGCAAGATTAAGTTTCCAAGTACCCACAAAGGGATTGTCTTGAGCCAGCAGCGGGACAGAAGAGAGCACAAGAAGAGAAAGCGCGAACAAAACGCGTTTCATTTGATTCTCCTTAAGTTTCGCCTCGGCTCCGATTCTGTTGGCTTCGGCGCTGGCGAATTATGGTGATCTCCACCCTTCAAAATCAAGCTCTTTATATATCGATTGAAATGAGTGGCGGTTCAAACCCTGAGCACTTGTGAAGTGTGCGGTCAGCCGGGGAGCCGCCGAGAAGGCGACTGCATTCGGACGGTGTGCGATCGGCACGTCAACATGTGAGCCGATGGTGTTATGAAGCGCAGGATGCTCGCTTCCAACTGTTTTGTGTACCGGGCTGCGCAAGAAGAAGAATTAACCATTCGTCCTGCCGTCTCAGGTCACAAGAGCGTTTATCAGGACCCTCCCTATTTCTTGGGCGGAACATCGCCTACAGTGGAAAATGGGATTCTGGGAGAGTAAGTGAAATTCAATTCGTTCATTGCCTGCTTGTATGAATCGAAAACGAAGACCCTTGGCGCGGCGGCATAGCCAGCCTTTGACAAGATACCAAACATATTGTTGACCATTGCGAGCGTCACTTCTTTGTGCACCAGTAGAATGATTTCAGGCTCGGGGAGATGCTCGTTTCTGTGCTCGGACAATGTGAGCAGCAGGTCCTTAACCGTAACCTTCTCGGAGTTCATCGTGTATACGAAGCCGTTCGAGTCGTGGTCAATCATTAACACAATGTGGTCGGATTTCTTGCCCAGATTCGCGAAAGCTAACGTGCTGAAAAGGACGAGAATGCAAAACAAAACTGACGAAAACCTTTGCCTTCTGGTCATCGCACTAGCCCCTTTCGACGGGACGTACCTGCCGCACAGACTAAACTGAGATTTCCATCGTTGTGCCCGATCAGTCGGACGGACATCTGGTTTTTGGGTCAGCAAAACGCTCCAAGAATCTGGCAGACTATTCGGCGAGTTAACAATGCCGGGAACACGACACCAATTCGAGTTCGTTGGCAAGCAACCGCTGGTGTTTCGGGCCATTGCTATGCTGCTCTTTGTGAATACATTTCTCTTTCTGTCGCTGAGCTTTGGTGCCAAGTACTTTCTGCCGAAAGCATCAGTCAATCTACGGCCATGTGAAGCGATAGCGTGGAATGGAGTTCAATACCATGCTCCAGAGATTGTTTGCTGGTACGCGAGCCGTTCAATCGCCATCCAGTTTATTCTCTTAACGATGATGGTTGCTGTATGCATAATATTTCGAAGACAGGTTCGCTACATTCGTCGGAAGTAGCAAACCTTGGATTGCTCTGCTATGCCTTTCCTTTCTTGCTTTTTTCAGCCCTAAACTTTGCCCACCGCGCCTTTGATGCCTTTGAAATCTTCGCCCTTGCAGCAGCGGACATCACGTGCTTCTTGACCTGAGCGACTTCTCGGCTCGCCTTGCTGCCGAGTGCTTTTGCTGCGGCTTGGACTCTGCTCAATTTATTCTGCAACTTGCTCAACTCTTTTTCGAGCTTTCGCACTTCACGCTTGATTGCCGCTAGTAGGTCCATGATTCCTCCGGGACGCAATTTATCCTAGTCAGGAGGGGATACGCCAGACGTACTCTGAAAGGAAAGTAACTTGGGATGGACAGTGCACCAGGGAGATACCGAGCGGCGAAGCAACTGCTCAATCTCAGAGACTCAGGGGTAGACTGAATAGCAGTGAAATTACTAGGAATCGGGCTTCTCTCAATTGCCTCAATCATCGTTTTCATCACCATGGTCCTTCCCGTCGCAGCGAGTCGGATTCTGGGACTCGGCATCCAAGTTCCGCGTTCTTGGGCGCGTAGTGGAAAGGTTCATCTGATTCTTTTTCATCCTTGGTTTTCTCTCTTTGTGGGTATCCTGTTGCTCGCAGTCTTTGGATGGGGCATTTGGAGATTGGCAAGAGGGTGAACCAGCGCGGATTCAGTCCCACTTTACCGTCGCTGAGCATGTCCAAGTGGATATAGCAGAGAAAATCGATCACACTGAATCCGATCGGTTCACGACCCGCGTGGAGTGAGGTAGAAACACGATGGCCGTCTTCTTGATGGCCGCCGCTCTCTTGGGGGCAGGGCTCATAGTGTTTTGGATGGAACCTCTCTCTGTCCTGAGCGTGATAGAGCGACTGACGCCCAATATTATTTATCGAGTTCGGACTCATCGCCCTGTGGTTGCGCTTTCCTTCGACGACGGCCCACATCCAACTTTCACGCCCGAAGTGCTGGAGATACTTCATCGGCATGACGCCAAGGCAACTTTCTTCCTCATCGGCGAACGAGCCTTGCGGCACCCCGAGATGGTTTCTCAAATCAAAGCTGCGGGACATGAGGTTGGCAATCACTACTTCAGAAACGGACCCACTTTGGGCCACTCCGATGCCGACTTCGTTGATTACCTAGCGCAGACTGAGAAAGCGATCGGGATCGAGGCGGGACTGAAGCTATTCCGCCCGCCCGGCGGCGTGGCGTGGCCCAAGCAACTCCGGCTTGCCCGAGCGCATGGTTACAAGTGCGTCCTTGGCTGCGCGTACCCTCATGACCCCATGCACCCTTCGATGCGGTACATAACGTGGCTGATTGAAAAAAATCTCGTCCCGGGAACCATCGTCATCCTTCACGACGGCATCGCAGACCCAAGGCACAGCATTCAGGCCCTCCCGCACATTCTTACCGTGGGGCGCAAGAGGGGGCTACGCTTCGTCTCGATCGGTGCTCTAATGAGGGAAGCGGCAGAACACGTGGAAGCAAGCTGACTCGCCCGCTGCCGTTGTCTTCATAGGCTCGGATTGTCGGACATGTCCCCGAGCCGACTGATCTGTGAGGGCGGTCTCAGTTCTCCGGTAACCTCATTAATCAAGACGTGGACTCCTGAATCGAAAGAATTTCTATGTTTCCGTCGAAACCGCCTTCGATGCACGCTGAAATAGCATCAGAGAACTCGTCAACGAGTGCGAGCCCGTTCGAATCGAAATCATTCTCCGCTTGCAGAATGAGTTGGGAGCCGTCCCAGACGCACGTTACGTTCGCATGCCATGGCCTGTGCGCGAACTCCTTGGAAATGTCACGCGCACCTGCTACGCCAGCGTGCGTGGGAACACCCTTGCAACCGAAAACTATTTGGTACATATGGGCAAACTCTATCTTTTGGTCAGTGGTGCTTCTCCAGCAAAATCAAATATTCACCAGTTCGTCCGCGCCATTCAGAGGCAGCGTATGCAGTCTCGTTCGGGAACTGGTCTAGTTGGATGGGTTTCATCGGGTCGGCAATCTGAGGCCGAACCGTTTTCCAGAACTCAAACCGTTCCTGCATCGGTATCCAATTCAGCTTCGCCCCACAGTCGGCAACGATAAATTGCACCTGTCCTATCCCCATGAGCCCTCGGATGAGGTTCTCGTCAAGGTGCCGGATACGCTCGCCGGGTAGTGCGCCCGTCTCGTCCCAAAGTTCAGTGAGAGGTAGTTTCGTGACAATGCGCTGGTCAGGTCTCATTAAGAAGCTCGAATTTATCATCGATTTAGCTCAAATGCCCGGAAGTCCGTTATTGGACACTACGGGTCAACTTCCGACGCCAGCCTTTCCATTTCGACCTCCTGGTCCCGAAATAGCGTACCAAAAATCCTAACCCTGAAAATTCACGATTTCAGAAACACGGAAGGCCTCGCTATGGTACAAATCCGTTATCTAGGCGGGTTTGAGACCAAAAACGAGGCCTTCGCTTGAACGAACATACCATAACAGATTGTCTCCTTTTTCCAGACATTTTTGATCGACCGGTGGTCGCGAAATTTGATCAGCGACAGAGCAGTTCCGATGGCGGAGCAATTCTCCTCAAGGCCGTCGAACGCCGGTTAGGCCTGACATCGGCATTGGCGGCTGGTCTGAGAGATGACCGGCAAGCGGGTAAGGTACA
>WNFA01001496.1_pt1 | contig 19031 bp, 14 predicted proteins | sample 5400481 | NCBI WGS metagenome assembly WNFA01 (sample SAMN13153340, study PRJNA577476) | soil metagenome | isolation source: 120 cm saprolite under Douglas fir tree site 2 hole 1 replicate 2 | place: USA:California | collected 2015-04-18
GCGGCATCGCGCTGGGGATTGACCGCGTCGTCGCACTGCTCGCGGGTGAAAAATCAATCCGCGACGTGATCGCGTTCCCGAAGACGGCCAAGGCGCAAGACTTGATGGCGGAAGCGCCGTCGAATGTGGATGCCGACCAACTCAGAGAGCTTCATGTAAGAAATTGCTACACAATAGAGGATTCGTGCGCGTGTGGCGGCACTTGGCGGCTTTCTTACGAAAAGGCGAATGTCAGTAAGGGGTCGACATACGAGCCAATTGCGTGCCCTTTTTCGACTGCGATCTCAACCAATATACATGTCATTGCTTCAGATGACGGAAACTGGCTAGTCGAACACGAAAACCCGAAAACGAGGCTTTGGGCTTTTGTGAGGTCTAACGGTGCGAAAACGAATTGAGATTCAGGATCGTGGCATCACCTTCAGGGGCTAAAGCCCGCGAAGAAAGATTGGGGAGTCTCGTTCGTGGCCGGGCTGAAGCCCTGCGCTCCTGTAGATTTCTCGGGGCATTTGCGACGAATGAGTTCTTGCGCGAGATTAAGCACTTTTGTATGTTGGACTTGATCAATTTCTTGGGTTAGATTTCGGAGGTCGGGGCTTCAGCCCCGACGTAACGCTGAGTTGGGGAAGGGGCTTTAGCCCCTGAAGCTCCGATGAGCAAACTCCCTCACCGGGTTCTTCCGGGAAGCACGTATTTTATTTCGTCCAGCACTTGGGCAAGGCGTGAACTCTTCCGAGTGCCGGAGGTTGCGGGAATCTTGGTCCAACGCATTCTTACCTGCCGCGAAAAGGGTGCATATCAGCTTCACGAGTTTGTCGTAATGTCTAATCATTTTCACCTTCTCATGACTCCTGGTGCAACGACCACGCTAGAGAAGGCCGTGCAGCTGATCAAGGGCGGAAGCTCTCATGAGATTCATGTCCAGCGCGGTCATCGAATGGAAATTTGGCAGGTCGGTTTTCATGATTGGACGATTCGCGACGGTGAAGACTACCGGGCGAAAGTCGGGTATATTCACATGAATCCGGTTCGAGCACATTTGGTTGAAAAACCGGAAGATTGGCCGTTCGGCTCGGCCTGCGGGAAATTTTCTTTGGATCCCGCGCCAGGAGAATTCCAATCCTGAACTTCAGGGGCTAAAGCCCCCGGAAATGGAATCGTTTGCGGCCGGGCTGAAGCCCGGCCCTCCTAGTGAACAGAGAAATATATGGAATCGAAGTCCGATATTCTTGAGAGAAAATGACGCGAATACGCATACTTGCGGAGAATGTTGCGAACAAGATCGCCGCGGGCGAGGTAGTCGAGAGGCCTGCCTCCGTGGTCAAGGAATTACTAGAGAACGCGCTCGACGCGGGTGCGCAAACGATTCGCGTTGAGGTGGAATCCGGCGGCAAGCGGATGATTCGCGTGATCGATGACGGCAGCGGCATGGCGCAGGACGATGCGCTGCTGGCGTTCGAGCGGCACGCTACGTCGAAACTGCGCACGGCCGACGATTTGCTCTCGATTGCAACGCTCGGGTTTCGCGGGGAAGCGCTGCCTTCGATCGCGGCGGTATCTCGCTTGCTGCTGCAAACGCGCGCGGCGGAGGAAGAGGAGGGAACGCGCATCGAGTTTGCCGGCGGCAAGCTGGTGAGCGTCAAGCCGGAAGGGCTTCCGGCGGGAACCACGATCAGCGTGGCAGATCTTTTCTACTGCGTGCCGGCGCGGCGCAATTTTCTTAAATCCGAGACCACGGAACTGGGGCACATCGCTTCGCTCGTGACGCACTACGCGCTGGCGCATCCCGGCAAGCAGTTCGTCCTGAAAACGCCGACGCAGGAAATCATCAATGCCACGGCCGTGGAAACGATGGCTGAACGCGTGTACCAGCTATTCGGACGGCAGGCGCTCGAAGAGCTGTTCGAGATCCTGCCGGTTTCCTCGCCGATGCGCGCGGCGATCACCGAAACCGAGCTCACCACCGAGGAGCGCGCCGCCGAGCTGGTCGTGCGAGGGTTTGCCTCGCGGCCCGACGTGCAGCGCAGCAACCGCAACGGAATTTATGTCTTCGTGAACCGGCGCCTGGTGCGCGACCGCCTGATCCTGCACGCGATTCATGAGGCGTACCGCAACGTGCTGCCGCCGGCGGTATTTCCCGCGGTGTTGCTCTTTCTCGATCTGCCCGCCGAAGAAGTGGATGTGAACGTCCATCCCGCGAAGATTGAGGTGCGCTTCCGGCATCCGCAGTTTGTGCACGACTTCACGCGCGATTCGATCCGGCAGGCCCTTTCGCGCGCGCGCCCGATTCCGAGTTTTCCCGGAGTGGCAGCAAGCGCTTCGGCCCCGGAAAATCAGCAGGACGGCGCTGCGGCGGTTGCCGCGGCGGGAGCGGGCAATGGCGCTGGCCTGCCTCGCGCGGTGATTCCCCCGATGAATGCGGCTGGCCCTGCCGCCGCAAGCGATTTCGAATTGAGCGCCGCGCCGCTGCGGCCGGAGGCGCAGCGATTCCAGTTCGAAACCGGCATCGGAACGTTTTCCAACGAATCGGGCTCCACGATTGCGGAGCGATTTTCCGAGGATGCTCCCGCAGCCGTGCGTGTGACCGTTTCCGCAGCCTTCCGCGATGCCGGTACGGGCGCGGGCAGCGAGCCGCTGGCAAGCGCGGAGAGCTTGAGCGAGCTGAAGCCGCTGGGGCAGGTGAGTTCGAGCTTCATCGTCGCCGTGAACGGGGAAGGGTTGTGGATCATCGACCAGCACGTGGCGCACGAGCGCGTGCTGTTCGAACAACATCTGCGCGCGCGCCGAGAAGGGCAACTCACCGGCCAGCGCATGCTGATGCCGCTGATGGTGGAGCTTTCCCCGCGGCAACTCGTCATTTTCGAACGCATCGCCGAGGAGCTGACCGCTAACGGCTTCGAAGTCGCGCAGATGGGACCCCGCAGCGTGGCCATTCATGCAACGCCCGCGGGAATTGCCGGCGCGGACGCCGAACGGCTGCTGATGGAAATTCTCGACGGCATCGAGCGCGAAAACGCGGCAATCTCCATGGATTCGCTGCAGGCGAAAATTGCTGCTTCAACCTCTTGCCACGCGGCAATCAAGGTGAACATGCCGCTCGACCAGACGAAAATGGAATGGCTGCTGGCGGAATTGGCGAAGACAGAAGCGCCGATGAGCTGCCCGCACGGCCGCCCGATCGTCCTGCGGTATTCGGTTAAGGAAATTGAGCGCGCCTTTAAACGGATTTGACGCTATCCGGATGAGCAAACTGATCATCGCGATTGACGGCCCGGTGGGTTCGGGGAAGAGCACCGTGGCGCGTCGCGTCGCGGAGTTGCTGGGCTACACGCACCTGGATAGCGGTGCGATGTACCGCGGCGTTGCGTGGAAGGCATTGCGTGATGGCGTGCCACTCGACTCGCCGGCGGAGCTTACAGCGCTGGCGGAAGGGGCGCGCATTGACCTCGTGCCGCGCGGCGGCAAGCTTCATGTAATTCTGGACGGGGAAGACATCACGGACTTGATTCGCACGCCGGCAGTTTCGCACGCCGCTTCCGTGGTTGCCGTGGTCCCCGGTGTGCGGCACCCGATGGTCGCCGAGCAGCGCCGCGCTGGCGCGCAAGGTGGCATCGTCATGGAAGGCCGCGACATCGGGACGGCCGTCTTCCCGCACGCGGACCTCAAGATCTTTCTCGACGCGTCGCCGGAAGTGCGCGCGGAACGCCGCCAGCGCGAACTGCAGGAAAAGGGCGAGGCGCTGGAACTCGAGAAAGTGCTTGCCGATGTCCGCGAGCGCGACCGGCGGGACCGCGAACGCGAAATGTCGCCTCTGGCGCGCGCCGCGGACGCCGTGATCGTGGATAACACCGCGATGGACGCGGAAGAGACAGCTCGCGTGATTGTCTTGTGCGCGCAGGAAAAGGCCAAGAGAGCGGTGACTGGTGACTAGTGACAGGTGACCGGTGAAACCCTCCCGCACTGGCGCTCTTTCGAAGCTTGCGGAATTCAAGCCGGGGCTGCACTTATTCGGGAGACTCAGAATCATTCATCCTGGAACGGACACCCGAACGCCGCGCCGGAGTGCGGAGGCCCAATCCACGGCGGAAACATAAATTCCGGGAATTTGATCTTCCTTGATTCCCAATCTCGGCGCCAGGGCGCTGATGGCTTCCCAGTCCGCGCGCTCGTGCGCGGTCGCCATGTCAAGCATGTCCCGGTACAAGCCGGATCGCGCTAGCAACGCTTCCTTGATTTCCCGCCGGACCGGAAGTTCCGCGAGAATAACCGCAAGCGGCTGATCAAGGATGGCATCCATCACGGAAAGAAGACCCAGCAGGAAAAGGTCATTCGCGTGACCGGCCATCCCGGCGAGAGGGGCGAGCAGTTCGCAGAAGCGTCCTCGCACCAGGGGCACAGTCATCAGTTCATCCGGTTTCCCATCGGCCATCACACCGACAGACACGACAGCGATCCACTTGCGCAGTTCCCGCTCGCCGAGCAACGAGAGGGCATGCGGGATGGAACGAATTTCGGCGCGCAGGCCGAAGGCCGCCGAATTCAGATATCGCAACAATTTGTAGGTAAGGGACGTCTCATGTTTGATTTTTGAGGCGAGCGCCGGCATGTCGAATTCCGATGCCGTGGCCGCCCGCAGCAACTCCAAGTAGGCCAGTTTGGACGCGGGGATTTCGCCATGCCGCATCATTTCCGGCCGGCAGAAAAAATAGCCCTGGAACAGCGAGTACCCCATGGCCATGCCTTCCGAGAACTCTTCCGGGGTTTCAACCTTCTCCGCAAGCAGCCGGATGTCCCGGGCTTGATAGCGGGCGGCGAGAGCGCGTTGTTCCTCTCGCGGGGTAATGCGGAAGTCCACTTTGATGAAGTCCGCCAACGCAACCAGCGGGGCCCAGGCCGGCGTATCGACGAAGTCATCGAGTGCGAGCAGGTACCCCTGCTGTTTCAAGCGGCGGCAGACCGCGACGACCTCTTCGTCGGGTTCAATTGTTTCAAGAATTTCGACCACCACCAAATCGCGAGGAAACAATGAAATGTAATCCCGAAGCAGGAATTCCCTGGGGCAATTGATGAACATGCGCCGTCCCTCGCCCAGCTTGTCCAACCCGATCATGAAGGACGTGTCGAGCACCGAGGTGGAAGCCAGCTCAAGATTGATTCCTTCGCAGGAGTTTTGAATCCCGGAGCGAAAGAGCAGTTCATAAGCGAAAACATCGCGCTGGCGGTTAAGGATGGGCTGGCGAGCCAAGAATTTCATGGCGGGGCCTCTTCCCTCGTAGTGGAACAACGGCAAGCCGGTTCGGAACCGGCCATCGGGAAGGGGGGATGAATCGTGCGTCGTACTAGGTCGGACTGGACATCGAAGCGAGAAACTCGGCGTTCGATTTCGATTTCGAAAGGCGTCCGCAGAGCAACTCCATGGCCTCCACTGGTGAGAGGGGATTGAGCACTTTGCGGAGCACCCAGACGCGGTTAAGCTCGTCGGCCGGCATCAGCAATTCTTCTTTGCGCGTGCCCGAGCGGTTGATGTCGATGGCCGGGAAAATGCGCTTGTCCACCAGGCGGCGGTCCAGATTGATTTCCATGTTGCCGGTGCCCTTGAACTCCTCGAAGATGACGTCGTCCATGCGGCTGCCGGTATCGATCAGCGCCGTGGCGATGATGGTGAGGGAGCCGCCTTCCTCAACGTTCCTCGCGGCGGCGAAGAATCGCCTGGGCCGCTGCAGCGCGTTAGCGTCGATACCGCCGGAAAGCACCTTGCCCGAAGGCGGTGTGACGGCATTGTAGGCGCGTGCCAGGCGCGTGACCGAGTCGAGCAGGATGACGACGTCGCGCTTGTGTTCGACCAGGCGCTTGGCCTTCTCGAGCACCATCTCCGCCACCTGAATGTGACGTTGCGGGGGCTCATCGAACGTCGAGCTGATGACTTCGCCCTTCACGGTGCGCTGCATGTCGGTGACTTCTTCCGGCCGCTCGTCGATCAGCAGAACGATCAGGGCGACTTCAGGGTGGTTGGTCGTGACCGAGTTGGCGAAGGCTTGCAGCATCATGGTTTTTCCGGTGCGTGGCGGCGCCACGATCAGCCCGCGCTGCCCTTTGCCGACCGGGCAAAGCAGATCCAGGACGCGTCCGGTGAGGTTCTCTTTCGTCGTTTCCATTTTCAGGCGTCCCTGGGGATAGAGCGGGGTCAGGTTGTCGAAGAAAATTTTGTTGCGCGCGACTTCAGGGTCCTCGAAATTGACGGCTTCGACCTTGATCAGCGCGAAATACCGTTCGCCGTCTTTAGGAGGACGCACTTGCCCCGAGACGGTATCGCCGGTTCGCAGATCGAACTTCCGAATCTGTGACGGCGAAACATAGATGTCATCCGGGCCCGGCAGGTAGTTGTACTCCGGGGCGCGCAGGAAGCCGAACCCGTCGGGCAGGCATTCCAGGACGCCCTCCGAGAAGATCAAGCCATTCTTCTCCGTCTGGGCGCGGAGGATTTGGAAGATCAACTCCTGCTTGCGCATGCCGCTAGCCCCGGGGATAGCCAGGTCCTTGGCGATTTTCGCCAAGTCCGTGATGTTTTTTTCTTTCAGTTCCGCAAGACTAATACTCATTGTTTCGTTTCCTTACGCCTTTATTTGAAGATAAGCCTGAAGCTCAGGCCGGGGTCGTTCTCATCGGCGGACTCCGGGCAGGCCATGCAAATGTCCGACCGGGGTAGCCAAACTGGAAATTCAGATTACTTGCGACACGGCGAACTGGCGACGTGCGTCCCCCACCCCAAAGCGGTTCTCTTCATGGTTGCTTTGCTGTTCTTCGGGACGGACAGGCCGAGGTTTCCCTCAGTTGGTCAATTCCTGATCGCTCTCGGTTTCCGTTTCGAACTTCGTAGCCACTTCCGGCCCCGCGTCGTGCGTTATGGGTTCCAGCGGCCGTTCCAACGCAATCTGGAGCACCTGGTCCATATTCTCGACGAACCGGAGGGTCAAGTCGGCCTGAATTTCCGCCGGGATTTCCGCCAAATCTTTCTCGTTATCCTTGGGCAGAATTACGGTCCTGATCCCCACACGGTGGGCGGCCAGTAACTTCTCCTTCATACCGCCGATCGGCAAGACTTTCCCGCGGAGCGTAATTTCACCCGTCATGGCCACGTCACAGCGCACCGGCGTGCGCGTCAACGCGCTCACGATGGAGGTGGCGATAGTGATTCCGGCCGAGGGGCCATCCTTTGGGATCGCGCCTTCGGGCACATGCATATGGATATCGATGTGCCGGTAGAAATCTCGCGGCAAGCCAAAGGTCGCGGTCCGCGAGCGCACATAGCTCATGGCCGCCTGGGCCGACTCCTGCATGACGTCGCCGAGCTTGCCGGTCAGCGTCAAGCGGCCCTTGCCCTGCATGATCGTCGCTTCGGTGGAGAGCACCGAGCCGCCGACTTCGGTCCACGCCAGGCCGGTCGTCAGGCCGATTTCATTTTTCTTCTCAGCCCAGATTTCGCGGTACTTGATAACGCCCAGAAATTCGCCGACGTTCTCCGGCGTCACCGCGATGGAATATTGTTTGCCGTCTTTTACGACACGCCGTGCCACCTTGCGGCACATGTTGGAAATCTCACGCTCCAGGTTGCGCACGCCTGCTTCGTGCGTATAGTGCCGGATGACGTGCGTGATCGCGTCGTCGCTGAACGTGATGTTTGCTTCGGTCAGGCCCGCGGCTTCGAGAGCCTTGCGCACCAGGAAGCGCTTGGCAATCTGCGTTTTCTCGACCTCAGTGTACCCCGGGATCCGCAGAATTTCCATGCGGTCCTGCAGGGGTTGGGGAATGGTGTGCATCACGTTGGCCGTGCAGACGAACATGACTTTTGAGAGATCGTATTCGACGTCGAGATAATGGTCCGTGAAACCGCTGTTCAGTTCGGGGTCGAGGACTTCCATGAGGGCCGCCGAGGGGTCGCCTCGGAAGTCGGTGGACATCTTGTCCACTTCGTCCAGAACGAAGATGGGGTTGACGGTCCCCGCTTTCTTCATCATCTGGATGATCTGGCCGGGAAGGGCGCCGATATACGTGCGCCGGTGTCCGCGGATTTCAGCCTCATCGCGCACTCCGCCGAGCGATACGCGCACGAACTTGCGGCCCGTCGCGCGCCCGATGGACATGGCCAGGGATGTTTTACCCACTCCGGGAGGCCCGACGAAGCAGAGGATCGACCCGCGGGGGTTTTTCACCAATTGCCGGACGGCCAGGTATTCGAGGATGCGCTCTTTGACTTTCTCGAGCCCATAGTGGTCTTCTTCCAGTATCTTCTCGGCGAGCTCGATGTCGCGGATTTCCTTTGATTTCTTTTTCCACGGCACGGCCAGCAGCCAATCGAGATAATTCCGGCTGACGGTCGACTCCGCCGACATGGGCGGCATCATTTCCAGCCGCTTCAGTTCCTGGACCGCCTTCTCTTGCGTGTCTTTCGGCATGCCCGCGGCATCGATCTTTTTCTTGAGCTCTTCGAGTTCGTTCTTCTCGCCGCGGCCCAGCTCTTTGTGGATGGCCTTCAACTTTTCGTTGAGGTAATACTCTTTCTGGGCGCGCTCCATCTGGCGCTTCACGCGCGTATTGATGTTGCGGTCCACGTTGAGCTTTTCGATTTCGCTCTCGAGAATCTCCCCGACCCGGTTCAAACGTTCCAGCGGATCGAAATTTTCGAGCAACTCCTGCTTTTCCTCGACTGGAATCTGCAGGTTGGACGCGATGGTGTCGGACAGCTTCGCCGCGTCGTCGACGCGCGTGGCGGCAATCATGGTGTCGTAGTTGAGGCTTTGCGAGAGTTTTACGTATTGCTCGAACAGGCCCGTAACCTTGGTTACGGCCTGCTCGACCTGCGGAGAGGGCTCGACTTTATTGGCGATGACCTTCAGCGTGGCCCGGAAGAATCCTTCATCCGTCGTCACTTGCACGACTTTGGCGCGCTCGACACCTTCGACGAGCACGCGCAAGTTGCCGTCGGGCAGCCGCACGCTTTGCACGATATTCGCCAGGGTGCCGACCGTATAGATCTCGTCGGGTTTCGGGTCGTCCACGGAAGCATCGTGTTGGGTGGCGAGGAAGATTTTCTTGTCGCCGGCCAGCGCTTCTTCCAGAGCGCGCAACGAACTTTCCCGGCCGACGATGAACGGATTCATCATCTGCGGGAAGATGACCAGGTCGCGTACCGGCATCATCGGCACGCGCTTCAATTCACTTTTTTCTCGGTTAAACATGGGTCCCGTGAACGGCTAGGGCTCCTTGGTTATTTTTCTGGCGGGCTCCACGCTTTATCCCGCTGTTGCGGGACGTTCAGCGTAAAAGTGGAGCATGCACACGCTCTATCCCGCTTTTTCGAGCAGCGTCCAGTTAATCTCGCGGCTACGGACCATTTCGGCAGTCACCATGAACTCGCGGAGTTTGCGCTGGGCCGGGAGGTGGTACATCAGTTCGAGCATCAGATCTTCGAGGATCATGCGCAGGCCGCGCGCGCCGACCTTACGCTGGAGGGCCAGGTCCGCGACAGTTTCGAGCGCATCCTCGGCGAACCGCAAGCGCACGTTTTCGAACTCGAACAACCGTTGATATTGACGGATGAGCGCGTTCTTGGGTTCCGTCAATATCTGCATCAGCGCGCCTTTGTCCAGGTCGCCCAAGACTCCGACCACCGGCAGGCGCCCCACGAATTCGGGGATCAACCCGTAGCGAATCAGATCCGTGGGCTGCACTTGTTCGAGCATCTCGATATTGCGGCGCTGCGGGGTGGAAGGCTGCGCATCCGTGTGGAATCCGAGCGATTTCTGTCCGATGCGGCGTTCGATAGTCTTCTCCAGACCCACGAACGCGCCTCCGCAGATGAAGAGGATGTTCGTGGTGTCCACGGGCGTGAATTCCTGATGCGGGTGTTTGCGCCCGCCCTGGGGCGGCACATTCGCGACCGTGCCCTCGAGGATTTTCAGCAGGGCTTGCTGCACGCCTTCGCCTGAGACATCCCTGGTGATCGAGGGGTTCTCGTCCTTCTTCGAAATCTTGTCAATCTCGTCGATATAAATAATCCCTTGCTGCGCTTTGGTGACGTCACCGTCGGCGGCCTGCAGCAGTTTCAGGATGATGTTCTCCACGTCCTCGCCGACATATCCCGCTTCGGTCAGCGTGGTGGCGTCCACGATCGCGAACGGAACTTCAAGCATCCGTGAAAGCGTTTGCGCCAGCAGGGTCTTGCCGGTTCCGGTGGGGCCGATCAGCAGAATATTCGACTTCGTCAATTCCACGTCGCCGGGCTGCCGGTTCAGGAAAATTCTTTTGTAATGGTTATAGACCGCGACGGCGAGCTTCTTTTTGGTCTTGTCCTGGCCGATGACGTAACCGTCCAGGAACGACTTGATCTCGGGAGGCCGCGGCAGCCTCTTGTTCACCGGATTCGATTGCTCCCGCTTTTCTTCTTCGAGAATCTGCTCGCAGACATTCACACATTCGTTGCAGATGTAGGCTCGCGGGTAGTCAGAGGGCGAACTGATCAATTTCTCGACCTGCTCCTGCGTCTTATGGCAGAAGGAACAGCGCAGCGGCTCGTCCGTGCTGAGTTTTCTCAACGGTGTGATGCCCTCCGGCAGATCAAGGACACGATTTCTCCCGTACGGATTATTCTAGGCCACTTCGCATCATCCGTACACCGCCGCTTCTTCTTGTTACTAACTGTTTGGAACTTACTAGCGGTGCTTGGTGATGATCTCGTCGATCAGGCCGTACTCCTTGGCCTGAATCGCGGACATGATAAAGTCGCGCTCCACGTCTTTCTCAACTTTTTCGATCGACTGGCCGCTGTGTTGGGCCAAAAGCCCATTGATCACGGTGCGCATGCGCAGGATTTCCTTCGCGTGGATATCAATATCGGTGGCCTGGCCGGACAAACCCGACATCCACGGCTGGTGAATCAGGATGCGGGAGTTGGGCAAAGAGAATCGCTTTTTCGCCGCGCCCGCGGTCAGCAGCAGCGCGGCGATCGAAGCGCCCTGGCCGACACAAATAGTCACGACGGCGGGCCGCACGAACTGCATCGTGTCATAAATTGCCATTCCTGCCGTGATCGAGCCGCCCGGCGAATTGATGTACAGCGATATGTCTTTCTCCGGATCTTCCGCTTCCAGAAACAACAGTTGAGCGGTCACCAGATTCGCGACGTGGTCGTCGATCGGCGTGCCGATGAAGATGATGTTGTCCTTCAGGAGGCGGGAGTAAATATCGTAGGCCCGCTCGCCCCGGTTGGTCTGTTCGACCACCATGGGGATGAGAGTTGTCGCACGTGGACTGGAATCTTCGGTATGGGTCATGGAAAGTTTCTTAGGATTCACGGAGGACCCCGGCAGGAGTTGCATCATTTTTCCTCAGTTCTTGTCCGGGTCCGGGAATTTTGGCAGAGCCAGTCCAGAGTTTTTTCACTCCGGATCTTAGATTTCATCCTATCGAGCGCTCCCTGCCTTGTCAAGTTCGCGCGAACGGCTGTAACGGATTCGCCACTGCGTTGCGCCATCGCGGCCACTTGTTTTTCCACGTCTTCCTCGGTCACGTCGATGTTTTCCGCGGTGGCGATCCGGTCCAGCAGGAGTTCGGCCTTTACATCTTCGACCGCACGATCCTTCTGGCGGCTCCGGAGAGACACCCAGTCCACGTTCACAGCGCGCGGATCTACTCCTTGCGAGGCGAGGGACCGGACCGTTCGCTCCAGTCGCGAGTCCATCTGGTGCTCAACGAGCGCTTGGGGCACTGGGAACTCATGCGACTCCACCAACTTTGCGAGCAGCTTCTCCCGAGTCTGTTCGTTCAGACGCTGGCTGCGAACCGCTTCGAGATTTTCGCGCATCTTCTTCCGCAGTTCCTCGACAGTCTGCGCTTCGCTCACATCCTTCGCGAACTCATCATTCAACTCGGGCCGCTTCTTCTCTTTGATGCCTAGGATCTCGACTGTATACGAGTAGGTCTTACCCTGGAGCTTGGGGTCGGGATAGTCGCCGGGGTAGGTCACAGCAAAATTCTTGTGCTCGCCGGTGTTTGCGCCCCGCAAATGCTGATTGAAGGCGTCCATGGTTTCTTCGCCACCCACGTGGCAAAGCACACTGTCGGCTTCGAGCATTTCGCCGCCACCCGCGGGGATGCCCTTCAGCTTGAGCTGTGCGTAATCGCCGTCGGCGATCGGGCGGCCTTCGAGCGGGACAAAGTTTGCGGCGCGGTCGCGCAACTCCTCGAGGGCCTTGTCAACGTCAGCATCCGCGATCTTGACGTCGTCGATTTCGACTTCGAGGTCCTTATATTGTCCCAGCTCGAATTCGGGCAGCACCTCGAATGTCGCGCGGAACTTCACCGGGCCGGTCTCGGCAAAATCCACCTTGTCGATTTGCGGCTGCGTCACCGGCACCATCTTGTTTTCGCTCACCGCGCGTTCAATCTGGTTAGGCACCAGCGATTGTAGAACCTCGGACTTGATATCGTCGGCGAATCTCCGGCGGATCAGCGTCACAGGCGCTTTCCCTGGACGGAATCCGGGCACGCGCGCCACGCGCGCGAACTCCCGCGCCACTTTTTCCACCGCCTTCTGCACATCCTCAGCGGGGATTTCCAGTTCCAGCTCGCGCCGGCAGGTCGCTTCAGTCATGGTCAGGTCTTCGTTTTCGCAGCATGCGCAATTGCGTGTCGGACTGGTCCAAAACCGCCCGGATATTCATACCACTACTCTATGACTCTTTGCCGCTTCTCGGTCCGGAAAAAGGAAACGGGAAAGAACTGCGCAGCGGGGCACGACGAAAATGAAGTATAGGGGAATCCAGCAGCGGCGTCAACTTTCCGCGCACAGGAAGGTAGTTTATGGTAGTGGATTAGTTTGCCGGGTAGGACAGACACTCTTGTCTGTCCGGTTTGATATCGCCAGGGCGAATGTCGACAGGCAGGAGTGGGTCTGTGTGAGAACCTGTCCATCGAAGAGTCAGCGGCTAAAGCCGGACTGATTTTGCAGATCTTATGTCGTGGCTAAAGCCACGACCCACAAAGATTCTCAAGTTTTCAAACAGGATCAGGATTGCCTATCCCACCAAATCCAGGCAGCAGCAAGCTCAACCACTACCCAATTAGAGCTTAAGCGCTGAGAACGTACTCCATCACTGGGAGCCAGCGATCAGAACGAACGGGTGACGCTTTTTCTCCCATGCGGACTGCGCCTTGGCGGGCGTAGAAGGGCTCCGCGTGGGGATGGGCCGTCAAGACGAGTCTGCTGAACCCTAAGCTCCGGGCAAGATTTACGGCGTAGTCCCACAATCCCTTGCCGTACCCTTTTCCGATGTGGCGCGGCTCAATAAATAGGTCGTGTAGTTCCACCGTATCGCTATCGACGAAGGTCAAACTGCAAAACCCCAACGGCTGTCCTTCTGCTTCAAGTATGTAGACATGAAAGTCGGGCAAGAATTTGCTGGCTTGGAACTCGAGCGCTTGTCTTGCGCTCTCCAGGAACGAATCGTCATATCCCCAGTAGGCCTTCGACCGAACCGTGAGTTCAGTCAATAAGCCACCTTCTTCCGGCCGCGCTCGCCGAACATGTGGGACCAACGCCACTACTCCTCGAACCGTTATGTATTGTCTTACGGCTCGGATTTGAATTTAGGAAAGTGCGCGGGCTGTGGAAAGCTCTAAGACGCTGTGACAGTCGAGGGTTCTTTGCGCGCCGGAGTGCCGCGCGCGGGCTTGCGGCCGCGATCGGAAAACCAGACGAACAGCCGCCAGCCCAAGAGGACCGCCATGATTCCTGCATAAATAAGCGGCAGGTGGACGTCCGATTTCACGAGCCAGTAGAAGTGAATCACTCCGGCTACGGCGCTCACGTAGATCGCGCGATGCAGCATCTGCCAGCGGCGATAGCCCATCCGGCGAACCATTCCGGCCGTTGAAGTGATGGCCAGCGGAATCATCAGGACGAATCCCGTGAATCCCACCGTGATGTACGGCCGCTTCGCTATGTCCGCCCACACGCCGTGAAAATCCAGCACCTGGTCGAGACCGAGATAGAGGCTGAAGTGCACGAAGGCGTAGAAGAAAGCGAACAATCCCAGCATGCGGCGAAAGCGAATCAGTTGCGTCAAGCCTAGTATTTTTATTTTGCGCAGCGGCGATACCGCCAGCGTGATGGCCAGAAACCGCAGGATCCAGTCGCCCGTGGCGTGCTCGAGGAATTGGGTCGGATTCGGGCCCCACTCGCCGTGGAACCCCTCCCAGACGAGGATTCCGAGTGGCACAAGGCACAGCACGAACACACCCGCCTTTGTCCACTTGCTAATCAGGATGCGATTCATTGACTGGGGTCCTTAGTAGTTTTTCTTCAGATCCATTCCGTTGTAAAGGCTGGCGACCTGATCTCCGTAACCGTTGAACATTTGCGTTTTCGTGTTCTTAAAGTATCCGGGCAGTCGGACTTCTCTCGCCTGGCTCCAGCGGGGGTGGTCCACGTTTGGATTCACATTGGAATAGAAACCGTATTCATGGGCATTGGTGATGTTCCACGTTGTCGGCGGCTGATCCTTGACGAATTTAATTTTCACCAGCGATTTGATGCTCTTGAAACCGTATTTCCACGGAATCACCATTCTCACCGGCGCGCCGTCCTGGTTGGGAAGCGATTCACCGTACATCCCGACGCACAGCAGCGCCAGCGGGTGCATCGCTTCGTCCAGCCTCAAACCTTCCACATACGGCAACTGAATTCCTGCGCGCCCCCACAGAGGCATTTGCTTCTTGTCGAAATAGGTTTCGAAAGCCACGTAGCGCGCGTTCGAATTCGGCTCGACCAGCTTCGCCAGGGTGCTGAACGAATACCCGACCCACGGCACGACGATCGACCATGCTTCCACGCAGCGGTGCCTGTAGATGCGCTCCTCGAGCGGCGCAAGCTTCAGGATTTCTTCCATCGTGAATTTGCGCGGCTTGGCGACTTCCCCCTCGACGGAGACGGACCAAGGCGAAGTCACAAACTTGCCCGCATTCCGCGACGGACCGTCCTTCTCGGTGCCGAACTCGTAGTAATTGTTGTATGTCGTTACCGAGTCCTCAGGCGTCACCTTCTCGTCAGTGCTGAACGGCCCCTTGACGACACCTGCCAGCTTGGTGGAGGCGTATGCCCGGGACGAAGGGAAGGCCAGATTCGCGAAGCTCTTCCCTGCCAACGCCAAACCACCCGCTAATCCCATCCCGTACAGGAACTTGCGCCGGTCCAGGTAAACCTGGCGGGGAGTCACGTCCGAATACTTCAAGTCCGGAGAGCGCTTCAAGAGCATTGCAGACCTCCTACGAATGGTATTGCCTTATTTAAGACCTCTCATACGATTACTATACGCCAAATTTGATTCCCTGGATGTGGGTTGCGGGCCGATAGTAAGCACAAAAGTCGACTAGCACAAGTAGCACCCGCCTTTTCAGGGCCCAGGTTCCGGCAGTCGATGCAATCGAAGAGCGGTGATGCGTGCGATGCGGGAGAAATCCTTGTCCAGACTGAAGAGACTTGCCTGATGCTCAAGAGCTATGGCGGCTATCAGGGTATCGATGGTTGTGAGACTGAAGCCCCTCGACCGAGCCAGCCGGGCAATCGCGGAGGCCTCACAGTAGGTGGAAAAACCGCGCGGCTCGAGCATCTCCCACAAGGAAAGATAGCGCTCGATGCGATTGACATCTCGCCTAAGCCCTTGCAAGACCTCCGTCACAACAACTCCAGTGACCGCGAAGGCCTCGACTTCATCAATCATCCGACGCAGTTCACGTCCAGCGCGGCCGGGAGAAGAGCTAAAAAAATCAATCCAGACGGAAGTATCCACCAGGATCAAGCGCGATTCCTTCGCATCCGCTTGAGGTCCCCCTTCCAGATTCCGCTCCCGTAATAACGAAGGATGCCCTTGCGGCTTTCCGAGCGCACCAGCAGCTCCAGCGCCTTGTCCACTATCGCGCGTTTGGTTTTGAGCCGCGTCAGCTTGCGCGCCTTGCGCACCAATTCGTCATCCAGCTCTATGTTGGTCCTGCTCATAGAAATACTATACACCTTTTTACGAGAAATAGGTGTATGAATTCAAAACAAGCGATGGGTTTGATCACGCACCCGGCGTTGGTTTGGTCCGAGTCGATCCTGTGCGGTAAATTCCTGGCAGTTTTACGTACGAAAAGACCCCACCTGAAAAACCGGCACGTGGGGCACCCAGTCTTTACTTTCTTGGGACTCCTGGGCCACCCGCCCGTCGCGGCACCCTCGACATAGAACTTCGGGTCATGCGGTAAGGTCCTTGAGCAAAGACTCGCGCAGGCGTTCCTGCTGCTCGGGAGTGAGTTTGCCGCCGGAAGAGGTGAGATAAAAAACGTCGATGGCCGTCTCTCCCTCTGTTTCGATCAAGGCGATGTCGATGTTGCAATTCTGGTGCGAGAACGCGGAGCTGATCCGGTATAGAAGGCCGGGCCGATCCGGCGTAATGATCTCCACGAGGGTGCTGTGAGCGGAGCAATGATCATCAAACTGGATTTGTGTAGGCGACTCCGCTTTCGCCGGTCCGTCCAAATCCGGCTGGAGGCGTTCCTGCAACATGCGATTCAAGTCCTGCTTCCCGGATAGAACAGCATGAACGGTGCCCTTGAAGCGCTCCCACTCCGGCAGATTCATTTCCAGCGTTCGAAAGCGGTCGGTAAAGCAAAACTTGTCCACGACCGTGCCGCTCTGATTGGAGAAGGCCGCCGCTTTTCCGATGTTCATCCCGCAGGCAGCCAGAGCACCAGCCACGGTGGCAAACAGGAAAGGACGATCCGTAGTGACGAGCGTAAGTTCGTACCAGTGGCGGGTGCGTTTCAAGGCTAATTGCACGCGGTCCTGGCCAAGGCGCGTCGACATTTCCAGGTGCGTCAAAATCTCGTCGACAGGATGTGTGCGCAAGTATCTCCGCGGCAAACCTTCAAGAAACGTCTGAAGTTTCTTCCCTGCCGCCGGGGCGAGCGACCGGAGGTGATTCAGGACCTCGTCATTCGCGTCCGCGTGCACGCGTTCGTCCACGCTTCGGTCCAGATAGTTCGCCGTGCCGATATAGAGTTGCCAGAGGTCTTCCGCCTTCCAAGCGGAGAGAGCTTCTGGACTGACCGCCTTGATGTCCGCATGCGTGAATAGGGAGATCATTTTCAGGCGGTCGGGCGTGCCAACCGTTTCCGCGAATTGCGCGATGGTGCGGGGATCGTAGATGTCCCTCCGAAGGGCCGCGCCCATATCGAGATGACGTTCGATCAGAAACATCACCGTCTCCCGGTCGGCGGCAGGCAATTCCAGCCGTTCGAGGCACCCGTTCGCAATCGCCAAGCTGGCCGGGATCGGATCGTCTATCGAGACAGACTTTCCGGTATCGTGGAGGAGGATCGACAGATAGAGCAGCTCGGGCTGTTCCAGTTCACGAAGGATGACAGCGTAGCGCGCGTCCCATTTGGACTTGGACTGGAGCAAGGCATGCAGATTCTCGATGATCTGAAGAGTGTGCTCGTCGACGGTGAAGCGATGCAAGGAATCGCGCACGGCAAGCGCATCAATGCCCCTCAGCTCCGGCAGAAACATTGTGAGCAGATGCAGGGAGTGCATGGCTCGCAAAGCGTCCGCGGCGTGGGAATCCGCCAGTATTTCCTGGAAAAAACTCCAGAAATCGCTTCCCTTCGGCAGAGCGTTGGCCAATAGAGGAAGTGCTTGCTCCACTTGATGTTCAGCGGCCGGGCTGAGCTTGAAGCCGCGTTGCGCGATCAAGCGAATCGCCCGAAAAAGCAGCTGTGGATCCGCGAGATCGACGGGCCGCTGCAAAAAGATAAGTCCGTCCACGACGGAAAAATCGGAATCGGAGAATCCGGTTCGCCACGTTTCGAGTTGCCGGTAGAAGAGGGACTGGGCCGCGGGCATTTCCTCGAGGAGTTGTCCGGAAATCCGCTCAACCGCGCGCGCGTGTCCGAAGTAGATTCGCATCCACTCGGCGGAATTTGCGAAGTCCAACCCGCCCGCGCCGGCTTTCTGAACCACCGCATCATCCTGCGCGGCCCAAGAGAGCACGTTGTCATCCTGTCCGTTGCGAAAGTGGAGAAAGCAGCGCACCGAGGCAAGAAACCGCAACGCCGAGTCGAGCGTATTTTGAACCGCCGGGGGAAGAACCGTGTCCGGCGTGGGCCAGCCATGCTCCTTCTCCATGGCGGACATGAGCGCAAGCCAACAGGCGAGGGTGTAGTCACGGTAACCGCCCGGAGCGTCCTTCACATTCGGTTCGAGATGAAAAACAGTGTTCCCGAATTTGCGGTGGCGTACCCGCGTAATCTCCGCCAAGTGTCCCACTAGAACTTGCGACTCCCGGGCCATCATTTCAGGAATCAGCCGGCCCCGCAGGTTCGCAAATAGCTCTTGGTCACCAGCAAGGTAACGGCAATCGAGCAAGGAGAGAATCGATTCCGGATTATCCGAGTTGAATTGAGCGTATTCGGAGAAGCTCTTCGTCGTTACGTTCAACTTCAAAGGAAGATCCCCCATCTCGTGCGAGAATCGACGGACTGATTCGTTGAACTTCTCCGTTGTGCCTTCCTCCGCATGGAGAAACAGGAGGTCAATTTCCGAATAAGGAAAGAGCGAACGCCTCCCGAAATCCCCGAGGGCGACGAGAAGATGATTTGAAGGCCCGCCCTTTTCCGGGGAGACGAACCGCTCCCAAAGACGAAGAGCGATGGATTCGACGAGCGCGGACCGTTCCTGCAGAAATCCTAGTCCATCTTTGGTTGCGGAAAACTGTAGCTGAAACCTTGCGGATTCGGAACCATATAGGTCCCTCAATTCACTGCTGAGTGGGGATCGTGTGGGCATGCAATCTTTTCTGGTCTACCACCCCCGGAACAACGCCTATCGAGGCTACTAGCAGGGACGGTGTCCGGTGAAATCCAAAGAAACGAAGCCATACATCGCGGAACCAGATATTCTCCATTGCCGCAAGTTCCGGCCCGGAACAATACCAAAT
>WNFA01001498.1_pt1 | contig 19008 bp, 14 predicted proteins | sample 5400481 | NCBI WGS metagenome assembly WNFA01 (sample SAMN13153340, study PRJNA577476) | soil metagenome | isolation source: 120 cm saprolite under Douglas fir tree site 2 hole 1 replicate 2 | place: USA:California | collected 2015-04-18
TCGCCAACCTTGAAGCGCGACATCTCGCTGATCGCGATCGGGCTGTTGCGGGCCGCTTCAACCTTGAGCTCTTCCTGTAGCTCATCGACGAGCGCCAGCGTCCCGCGCTCGAAGCGGACCAGCTCGGACGCGGCGTCGAGCACGCCGTCCAGGGCGCCGCGCCACTCGACCGACGACGACAGCCGCTGGGCCGCCTTGATGGTGGCTTGCGAGGTTTTGACCGCCTGCTCGGCCTCGGCCAGCTGGGCGCGCGCTACATCCCAGCGCGCGGAGAGCGCGTCGAACTCGAGCTGCAGGTGGTGCTGCGCCGCCTGCGCCTCGAGTGCGCGCTCGAGGTCGGCATTGAGCCGAACACTGGCACGCTTCAGCTCTTCGATCTCGGATTGCAGCGCGTTGATCCGGTCCTCGACCGCCTCCTGCTCCACCTTGAGGGAAGCGACCTCGGCGTCCCGAGACGCGACGGTGGCGTGCGCCGTGGCGAGCTGCCCGGCGATGCGGTCACGATCGGTGGTGATCGTGGCCCGGCTGCGGGTTACATCCGCGAGGCGGGCGGTGAGGTCCTGTCGCTCTCGATCCAACGTCTCGTAGGCGGTTTGCAGGGTGGCGTGCGAGGCGACGATGTGCTCCAGCTGCTTGACCCGAGCGGCGTGCTCCTCGGCGATGGTGCGGTGTTCGGTGACCTCGCCTTCGAGCGCCGCCGCGCGGCCGCGGTGCCGGGCCATCTCGTTTTCGGTCTGCTCGAGGAGCTTCTGATTGCGCTCCAGTACCCGTCCCTGCTGTCGGTGGGCCTTGAAGAGCTCGGCCAGGTCCTGGCGCAGGCGAGCCTGCGTCGCATTGGCCTCCTCGAACCGCACCTGAAGAGACCGGCCGTCGGATGTGCTGTCAGCCGCCCGCCGAGCCGGCGTGGCGGACGGGGATGCGATCGCCTCCGGGGTCCCGGCCGGCGGTGTTTTCGACGCCGCGGGCTGGGCCGGCGACGCCGGCTTCTCCGCTGGTTTTTGTCGCCGAGAGAATGACCACCTCGGCATCGGTCAGTCCGCCGTGGCGCCCCGCGCCGCATCGCTGCCGGCGAGGCGGTTCTGCCCCTCGATCACCTGGAGGCCGCTCTGTCCGAATACCTCGGTGGGGAAGTCTTCACCGTTGGCTTTCAACCGCGGGAGGAGCTTCGGCACGACGCCGGTCCAACGGAACGCGCCTAGAACGTTGCCTTCTTCATCGATGCCGGTCTGGTCGAAGACGCAGATGTCCTGCAGCTGAATCTGGTTGCCGTTGATCCCCGTGATTTCGGAGATATGGGTCACGACGCGACGGCCGTCACGCAGCCGGGCCTGTTGCACCAGAAGCGTGATGCCGCCCACGATCTGCTCGCGGATGGCCTGGAATGGTAGGTCCGAACCCCCCATGATGACCATGGTCTCGATCCGGTTGATCGCGTCTTTTGGACTGTTGGCGTGGACGGTGGTCATGCTTCCATCGTGGCCCGTGTTCATCGCCTGGAGCATGTCGAGCGTTTCGGCGGCGCGGCACTCGCCCACGACAATGCGGTCAGGCCGCATCCGCAGGGCGTTGACGACCAAGTCGCGGATCGCGATCCCGCCGCGGCCTTCGACGTTGGCGCTGCGCGCTTCCAGGGTGACCAGGTTGCGCTGACGGAGCTGCAGCTCGGCGGTGTCCTCGACGGTCACGACCCGCTCGGTGTCCGGGATAAAGTTCGAAAGGACGTTGAGCGTGGTGGTCTTCCCCGAACCGGTGCCGCCGCTGACCACCATGCTGATGCGCGACCGAACGCAGGCGCGGATGAAGTTCGCCATGTCGTGGTTCAGCGTTCCGAAGTTGACGAGGTCCTGCACCTTGTACGGGACACGCGAAAACTTCCGGATGGTGATGCTCGAGCCCTGCACGGCGAGCGGCGGAATCACGATATTCACTCGGGAGCCATCGGGAAGGCGAGAGTCAACCATGGGCGAGGACTCATCGACCCGGCGACCAATCCGGGCGACGATCCGATCGATGACCTTGCGGAGCTCGCGCTCGTTCTCGAAGACCAGCTCGGACTGCGTCAGGCGGCCTCGGCGCTCGGCAAAGATCGTCTTGGGCCCGTTGACCATGATCTCGCTGACCTCCGGGTCCTCGAGCAGGGACTCGAGCGGACCCAGACCGAGGACGTCGTGCATGATCAGCTCGGCGAGCTCGCCGCGGTCGTGCTTCGTCAGCTTGAGCTTGGCTTCGTCGCAGTACTCGTCGGTGAGCTCGACGATGCGGCGCTGGATGACGTCGCTGCTGACCGTGTCCGAGTTCTGGCCGAGGGCCGCAATCAGGCGCTCATGGATGACCCTCTTGATGGCGTCTACGTTGGGGATGCGCGCGGCGACGTTCTGCGGCTTGACGACCAGGCTGGACAGACCCGGTGGCGTGGAGTCGCTCTTTTCCGGCTTCTCCGGAAGCTTGCCTTTGTTGAGTTTGTCAACGAGCAGCATCGGGTCCTCCTGGATTCATCAGCAGCGGGCCGTACCGGGGAGCGTAGCCTGCGCCGGCCCCCGGCTTATCCGCCGGTTAGCCCCTCTTTGGGCCGAACGGCGGATACCCGGCGCAAGCCTCTCCGTTAGCAAAACGTGCGTTCCCGTCGATTCCGGCACGCCCCCACCCTGCCCTCCCCCAGCGGGGGAGGGAAATTTCAAAGCCGTGTCCTCCTCCGGAGGGCGAAGGAGTTGTAAAGCCGTTAGCTGGCCTTGCGCTCCGGAAACTCGTCGAGCAGGCCGTGCTGGGTTGCCCACACGGCGGCTTGCGCCCGCGAGCTGAGGTTCAGCTTGCTGAGGATGTTGGAGATGTGGTGCTTGACCGTCTTGTCCGAGAGGAAGAGGTCGGCGGCGATCTGTTTGTTGGTCTTGCCGTGGGCGGCGAGCCGTAGCACCCGCTTTTCCTGGTCCGAGAGCGCGGCCCGGGCGACCTCGTCGGTGCTGGCCGCCATCTTCCGGATGCGTTCGAGGACCTTGCGAGTCACCTCGGGATCGAGCAGTGAGCGGCCTTCGGAGACCGAGATCACAGCATCGATCAGGCCGGCCTTGTTGATCTCTTTCAATAGGTACCCCGAGGCACCGGCCATGATCGACTCGTAAACCGCATCCTCGTCGGCGTACGAGGTCAGCATGATCACTTTGCTCCCCAAGTTTCGGCCGAGAATCTCGCGGCAGGCGTCGATGCCGCTGCCCCCAGGCATCCGGACGTCGAGGAGGACCACATCGGGACGCAGCAGGGCGGCCTGGTACACCGCATCCTGCGGGGAGGCCGCTTCACCCACCACCCGGATTCGCGGGTCGGATTCGAGGATCGATCGCAGCCCGAGCCGGATCATCTCGTGGTCGTCGGCGATCAGCAGGCGAACGGTCCCCGTGTTCATCGGTTGTACGGGAACACCGCCTCCAACCGCGTGCCCGCTCCGGGCGCGGTTTCCAGCTCGAGGGTGGCACCCAGTTCACGGACGCGCTCCTCGATGTTGGCCAGGCCGTGGCCCTGCTGGATCGCCCGCGCCGGACGGGCGTCGACGTCGAATCCGCGACCATCGTCCTCGATGACGAGCCGCGCCCCGGTGGGGCCGAAATCGAGCGACAACGTCGCATGAGTAGCCTCCGCGTGCTTGTAGATGTTGCCCAGCGTTTCCTGGATGATGCGGAAGAGCGCGATCGAGATCGCGGGTGACAGCTCCTCCTCGGCGGGGTCGCCCACCTCAGCCTGAACCGGGATTCCAGTCGCCTCCTGGAACTGGCGGCAGAGGTCGAGGACCCACTGGCCGATCTCTTTCTCCTTCATGATGATCGGCCGCAGCTGGTAGATAAAGGTCCGCATCTCCGAGAGGACGTGGTTGGTTTGCTGAATGGAGCCGGTCAGCACCGGCGCCACGGCATCCGGCTGCTCGGCGACCAGGTCGCGCGCGTGCTCGAGCTGCAGCCCAAGCGCGTAGACGTACTGCACCAGGCCGTCGTGCATATCGCGGGCGATCCGGTTGCGTTCCGCCACCACCGCCATCTCGTTCTGCTGGTCCTGGACGCGTGCCTGCAGCCGCAGCCGCTCCATTCCGAGCGCCACCTGGCGGCCGATCTCGTCCAGCAACTCCACTTCGGCGGGGGTCAGGCGTTCGGGGTCGGCAAAACCGACAATCAGGGCGGCGGTCATCTTGCCCTGCCAGCGCACCGGGACGGCGGCCAGCGCCTGGGCCTCGCTGTGCGACCAGAAGGTGTCATCGAAGAGGGCCGGCCGCGCCGTCCGCTGGACCAGGAGCGGTCCGGCCGTCTCCTGCAGGGCAGCCATCAGCGGCAGCGCCGATACCGGTTGGCTGCGAAGTGACTCCAGGCCGAAGGCCGGCGGATCCGCGGCATCGAATGCCGCCTCGATGATCTCGCCCTCCTCGTCCGGCAGGATGACGGCGGCGGCTGTGGCGCGCATGGCAAAAGCCACCTGTTTAACGGCCCGCTGCAGCAATTCCGTCGTGGTCACCGCCTCGCTGCCGGCCTGGGCGGTGGCGAGCAGGGCTTCGGCGCGGCGTCGCGAGGCGCGTTCGGTCGCGAAGAGGCGAGCATGGTCGATCGCCACGGCGGCCTGGCTGGCGATCGCCTCCACCAGCCGCTGATGTTCGGGACCGAACGGCTCCTTGGCGGCGCGGACCAGGACCAGGGCGCCGAGCAGCTTGTCCTGAGCGCGCAGCGGCGCGGCGAGCACGGTCTTGGCCCGGCGCTCCGGACCGGTCACCTTGTAGCGAGCATCCTTTGAGGAGTCCTGAATCAGCGCCGTGGCGCCGTGACTGACGACCCAGCCGACGACGCCCTCCCCGACCTTGAAGCTCTTCACCTCTTTGAGCGCGACCGGGACCCCGAGCGCGGCTTTCACGTTCAGCTCACGCCGAGAGTCGTCAAGAAGGAAGACGGTGGCCGCATCGAACGCGACCAGGGCATTCATCCGCTCGAGGATCTCCTTGAGGGTGCGGTCGAGGTCGAGCGAGGTGCTGAGCGCGGCGCTGACCTGGGTCAGCAGGCGATATGAGGGGGCCGGGGTGGGACTGCCGCCCGGGATGACACGGAGCCGGCCCGGGTCGACTTTACGCGCACGCTCCGTCATGGGCCGCACAATAGGTGACGAGCGCGAAGGCGGGGACCATGCCCAGGTGACAATCTCGTTACACGCCAGATTTTCCCTTCGCTCAGGAGGAGGGTAGGTGGGGACGAGGCTCATGGGTTACTAATGAGCGCTCGATAGACTGGGGAGCGTGAGGCGGCGCGGCGCGGTACTCCTAATTACTGCTGCCTTGCTGGTCGCGTGCGATCCAGCTCCCAAGTCCACCGGGCCGAGCGCAGATTCGGCGCTCGACCTCATGTTCCAGAACAAGTACGCCACGGCAACCACCCAGCTCCAGGACCTGATCCGCGCGCATCCGCAGGACGCGAAGGACCACGCCACCTACGCCCTGGTCCTCAACTACCAGACGAAACAGAAGTCCGCGCTCGACGAGGCGCTCACGGCGCAGAAACTCGCCCCCAACGACGGCTTCGTGCTCACCGTCCTGACCCGGGTCGAGGATTGGAACAGCGAACTGCAATCGGCGGCGCGGGACGGCGCGGCCGCCATCAAGGCGGCGCCGAACTCGGCGCTCGCGCGAGCCTTCTATGGGGAAGCGCTCGCCGATGTCGGCCGCTACGACGACGCCCTGAAGCAGCTCACCAAGGGCGCCGACCTCGCCAAAAAAGGATCGGCCTACGACCGTGGGGAGGTCGAACGGAACTGGGCCAACTATTACCGCGACAAGAAGGACTATCCGCAGGCGCTCAACCATCTCAAGCTGGCCGCCGGCGCCCAGCCCAAATGGGTGGAACGGCTGCTGGAGTTGGCACGCTTTTCGATTGCCCGGCAGGACCTGACTGCCGCCACCGATTTCCTGAAGCGCGCCGCGACCCTCTCGCCCGACGACGCCGGCTTGCGCGAGCAGTTGGGTGACGTCGCGCTGTTCGCCCAGGACTACACCGTGGCGAAGCAGGCGTACGAGGCCGCCCTCAAGCTGCAACCGCGCAGCGCGCTCGACCTCAAAGTGCTCGGCGACATCGCCGTCGCCCTGGACAAGGATCCAACCACGGCCGCCAAGGACGAGCGGGCCGCGGTCGCGGCCGAGCCGACGGACCAGGAGGCGGGTGCGTACCTGGTGGCCGTGCTTCGCTACCTGGCCAAGGACGAGGCCGCCGCCCTGCAGGCGGCCAGGCAGACGGTCGCACCCGGGGGCGCGAGCACGGCACCCGCCGCCACCTACGTCGACCTGGACAAGGCCGCCCTCGACCGGCAGGCCGTCGCCCTCGACACCGTCAACCGCTATCGCCGGTTGGCCGGCCTGACTCCGGTCACGAGCTCGGCGGTGGTTCACGAGTCGGCATTAGCCCACGCCTACTACACCTTCTTCAACGGCGAATTGCCAGGCATTCGCGACCTCGGGATCCACAAGGAGGAGGCGACCGGCCAGGGCTATACCGGGGACAACGTCCTGACCCGAGCGCAGCACTTCGGCTATCCGCAGCGATCCATGGCCGAGGTCATCACCCATCGGACCGAGCCCGCGGCCGCCGTGGCGGACTGGATCGACTCGGTATATCACCGCTTTCCGCTGCTGCGCACGGACCTGGTCGAACTGGGCTATGGCGACGCGTACCTCGGGCCGATGACGGTCCAGGTGATGGACCTGTCCTACCGAGAGAAAGCGAGCGGGCGCATCATTCTCTATCCCGCGGCCAACCAGGTCAGCGTGCCGACCGCGTTCAACGGCAACGAGATCCCGGACCCGGCGCCGAACGCCAACTATCCAATCGGCTACCCGGTGACCGCCACCTTCGACCGGAATGCCGCCGTAACGATCGGGGCCTTCCATTTGCGGGATCCCTCGGGCACCGACCTGCCTGGCATATCGCTGCCCCCAGGCAACGAGACGGAGAATTCGTTCGCGTTCCTCGCCAACGTCCCGCTCAATCCCAGCACCACCTATACGGCAGACCTGACTTACACCCTCAACGGTTTTGCTGGCCGCAAGACCTGGCAGTTCACGACCGTGATCGGTCCCAGTCCGACGCCGCAATCACAGACGGCGCCTATGGAGCTCCGCTAGCCCCCACCCTGCCCTCCCCCAGAGTGGGAGGGAATCTCAACAGGTCACCGCCAAGTGACGAAGAAGGGCTGACTCCAGGCCCGGGCGCCGTCGTCGCGGATCGCCTCGACCCGGACGTAGCCTTCATTCCCGACGACCCGGTATGCGCCCACGGGGGCGCTTACGGTTTTCAACAGCCGGCCGCCGCGGCCGATGAAGCGCAGGCTGGAGCCGGGCGCCACCTCGGCGGTGATCGTCGCCCCGGCCACGGTCAGGCTGGTGAACTCGGCGCCGCTGGATGCGACAAATGCCCCACGGCGGAGCGAGCTCAGCAGTGAATTCAGATCGAGCGCCGGGGCGAGCACGCTGATCCAGGCGCCGCCAATGGCGGGATCGTTGACGCCGGTCGCGTCGTCACCCGCCACGGCGAAGACGCGATTGCCGGCCGACAGCAGCCGATCCCACAGTGCCGTGGCGTCGGCCCCGACTGCGCCTCCGAGGGCGAGCCGGGCGTCATAGACCTCCAGTCCATAGAGGCCGTGAAGGCCCATCACGGTGACAAGCGGCTGCGGCTTGGCCGGCGAGAGTGGCGCGGCCAGCACGGGGAGCCCACCATCGGCCGCGATCCAATCGATCGCACCCTGGAGCGTCTGGGCGGGACGCCAGTGATCGATGCCCACCGCCAGCACGTCGGCAAAGGCATAGGTGGCGTCCACGGTCGGCACGCCGGGGAAGGCGCGGTTGCCGTATTCGTCGGGCCAGGTATAGGTGTTCATGTCGCTGATCCCCAGGAAGGCGTGGCCGTGCGCCGCGTACCAGGCGCCCAGCGTCTTCGGCAGATCCCTGCCCGTGCCGCGCACGGAGGCGACGTGGAGGTTGCCTTTGTACCATGTGCCTCCGGCCGCGTAGGGATTGATTACGGTGAGCTGCTTCGCCGGCGCGCTCGACGGCTTCGCGGTCGACGACCCCAGCAGATGCCCGAGGACGGCCGAGCCGACCACGGACAGGACCAGGACGGCGATCAGGGCCGGAGAATATCGGCGCCCGGCGAACGCGGCGCGGAAACGCTCACCCCAAGCGCGCCTAGTTCCTGGCGGACGCGGGCCGCCAACACCGCGGAGCCAGGCGTGTCGCCATGCAGGCACAGGGTTTCAAACGCAACCGGCACGTGGCTGCCGTCGCTTACCACAACTTCACCATGAGTGATGAGCAAACGAACCTGGCGTGCCATCTCGTCCGGATCAGTCAGCACCGCGCCCGGCTCAGACCGTGGCAGCAGCGAGCCGTCCGCCCGGTAGCGCCGGTCGGCAAAAGCCTCCGGCGTGAACGGATGCCCGACCGCCCCCGCGGCGTCCGCCATCGCCGACCCCGCGCGCCCGACCAGGCGAAGGTTGGGATCGAAAGCCCGCACCGCGGCGATGACGGCCACCGCGAGGGCGCTGTCGGTCTCGGCCTGGTTGTAGAGCGCGCCATGAGGCTTGACGTGGCGGAGGACGACACCCGCCGCCCGTGCGATCGCATCGAGGGCCCCCAGCTGGTACAGAAGGAGGTCGTTGATTTCCCCGGCGGAGAGGTGCAGCGGGCGACGGCCAAATCCTTCGCGATCGTCGTATCCCGGGTGGGCACCAACAGCGACCCCGTGCCGTTGAGCAATCGCCACCGTCGCCCGCATGCTGTGCGCGTCGCCAGCGTGCAGTCCGCAGGCCACGTTGGCCGACGTCACCAGCCGAAGCAGCGCTTCGTCGGTCTCGGGGTCTCCCTCACCGACATCGGCATTGAGGTCGATCTGGCGCACCGACTGATCGTACGGCCCAACCCCTCACGCCGAACTAATGAAGCGTCGGGGGTTCGGTCGAAGTGGCAGGGGTCACGGGGCGCACACGTCGCGCGTCCTCGAAAAATGGCGGGAGATCCTTAGGGGGCGGGTAGAGTCCACCCGGCGTCCTGAAACCGCCCTCAGACCATCCCGATACAAAGTAATCAAAGCTACGCAGGTCGATCTCACAACCGACGTGATGCCGAAGCGCCTCGACGTGCTCCGCGCCCACGCGATAGCTGAAGCACATCATGTTGTCCGCCGATGGCTCGTCGAAGACATCCTGAAGCCGTTCGACCGTGATGTTTGTGATGTCGGTCTGGTCGACAAAGGTCTCCTCATCTTTGACGAACCACTCGAGGATCCAACCATGCCGCGCTGGAGTCACGCGGCGATTCTATGCTCGATCGGCGCTCCAGACGTCTCAGTCCGTGGAAAGCTCGAAGGATGCTGCCTGGTCTTCTGACGAGACTTTCCCGGCTTCGAAGATGCTCCAGCGGAGCGCGAGGGCTCCCGCGATCGTACACATGGCCGCCACGCTCGAGAGCGATCGGCGCGAGCGGCCGTTGCCCCGACGCGCGAATTGGTGGAGGAGAAATGGAAACAGAGTTCCACCGCCTACGGCGCCCAGCCAGAATGGTGCGGCGAACCGACCGCTCGTCAGTGGACGCGCGGTTTTTCCTGACTGCACCAGGTAGCCGGTCAGCATCGCCATCTCTCCAATGGAGGCAGCGGACTCGAGCATGGCGAGTCGGTGCAGCGTCGCATCGGGCACGCCGCGTTGCGCGGCCTGGAGCGTGACCGCGGCCGAGCCACTGGCAAGCGCGGACGCCATGAACAAACCACCGAGCAACTTGCTCTTCGCCCACAACGGGATGTTGGTAGCGGCGAGCAGAACCCCGGAGTAGCCGGCGAGCGTCAGGCCCAAAACACAGCCGGACAATTCCGCCAGCCTGGTCGGCACGAGCCGGGCCAGCGCACCGAGCGGACCCCGGAGGAGGCCGATGCCGGCCGCATGGGAGGCGGCACGAGCAACCGCGATTGGCGTGAAGCCGGCCAAGGTCCAGGCGCCGAGATTCATCGGCGAGAGCGGCTTGAAGACGCGGAGCATGTGATGAAACCGCTCGGGCCGGCCGAGGTCCGCGATCAGCAGCGGTGCACAGGGCGCCAGCGCAGCCGCCGCCACGTAGAAGCCGCCGGCGGCGACGCGGCGGTCCTCGTCCGAACCGAAGTTTTGCGCCAGCGAGGCGGTGACATACGCGCCGGCCGCCATCCCCCCGAGCCAGAAGTACGTGGGCACTTCCCAGGTCCAGACCGGGCGACGGACGACCGGGTAGTCGTAATAACCCCCACCCTGACCCTCCCCCGCGGGCGGGGCAGGGAAATTCTCGCGCGAGGAAGAGGGATTACGGATCATCGCCGGCCGAAGACCAGCGCGCCGATGAGCGCGAACCCAACGCCGACGGCGGCGCTCCATCCGTACCGTTCCGCCATCGTCTTGCGCGGCAATCGCGGGACTTCGGGCAGGTTGTACGCCTTCGGCTCGTCGAGCAGGAGGAAAAACGCATGGAGCGGCCCGACCTCCGCCGCCTCCTCCCCTTCCGGCATTCCGTAGAGGCGCGCCTTCGACTCCCCGCGTTCCTTGAGCTCGCCGAGGCGCTGCCGCGCGCGCGTCCGAAGCTCGTCGACATCGCCGAACTGGATCGACGCGGTCGGACACGACTTGGCACAGGCGGGCGTCATATCATCCTTCAGCCGGTCGTAGCAGAGCGTGCACTTGTGGGCGGTCCCCGCTTCGAACTGACCGCCCTTTGGGGCTCGGTCGATGACACCAAAGGGACAGGCCGGCACGCAGAAACCACAGCCGTTGCAGATGTCCTGCTGGACGTACACCGTGTCGAATTCGGTCCGGATCAGCGCGCCTGTCGGGCAGGCCTCGAGGCAGGCTGCGTTGGCGCAGTGCTTGCAGACGTCCGACATCATGAGCCAGCGCTGCTCCTGCCGCGTGCCGTTCGCCTTCGCCTGCTCGATGAACTGCACGTGCCGCCAGGTGGTGGCGCCCAGGTGACCCGTGTTGTCGTAGCTGTTGCCGGTGATGGCAAATCCGTCCGCAGGCAGCTGGTTCCACTGCTTGCAGGCCACTTCGCAGGCCTTGCAGCCGATGCAGAGGCTGGTGTCCGTGAAGAAACCTTTCGCTTTCTTCGCCGGCGGCGGCTCCTCCAGGTTCATGAGCCGCTTGTAGGTGTCGATCATCGCAATCGCCCCTTGCGAAGGTTACATGTCAAGGCTTTGTCTTCCTGGATGTAGACGTTCGGTTCCTCGGAGAGCGCCACCAGGTCATTGGCCATGGCGCCTGTGACCAGCCCTTTGTAGCCCCAGTGGTAGGGCAACCCGATCTCATGAATCACCTTGCCGTTGTGGCGGAATGGGCGGATCCGTCGGGTGACCAGGGCCTTGCACTCGATCTGGTTTCGGGGGGTCGATACCACGATCCAATCGAGGTTCTCGATGCCCTTCTCGGCGGCCAGCTCGGGGCTGATCTCGGCGAACATCTCGGGCATCAGCTCGCTGAGCCAGCTATTCCAGCGCGACATCGCGCCCGAGGTGTACTGCTCGGTCACGCGATAGGTCGTCACGATGTAGGGATACAAGGGATCGCCCGGTGCACTGATGACGTTGTCTGTCCGCGGAAATCGCTTGGCCACCGGGCTGTCCTGTCGTGGGTACAGCGCGTTGGAGACGGGTGATTCCAGCGGTTCGTAATGGGTGGGCAGCGGGCCGTCCTTGAGCCCGCTTGGGGCAAACAGCCAGCCGCGACCGTCGCCCTTGAGGATGAACGGATCGGAACCAGAGTGGAGGTCCAGCCCGCTGCCCTGCTCCTTCGCCGGAGTATCGGGCGCCTTTTTTGCGGGGAAGTCCGGCACGTCCATTCCTGTCCAGGTACCCGCGCCGGCGTCCCACCAGACGTACTTCTTTCGCTCCGACCAGGGCTTGCCGGCCGGGTCGGCGGAGGCCCGGTTGTAGAGGATGCGCCGGTTACCCGGCCAGGCGAATCCCCACTCGGGATCGACATAGTTGTCTGGAGTGCGATTTCGGCGACGTGCCAGGTTGCGCCCGGGCGCTGGAAACACCCCGGAGTAGATCCAGACGCCGCAGGCGGTAGAGCCGTCATCCTTCAGATGCTCGTAATCGGGAAGCTGCTGATGACCAGCGACCGTGTAGCCGTTGACCTCCATCAACACCTTCTCGGCGGACGGCTCGTCGCTGATGCGCCACTCCGGGTCGGGCTGCTCCGGAAGGTAGTCCCAGGTGAGGTTCACCAGTCCCTGGTCGCGTGCCTCTGGTGACTCGCGATAGAGCTCCTTCAGCCGAAGCCCCAGGTGATAGAGAAACCAGAGGTCGGATCGGGCGTCCCCCGGTGGGTCGACCGCCTTGTCGTGATACTGCAAGAGGCGCTGGGTGTTGGTGAACGTCCCTTCTTTCTCACCCGGTCCGGCGGTCGGCATGAGGAAGACCTCGGTCTTGATATCGGCCGGATTCCATCCCTCGGGTGCTGCATACCAGAACGCTGCCGTCTCGGTCTCATAGAGGTCGAGCGCGACCAACCAATCGAGTTGGGTGAGCGCCTTGCGCTGGAGGCCGGCGTGGGGGCTGCCGTTCGCGGGATTCTGACCGAACACGATGAAGCCGTTGACTTTGCCGTCCGCCATCGCGGCCGAGGTGGAGATGTGGGAGTGATCGCCGGTAAGCTTGGGGATCCACTTATAGCCGAATTCGTTCGCTTTCGTGGCCGCATCCCCGTACCACGCCTTCAAAAGCGAGACCATGAACTTCGGACCATTCGACCAGTAGCCGCCCCTCGGGGCTGACGCTCGCAGGTAGTCGTCGAGCGTGTCGTCGCCCCTGGAAACAGCCGGGTGCGGGAGGTAGCCGGGCAGGAGGTCGAAGAGCGTCGGAACGTCGGTCGATCCCTGGATGGATGCATGGCCGCGCAGCGCCATGATGCCGCCGCCCGGACGCCCGATGTTGCCGAGCAGCAGCTGCAGGATGGCCGCCGCGCGAACGATCTGCGCGCCGTAACTCTGCTGCGTCCAGCCGACCGCGTAGCAGATCGCGCTCGTCCGCTCCCGTCCGGAGTTCTTTGCCAGGACTTGGGCGACCTGGAGGAAGAGCGCCTGCGGCGTGCCGCATACCTCCTCCACCACCTGCGGCGTGTATCGCGCGTAGTGTCGCTTGAGGATCTGGAACACACAGCGTGGGTGCTGCAGCGTGTCATCGCGGTTCGGCCGTTGCGCCGCGTAGGCCCAGCTGGTGTTGTCGTAGGCACCTGATCGCGGATCGTATCCGGAGAAGACGCCGCCGTTGTCTTCGGCGTCGACGTAGTCGTCGCTGACGATCGTCGTGGCGTTGGTATAGGCGAGTACGTATTCCTTGAACCATTTGTCGTGCGAGAGCACGTAGTTGATGAGCCCGCCCAGAAAGGCGATGTCGCTGCCCGACCGGATCGGCACGTAGAGGTTGGCGGCGGCCGAGGTGCGAGTGAAGCGGGGATCGACGTGGATGATGGTGGCCCCTTTCTCACGCGCCTTCATCGGCCAGCGAAAGCCGACCGGGTGGTTCTCGGCCATGTTGCTGCCTATGATCAGAATGGCGTCGGCGTTAGCAAGGTCTTGCTGGAAGGTGGTCGCCCCGCCTCGTCCGAAGCTCGTCCCCAGACCGGGGACGGTGGAGCTATGTCATATCCGCGCCTGGTTTTCGATCGAGACGACGCCCAGGCCGCCGCTGAACAGCTTCTTGATCAGGTAGTTCTCTTCGATGTCCATCGTCGCGCCGCCGAGGGTCGCGATCGCGGTCGTCTGGTTGACGAGCTTGCCTTCGGGCGTGCGCTCGACGAAGGTGGCGTCCCGCGTCTCCTTGATGAGCGTGGCGATGCGATCCATCGCCCACTCGAGCGGCCGATCTTCCCAGTGGTCCGAATGCGGCGCCCGGTATCGCACCGTCGTCACCCGGTTGGGGTTGACCACGTATTGATAGGTTGCGGCGCCCTTCGGGCACAAGGTGCCTTCGTTGATGGGCGAGGCCGGGTTCCCCTCGATGTCGATGATGCGCTTGTCCTTGACGTAAACGAGCTGGCTGCAGCCGACCGCGCAGTAGGGACACACGGAGGCAACGGCTTTGTCCGCGTCTCGAATGCGGGGTTTCTTTAAGACCGATTCGCGCGACACCGGCTGGGGCGACATGGCCTCAATCCAGTATATGGACGCACTTGCCGGCGCCGCCAATCGTAACCCGCCGACGTAACTAGCCTGAGATGAAGCGCGTCATTGTTCTACTGCTCGGCTCGCTGCTCCTGATCGTGGGCGTCGCCGGATGCGGCTCCTCCGATGGGTCCGGGGGAACGACCTCCACCACCGCCCGGCCGGGTTACTAGCCAGGTCGAGCCGGCCTCACGCTAAGTCGTAACCGAAAGAGCCGGCCGACGCGACCGTTCAATCGGTGATGCACCATCGACAGGGTGCGCGCCTGATCGCGCTGCTCGGCGCCGCCTCGGTGCTCAGCTCCTGCCTCGTCCTCGGGAAAGCGACCCCCGACACCGGGATCCACAAGATCAAGCATGTGATCGTGATCATGCAGGAGAACCGGACCTTCGACAGCTACTTCGGAACCTTCCCGGGCGCCAATGGATTACCGAAAAATGTCTGCGTCCCTGACCCAGCCGGCGGCTGCGTCAAGCCCTACCACGACGCCAACGACCTCAACGGTGGCGGCCCCCACGGCCAGACGGACGCCGTCGCGGATATCAACGGCGGCAAGATGGACGGCTTTGTCGCCCAGGCCGTCAAGGGTAAGAAGGGTTGCTCGCAAACGGACAACCCGGCCTGCGGCGGTGACAAGACCGACGTGATGGGATTCCACGACGCCCGCGAGATCCCGAACTACTGGTTCTACGCGCAGCACTACGTGCTGCAGGACCGGATGTTCGAGCCGAATGCCTCCTGGAGCCTCCCGGAGCACCTATTCATGGTGTCGGAGTGGTCGGCGCACTGCACCATTTCGGGCGACCCCAAGAGCTGCGTCAATGCGCTGCAGAGCCCCGGGACCCCACCAGATTTCAAGAAACATGCCGGGAAACCGGCACAGACTCCCGACTACGCGTGGACCGATCTCACCTACCTGCTGCACAAGAGCAAGGTCAGCTGGAGCTATTACGTCGAGGGCGGAACCGAGCCCGACTGCGCGGACGACACGATGGCCTGTGCCCCAATCCTGCAGCGGGCCAAGACACCGGGCATCTGGAACCCACTTCCCTATTTCGACACCGTCAAGGCGGATAGCGAGCTGCAGAACGTGACCGACGTCTCGAACTACTTCGCGGCCGCCAAGGACGGGACGCTGCCCGCGGTTGCCTGGATCGCGCCGAGCGGGCCGGACAGCGAGCATCCGCCGGCATTGCTGAGCCGCGGCCAGGCCTGGGTGACCGGCCTGATCAATGCCGCGATGCAGGGCCCGGAGTGGGACAGCACGGCGATCTTTCTCGCCTGGGACGACTGGGGTGGCTTCTATGACCACGTCAAGCCGCCGGTCGTGGACGAGAACGGCTACGGACTGCGCGTGCCGGGTATCGTCATCAGCCCGTACGCGCGCGAGGGCTTCATCGATCATCAGACCCTGAGCTTCGACGCCTACGTGAAATTCATCGAGGACGACTTCCTCGGCGGCCAGCGGCTCGACCCCAAGACGGCCGGCCGGATCCCCGTCCAGGCGTTCGTGAGAACGCGTCCCAGTTGGGCAACCTGATCAACGACTTCGACTTCAGCCAGACGCCCCGGGCCGGCCAGGTCCTACCGCTGACGCCGGCGCCAGGACCGGCCTCATCCGGACCGTACAGCTGATCTGAACCGTCGCCCGCCGGAGCGGGTAGCGGACGGCCGTTGAACCTTCTAAGGGGCCTCTCAGGCCGAGTTCACGCTCGAGCCATAGCCTACGGATGACCATGGACGACGCACCTATCGCGACGCCGCCCGTGATGAAGTCAAGGCCGATCTGGCAACGGCCGGTATCGCGGCGTGCCGTCCTCGCCACCGGAGCCGCCGGCGCAACCGCGGCCGCGCTCGCCGCGCTCTGGAAAGGCAACGATCTGTCACAGATCCTCGACCGGGTCCGCGATTACACTCATGCCTACCCAGCTGCGTTGAGCACCCCTCGCGTGCGGGCGGCCCACTTGCTTCGTCGTGCCGGCTTTGGCGCGACCGGCGCGGAGCTCGATCAGTACGCGGCGATGACCAGCACGGGGATGACGCAGTCGGTGCTGAACTACCAGCAGACATCGAATGCCGCGCTCGAGGCGCAGCTCCCCACGCTCGACCTCACCTCCGACAAGGGTCCGAATGCGGGCGCGGTGCAGGCCTGGTGGCTGCAACGAATGGTGCAGACCGCGCGGCCGCTCGAGGAAAAGATGACCCTGTTCTGGCACGGCCTGCTGACGAGCGGCCTGGACAAAGCCGGTCCAGCACAGCTATACGCGCAGAATCAGCTCTATCGGAAGATGGCGCTCGCCAACTTCGATGACTTGCTGAAGGCGGTGTCCAAGGACCCCGCGATGATGATCTATCTCGACACGGAGAACAACCGCAAGGGTAAGCCCAACGAAAATTATGCGCGGGAGCTGATGGAACTCTTTACCAGCGGTATTGGGCACTACACCGAAAACGATGTGCGCGAGTCGGCCCGCGCTTTCACCGGCTGGACCCTCACCGGTGGCAAGCAGCTCCGCTACACGATGGCGTCGGCCTTCAACCCAAAGTATTTCGACAGCGGGCAGAAGACCTTCATGGGCAAGACCGGGAACTTTACGGGCGACGACATCGTCGAGATGCTGGTCCCGCTCCGCGCGACGGCCGAGCGCCTCTCCACGCGCCTGTTCAGCTTCTTCGCCTACCCGAATCCCGAGCCGGAGATCGTGCGCCACCTGGCCGACACCTTCCAGCAATCGCACTACAACGTGGGGGCGGTCGTCCGGGAAATCTTCGCCATGGATGCGTTCTATTCGCCGAAGGCATACCGCGCCCTGGTCAAGAGCCCGGTGGAGCTGGCGGCCCAGACGCTGAGGGCAACCGGCGGCGACACCAAGGGGTACGGCGCGGCCGTCGCGGCCTCGACCGCCATGGGCCAGATGCTCTTCTACCCGCCGAACGTGGCGGGCTGGCCGGCCGGCACCTCCTGGATCAATAGCTCGACGCTGCTCAGCCGGGTCAACTTCGTCAACGGCGCCGCGCAACGGATGCAGTCGTCGTCGCCCGGCCAAACACTCGACCAGCTGACAAGCAATCTGGTGGACGGCAACCTGAGCCCAACAACCAGGGATGGGTTGCAGGCGTTCGCCGCCGCGCATGCGACAAACCACGCCGGACTGCTGTTCATGGTGCTGGCGACGCCGGAATTCCAACTGAATTGATGGAGATGAATCACCATGTTTAGCCGACGGGACTTCATCAAGCAGGGCCTGATTCCGGTCTTCGCCGGGTCGGCCGTGCCGTCGGTATTCGCCAATGGCGTAGCGGCGGCCGCGGCGGACTCCCCAAACGCTGCGCCCAGCGACCGGATCCTCGTGCTGGTGCAGCTTGCCGGGGGCAACGACGGGCTCAATACCGTGATCCCGTTTACCGACGGCGCCTACCACGACGCCCGGCCGACGCTTCGGCAGGACCAGGGCGTGTTAGCTCTAAATGGGCAGCTCGGACTGCACCCGAACCTCAAGGGCCTCAAGGCAAGCTTTGATGCCGGACAACTCGCCATCGTCCAGGGCGTCGGTTACCCGAGCCCGAACCTCTCCCACTTCGCCTCGATGTCGATCTGGGAGACCGCCAACATCAACAGCGGCATTGGCGACGGCTGGCTTGGCCGCTACCTCAACTACCTCGACAAGGTTGGTGAGTCGCCCAACCACGCTCTCGAAGGAGTGAGCGCGGGGTCGCTGGTGCCACCGGAGCTGCGCTCCACCACGCCGGTAACCGCGCTGCAATCCTTGAAGACGTTCCGTCTGCAGGAGATCAACGAGCATGGCACGCAGGTCGACGTCGAAAACCCGCTGCTGAAGTTTTACGGCGCGTTCAAAGGCAGCAGCCCAGCGCCCTTCGGGGCGTTGTTCGACGCCACCCTGAACGAGGCGCTGCAAGCGTCGCACGCCTTGCAGGCGACCGATGCGAGCTACGAGGCGAAGGCCACCTATCCGGCGAAGAGCCCGATCGCGGCCTCGCTCAAGCTGGTGGCGGAGACGATTGTGTCGGGATTGGGCGTGCGCGTGGCGCACGTCACCCTGGGCGGTTTCGACAACCACGCTCGCGAGAAGCCCGTCCATGACAAGCTCCTGCTGGACCTCGACCAGGCGCTGGCCGCTTTCATGCAGGACCTGGCGGGCCATGGGTACGGCGACAAGGTGCTGGTGATGACCTGGTCGGAGTTCGGACGGCGGGTCAAAGAGAACGGCAGCGCGGGGACCGACCATGGCACCGCCGCGCCGATGTTCCTGCTGGGCGCGCCGGTCAAGGGTGGGCTCTACGGTCAGCAGCCGAGCCTCAGCGCCCTGGACAACGGCAACCTGAAATTCACCACGGACTTCCGCTCGGTGTACGCGTCCGTGCTGCAGGGATATCTCAACGCGCCGGCCTCCGACCTGCTCGGCGGCAACTACGAAATCCTGCCGCTGCTCAAGGCATAGACACCGCTACCATCACGGCGTGCCGCTCCCGCCGGAAGCGATCCTCCGACTGAATCTCGGCCATATCTGGCTGGCCGACATGTCCCTGCAGATCCCGGTGCACGGCTTCTTGATCAAGCACCCCGGTGGCGCGGGACTGGTCGATACCGGTTACGGCACGCCGTTGGAGTTGATCAAGGACTACCGCCCGGTCAACGCCTCGGTGGCGGAGGCGCTGCGCAAGCACGACGTCGACCCGTCGGACATCCGCTGGGTCATCAACTCGCATCTGCATTTCGACCACTGCGGACAGAACGCCGTGTTTCCGCGAGCACCGTTCTACGTGCAGCGCCTGGAGTTCGAACGCAGGCACCGCTACGCGGA